>Ga0302319_10000277_pt1 | contig 111463 bp, 101 predicted proteins | sample Bog_T0_2_FD_203319 | JGI IMG/M metagenome (GOLD analysis project Ga0302319, IMG submission 203319) | Peat permafrost microbial communities from Stordalen Mire near Abisko, Sweden - Bog_T0_2 | ecosystem: Environmental > Terrestrial > Soil > Wetlands > Peat | place: Sweden: Abisko, Stordalen...
CTGGCGGCTGGACGTGGTCATGAACGAGGATCGGGATCGGACCCGAATGGGACACGGACCGCACAATCTCGCCGTACTACGCCACATGGCCATCAACGCCATGCAAAAAGAAGGATGGAAAGGCTCCTTGCGCGGAAACTTCAAGCGTGCCGGTTGGGACGACGCCTACCTCTACCGCCAACTGGAGCTATTTTGACGTGCGATCGTTCTGGCTCCCTGATCGCACTCTCCACCGCTAAGAGAGTTGTAAGAGTCCGAACGCTGCCGTCATTGGTATGTCCCTGAACCTTCGTAGGTTAAAAAAGATCACAAACCTTTTCCCCGACAGACTCAGCCGCGTTTCCGCCCTCCCGGCCGCGGCGCGCTGCGTTTGAACCCTCCCGGCTTCGATCCCGAACCGGGTCTCGAACCGCCGGGCCGGGACTTGAATCCCGGTTTCGATCCAAACGCGGGCTTTGATCCGGAGGCCGGTCTCGACCCGAAGGCCGGTTTCGAGCGGCCGCCGGTGGCGGGTCTTCCCGTCCCGCCGGCCGCCGGCCTGCCCCGGAAAGCCGGGGAAGAACCTGCGGGCCGCGAAGGCCGTGGCCCGGCATGCCCGCCCTTTTCCCACGATTTTGCCGGCCCCTTGCTCCAGGCCTTGTTGTTCTGGGTCTCGTTGGCCAGGGACTGGCTGTCTCGGGTCCTGCCTGGAGCCTTGTCGAACAGGGCTGGCGGCTGCCCCTCAACGCTCTGCGCCGGTCCCTTGTCGAACCTGCCGCCAGCCGGTCTATCGAAGCTCCGGGCAGCAGGCTTATCGAAACTCCTTCCGGGGGGCGTGTCGAAACTGCGCCCGGCCGGTTTGCCAAAGCTCTTGCCCGATGGCCGGTCAAAACCGCGCCCCGCGTCACGCCCCGCCGGCCTGCCAAAGCTCTTGCCCGCCGGGGCGCCGAAACGCCTGGGCCCATCTTGGCGTTTAAACGCCGGCCGTTCCCCAGGCTTTCCGGAAGCACCTTCAGACTGCGGCTCCTGTTCCCGCTGCGGCCTGAAGCCGGCTCCGGGTCGATCAAAACGAGTCTTCGGCCCAGCATCTGACCCGGGTTTTCCGCGGAAGGGCTGAGCGCTTCCAGGCCTTGCGTCAGCGCGCCTTTGCTTGCGATCCGCCTGTTCACCCGCCGGCTGACCGAATGCCGGCCGCCCGGCCTGGGGCCGATCGAAGCCAGGTTTCGCCCCAAATCTCTGCCCTTGCTGCGGCCGCTCGCCTTGAGTTTTTCCAAACGGTGGTCTCGCTCCCGTGCGCCGTTCCCCTACGCCGCCAGTTCCCGGCCCCCGGGGCTTCCAGGCAGGCTTCCCGGGCCGGCCTGTCTCTTCCTGGGGCGACCCCTCGGCCTCCGCCGGAGCCCTGAAGGGGCGTGCACCCACGCCGCCCGTCTTGTGCGCCCAGGCACCGGCCGCTCTCGGAGCCCGCTGGTCAAATCTGGGCGGTCTCTCACCTCTGCGCGGCTCGACGGCCCGTCCCGCTTCTTTCGGCAGCAGCTTGCTGACCTTGATGCGCCTGGCCTTCAGCTTGCCCTCGGCCGTCAGCCGCAATTTGGCCACTTCTTCGGGGTCCAACTCGCGCAGCTTTCCCGGTTCCAGGTCCAGCACCAGCGGCCCATAGCCCACCCGGCGAATCTTCTCAACAAAATGCCCGATCTGCTCAAACATCTTGCGCAGTTCGCGGTTGCGCCCCTCGATCAGAATCACCTCGTACCAGGGATTGTCTCCCTGCCGCACCTGGCGCACCTGCGCGGGCGAGGTTTTCACCATCGCCGACCCCGGCTTGCCGCGCTCAATCTGAACCCCGGCGCGCAGCAGGTCCAGTTCTTCTTCGGTCGGCTGCCCGGCCACCTTGACCAAGTAGGTCTTCTCCACGGCCGAGGACGCCTTGGTCAACTGGTTTGCCAGGTCCCCGTCGTTGGTCACCACCAGCAGCCCCTCGGTCATAAAGTCAAGCCGTCCCACCGGATAGAGGCGTTCCCGCATCTTCTCGAAGAACTGCATCACCGTCGGACGCCCCTCGGGATCGCTCACCGTGGTCACGAACCCGCGGGGTTTGTTTAGCACATAATAGCGGTGGATCTCGGCGCCCTCCAGCATCTTGCCATCCACGCGAATGTGGTCCCGGGCGGCGTCAGCCTTCGCGCCCAGTTGGGTGACCACAGTGCCGTTTACCATCACCCGGCCGGCCTCGATCATTGCCTCGGCGCGGCGCCGGCTGGCGATGCCCGCCTTGGAGAGAATCTTTTGCAGCCGCTCCAGCTTGGCTGGAGGACGCGGCTGGGCAGCCTTGCGTATCTCCGGGATTTCCGGTTCGTCCGCCTCCACTTCTTCCTCGCCAGCGTCCTCATCTTCCTGGCTCGCAATCGCAGCTTCGGGCGAGGCCGCCTGGAGGGATGGAAACGCCTCAGCAGGATTGTGGGCCTCAAGCATGCCCTCTGCCGCTTCCTCGGCGGCATCTGCCCGGTAGGCGGCCATTTCGGCATTGGGCTCCGGGGCGGCTTCGGCACCCGCAAAAGAGCGCGCCTCGCCATCGCTTATGTCGCCGACCGGGTCCTTTACCGGTTCATCCACCGGTAGCCCGATCTCGAGCGTCTCGCCGGTCTCATCTTTGATTTTGACCTTGATCTTCCTGCCGGGGGCCGCACTCTTGCGCGCTTTCGCCGCCGCGGGTTTTGATTCTGCGGATTTCCCTTCAGAGGATTCAGGCTCTGAGGCCTTCGGCTCCGCAACCACTGCTTCCTCGCGCGGCTCTGCGGCTTTTGTCTTAACAGCAGCTTTTTTTGGCTTTGCCGTCGCAGATTTCCTCCGTGTACCGGCCGTTTTGCTTTTTACCTGGGTTTCTCGATCCTGCTCCGGCGCGATTTCAGTGATGATCAGCCTGGACGCAGCCTCTCCAGCGCCAGCGGCGCCGACAGATTCAGTGTGTTTTGCCATGGGGGAAGCCTCTGTTCCTTGCTACTCTGCGCCTCCCGGCGCGGTTGAGTGGGTGGATGCGACCTGCTCCGGCGCATCTTCGGTCGAGTGTTCCGTCCATTCGTGCGTAGTTCCCTCGCCGGTACTCTGTTTGAGTTCCAGGCTCATATCAGCCGCAATTTCCTCGGCCGTGTCTTGCTGCGCAACCGGCTCCGATCCAGCCAGTTCCGAATCCTCGAGTTCAATCGCCGCCATCTTTTCAAACTCTTCCATCGACGGAAGCTCGGAGACATCTTTCAGTCCAAAACGAAGCAGAAATTCCTTGGTTGTCTTATAGAGAATCGGCCGCCCGATCACCTGCTTGCGGCCGGCCGTGGCAATCAGCTTTCGCGCCAGCAGCGATCCGAAGACACCCGATGAGTCCACCCCTCGAATCTCGTTCACTTCGGGCGCGGTCACGGGCTGCTTATAGGCGATCACCGCCAGCGTCTCCAGCGCCGGCAGCGACAGTTTCATGGCGGGCTTGAGGCTCTTCACAAACATCCGAACGGCGTCGTGGCACTCCGGCTTGGTGGCCATCCGGTATCCGCCGGCGATCTCGCGAATCTCCAGGCCACGGCTGTCCGAGGCGCAGGTCTCAATCAGCTCGTCGAGCAACTGGCGCAAGGTGGCCTTCACATCGCGGTCGCGCTGCCGCGCCAGCTTTTTGGCCTCCGCCTCCGCGTCCAGTTGAGGCGCAACCTCTGCCGACGCGGTCTCCGCGGACGGCCCGGCTTCAGACTCCATGGCCGAAACGGTTCCGGCTGCCTCGACCTTCGCGCCATCGGCCATGGCGGCATCAACCTCCGCGCCTACCGATGCCGAATCCACCCCCGCTTCCGGGCTGATCTCCGTCACCGGCGCCGCTTCCGAGATCGGAACCGATTCCACCTCATCGAGCGAGAGCAGCAGAGTGACCGCAGCCTCCCCCGAGGACTCGTCTTTTGCCTCGTTGGCAGCGGCGCGCGCTTCTTCCTGCTCCGCCTTCCACTCCAGCGCATCGGCCGCAAAAAGACCTGCCAGCTGAGCCAGCGTGACCGGCTCGTCGGCAGCGTAAATGACAGCTTCCAGTTTTGCTCTCAGGCTCATTCTCTAAAAAGGCACCTCATGTATGTTACCGGATGGCGAGCGGCGCCGCTCGGCTCTCGGAATGCATCGCCGCCACCCGGCCCGGAGAGACTTCTCCGGCATGGCCTGAACCGTCTTTTTAACCGAACCCTCCAGCCCAACCCTGAGGATCGTCACGCTCTGAACCTCATCGCCAGCCTTTCGCGCTTCACGGTTGAGAGGCTTTTCTTTGCTCCATCGCAATCAACTCACACGCCGAAAATCCTTTTGCGAATTCGCGTCGAAAGTGGGGCGATTTTACTTGTCATCTGTTGTGTCCATTGGGCATACTGAAAATCTTCGCACCCAGTTGTCGCATTTCCAATCGACCAGCAATCGCGGAAGCAGTATGTGTCCGCGACGTTTCAAGCTCGAACCTTGCACCTCATTTTCGCTTCGGTTCCTGCGTCCCTTTTGATCTGACTATCAAGGATAGAGGTCTTCCCCATGCAAGTCACCCAGCCAGTCTCGTCTACTGCTGCCTCAACCCGGGTCATTCCATCGAAGCCCCTGGCATTCGTGTCGATGGAATCTCCCGCTCAACAACCCCGGCTTGTCCTCGGCATTTTTGCCGCACTGCTGTTCAGTTTCAGCTCGCTCTGCGGCCATGCTCAAAGTGCATCAACCGGGCCGAACTACACGTCGATCGTTGTTTTCGGCGATTCGCTCTCCGACACCGGCAATGTAGCGGATCTCTCGGAGGCCAAGTATGGCGTACGGATTCCAGGCCCTTACGCCGACTACACGGACGGCCGCTTTACCGATGGCGCCGACACGCTGCCCGCAGCCGAAAAGTATTTCGGCGTGTGGATCGAGCAGTTCGCAGCGGCGCTGCCTTCCAAGCCCATGATCAAGGCTTCGCTGGATGGGGGGACGGACTACGCTTACGGCTTCGCCTTCACCGGCGGCGGTACATCGGTGCTCTCCTTCGGGTCTTCGAATGAGCTTTCGGTCAATGTGAACAACATCGGCCAGCAGATCACCGACTACCTGGCTACGCATCCCAAGATCACGAATCAGACTCTGTTCGTAGTCTGGGGCGGGGCCAACGACGTTCTGAATGCCACAAAGCAAGATGAAGTGATCGATGCGGGGCTCAATCAACTCCTGAACATCCAGCGTCTCATCGATGCCGGGGCCACGCAGTTTCTTATTCCCAACCTGCCACCGCTGGGATTGGTGCCCCGGCTCAATGGCTCGCCGGCCTTGTCGGCTCCGGCCACGGAGGGGGCCGCGCTCTATAACGACGTTCTGACTGGGGGTATCGACCTGATGCGGCTCCTCTACGGCCGCAAACATCTCGAACTGGCCGAACTCGATGTATATTCCCTTTTCAACAAGATCATCGCGGCTCCGGCAAGCTATTCGCTGTCGAACGTGACAAGCAGTTCCCAGGGCGCCCCTGTCAATCCGGACACATACCTCTTCTGGGACGGCCTGCACCCCACCACCCATGGGCACAACATTCTTGCCGTCACCGCTCAAAAGGCACTGACGAGTCCCAGCGCAGTTCCGATCACGCTCTTGGCAGAACCGGCGGCAACAAGCCGTTAGCTGCAGGTGCATCAGCGGCGAAGGCCGCGTTCATTCCTGAGGCTACAGGGACGACCCGACAGGCTGCGGAAAACTCGAACGGGCGAAGGGTTTGGGGCAGACGCAGCACCCTGGGTCTCAGGAATGTTCATCCCCATCGATGTGGTTGCCCCACCCTTTCTGCAGTTCATCGTGCAAAGGGTGGGATTGACCAATCCCCCATAACGGACCGAGCGAAGAATTCCACCGTTCCGGCGACAGCGGTTGGCGCAGACGCCGGAACGGTGAGCTTTCTGGCTGAGTTACGATCTACAGCTACCCCGCCTTGGGACAGGCGGAGTGCAGGGTACACTCCGACCCCGGCCGTTCGATTCCGAACTCCTTCGCCGTCTATCTTTGAAGGAGCCCATGCCCGCCCCTCGCCACTTCGACGCAATTGCTCTCGGCGCCGGGGCCGCGGGCCTGATGTACGCCGCCCTCTCAGCCCAGCGCAACCGCCGCGTTGCTCTCCTCGAACATAACTCCCAGCCGGGCCGAAAAATCCTCATCTCCGGCGGCGGCCGCTGCAACTTCACCAATCTCCACACCACCCCCGCCAACTTCCTCTCGGAGAATCCCCACTTTGCCAAATCGGCCCTGGCCCTCTACCAGCCCCGCCACTTCATTGAATTAGTCGATCGCTACCGCATTCCCTGGCACGAGAAAACCCTCGGACAACTCTTCTGCGACCACTCCGCGCAGAACATTCTCGATATGCTCCTCGCCGAGTGTGCCGCCGGACAGGTCCAAGTAGTTCTCAATGCCCGTACCATCCAGGTCGAGTTCGCCGCCGGGAGATTCAGCGTCACAACCTCCCAGGGTGAATTCCACGCCCCTGTCCTGGTTGTCGCCACCGGCGGCCTGTCTATCCCCAAGCTAGGCGCCACCAGCGTGGCCTACGATCTCGCCCGTCAGTTTTCCATCCCCGTTTTTCCGCCTCGTCCCGCACTTGTTCCCCTCGTCCTCGGCGGCGACGAGTCCACGTGGACCAAGATGGCCGGAGTTTCAGCCGAAGTCGAGGCCTGGGCCCCCAGTTCGCCGCATCCCTCCCGTCACCATCCCCGGCCACGCTTTCGTGAGAGAATGCTCTTTACCCACCGAGGACTGAGCGGCCCCGCCATCCTCCAGGCCTCGTCGTACTGGCGTCCCGGCGAGCCGCTGCTGGTGGACTTCGCCCCCGGCCGCGCCTCTGATTCCCAAATCCTCGCGCCGCTTCTTCACCCATCGGCCACTCGCGACGAACCGGCCCTCACCCAGGCCCTTCACGCCATCCTGCCACAGCGCCTCGCTGCGTTTCTCGCCAAAACCGCCGCCCCTTCCGGCTGGTCCAACTCCGCACTTCAAGAGGCCGAACGCAACCTGCACAACTTTGCCTTCCACCCCGCCGGAACGGAAGGCTTCGAAAAAGCCGAGGTCACCGCCGGCGGCATCTCCACCGCTGCTCTCGATGCCCGAACCCTCCAATCCCGCGACGTACCCGGTCTCTTCTTCATTGGCGAGGCGGTAGACGTGACCGGCCACCTCGGGGGATTCAACTTTCAATGGGCCTGGTCTTCGGCCGCTGCGGCCGCCCGCACACTCTGACAGGAAAGACTGTTCTGGTCCAAATGCCGAGGTGGCAGGGTTAGCTTTTGGGCTCTCCGACTCATCGAGCAAAAAAGCGCTCGATGGGGCAAAGGTTCTCGATGGGTGGGGCACAGTGCCCTCTGATTCCCAGTTGACACTCTCCCCGAGTCCCGCATCCAAGCGCGAAGGAGATGAATCACTATGCGCGCAACCCCCTTCGCGGCTTTCTTTACAATCGGCGCCCTGGCCCTGGCCGCCGGATGCCATTCCAAGCTCGTTGACAAGCAGGAGTTCCGCTCTGCCCTCGACAGCTACTACGCCAGTCAGCAAAACTGCCTGTGGGCTTCCCCCATTAAATTCCCGGCCCAGGCCGACACCAACAACGACGACCAGACGCGGGGTTTCGACGCCCTCGTCGATGCCGGTATGCTGCAGCGCGCCTCCGCCGAGAAGAAACGTTTCCTCATCGGTTCCAAGCAGGTCAACAACTATGACCTCTCAGCCCAGGGGCGTTCCAACTGGACTCCAGATGCCTCCCAGCCCGGCTATGGAAACTTCTGCTTCGGGCATCCCCAGGTCACTTCGATCGACAGCTTTAACCCCAATGAAGGCGGCGCGGTTCAGTACTCGGTCAATTACCACTACGGCGTCAGCCTTCCCGACTGGGCCAACACCCCGGAGATGAAAACGGCTTTTCCCTCCGTCACCGCGCAAGCCAACGGAGCGCCGGCCTCCGCCACTCTCATCAAGAACGGCGACGCCTGGCAAGTCCAGAACGCCACGTCCGTTTCTGCTTCCTCATCGACTGGCCAGTGAACCGCTTTTGTGATCCCGGCCCACCTCGGGCCGGGACCGCACGGGATGCGGCCGTCGGAGCGGCGGATTCGTATCGACCCATCGATTGCGAGTTGTTCTGATGCTGCCGTGTATATAATTGCCCGGACCCGAGAATCCGATCTGTGGAGCCGGCCGGATGTCTTCTGAAACCTCTCAGACCCAAACTTTCTTTGACAGCCTGGGTCCCGACAATCGATTCTCCCACCAGCGCTGGGTCATCTGCGGCCTTCTTTTTCTCGCCACGGTCATCGCTTACGTCGATCGCGGCGTGATCGCCTACCTGGAAAAATTCCTCGAATCCGTCATTCCCGGCCTCGATAGCGTGAAGTACAGCAGGATCCTGGCCGCCTTTACGGCCGCCTACGCCATCGGCATGCTCTTTGCCGGCGGCCTCACCGACAAGCTCGGCACGCGCAAATCATTCGCCATCGCCATTGGTCTCTGGAGCATCGCCGCCATGCTGCCCGGCGCCGCAACCTCGGTGCTCACCTTCGGCATTGCCATGTTCCTTCTCGGTCTCGGCGAAGCTGCCAACTTCCCCGCCTGCATCAAGACGGTAGCCGAGTGGTTTCCCAAGCGCGAACGCGCCCTGGCCACCGGTATCTTCAACTCCGGCGCCAACATCGGCAACATCGCCGTCCCCCTGCTCGTCCCTTTCCTCGTGGCCGCATTTTCCTGGCGCGGAGCATTTGTCGCCACTGGAGCCATGGGTATCGTCTGGCTTATCTTCTGGCTCATCTACTACCGCCGTCCCGAGGCCCATCGCACCGTCTCGCCCGCCGAACTCGCCCTCATCCTCTCCGACCCCGCCGAAACAATCGAGCCGGTTCCCTGGCGCCGCGTTCTGCCCTGCAGGGAAACCTGGGCCTTCGCTGTTGGCAAGTTCCTCACCGACCCCGTCTGGTGGTTCTACCTCTTCTGGCTCCCTCGTTACCTGCAGTCCACCTTCCATCTGTCCCTGGCCGACAACCGCGCCCCGCTGGTCATTGTCTACGCCATCTCCGCCGTCGGCAGCATAGCCGGCGGTTCTCTTTCTTCCGCACTCCTGAAGCGCGGCATTTCCACCAACATTTCCCGCAAGGCCACCATGCTCGTCTGCGCCCTGTGCGTGGCGCCGGTCTTGGCGGCGCCCTTCGTCCACTCCCTGTGGATCGTCGTGGCGCTCGTCGGCCTCGCAACGGCGGCGCACCAGGGTTGGTCCGCCAACCTTTTCACCATCACCTCGGACATGTTCCCCAAGCCCGCTGTCGGCTCGGTCATCGGCATTGGAGGGATGATGGGAGCCTGCGGCGGAGTTCTCCTGCAATTAGCCACCGGAGAGATCGTGTCCATCACGCACAGCTACATTCCTATTTTCGGAATAGCCTGCTCCTCCTACCTCGTAGCCCTGGCCGTAATCCAGGCCCTGTCTCCGAAACTGGCGCCTGCCAACATCGCCTGAGCACGCAGCGATCCCCGGCCCATTCAATCGGGCGCCACGCAGCTGAGTTCACTCCGTTCAGCAACTCGAATCGCCGCGTCCGAATTGGAATCAAATGGAAATGCCATTGATGCAAGCCAGGCGTGACGGCAAGCGCTTCCTCAACGCCGTGCCAACCAGGCTGGGTGGAATTTCCATTATGTTGAAAGTGCTCCCGGAGTTTTTCTTCGGTGGGGCGAAGCGTGTGCCAACCGAACCGCTGGGGCCGTTTGTAACTGACATGGGCATCTACGCCGCCAGTCCTGTCTCGGGCTTGCGGATCACCTGGTTTGGCCACTCATCTTCATTGGTCGAGATCGATGGTACGCGGGTGCTGCTCGATCCCATCTGGGAGCAGCGCGCCTCCCCGGCCCAATGGCTTGGACCCAAGCGATTCTTTCCCCCGACGGTAGAGTTGGAAGACCTGCCCCCGATCGATGTTGTCGTCATCTCACACGACCACTTCGATCATCTGGGAGCTGGGACGGTCGCGCGGCTTGCGCGAAGCCAGAAGGATGCGCGCTGGATCACAACCCTCGGCGTCGGTGGTATTTTGTCCGGCATGGGCGTGCGCGCCGACCGCATCACGGAGCTTGATTGGACCCAAAGTTCAACAGTGGGGTCGATCACCCTGACAGCGCTGCCGGCTCGGCACTTCTCGGGCCGCAGCTTCTTCAACCGCTTCCAGACACTTTGGGCTTCATTCGCTCTGGTCGGCCCCATGCATCGTGTCTACTACGGCGCCGACTCCGGCGAGTGGGACGGATTCGGCGAGATCGGCAGGATGTTTGGGCCATTCGATCTCACCATGCTCGAGATCGGGGCCTTTCACCCAGCCTGGGCCGACATTCATATGGGTCCCCATGGCGCCGTGCGCAGTTTTCGCGCCCTCGGCAGCCGTGGCCTGCTGATGCCCATTCACTGGGGATTATTCGACCTGGCGCTTCACCATTGGAGGCAGCCTATCGAAACTGTCTTCGGGGTCGACAGCCTCAAGCTATGGTCGCCAACACCGGGTGTGCCAAGCGAAGTCGTGCCAGGGCAAGAGATTCGCTCCGAGTGGTGGAGATGATCGCGATCGCGCGACTCACTGGTCCGAAGGCCTGGGAAGATTGAGGCGCGGCTATAGCGTAACCGGCGCAGAGCGGAAAATTCGACAGGTAACGGAATTTATACTTGTCAGGACATGCCAGAATTTCTACCAGTAGATGAACAGATGGACCTGCTTGAGAAGGGCGCGGCGGAGATTATTCGCGTTGCCGACCTTCGGGAGCGCCTTGAGGAGAGCCGGAAGACCGGAAGACCATTGCGGGTGAAAGCAGGGTTTGACCCGACGGCTCCAGACCTGCACCTGGGACACACCGTGCTGATGCGGAAACTGAGGCATTTTCAGCAGTTGGGTCACACGGTGATCTTCCTGGTGGGGGATTTCACTTCTCTGATCGGCGACCCGACGGGACGGAACGTGACGCGCAAGCCGCTGACGCGAGAGCAAATTGACTCGAATGCGGAGACGTACAAGGAGCAGGTGTTCAGAATCCTGGACGAGAGCGCGACGGAAGTGCGGTACAACTCGGAGTGGCTGGGGAAGCTGGGGTATGAGGGGACCGTCCGCCTCGCATCCCACTTCACCGTTTCGCAGATGCTCGAACGGGATGAGTTTCACAGGCGCTTCCAGGCCGAGCAGCCGATCAGCCTCCACGAGCTGCTCTATCCCCTCATGCAGGCTTACGACTCCGTGGCGTTGGAGTGCGACGTCGAGCTTGGGGGCACCGACCAGCGCTTCAACCTTGGCGCCGGCCGCGAGCTCCAGCGCCAGTATGGCCAAAAGCCGCAAATCATCCTGATGACGCCCATCCTCGAAGGCCTCGACGGCGTGCAGAAGATGAGCAAGTCTCTCAAAAACGCGATCGGAATCAACGAGGCGCCGGGGGAGATGTATGGGAAGTTGATGTCCATTTCCGACGAGCTGATGTGGAAGTACTGGGTGTTTCTGACAGATTTGAAGCAGAGCGAGATTGATGAGATTCGGTTGGATGTGGCGGCTGGAAAACTGCACCCGATGGAAGTGAAGAAGCGGCTGGCGCGGACTATTGTGGCGGGGTTCCATGGCGAAGCCGCGGCGGCGGGCGCGGATGAGAACTGGGCGCGTATGTTTCAGCAGAAGGAAACGTCGGAGGATCTGGAAGAGATTCGGGTGAATTATGCCGACGTGGTGGCAACCAATGGAAATCACATCCGCGTACCCAGGCTGCTTGTCGCCCTCGGACTGGCTGCGAGCGGAGCCGATGCCAATCGCAAGATCGCCGAGAAGGCTGTGAAACTAGATGGCGAAGCCGTGGTCGAAAGCTTGATCCCGGCCCCGGCACTTCCCGCGCGAATTGTGGTGCGGTTGGGCAAGCGGGCCAAGGTCGCGGTGATTGCCTGATTGTCTTTGCCCGGTGGGAGAAAACAGACGAGGCTGAAGGTCAGGCGAATTCGAAGCCGCCGGCGCCTTTGACGCGATAGAGGGCGCGGTACAAATATCGCCGAAGGGGAATTGGGTGCTCTTGACCGGGTTCTGAAATGCCAAGGATTTGACTGGCTCTACGCTTCGAAATCAAGTTCGACGGGATCGATGAGAGGGACGAGCCACTCAAGCAGCGCGACGTGCGCGGGATGCGTGGAGTAGGCGTCGCAGGCTGCCTTGCTGGTGAACTTCATCATGCCGGCAAAGCTGTAACCCTGCCCGCGCGACGAGAGATTGGGGCCGACGTGCGCCTCTATCAATCCGGGGACGACATTGCGAAAGGCCAGGATCTCCTGCTTGGCGCGGAGTTTGTCAGCGTCGGCGGCTTCCTTCTTCCACTTGAATCCGAAGATGTGAATGAACATATTGGACGTTTTCCCTTTCGATTTGTGCAGCCCACTCGGTTTGTTGCGATTCTGGAGCATACAGACTCAGGCGTCCAGCGCAAATGCTCGCGCTGATTCGAGGAGCTTGGCGACCGACTCTTTTGAGCAGGACTCGGTGTAGATGCGCATGAGGGGTTCGGTGCCGCTGGCGCGGAGCAGAAGCCAGGTTTCGGCGGCGTTGGGTTTTTCCTTTGCTTCCGGATTATCCAGGTAGAACTTGACGCCGTCGAGATTCTCCTGGCGCAGTATTGGCATACCGGCAAAGTACGCGTCGCCGGCCTTCAGGGCTCGGGCCCTGGCGATGGCTGCGTTTTTGATGTCGTCGGAAATGTGGAGATCGATGCGGCCATACTGGTGTTCGCCGTATTCGGCCTGGAGATCGGCGACCAGTTCCCCCAGAGTCTTGCCTTCTTCGGCCATGACGTTGGCGAGCAGCAGGGCGTTGAGCAGGCCGTCGCGCTCGGGCAGGTGGCGCTGGAAGCCGATGCCGCCGGATTCTTCGCCGCCCATGAGGATTTCGCGCTCCAGCATGTAGTCGCAGACGAATTTGAAGCCGATGCCGTGCTCGATGAGCTCGCGGCCGTGCTTGAGGCAGATACGGTCGAGCATCTTGGTGGTGTTGAAGGCGCGGGTGACGGCGCCGGGCCAGCCCTTGCGCTTGAGAACCCAGCTCAGCAGGACGGAGTAGATCTTGTGAGGGTCGACGAAGTTTCCTCGCTCGTCTGTCGCTCCGATGCGGTCGGCGTCGCCGTCCGTGCACAGGCCGGCGGCACAATGATGGGCGACCGTGGCTTCGCCAAGTGCGCGGATGTGTGGCTCGATTGGTTCGGGATTGATCCCGGGAAAAAGGGGATCGGGATTGGCGCGAATCTGCACGTGGTCAACGCCTATCCGCGAGAAGATGTCGGAGAGAATCGTGCCGCCGGCGCCGTACATTGAGTCGATACAGAACTTCATGCCTGACCGGGAGATGAGGTCGAGGTCGGCAAAGCTCTCGATGGCTTTCAGGTAGTCGGGAAGGAAATCAACTTCAGTGATGGGCGCCCGTTGAGCGGCCGGCGGGGCGGGCTTATCGAGATAGATCTCAATAGCGGCGATCATGGAGGGTTTGCCGGAACCTCCATACCAGCCCTTGTATTTGACGCCGTTCCATTGCGCTGGATTGTGGGACGAGGTGATCATGATGCCGCCGGCTGCGCCGCGCCCGCGCACTCCGAAGCTCAAGGCCGGGGTGGGGGTGATGGCCTGGGCCAGTTGGACGGGGATGCCGCTCGCCGCGACGACTTCCGCACAGGCGCGCGCGAATGCCTTCGACATGAACCGGGTGTCGTAGCCAATGCATAGGCCCTTGGCGGGGTCTTCGTGGGCGTGAACATAAGCGGCGACGGCGGCGGCGGCGGTGCGGACGTTGGCGAAGGTGTAGTCGTCGGCGATGACGCCGCGCCAGCCGTCGGTGCCGAACTTGATTTGGGGGTGGGGCATGCGTGCTTTCCGCTCCTGCTGGAGACAAGTGTAATCAATGGAGGTTAAGGGTCGCCTCCGAACGCTCAGGGCGTAACGCTGAGGTTGTCGAACTGAATGCGATTCCATTCGGTTCCCAGGGCGATCATGCCGTGACTGTGAGTAGCATCTTCGACTGAGCCGAGTTGCTCGCCGTCGAGCAGGGCATCGATCCTGCTGGCATGGAAGCGGAGTTCGAGGCGATGCCATTGTTGCCGATCGAGCTTCGCCGTGCCGTGGGCGAGCGTTGCGGTGGGCGTCTTGTATTGCGTGGACAACAGCGCCCAATTGCCATTGGGTTGAATGCGAAGCACGTAGCCGCTGGGCCAAAGGGCACTGCCATCCTTGAAGACGTCGGAGGAGTCGATGCGGCCCATTAGAACAGCGGGCGCTTCACTGAGGAAATGCGCATCGGCGGACACGGTGAGGTCGGTCCAGGAGGCGTCACCGGCAAGCGTGAAGGGGTTGGGGACCGGTCCCCAGGGAACGGGGATGGAGGTGATGACCTGCTCGAGACACCGGCCTTTGCGGCCCTGGCAGGGCTGCGCTTCAAAGGCTCCATCTTGGTCGGCGAGATACTTGGGCGCGCGGCCGACTGCGGTGGTCTCGAAGTCATTATGGTAGGGCAGCGGGAATGGCGAAGACGGCGGCGGGGTGGCTGTTCCCTTGCCCTGGCCGGTGGTGGTGGTGAGTGAATAGAGCGAGTCCGGCTCGAAGGTGTAGCTGAATGCGCCGTTGACGGGAGTGATGTCGGCGACGTGTTCGAAGGTGCGGGTGTTATTGGTCTCCCAGACGTGGACCCGGGTGGTTGCGAGACCGCCGGTCAACTGAAACGAGACGGACTGCGGGGTCTGGGCGTCGATGGTCTCGAGGATCACGCTCCATTGCTTGCGCTCGGGCGAGCGAAGCGACACATAGCTTCCGCCCAGCGGCAAGTTGCCCGAAGCGGCGTCGAGATATTGCCATCCCGGTTGCGCGAACTGGGTGGTGTGAGCCGTGGCCCAGATGGTTCCCTGCACGTCATAGTGGCCCGACCAGGGTGTATTGGCGTACATGAGTCCCGAATTAGGGGCGGCCAGGTTGTCATAGTAGGAAGTGACGGGGCTCCAGATCTCGGTGGAGGTGAGCGAGCCTTCGAGGTAGTTCTGGTTATAGAGGTGGGCGAGGATGCGGCCGCCCACGGGCCAGTCGCGGCTCACAAACGGGCCCCCGCCGCCGTTGGGCTGATCTTCACTGGACCAGAGCGGCTTGCCGGTGCGGCGAGCGGCGTCAGTTGTGGTGATCTTTCCATCCACTTTGGGGTAATGGACGCCAATGACGGCGACGGCGCTTGCGAGCTCAGGATCCTTCAGCATTTCATCTGCGATGGACCATTGGCCGGCGCCCTCGCCGGGCCACTCGTCGCAGCAGATGATCCGGGTAGAGAGATGAGCCGCAGCGAATTGACGATGAAGCAGCTTGACATAGGCTGTGTCGTGGACGGCTTCATTCCATGGTCCTGCGTAGGCTATGTCGAGGCCGTAGTCGCGCTTGGCGGTGCGGATGAAGTCGGCCATGTACGCGGCCATTTTTGCGGTATAGAGGGTGCGTTTGTCTCCATCGTGGGCGCCTACCCAGGCGGGCGCGCCCCAGGGCAGGATTTCGAGGACGATTTGCGGGTTGCGCTTGTGGGCTTCGGCCATGAGCCACCACTCGTAGCCTCGGGTCGAGTTGTGGTCCTGGGGCGTGCGCATGTGGCTCGGCTCGGAACCGTCGGTGGAATTGATGTCGCCGCCAATTTCGACTTTGAGGTGCTGGAGCGCCGCGCCGTAGCCGGGCTTGAAAAGGTAATCGAGAATCTGGCTGCGCTGGGGCTCGGGATAGTCGATGAGCAGGCGGGAGGAAGCGCCGGCGCTGGCTGCTCCGAGGCCATCGAATATGCGGCCGGAGCCGTTGGCGTCAAGCACTACACGGGTTTGCTGGGCGTGGACCAGGAGTGCGGAGATCAAAAAGACAACAAAGGAGAGCAGGGACGGGACGATGCAGCAGAACTTCTTGCGTGGGCCGGATTCGATCATGGAAGCCGGCCTCTTGACCGACTGTCCAGCTTATAACACCGCGCCGGAGCCCTTACCTCTGCTTCCGTTCCGACTTCTTGTCCTTGTCTTCCGCCTGCATCTGAGCATCGAGGCCATTGGTAGGATCCTTGTGGAAGAATTTTCGCGAGATGTCGGGCCAGAACTCGTTGAAGACGCCGCCGACGGTGCCTTCGGTGGTGACGATGAAGCCGTTGGTGATGGTCTGGCCCCAACCGGAGTTCTGCGACGGGTAATAGAGATTGGAGATGGCGCCGGAGATGATGTTGCCACCCACGTTGGAGTAGTTGGGCTCCCAGCGACCGGAGTTGTCGTGTTTGCAGATGTAGCTGGTGGCGAGGGAGTAGAGCAGCCGGTGCTTCATGGTGCCGTGGCCAAGGCGGAAGTAGCGCGGGTCCTGGTGGAAGATGGCGGGGAGAATGCCATTGCCGATCATGGTGCCGTCGAAGGCGTCGAGATAGGCCGCGCCGGAGCGTTTTCCGAAGCCCTCGGCGCCCCACCCGAAGCCTGTGTCGTCATCGAACGCCTCGTGAAGACCGGCCACCGCGACCGCGGCAGCAAAGGTGAAGGGATCGACCGCGGAATGGAAGGCGAGATTTATTTTCTGGGTTGCGGTCAAAGAAACCGCGTCGCTGACGTAAGAAGTGTTGAACGAGGGAATGATTCCGAGGACGCGCTGGTGCTCCTGGGCTTTGATTTGTTCATCGGCCTTCTGTCGCTGGGTTTGTTCGCTGCCGGGCTGCTGGGCTGGGGCGGAACTGGATGTACCGGGGCCCGGGGTGGGGCCGGGAGAAGGCGCTGGGGACTGTGGATCCGCGGTCGCCTGCGTGGCAGCGGCCAGCTCGATTCGAGGCTCGGGAGCGTCGGGAACGGCTTCTCCAGGGGTAGTCAGAGCCGCTGAAGCAGGCGGGGGCTGCTCAGAATGAAGGATGGAAGCCGGCACCCCAAGGGCGATCCCGAAACACAGTGGTGCGGATAAGAGAAAACGAAAACGCATCATTCACCAAATTCGGAGGCTGTAGCCCCAGAGTAATCCACCACAATTCGGTGAATTCTGACCCAGAAATTCCGCTCGAATAGGCACCGCGCAGGCGCTTCAGGCGCATGGATGCTTTGCGGGGCCGGACTCCGGCTGCTCGACAGCTTGCATATCGGCAGTACCTATAGATTAGACGTGATTTGGGCGCTGGGGGACACATTGATTTCCCGCGCGGCCAGCTTTGGGGGGCCGATAGAAACCATGTACGGCATCTTTTGTCTGAACCCGCTGACTTGAAACACGTTAGACGGCGAAGTCGATGAAGCCGCGCCCGGGGTCGGTGGAGATGAGCTTGACTGTGACCTTGTCGCCGACGTCCAGGCCCTTGCCACCCTGGACCAACTTGCCATCGACGGGGGGATTGAGGGTTCGGACGAACGTTCCGTAGCTGTTGACCCCGGTGACGATGGCCGGGAAGCTCTGCCCGATGCGCGGCCGCAGAACGACGGCGGCAATACGCTTCTGCATCTCGCGCTCGACCTTGCGGGCGCCGTCTTCCATCAGGGTGCAGCGCTGTGCAACTGCGATGAGCGACTTTTCAGAGTAGAGTTGTGGGGAGTTTGACAGCCAGGCCTTGAGCAGGCGCTGGGTGACGATGTCGGGAAAGCGGCGGTTGGGAGCGGTGGAGTGGGTGTAGTCCTGCACGGCAAGGCCGAAGTGGCCGGGCGAGACCTCGTTGGGCTTGACCAGCACGTACTCGCCGGGGCCCATCAGCTTGATGACGGCGAGCGACAGGTCGGGAAAATGGTCAGGGTCCTTCTGCTTCTGGGCGAGGAGAAATTCGTTGAGGGCCTTGGAGTCGGGCTGTGGGGGCAGGGTTGTGCCCAGGCCATCGGCCAGCTGGACGATGCGGTCCCAGCGCCTGGGAGTGCGGACGATGCGGCGGATGGAGGCGACGCCGGCGGCTTGGAAGGTGCGGGCGATGACGCCGTTGGCCGCAACCATGAACTCCTCGATGAGGGATGTGGCGCGGTTCTTCTCGAGTCTGGCGATGGCGGTGGGTTGGTCGCCCTGCATGAGGGGCCGGGTCTCGACGGTCTCCAGGTCAAGGGCGCCGTGCTGGTAGCGGTTGCCGAGCAGCCGCTGGGCAACCATGTCCTGGAGCTGGAGCTGTGCGGCAAGGTCGGCGCTGGCGGTCACCTTGGCCGGAGCCGGGCCGCGGCCTTCGAGCCATGCGCCGACGCTGTTGTAGGCGAGCTGGGCGCGGTTGCGGACCAGGCCGCGATAGGCCTTGCCGTCACTGACGGCTCCCGCGGCGTCGACCTTGAACTCGATGACCAGAGCGGCGCGGTCCTCGTTTTCATTGAGCGAGGTGATGCCTTCGGAGAGCTCCGCAGGCAGCATGGGAAAGACTTTGACGCCGGTGTAGACCGAGGTAGTTTCGCTCTGGGCGTGGGTGTCGAGGAGTGTCCCATGGGGCACGCGGGCGTCGACGTCGGCCACGCCGATCAGGACGCGGATGTCGCCGCCGGAAAGCTGCTCGGCCCACTCGATCTGGTCGAGGTCTTTGGAAGTGTCATTGTCAATCGAGGACCACAGCAACGGCCGCAGGTCTTCAAGGCCGGCGGCGGGAGGCGAGACCTGAGCCTCGATAGCAGCCAGTTCAGCGTCGGTTCCGGCGGGAAAGTCAGGCTGGAAGCCGTGCTCGATCATGGATGCGCGGGCTGCGGCGATCAGATTGAAGTGGGGCGGTTGGCTGGGAGAACGGGGTGAGTCCGCGGAAACGGGGTGACCGGGTTGGCTGGAGTGCATGGAGAACTCGCTCCTTGAATGCGACATGCAAGCGTAACACTTCGGGGCGCGAGAAAAGTGAACAGCGGCGGCGGGGCGACGGGGTTGAGTCTCTAGTCTGCATTTCTTGCGGCCGAGGCCTTCCTTTGACCTGGGGGCTCAAAAATTGGCATTGAATTGGTCTCGTTTAAGGCGTGTTTTGCGTCAAAAATCGACACGAAGGGGCCGAAAATGAATCAAAACGATGGGTTTTGTTTGCTTATGGAAAACTTGGCTTAGAGGTTAAGTAATTTATTAGCATAGACTTACTAATTCCTATGCTGCCGTACTGCCCCAGTATTGGGGCAAAGGGGGGGGAGGGGGGGGCGAAAACGGTTCGGAAAACCCCAGATTTCGAACGGGGCGCAGGCGACACAAGGAGGCGGACATGAGATTCTCCCCCTTCCATTGTGCGCGCCGGGGCGGTAATTCCACGCACCGGCAAGCGACCGGGCAGGCCAGCGCGCCCTCGTATAAAAGGCCGGAGGCGTGAGGCATGCGGGACTAGAAAAGATCGGGAATGCTATGGAACGCGATCCGGGTGGGCGCGGCTTTGAATGCCGTCAGCATGGCCGCCGGGGCCAGCGTGCTCGTGCCATATTTGTTGTTGAGCGCATCCATGGCGGCGAGGAGCCTGGCCCGGCTCTGCTCGCCGTCCAGCGCGTCAAAGAGGCCCAGCGAGTGGAGCCGATCGGGGACCAGCGAGTCCAGATGCACGCCGATAAAGTAGGGGTGGTCATACTCCGCGCCGCCGGGCCGCGACTCCCACAGCCGCTTGAGCGCCCCGATGAGCGCGGCGTTATCCTGGCACTCGCTCAGCTTGATCTCGCCCTTCCATCCGCGCTTGGGCGCTCCAAACGTGGTCACCGCATTGCTCTCGCCCGGGAGCGGCGCGAATCCAACCGCGAGGCCGATTCCGCCGGCCCAAAGCCCGTTCGCCCGCAGCCGCATGGCGGCCTTGTGCAACAGCTTCAGCGCCACCGCCCAGGCCTTTTCCGCCGTCCGCATCTCCGGCGCGAGGACGTGCTGATGGCTCAGCGACTTGAGATGTTCGGTGTCCGCCATCTCGAAGTCCTCGCCGCGCAGCCAGTGCCACATGCGCTGGCCCCACACCGACTCCCAAAGCTGCCCGGCGCCTTCGAGATCGAGCGCCAGGAGCTCCTCTACCGTGTGGATGCCCTTCTCATTCAGCCGCTTTTCGGTCTTCGCGCCCACCCCGGGCAAATCGCGGAGCGTAAGCTGCTTGAGCGCCTCGGGCAAAATGTCGCGGGTCAGCGCCACCAGGCCGTCAGGCTTTTCCATGTCGCTCGCGATTTTGGCAAGGTATCGATTGGTCGCCAGGCCGACCGAACTCTTCATCATCGGCCCTACCTGGTCGCGAATCCGCGCCTTGACCCGCTGCCCCAGCTCAATCGCCGCCAGCAGCGGACGTTCGCGCCCGATCAGCCGGCAGGCCATCTCGTCGATGGAGCAGACGGCTGTGACCGGCACGCAGCTTTCGACTGCCTCGACGACGCGATGGTGATATTCGACATAGAGCTCGTGGCGGGCCTCCACCAGCACAATCCCCGGGCACAAACGCCTGGCGTCGGCCACTACGGTTCCGGTTCTGACGCCGTAAGCCTTGGCCTCGTAGCTGGCGGCAATGCAGACGGTTGTGTCGGCCATCATGGGCACTACGCCCACCGGCCGCCCGCGCAGCTCAGGGCGCGCGTCCTGTTCCACCGACGCGAAGTAGGAGTTCAGATCGACGAAGAGCCAATTCACCTGCGGTCCGGCCGCCGCGTCCGCCCTCTTGTTCTCGGCGATTAGGCCCGGAGGTTCCGCTCCGGCCATCCGACTTTTGGGGTCGAGATCGGAATCGGAGAGGGCAGCCGGATTGGGCGCAGGGACCATGGGATATCTTCGCTTTATATTCTCCCTATTGCAAGATCAGATTGTCAACGTACAATAGGAGCCGGACGCGCCGTAATCGATGGCGTTCAAAACTAGACTGAGCAGGACGTGAGAGACTCGCGAAGCATCCAATCTTTCTGCGGGAGATTGAAGCGCGGGCTCCGAAGGTCCGATATAGAACGGGTAAACCGATATGCATAGTTTGACTCATTGGCTTCTGGCAAACGGAACACTGCTCGCCATCATCATCGCCGTCGGCGTGGCGATTCTTCTTGCCTGCTGCCTGGGGTGTTCCCACTGCCCCTGCAAAGAAAAAGACGAACTCTTTAAACGCCGCGAGGTTTAATTTACGCCCGCCGCGGCTGGTTTCAGATACGTCTCAAACTGCGCCAGGATGCGGTCGTACAAGCTCGTCCGCACATCCGGACCGGTAATCGAATGCGTCTTGCGCGGATAAATCTGCAGATCGTACGAGACTCCCGCCTCGATCAGCCGCTGCACAAACTGGACCGTATTTTCGAAGTGCACATTATCGTCGCCAGTTCCCTGCGCCAGCAGCAGATGACCTTTCAAACTCCCCGCCGCGTTCACCGCCGAATCGTCGCGATAGGCGTCCGCACCGGGCCCCGGCATTCCCAAGTAGCGTTCGGTATAAATGGAGTCGTAGTTGCGCCAGTCGGTGACGGGCGCGACCGCGACCCCGGCGCGAAAACGGTCGGAATGCGTCATCGCGTAGAGGGTAAAGCTGCCCCCCCAGCTCCATCCCCACCACCCCAGCCGTTTGGGATCGAGCTCGGGATGCCTGGCCAGCGCCGCGTCGACGGCCATCAACTGGTCCTCTAGCTGCACCGGCCCAAAGTTGTGCCAGGCCGCCTGTGCAAAGTCTCTCCCGCGCGATCCGGTGCCGCGATTGTCCGCATGCAGAACTGCGAACCCGTGCTGCGCGAGCAACTCGTCGAAGAGCAACGCCTCGCTCCAGCGGTTGGCCACCGTCTGCGGCCCCGGACCCCCATAAGGATTGACGATGAGCGGCACACTGGCGACGTCTTTGGCGCCCTCCGGGAGAAGCAGGGTCGCATAGAGGGTGGCGCCGTCCCGTGCCTTGACCTCGATGGGCTCGGGCGCGCGCAACCGGTACGGGTCGAGCGCCCGCGTCCGCCAGATCAGGCTGCACTTCCGCGCCGCCTCGCACAACTCGACCGTCTCCGGCTCCATCCGCGTTGAATGCCTGTCGACAAAGAAGCCGTTCAAGGGACCGAAGACGCCCTCATGAAACCCCTCGCCTTTGCTTAACTGCACCCGCCCGCCGTCGAATCCCACCCGCCACAACTGCTGCTCGAGGACATTTCCCTCGTTGGAGGCGTAGTCCACCTGCTTTGACGCGAAGTCGACGTTGTATACCTCGCTCACTTCGAAGCTTCCGCTGGTAAGCTGTTTCTCCAGCTTGGTCTCGGCCGGACTCCGCTGGCTGTAGCTATAGAGATAAAGATGAATGTGCCCGTCGCTCCAGTTGGTGAGGACAATCCAGCCTTCGCCTACCGAGACGTTGTAGTTGTCGTCGATAAACTTGTCGTCCTTGATCTCGAGAGCCAGCCTGGCAAAGCCGCTGCCCGGATCGGCGAAATAGATGGCGCGGCGCTTCTGGTCCCGGCTAAGCGTCTCGATCCACAGGGTCCGGGAGTCAATCCAGCCAAAACGCGGAATGTAATCCTGCCCCTCCTCGAAAGGCAGATGGATCCACGACACCCTGCCGCCTTTGGCGGCCACCACTCCAACCCGCACATCGGGGTTCGGGTCGCCCGGTTGCGGATATCGCTGCCCCTCCACCGTCGTGTGGGTCGGAATCCAATCCGTGAGCGGATACTCCGGCACCGGAGCCTCGTTCATCTGCAGAAAAGCTAGATACTTTGAGTCCGGCGACCAGAAATAGCCGCTTTTGACATCGAGTTCTTCGCGATAAACCCAGTCCAACCCGCCACATAAGGTGCTCGCATTGGGTGACGGCGCAATCATCACGGTGGGCGTTCCGGGATCGTGCAGCCGGATCACGGCCAAACCACGATCGCGAATGAACGATATAACGGTCCCGTCCGGGGAAAACTTTGGGTCGTCGCCCGACGCTGCGCCTGAAGATCCCATCTGCAGGCCGACGCCATTGCGCAAGTCATAGAGCCACAGGTGTCCATCCGAGTCGAAGAGCAGGTGAGTCGAGTCGGTCGACCAGATATAGCTCCCCATCCCATAGCGGCTGCGATGATCGCGGTCCTGTTCCGAGCCGCTCTCGATGATGAGCGGTGCCAGTTTTGCGCGACTCACCAGCACGCTCGACTTTCCGGTCGTGGGATTCAGATCCACCATTTCACCGCCGTCGAGGTAGGTCAGGTGCTTCCCATCCGGCGACCAGGTCATCTCCGCGGGCGGCTTTCCGATCATCGGCCCATGACCGTAGATGGCCTCGACAGTGAGCGGCTTTTGCGCAGACCCGCTGCCAGCCACGAGAGGCAGCGCGGCAAGCGCGGAACACAGAAACCTGGCTGCCGATGTCAAAGAATTCCTCCCGAAGCGGAGCCGGGCCGACATCCGCCGGCGGGCAGCGAAGTAGCGGGGCTTCAACCAAGAAGTGTAACCCAAACGGTTTGATGGTATTGCGTCGCGTAAACAAAGAGTATATGTTGCGCTTTATGCAATGGACATCGCCACAGGAGCGCCGCAAGTTCGGACAGATGCGCCGCAAGCAGGTCGGCCGCCAGCAGCACGACGAATTGCATCCCAAGTCGCGGCAGGCCTCGTCGCTCGATCTGCTGGCCCGCTCGATGCATGGCCGTGTTCCTTCGCTGGTCAAGCTGAAATATGAGTTGATGGCCGAGGCGCCATTCGCCTATTTTCGCGGCGCCGTGCCGGTGATGGCCGGGGACCTGGCTGCGGCTCCCAGCACCGGCATCGTCAGCCAACTCTGCGGAGATGCCCACGTGCGCAACCTGGGCGCGTATGCGGCGCCCGATGGCCGGCTGGTGTTCGACATCAACGACTTCGACGAAACCATCCGCGGCCCGTTCGAATGGGACCTGAAGCGCATGGCTGCCTCGCTGGTGCTCGCCGGCCGAGCCTCGGGACACAAGGAGGGCTCAGCGCAGAAAGCGGTCGAGTGCTGCATTCAGCACTATTGCGCCCTGATGCACGAGTTCGCCGGGATGCCGATGATCAACGTCAGCCGGTTCCAGGTGCACCGCATGGGCGCGGCCCGGCCGGTTCACGCCGCGCTGATCAAAGCCGAGCGCGCCACCCCCCTCCATACGCTGGAACAACTAACCGAGCCGGTATCGACGGACGCGTCGCTGCCGCGTCATTTCAGGGAGTTGAAACCGCTGCTGACCCGCGTGAGCAGCGCGCAGTCCGCCGCCGTGCTGGCTTCGCTCGGCCCCTACCGGGACCTGCTCGAGCCGCAGCGGCAACACCTGTTGTCGTTCTACCGGCCCATCGACGTAGCTTTCAAAGTGGTCGGCACCGGCTCGGTGGGCTTGCGGGATTACTGCGTCTATCTTGAAGGCAACGGAATCACCGACCCGCTCTTTCTGCAGATTAAGGAAGAACCGGCCTCAGCCTACGCTCCTTACCTGCCAGATGCCACGCCGCCCCAGCACAACGGCCGGCGCGTGGCCGACGGACAACGGGCCATGCAGTTGCAGACCGACCCGTTCCTGGCCTGGACGCACATTGGAAGGCGCTCGTTTCTGGTTCGCCAGCTCAACGACCACAAGGGCTCGATCGAACTCGAAGATCTGGCGCACGGTGGGCTTGAGGCCTATGCCGAGGTCTGCGGAGAACTGCTGGCCCGGGGCCATGCCCGTTCCGGTGATCCGCTGGTCATCTCCGGCTATCTCGGCTCAGGGGATGGCTTTGCCGAGGCGCTGGCCAAGTTTGGCTCGCTTTACGCCGACCAGACCGAGAAGGACTGGGAAGACCTCCGCAGATCGCGAAAGGCCGGCAAGAAATAGCGCCGCCTTTATCGCCGATAGATGTCGTACCCCCGCAGCCGGGCCGCCGGCGTGAATTCGTCCATCAACAGCTTCATCGTCGCCTCGCGCTCCGGCATTGGATTTTCCCTGATCTGCAAATCGCGCTTCACCACCAGCCAGCGGATGTTCCTGGAAAGCGCCAGCCGCGCAACTTGCGCGGGGCTGTAAGGGTCGGTCGCCGGATCGAAGAGCAAAACCGGAAAGCGCGGAATGCGCGCGGTGACAAAATAAAACGGATCTTCGCCGGGGAGCAGGATCAACCCGTCGTTGGCGGGAATGTTGGCCGCGGCGAAGCGAAGCAGCTCGTCAAACTCCGGCAGATAAGGTCCAGGCGTCGCCATCCCCGCAAGCTGCGGAAAGGCGGAATAAAGCGCCGGCCCAGCGGGAAACCGGGCGTAGGCAAGCCGCTCTTCGCTGGCCGTATAAAATGCGCCACACACCAGCAGCGTGATCGAGATGGCCGCGGCCAGCGCGGGAGCCACGAGATTCCGCTCAGCGCCGGTCGGGCTCGAAGCGGCTACAAATGCGATCAACTCGGCTACCAGGACGGTCAGCAGCGGCCAGATCGCGTAGGTCGATCCCCATAGCTGCTGCGACATCATGGCTCCGGTAATGGCCGCCAGAACCAGGAAAGGCATGAGCACCCGCAGATTCACATCGCGCCCCGCTCTGAGCAGATCGACGAGAGCGAGCAGCCCGGCCAGGATCAGCAGCAAGGGCCACAGCGCCAGCAGGCTGTCGCCGCGCTCGTCCGCATCGTCGTACATCAGTAGCGAACACAGCGTGAATGCAAGCGGAGCAGCCAAGAGGGCGAATGCGCCGATACGGCCCCATCGCGAGTTGCCGACCCGCGAGCGCAGCGCCAGCACGCCCGCAACCACCACGGGAAGCGTCCAAAGCAGGCTGGGATCGCGGTAGACATCGAGCATGCTGGCAAATGCCGGCAGACGGCGCTGGGCGGCAAACCGAATCGTCCAGCCGAAGTAATTTCCGATGCCGGCAGTCGAGTGGATCAGAACGCCGGCAGCCAACAGTGTGAGTCCAGCCCCCGACACCAGGGCCAGGAGCACCGCGGTTGGCGGTTTCGGCGCGCCCTCCCGTCCGCGATTGATCCGGGCCGCCACCAGCAAAAGCGTAACCGAGCCCGCCACGGAGGCGAGAAAGGCCAGCCCGATGTTTTGCTTGAAGAACAGAGGCGCACAGACGCTGAATCCGGCCGCAAACCCGCGCAACAACTCCCTGCCACGACTGAAGCTATCCGCCAAAGCGATCCTCTGCAAAAGCCAGATGGCCCCCAGAAGCGACAAGACACAGTCACAGTCGTAGTTGGGTTCCGGCACGATGCAATAGATTCCCACGACCGCCAGCGGCGCAGCCAGCATGAGCGCCATCGTCCACTCCCACTCGACGCGCTGCCACAGTTGCATGAGTAAAATGCGCCAAGTCAGCACCGTGGCCACGCCGCCAAGGATCGCCGCGTAGAGGGCGTGATGAAAGAAAACGCGGCCAGCGAGCCGGATGATCGCCGCCTGAATGAGGAAGGTCAGAGGCGCATGCACGAAGGGAAAATCGCGATACGGCATCTGGCCCAGAGCCATTCGCGCGGCGCTGTCGAATACATAACTGAAGTCCCACAAAACCGCGACGTGCGCGTTCTGCCAGAGAATTACGCCGGATGTGGCGAGGAAAAGCGCCGCGGCGGCAATGAAATCGCGCCGTCCCCAGAAACATCTCGCCCGGTATCGCTGTTCAGTGCGCAAGGTCTCGATGCCAAGTCTAGCCGATCGTGTTGCCGTTCGAGCCTCCTAAACTGAACGGGAAGGAGAGCGTGATGAGCGATGGCCGCGAAGAGCGGGAAGAGGAGAAGAAGCGTCGCGAACTCGAAGAGGAACGAGAGCGCGAGGATCGGGTCGATCGCGGCCGGCCCGATCCATGGGAACCGGAGCGCAAGGAGTCCTGACCGCGAACCCGCTCTACAATGAAGCGGTATGCCCACCGCGGTTCGTTCGCACGCCAAGATCAACCTGGGACTCGGTATCGGGGCGCCCCGGGCAGATGGGTTTCATTCGCTGCTCACTGTTTACCAGACGCTGGAGATGCACGAGTTCGTCACGGTGACGGCCCAGGACTCGACTGCCACTTCGATTCTTCTGACCTCGAACGACGAGCGTGTCCCCACCGACGAACGCAACACGGCCTGGAAGATGGTGCAACTGGCACTCAAGATCATGAACCGTTCCGCCGAAGTCCAAATCCACATTGAGAAGCGTCTTCCGGTCCAGGGAGGCCTTGGGGCAGGTTCGGCGAATGCGGTGGCAGCGCTTGTGGGGCTGGATGTGGAACTGGAGAAGGCCGACGGGCTTGGTGGTCTCCCAGGTCTCCTAAGCGAGACCCGGGGCACCCGGACAGGTGGAATGGTACCGAGTTTTCTCAGCAGGCGTCTGGAGATCGCCGCCCGGGTGGGTTCGGACGTGCCGCTGTTCCTGATCGGAGGCACTGTTCTGGGCGTTGACCGGGGCCAGGAAGTCTATCCCTTTCCCGACATCGAGCCGGTGTGGTGCGTTGTCGCGCTGCCGGTTATCGGCGTCTCCACACCGCAGGCCTTTCGCGATTGGGACGCTCTCAGTGCCGAGGAGGGTTTGACCTCAGAGGCCAGCGAGGCTAAACTAGGAAGGTTGAGCCGCGCCTATGCCAGCGCCTTCGCGGGAGGAATCCCGGGGGTCAGGTCACAGACAGGCTCCTCCGGTGTCCTCTCATTTGACGAGGACCTCGCCGGACCTCAAGAGTCCGCGCTTGTCCGCACCGGGATCACGAGCTGGATTCAGAACGACTTTGAACGAGTCGTCTTTCCTCAGCATCCTTCCCTTGCAGAAATCAAGCGCATACTTCTGGGCTCCGACACACCGGAGGCAGCCCTTCATGCTTCGCTGTCGGGGTCCGGTTCGGCGCTCTATGGGTTGTACCTGACCTGCGGAGATGCGGAAGCGGCTTGCCAGCGGCTGGAGGCGACCGGAGTTCGGAGCATGTTGACCCGAACTCTGCCACGCGAAAAGTACTGGCGCGAAATGCTGCTGCAATAACTTTCGTTGACAGGCATTCGTTCCGCGAGAGAGACTCGCGTTCGGCTGCCGGAAACGGTTCCGGGGGAGGACCTCGGGACTCGTGAAATTGGGCGATCGTCTAATGGTAGGACAATGCCCTTTGGAGGCATTTGTCTAGGTTCGAATCCTAGTCGCCCAGCCAGAAAACAGCTTCTAGCTGTTAGCTATCAGCTTCTAGCTTCCTTCTCGGCAGAGCCAGCTTCGCGGCTTCTGGGGGAAAGAGCTAAAAGCTATCGGCTAGAAGCTGGGAGCTTGCGTTTACGATCGGCAGCCAAAGCCAACCAGCTTGGAGGTGCTTTTTCAAATGGATGTAGAAAGCCCGGTAATGGAAGAAGAGAAGTCCAAGGCCAACCAGCCGCAGGCGCAGCGAGAGGGATCGCAGAAGGAGCCGGCAGGTCAGGATCCCGGCAAAGGCAAGGACAACAAGCCTCTAGTCGAGCGCAAGCGGGTCCGCACGCTGAGCGAAGACAAGCGCTTCAGGCTGTTCAGCGGCACCGCCAATCCGGAGCTGACCAAAAAGATCGGCGTCCACATCGGTGTCCCCGTGGGCGAGGCCAAGCTGCAGCGATTTGCCGACGGCGAGGTTTACTTCCAACTGCTCGAGAACGTGCGCGGCGTAGATGTTTTTGTGGTGCAGCCCACCTGCTATCCGGTGGACCAGCACCTGGTGGAGTTGCTGGTGATGATTGACGCGCTCAAGAGGGCCTCGGCGGCCAGGATCACGGTGGTGGTGCCTTACTACGGCTACGCCCGCCAGGACCGCAAGGACCGTCCGCGCGTGGCCATCAGCGCCAAGCTGATCGCCGACCTGCTTACCACCGCGGGCGCCAACCGCGCCCTGTTTGTGGACCTGCACGCCGCCCAGATTCAGGGCTTCTTCAACATACCGGTGGATCATCTGTTTGCCAGCCCGGTGCTGGTGAGTTACTTCCGCGAGCTGAACCTGCCCAACCTGACTGTCGTCTCGCCGGACGCGGGCGGCGTGGAGCGGGCGCGCTTTTTTGCCCAGAAGGTGGGCGCGCCGCTGGCCATCGTCGACAAGCGCCGCACCGACATCAACGTGGCCGAAGTGATGAACGTGGTGGGCGACGTGAACGGCAAGACCTGCCTCATCATCGACGACATCATCGACACCGCCGGAACTCTGGTGAAGACCGTCGATGCCCTCTATGCCTCGGGCGCCTCGGCGGTCTATGCCTGCGCCAGCCACGCCGTGCTTTCGGGGCCGGCCATCGACCGCATCGCCAATTCGCGTCTGGAACAACTTGTCGTCACCGACACCATTCCGCTGCGCGAAGCGGCGCAGAAGCTTTCAAAAATCAGAGTGCTCTCGATCGCCGGCCTGCTGGGCGCGGCCATCGAGAGCATCCACATGGAAACCAGCGTGAGTACGTTGTTCAGTTAGAAGCAGCTATTAGCTATCAGCTGTCAGCTAAGAGCTATCAGCTATCAGCTGTCAGCTAACAGCTTGTTTGTACTTGAGATTGGCCTTCGTGATTGAACGAAGGAGGAATGCACTGAATCAATCGCTCAGCGAGTTCAGCGCGCGACAGCAACGAAGCAGCGAATGGTTGACAGATGGAAGCTGTTTCTAACAAAGGGAGCGGAGCAACAAAGGCAGCAGCAGTTCTTGCTGAAAGCTGATAGCTGATAGCTGAGAGCTGATAGCTGAGAGCTGAGAGCTGAGAGCTGCTTTACCGTGCCCGACACCAAGGAAATGAGACCGAAATGCCAGAAGTAGTCGTAGCGAAGGCCCGCGAGGGCAAGTTCAACAAGAATGCCGCGCGCCGGGTGCGCGTCGCAGGAAAGATTCCCGCCGTGCTGTATGGTTCCGGACACGATCCGGTTGCCATCGAGGTGGAGCCGAAGCAGATATCACGGATCCTGTTTTCGGAGACCGGCCACAACACCATCTTCGATGTGGAAGTCAGCGGGCAGCCGGCGGCCAAGGCCATGATCGTCGATTGGCAGCGCGAGCCCATCCAGGACAAGTTGATTCACATCGATCTGAAACGCATCGCTCTGGACAAGGTTCTCCGCGTCAAGGTGCGCGTCAAGCTGCTGGGAATTCCGGTGGGCGTCAAGACCGCAGGCGGCATCCTCGACCAAGTGATGCGCGAAGTGGAAGTCGAGTGCCTGCCGGGGGACATTCCCGGTCACATCGACGTCGATGTCAGCAACCTGGAGTTGTTCGGCTCCCTGCGGGTCAGCGATCTGCCCCACTCCGAGTCCATCAAGTACCTCAATGCCGAAGACGCCACGGTAGCTCACGTGGTTTCGATTCGCGAGGAGGTTGTGGCCGCACCTGCCGAAGGAGTGGTTGCCGATGCCGCCGCTGCCGCAACGACTGAGCCCGAGGTGGCAAAGAAGGGCAAGCCGGAAGCGGATGCAGCAGCCAAGAAACCCGAGGCGAAGAAGTAAGCCGGAGGTCAGAGATCAGGGGTCAGGGATCAGGGAAGTAAGATTTGGCGGACGCAAGCGAGTTTGATCACCCCGGCGAGCAAAAGTCGCTTGCCGGGGACAGCCGGACGAACCGGACAGGCCCATTCCTGGTGGTTGGGCTTGGCAATCCGGGCGATCCATATATTTGGACCCCGCATAACGCGGGATTCATGGCTATTGACCGCATCGCTCAGCAACAGGGTGTCGTAGTTCAGAACCGGCGCTCCAGGGCCACAACCGCAACCTGCCGTATTGCAGGGCGCCAAGTGGTACTGGCCAAGCCGGAAACATTCATGAACCTCAGCGGGCTTTCGGTAGCCGCCCTGGTTCGGGAATTTGAAGCGGACCCGGCGCAGGATCTGCTCGTCATTTACGACGAGTTGGACCTGCCACTGGGGACTTTCAAGATCAGGGAGCGCGGTTCGACCGCGGGACACAATGGGGCCCGCAGTGTGACCGGCGCACTTGGCAGTCAGGAGTGGTTGCGGTTGCGTATTGGGGTGCGGCCCGACCGAGCAACCCACGGACATGGACCTGTCCGCGGGGGGCCCGACCTGCCTCCGCAGGCTCTTGCCGGAGGGGAAAAGCGCCAGGGCAAGGATTACTTGCTCTCGCCGATGCGCAAGGCGGATCTGACCGTCCTCGATGAGGTGCTCGACCGGGTGGCTACGGCCACAAGGCGCATTATCGAAGCCGGAACGGCAGCCGCAATGAACGAGTTCAACCGCCGGAGCGAGACTCCTGCGGAGGAGAAGTGAGAAAGACAGGGACTGAGAGACTAGGGACTGGGACCTGCGAGTTGGAAGTTGAGAGATGTAAGCGGAAGCAATGGCTTCCGCGGAAAAGGAATACCGATGTCGCGTGTGTATGAGGTAATGTTCATCGTTCGGCCCGATGCGGCCGAAGAAGATGTCGACAAGTTGATCGCCGGCTTTACCACCACTGTCACCAATGGCGGCGGAACGGTAAAGAACGTCGATAAAATGGGCCGCCGCAAGCTGGCCTATACCGTGCGCAAGTTCAATGACGGCAACTACAACCTGCTGACCATTGAAGCCAATGGGGCGGTGGTTCTGGAACTCGAGCGCCGGCTGCGCGTGACTGAGCCGGTGATCAAGTTCATCACCGTGCGCACTGACGAGGAAGAAAAGCGGCTGGCCAAGGTAAAGGCTCTGCGCGGAACACGGCGCAAGGTCAGCGCGGAACCTTTGGCTGCTGCACCGGTTGCCCCCGCCCCTGTGGCTCCTGCCCCCGTCGTTGCTGCACCTGAAGCTCCAGTCCCGGTTGCGGCAGCAGTTGCCGAGCCCGCCCAGGCCAGCGCGTAGTCCGACTGGCGCCTATTGCCGTCGACCGCCCGTTCCATCGGGTGAGCGGCGGCTCGAGAATCCCGTCCCGCTGCGCCCTTGGCGTTGTCCGGGACCTGAAGAGAGTGAAGAGGAAACAACATGGCTGACGACACACCATCCAGGGCGCCCGAATCCGGCGCACCGCAAAGTTCGCATTCATCATCGGGACCGGGCGCGGGCCCGCGCGGCCCTCGGCCCGCAGGCGGGCCCGGCGGCCGCGGCAAGTTCTTCCGCCGCAAGAAGGTCTGCAAGTTCTGCACCGAGAAGATCGATGCCATCCCTTATCGCGATGTTCGGCTGCTGCAGCAGTTCGTGGCGGAGCGGGGCAAGATCGTGCCCCGGCGGCTCACCGGCGTTTGCACTACCCACCAGCGGCGCCTGACCCGCGCCATCAAGCAGGCCCGCAACATCGCCTTGCTTCCGTTCGCCACGCGGCACTAGAGCGGGTGCCCCATGTCTCGATTTTGAGACATGGGATCGGCGCGATCTATCTCCCGGCTTTGGAGTTGAGAGAAGATCACATGTACCGCGGCAAGGCACGAAACCATTGGGGCGCAAGCGCCCGATGGGCCGGAGCTGATTCAAACCGCGTCGCGCGTTGTAACCCTCGCGCGGCGCAACATGCCGATGCTCCGGTCCAGAAGAAGACCGCCCACGGCGGGGGAGAGTTTCACATGGACGTTATTCTGAAAGAAGATATAGCGGCGTTGGGCAATCGCGGTGAAGTCGTGAAGGTCGCCGATGGATACGCCCGCAACTATCTGCTGCCGCGCAAGCTGGCCATGCAGGCCACGGAAACCAACAAAGCCGTGATCGAGCAGATGAAGACCTCGGCAGCCCGCCGTTCCGCCACGGAAAAGGCGCAGGCCGAGGAACTGGTGACCAAACTCGCGCCGGTGGTGCTCAGCTTCACCCGCAAATCAGGCGAAGCCGGACACCTGTTCGGCTCGGTGACTTCGGCAGACGTCGCCGCCGGGCTGGCTGCGCAGGGCTACGAGATCGATCGCCGCAAGATTCAGCTGGGCGAGCCTCTCAAGAGCGTGGGCGAGTTCACCGTGGCCATCAAGCTGCACCGCGAAGTCACCGCGCACATCAAGGTGAACGTCGCGGCCGAAGCTGCGCCCGAGACGGAAGCCGCAGCTGCCGAGCCGGCGGCCGAGGAAGCCGTCGCCGAGTAGGCGCTGCACATGGTATTTCCCATCCTTCGAACGTTCCTTGTCTTGAAGGATGGGAGACCTTGGACCCAAGTCATTGATTTCCCTGCTTCACCATTGCCAGCGGCTGATCCCGGTCGGTTCGCATGGTCGGGACGGCTGCCAGCAGGCTCTTGGTATATGTGTGCCGCGGTTGCGTGAGCACCTGCATCGTAAGTCCAGTTTCCACCACTTCCCCGGCCCGCATCACCGCCACGCGCCCGGCCACCTGTCCTACCACCGCCAGGTCGTGCGAGATGAAAAGCATCGCCAACCGGTGCTCGCGCCGAAGCCGCGCCAAGAGAGCCAGAATCTGCGCCTGCACCGTGACATCGAGCGCCGTGGTGGGCTCATCGGCAATCAGCAGGCGCGGGCGGTTGATGAGCGCCATCGCGATCAGGATCCTCTGCCTCTGCCCGCCTGAAAACTGGTGGGGATAATCGCCATAGCGCCGCGCGGCATCGGCAAGGCCGACCTCCTCGAGCGCCGCGATGGCTATCTGTTTGGCCTCATCTTTCGTCCAAAAAGTAAACCGCGCGTCAGCGCCTTCGGCAACCTGGCGGCCGATCGACATGATCGGATTCAGCGCCGTCATGGGTTCCTGGAAAATCATGGCGATCTCGCGGCCGCGAACCCGCCGCAGGTCCTTGGCCGGCAGAGTCAACAGATCGGCTTGACCATCCGCGCCGCGCCACAGGATCTGCCCGTCAACGCGCGCCGCCGGTCCCAACAATCCCATGATCGCAAGCGCGGTTGCGCTCTTGCCCGATCCCGATTCGCCCACCAGCCCCAGCACCTCGCCCTCGTCCACGGCCAGGTTGATTCCGCCGACCGCTTCCGCATTCCCGAAGCGGACGTGCAGGTCGCGAATTTCCAACGCGGGCGCCATGCAGCCATCGTAGCCGATCGAGGCGCGGGGGCATTCCCGCGAAGCTTTCGCATCGCCGTGCTTCGATTGCAGTCAGGAAGTGGACGCCGGATTTCGTCCCCGGCTTCCAGCAGACAAATGAGAAGCGCAAAAGCAACAAATCTTGCGCCGAGGCCTTCTTACCTCAGAGAGGAAGAAGGAGAGTTCGCAATGAAATGCATTTTGTCGAGATTTGCAGTGTCGTCCGTTTTGCTCTTGTCTGTCGGCCTCGTCGTCTCTCTGCCCGCGGCGGCCCATGCCGCCCCGGCTTCAGGCCCAGCTTTTGCCCAGGATCAAGGAGGTTGGGATATGCCTCCGGGAGAGTTCCGCGAGGTACAGCGCCAGGGCTTTCACGACGGCATCGAGGGCGCCCGCAAGGACTTCGACCACCATCGCGCGCCTGACGTCAATAACCGGGAGGAGTACCGCCATCCGCACGTCGACCGCGCGGTACGCGACGACTACCGCGAAGGCTACCGTCGCGGCTACGACGTAGCCATGCGGCACATGATGGGCCAGGGGCCGCGATAAGCGGTTCTGCCGGCTCAAAGAAATTTATGGGTAAAAGATGTATCGACTAACTCAGAACCCGGCCCTCATGGCCGGGTTCTGCGTTTGAGGCTCTCCTCGCCAGCGCGCGCAGAAATTCGCCCGCATCCATGCGGTACTTAAATGCCTTGCGACCATCGATGAACACTACCGGCACCTGATCGTTGTATTTCCGCTGCAAGTCGGGATCGGCATCGATGTCCACTTCGCGCCACTCAAAGCCGGCATCGCTTTCGATCTGCGTAAGCGTTTCCTTGACAACTTCGCAGAGATGACAACCCTTGCGCGAATAGACCACCACGTCGTGCATGGGGAAATTGTAATCGTAAACGGGTGCCGGGGATCGGACTGACGCCGGTGCGGACGGGCGGTCTTTGAGACCGGGTTCGTCCCCCGACGCGATCGTCTTCGACTGTCTTACTCGCTTGTCGGCCCTTCCCAAGTCGGCCACCAGACTTTGACAACGGAAAGCGGATCAGTATTTAATTAACTCGTTAGTTAATTATTGAAGGTGACGGCTCAGGCGAAATCCCGGCGCAGTCCTGGACGACCGACAGCCAGCGGTGACCGCGATGCGCGCGAGTTGCTGCTGACAACGGCGACCGAGTTGTTTGCCGAGCGCGGCGTGGCCGGCACGACATTCGCTCTGATCGCGCAGCGGGCGGGGTTGACGCCCGCCATGCTGCACTACTACTTCAAGACACGGGAGCAACTGCTCGATGCGGTTGTCGAAGAGCGGTTGGCGGGGCTCATCGGTTCGGTGTGGGGGCCGGTCGAGGACGACGGCGCGCCGGCGGAGACGATTCGCGGCGTCGTCGAGCGCATGCTGGCCGGTATCGAGCGGATGCCGTGGGTACCTTCGGTGTGGATGCGCGAGGTGCTGAACGAGGGCGGCCTGCTGCGCGCGAGAGTGCTGCGCCACTTGCCTTTCGACAAGGTGGGTATTGTCCGCCGGGCCATCGCCCGCGGGCAGGCGCGCGGCGATATCAACCCTGACCTCGATCCGGGCATGATCGTGCTTTCTATTCTTGGACTGGTCATGCTGCACCTGGCCACGGCCCGTTTTGCGGCCGAGACCTTTGGCCAGGAAGTGCCAACCCGGGCGGCGATGGGCCGCCATATCACCGGGCTGCTGCTGCGCGGCTTGCATCGCACCGGCCCGCTTGAGCGCCTCCAGGAAACCAGATGAGATCGGAGAAGATTGTGCGGATTCATAGGACACCGGACCGCGTCGCGCAGCTTGTTCTCACCGTCGCCGCAGCGTTGGGCCTCGCCGGCTGCGCGCGCAAGGCCGCCGACACCTACCAGGGTTACATCGAAGGAAAGTTCGTCTATGTGGCCTCGCCGCAAAGCGGGCGGCTCGATCGGCTTTTGGTTGAACGGGGCCAGACGGCGGCTGTTGGGAAAAGCTTGTTTGCTCTCGATGATGAGCCGGAGGCCTCAGAGAATCGCCAGGCGCAACGCATCCTGCGCGCTTCGCAATCCAGGCTGACTGACCTCGAGAGCGGCAAGCGGCCGCAGGAGGTCGATGTAACGCAGGCGCAGCTGCTGCAGGCCCTGGCTGCGAAGAAACAGGCTGAGCAGATTTTTGCCAGCGAACAGGCGCAATTTGAGGCTGGTGGAATCGCGCAGACCGAGCTGATCAACGCGCAGGCGGCGGTGGAAACGAGCGCGGCACGAGTGCGGGAGCTTGGAGCGGATCTTGCGGTGGATGCGCTGCCGGCTCGCCAACAACAAGTGAGAGCGCAGACTGACCAGGTGGCCGCGGATGCGGCATTGCAGGCCGCGGCGGCGTGGAAGTTGCAGCAGAAAGACATCTCTTCGCCGCGGCAAGGGCTGGTGTTCGACACCCTCTACCGCGCGGGCGAGTGGGTCGCGGCGGGTAGCCCCGTGGTCCAGTTGCTGCCGCCGGAAAACCTTGAAATCCGCTTCTTTGTGCCGGAGCAGGTGGTCGGCAAGCTGAAGCTCGGCGAGAGCGTCAGCGTCCATTGCGATGGCTGCGCCGCCGCTGTGTCGGGAACGATCAGCTTCATTTCGCCGCAGTGCGAATACACGCCGCCGGTCATCTACAGCAATGAAAACCGGGGCAAGCTGATCTTCATGGTGATCGCCAGGCCGCCGGTCGATGCGGCCCGGAATCTTCATCCTGGGCAGCCGGTGGAAGTGGCCCTCCAATGAATACGGCCGCAATCCCGGAGTTCGCCATCGACGTGCGAGGCCTGAACAAGCACTTCGGCGAGAAGCACGTGGTGAACAATGTCTCCCTTCGCGTGCGCAGCGGCGAGATATTCGGATTTCTGGGCCCCAATGGAAGCGGCAAAACGACCACCATCCGCATGGTGTGCGGACTGCTCAAGCCCGACTCAGGCAGCGGTACCTGCCTGGGCTACGATATTCAGCGCGAGAGCGCCGAGATCAAGAGGAATGTGGGCTACATGACGCAGAAGTTCTCATTCTGGGACGATCTGACAATCATGGAAAATCTCGACTTTGTGGCCCGCATGTACCAGGTTCGGGAGCGCAGGAATGCCGTTCGAGCGGCGCTGAAAGGGTTGGGGCTCGAGGCCCGCGCCGGTCAACTGGCAGGCGAGTTGTCGGGCGGCTGGAAGCAGCGGATGGCGCTGGCGGCCTGCATGCTTCATCAGCCCAGGCTGCTGCTGCTCGATGAGCCGACGGCGGGCGTCGATCCACGGGCGCGGCGCGACTTCTGGGACGAGATCCAGGCGCTGGCGGCCAAAGGCATTTCGGTTATGGTGAGCACTCACTACATGGACGAGGCGGTGCGCTGCCACAAGCTGGCCTACATCGCCTACGGCAAGCTGCTGACGCAGGGCTCGGCCGCCGAGGTGATCGCGAGCCAGCGGCTCACCACCTGGGCGATCCGCGGAGATCGTCTCGCCGAGTTGCAGGTCGAGCTGAGACAGCAGCCGGGAGTCACACAGACGGTCACGTTTGGCGATGTGCTGCACGCCAGCGGAAGCGATGCGCCCCTGCTGCAACGCACCGTTGAGACCGCCGCTGCTTCGAGAGGTTTGCGGGCCGAGAAGATCGACACCAGTCTCGAAGACGTGTTCATCCATCTTATGAGCGGCGCGGACGAACAGCCCGGAGGCAGGCAATGACGGGGCAGGGCAGCTTTTCTGCGACGCGCTGGTGGAGCATCGTGCTGAAGGAATTCACGCAGTTGCGCCGCGACCGGCTCACTTTCGCGATGATCGTGGGCATACCGATCGTGCAGATGGCGCTGTTCGGCTACGCCATCAACACCAACCCGAAGCATCTGGATACAGCCATCATCAGCGCCGACCAGAGCAACATCACGCGAAGCTTCATTTCCGCGATGCAGAACTCTTCGTACTTCAAGATCGTGGCCGAATTTCCCGACGAAGCAACGGGACGCGAAGCTCTGGCGCGTGGGCAGGTTCTATTCGTGGTGAATATTCCGGCCGGGTTCACGCGCCAGCTTCTTCGCCATGAGCGGCCTGCGTTGCTGATCGAGGCCGACGCCACCGATCCCACGGCCACGGCAAGCGCCCTGGCTGCCTTGAATGGCATTGTCCAATCGGTGATTCAGAAAGAATTGACCGGACCGCTGGCCAGGCTGCAGGGCAGCCCGGCACCGTTCGACGTCAGTGTACATCCGTTGTACAACCCTGAGGCCATTACGCAGTACAACGTGGTGCCGGGGCTGATGGGCGTCGTGCTCACGCTCACCATGGTGATGATGACGGGACTGGCCATCACCCGCGAACGCGAGCGCGGCACCATGGAAAATCTGCTTGCCATGCCCTGTACGCCGCTGGAAGTGATGACCGGAAAACTGATTCCCTACGTCGGTATCGGGCTGCTCCAGTCTTCCATCATTCTTCTCGCCGCGCGGGTGATCTTTCATGTTCCTTTTTTTGGGAATGTGGGCACGGTCTACATTTCAGCGCTGCTGTTCATTGCCGCGAATCTCACTGTCGGCATCACGTTTTCGTCGCTGGCGCAGAATCAGCTTCAGGCCGTGCAACTGGCCATTTTTTATTTTCTGCCTAACATCCTGCTCTCGGGATTCATGTTTCCATTCAAAGGCATGCCGGGATGGGCTCAGGTCATCGGCAACCTCCTGCCGCTCACTTATTTCAACCGTCTGGTTCGCGGCATCCTGCTCAAGGGAAACGGATGGGCGGACTCCTGGCCGAACGTCTGGCCCATGATGATTTTTACCCTTGCGCTCATGGTCCTGGCAGTGTCGACGTATCGCAGAACCCTGGATTGAGGAGGTCCGCATATGCATCTGCCAGCGAATTCGAGATTGGCGGCGGCAGCAATGACCGCCCTGGCGCTCTTCGTGCCGCAGGGGTGCACCGTCGGGCCCCATTACCAGGCGCCGGCTCCTCCAACCATCACGGCCTATGCCCCGCAGCCGGTTGCGCATGCGACCGTCAGCGCCTCTGGACCGGGCGGAAGCGAGCAGCGGTTCAATGCCTCGGCGGGCATTTCCGCACAATGGTGGACCGCATTTCACTCCGCGGCGCTCGACAGCATGGTGCAGCAGGCTCTTGGCAACAGTCCTCTGCTCGACGAAGCCACGGCAAAGCTGAGGCAGGCGCAGGAGGAGTTGAACGCCCGAACCGGCGCCACACGGTATCCCACCGTCGGCGGCAGCGCATCGGTGGTGCAGCAGCAGGTGAACCTGGCCGCGTATGGAATTCCCATTGCCAATCCATCGCCTTTCACGCTGCTCAACGGATCGGTCGCCGTCTCCTATGCACTCGATATCTTTGGCGGCAACCGCCGGCTGATCGAGGGGCTTCGCGCGCAAACCGCTTATCAGCAATGGCAACTGGAGGGCGCGCGCTTGATGCTCGCCGGCAACGTGGTCTCGGCGGCAATCCGGCAAGCGCAATTGAATTCGGAGATCGAAATCACCCGGCAGATGCTCGATGTGGAGGAACATGAGCTGAAGATCGTCGAGGCCAGGCGTGGCGCGGGCGGGGCCTCCGATTACGAGGTCCGCAGGCAGCGCACAACAGTGGCCCAGACACGGGCTCTGCTTCCGCCACTCGAGCAGCAGCTCGATGCCGTCAACGATCAACTGGCGGTGCTGATGGGCAAAGCTCCGGCCGAAGTCGAGGCGGCACGCATTTCGCTGGACGGCCTCGATCTTCCTGAGGAGCTGCCGATGAGCCTTCCGTCCTCACTGCTGCGCCGGAGGCCCGACATTGGCGCGGCCGAAGCGCTGCTGCACCAGGCCAGCGCCAATGTGGGGGTTGCGACCGCCAATCTTTATCCGCAGATCGTTTTGTCGGGCGGCGGAGGCGGCGTGGGCAAAAGCTTCCTGAGCGGGGGGGACATCTGGAATGTCGGGGCATCGCTGGCGCAACCCATCTACAACGGCGGCGCACTGCGGGCCGAGCAGCGCAAGGCGGAGGCATCGTATGACGAGGCCGGCGCTGAGTACCGGCAGACGGTGCTGGAGGCCTTCGCGCAGGTTGCGGATGTTCTCTATGCCATCCAGAACGACGCGCAGGCGTTACAGGCCAGAACTGAAGCTGCAAGCGCAGCGGAAGCGGCCTTTGAGATCGCGGCGATGCGGCTGAAAGCGGGCGGCATCAGCCAGATAGCGCTGCTCGACGCCGAGCGCAAGGAGTTGCAGACGAAGCTCGATCGCACCGCATCGGTCGCCGACCGGTATTCCGATTCAGCGACGCTGTATGAGGCACTGGGGGGCGGATGGTGGAATACGAAAGCAGGCGATTCGACGCATTGAGCGGCGTGGTCTCCCAGGTCTGAAAATCCAGACCTGGGGCACCCGGCACCCGGGGAAGGGGGCGCGCGCATCGCGCTGCTTGAGCGCAGGGAGGCCAGCCATTACCATAGAGCGAGCTACGGCATTGAAATCAACGCTGGAACTGAAAGCTGGTTTTTCCATGCGACTGAAAGCCATCGCCTGCCAGGTCTTCACCCGCGAGTTCGAGCAGGTGGTTTCGCGCTCTCCGCATGCCGTCGACCTCGATCTCATCCCCATGGGCCTTCATGCGTTTGGGGTTGACATGCGTCCCCACCTGCAGGAGCGTATCGATGCCGCCGATCCGCTGGGCTATGACGCGATTTTGCTGGGATACGCCCTGTGCGGCCGTGGAACCGAGGGCCTGCGCGCCGGCCGCACGCAACTGGTGCTGCCGCGCGCTCACGACTGCATCGGCATACTGATGGGCGACCGCCATCGCTACCAGGCTTACTTCGATGACCATCCCGGCGTCTACTATCGCTCCCCGGGCTGGGCCGAGTTTCAAACTCCGGATCTCAAGCTCGAACCCGCCTTCCCGTCGCAAAAAAATGTGCTTGGCGAGCAGACCAGTCTCGAGGAATTCATTGCCAGGTATGGCGAGGACAACGGCCAATTTCTCTTCGAGCAGTTCTCCTCCTATCGCCGCCGCTACTCCGGCCTGACTTACATCTCCACGGAGGTTGCGTCCGACGATGCCAGCCGCGCGAAGGCTCGAGCTGAAGCCGAAAATGAGGGCTGGGCTTTCGACGAGGTCCAGGGGTCGCTGACGCTTCTGGAACGTCTGGTCAACGGCCCGTGGGATCACTCTGATTTTCTCGTAGTCCCTCCCGGGGCTCAGATTCACGCCACGCTCGCGGATGGAATCGTGGAGGCGGGATGAGACCTGAGTGGGCGACTCTCGACCCCGCGACTCACGCCTGGTGACTCCGCCGGGGCCGCGGCGGCGGAAAACATGGCCGGCCGGACGCACCCGCGTCCGTTCGCCTTCACGAGGCACACGATGCTCATATGCGAGCCCTGGGCCGCTCTGCCTTCAGCTCTTACCCGGGGAAGATCACGCTGATTCGGGCCGCCGGGCGGGGTGAAACCCTCAGCAGGCGCGACGACCCGACACTGGGATGGCAGCATCTTGCAGCCGGGGAGCTGGAGATTCATGACATATCCAGTGACCACGTATCCATGCTCTTTGAACCCCATGTCCGCACGTTCGCTGAAAAGCTCAAGACGATACTCGCGAATCTGGAAACCACGGTCCCCACGGGAACGAAGGCTGTTACGAGCCGATAAGAGGCGCTCGTGCGCCGAGTTCCAGCCTGGGCTCCTTCGCCTGGTTTATAGCCTGCTCCGCCGCGATGTCCGGGATACTTGACCGGCTCGCATCATACGGACAAGAGGACCACGGCAATCAACGCAGAAATGACACCCGCAATCTGCAGCCGCGTGATCGATTCATGGAGGATAAAAGGAACCAGGACGATGACGACTAATGGATAGAGCGCGGTGACGGGCGCGACGATGGAAGCCTTGCCGCCGCTCTTCATGGCAATGAACAAGGCCCAGGCGCCCAGGGCATTCAAAACGCCGCTGAGGAGCGCCCAGGCCAGATTCCATCGTGAGTAGTGGAACACCGCCGCGCCTGGATAGAAGAATGGCTGAAGCAACAGGAAACCGACCACCAGCCACACCAGGGAAGACTCCGCGGAAATATAGTTCGTGGAAAGCTTTTGCAGCAGTCCGACAACTCCCCAGGAGACCAGAGTGATCACGGTGTACCAAAACCACGGCGGCATGTGCATTGCGACCCCCCCGATTAGAACGAAAAAATGACAATTGCAACTGCCGCGAAGACGAGGCCCAGCATCTGGATCGGCCGGATCCGTTCGCGCAGGATCAACACGGCCAGTATCACCGTAACCATCGGATAGAGGGCACTCGCGGAGGTGATCAGGGCCGTATTTCCGTTGGTGTGATATGCGGCGAACAGCGTAAGGCCGCCGATGCCGGCTAGCACGCCGTTCAGAACCGCGAAGGTGATGCCTTTGGGGCTCTTTTCCAATTTGAAGCTGCGCCCTGCCCACACCGCCAGTCCAACCGGCACCGCGCCCAGCGTGAAAAGAAACTGCATAGTTTCCGGCGGAATCTCTCTGGAGCCGAGTTTGGAAAGCAAAGCCCATCCGCCCCAGCTTAAGATACAAAGCACGGAGTACCAGAACCACCGCGCCCTCAGCGTTTCTTTCAAAGCCATGCTTGACTTCTCCTCGTCGCATTCTCTGCCGCAGCCGGCTCTGCGGCGCAACTCGACCGCAGCGGTCTACTTCGGTTCTGTGGCTTCCGGCGGAAAGGCAAACCTTGCTTCATCGACGGCAACCTGCGGGGTATAGCGAAAACTTCCCGGCCGAATCCCCTGTAACTCCGCCAGCCTCATCGCCGCCACTTGAATGGGGACAATATCGAACAGCGGCGCCAGGCTCTCGGGAACCTCCGGTGTTTCGCACCATTCGATCTTTGGATCGCCGATCCGGCGCGGACCGACTACGCGCACCGAACCGCCGCAGCGGACAATGTCTTCAGCCAGGGCGAGGTTCAACTCGCGGGTCGCGCCCTCGGGGGCAAATACAAGTCCGTTGAAGCGGCCATCGACAACCTCGAAGGGACCGTGGCGAAACGATGCGACGGCCGAGCCGATGGCGGGAAACTTTGCAATTTCGTTGAACAGCAAAGCTCCCTCGTGGGCCGAGGCCAGCGACGGCCCTCGCGATAGAAGATACACGGGCGAACGACGCTCGAAGAACCGATCCCAGTCGCGGGTAGTTGCGAGGCTGGTTGACACCAAGGTTGCGAACGGCGGCAGGATCTTCTCAATCTCCTCATGAACAACCGACGGCGGCACATCTGTCAGGCGGACAAGGATATGCATCGCCAACAGAGTCCCGGTATAGGTCTGAATCGCCACGAACTCATCGGCACGGCTGCCGAGGAGCAAACAGACGCGGGCCTCGCGCGCCAGCAGGCTTTCGGGCTCATTGGCGATGCCGATGACCGGCTGCCCGGGGTCGACAATTTCGAGCAAGCGCCGGATCTCAACCGACTCGCCCGAACGTGAGACGACGATAAGAACCGCATCGCTGAACGCGCGGTGACGATAGTGCAGAAACTCGGCAGCCTCAACCACCGTCGCGTCCACGCCTCGGGCACACAGCGCATAGCCCAACGAAATGGATGCAAACATGGAGGCGCCGATGCCTACGATGACTACCCTTTTCGCGGTGCGAAGCAGAGAAGCTGCGTCGAGGGCGGATGAGAGGCCATCGCCGCATTGCCGCTTGAGAACATCAGCAAGAGAATCCGGCTGAGCCTCGATATCCTGGGCAAGGCGCGATTTTGTCAATTCAGTATCCATCGTCCGGTGCCGATCCCGACCTGTTGGCGCCGCTTTTCAATGGGTTTGACGCTCATCGCGCGGCCAAGCATTGAGCGAACCCGATCCTGAACCATGAAAAACCTTTAAGCTTTCAGCCCGGATTTCGACGCAGCCAGCACTGCGCCGCTCCGAGCAAACCCACCCTGTTTCCAAGCGCGGCAAGCACGATACGCGTGTTATGGACGGGGACCTGCGTGCACACTTCGTTGATCAGCCTGACAGTGGCCTCGAGAAACAGTGAACTACTCTGCATCAAGCCGCCGCCCAGCCCGATCATGTCCGGTGAAAAAAGCGTAATCAGATTTGCAAGCCCGATTCCAAGGTAGTGGGCCTCGCGTTCCAGGCAGAGCAGTGCCTGTTTGTCGCCGCTTGAAGCAAGTTCGCAGATTTCCCGGGCGGAGATGGGAGCCGATCGCGGATGCTGCTGTTGCATCCACGCTTCCATCGCGGAACCGCTGGCCAGGCTTTCCCAGCAGCCATTGAGTTTGCAATAACACAAGGGGCCGGAGGGGTCGATTGCCTGATGCCCAACCTCGGGGTGTGCGCCCCCGGCGCCGCGATAGAGCTTCCCGCCCAGGATCATGCCGCCGCCGATGCCGGTGCTGATGGTGACGTAGATATAGTTCCCGGTTCCCCGCGCTGCGCCCCAGGCCTGCTCCGCGAGCGCGGCCGCATCGGCATCGTTTTCGACGGCAACCGATCTGCCGAACTCTCGCCCCAGTTCAGCTGCGAGGTTGCCGCCCTGCCAGCCCGGGAGCGTGCCCACGTCTCCGATCACACCGGTCAGCGGATCCAGCGGACCCGGACAACCGATCCCGATTCCCTCAAAGGCGTGGCCTTGTTTTTCCATCTCGTGAAGCATCCGCTTGACCTGGCTCATCGCGGCAGGAAAGCCACCTTTGGCGTCCGTGGCGCATTCGCGCTGGCTTAGAATGGCGCCGTCTTCACGAACCACTCCAGACGCAATCTTGGTGCCACCGATGTCGACAGCCGCAATTTGTTTCATATTTCGTCCCTGAAAGAGCGCACCGTCGGGTCAATCGGGACCGCTGTCTTGTATCCCATAATCGCCGGGCAGGTGCGCTGCTTCTCCGACCCCACACAGTCGATGGAGTCATCCGCGAGGAGGTTGTGCTCGTCATTGCTCACGATATCAAAGCGCACCACTTCACGCGAAAGGGATCGCGCAAAAACGCTTGCTTCGGATGCGCCGAAACTTCCACGGAGAGCGGAAGGCTACATTGCAAGGGTGGTTCCGGGCACTGCTTCAAAGGTCGAAGCGGATACTGACGACGAATCCTGACACCGGATTCTTTCGCTGTATCCGCGCGGCCGCTCTTAGCTTTCGGGCTTGTGCTCGGGCGGGGCCTTCTGGGCAGGCGGAGCCGAGTGCTGTGCCGGTCTTGCCGGTGGCGGCGATGCCGGCCTTGGCTCAGCACGCTTGGGCGCGGCTTCAGTGCGTGGAGCAGGCGCGGTGGAGTGAGTTGCAGAGGCAGGCCTGGATGGCGGCTTCTCTTCCGGTCTGGCCGCGGTCTGCGGACGTGCGGCTGGCTGTTCTTTGGGCTCAATCTCCGGCCTTGCGGCCGGCACAGTGGAACGAGCGGCAGGGTGAGCGGTTGCGGATGGCTCCGGCTTTGTTGCAGTTTGCGGATGCGCGACCTGTGGTGAGTTCGGTGCAGAATGCGCGGGAGCCGCGGCCTTGTTGGCCGGCTGGGCCGCTGCGGCGGCCGGGCGGCCTACATACGGCTTGGCTCCAGGCGCGGCCCTGGCGGGTACGGCGCTGTGCTGCAGTTCCGCAACGCTCGTGACCGGACGCGCTACGGCCGCATGTGCCGGAACCCCATGATTCACCGACGCAAAATTGGATTTATCCTGCTTTGCCACCTGTTCATGTTGCTGCTGCGCCGGTGTCGCCTGAAGGTGCGGCTGGGTTGCGAAGGTTTGCTGTTGTGGCGTCGGCTTCGCGGCTACTCCGTTGGGGCCGCCATTGAAGCTGGTATGGCTGTTGTTGATGATCGTCGTATTGTTGACGATCGTGGTATTCACGTACGTGGTCCGAATGACGGACGTGTTCACTCTTACCACTGCCGTGTTGTAAGCGAAGACGCCACCGCGCCACTCGCCGCCGGCAAAGCCGCCTCCACCGTAACCGAATCCATAGTTCACGCCACCGTAGAATCCAACCTGCGTCCCCCAGTAGCCACCATGGAACAGATAGTTGCCGTTGTCCCCCCACCCCCAATAGCCCGGTGTCCAGAGATAGCCTGGTTGCGGAGCAGCCACCCATGTTCCCGGAACCCAGTAGTAGTCGCCTTCACCGTCCCAGGCCCAATAGCCGGGAGTCCACATCAGGTTGGGTTGCGGACAGGGAGGCTGAACGTAAACCGGAAGAGCAGGAGGGGCGATATTGATGCTGATGCCGATGGAGAATTGCGCGAAGACGCTGGCTGGTAGCAGGATGAGTAATCCTGCAAGGAACGATCTGCACACGGTTCGTATACCCGAACTATTCATTTCCAAGCCGCCAGTCTCGCACATTCATGCGGATTCCGATGCATTTGTTGGGAGAAACGCTGCTCCAGCGCTCTTCAGCCATTCCTGAAACCACGAACAACCTGATTGCCTGGGTGAGAACGCCAAGTCCAGGCAGACAGCCAAACAGAAGGCGCGATCAGGGACCACTTGGAACTGTTCCCTCTGAGCTGTCGGCTCACCAAAGGCGCAGCCCATCGCCCTCGAGATGGCCTCCGTCCCAATCAGGATTGTGCTAGAACGCATGCCGGCGAAACTGGTCAATTTTGCTCATGCTTGCGACTCCGGAGAGCGCGCTCCCGACAGGTTCGAGCCAATACGCAACGAGGTGGCCGCGGCACGGGCCGATCTGTGTCTGGAAGCATTGGGCCGAGAGTCACGAGCGCCAGCGGACGGGCCGGGAGTGATTCACGAACCGGGCCATTTACACCCGAGCCCCTCGCCGCACTCCAACACCGTATTCTTTCTTTTTCCTACCGCTGCTTGTCCTATGAAGGCTCTTCTCAAGTCACTCATAGTCAAACCCATTGCAAAAGCGTGGGAAGCCCGGAGGGTCATGAGACAAACCGATCTTAAGGGCGAACTCGAGCGGATGCACACTGCCAGCTTCGGCTGGGCCCTGTTGTGCTGCAACCACCGGAGGGAAGAGGCGGAGGAGGTTTTGCAAACAACTTACCTGAAGGTCCTGGAAGAAAAGGCCATATTTGGCGGTGAATCCAGCCTGCGCACCTGGCTGTTTGGCGTGATCCGCCGAACCGCAGCGGAGCAGCGACGGCGGCGATGGCTGCGCCTGCAGATATTCGACCGATGGCACGCCGGCCTGCCAGTTCCATCTCACGCTCCAGACCCGGAACAGATGGCCAGCATGTCGGAGAATAGTCTTGCTCTGCTTCAGGCATTGGCCGTCTTGTCCGTCCGGCAGAGGGAGGTGTTGCACCTTGTCTTCTATCAGGACCTCACGATTGGAGAGGCCGCCGAGGTTCTGAATCTCAACCTGGGAACGGCCCGCACCCACTTTGAACGCGGCAAGCGTCAGTTACGCAAAATGCTGGATCCCTCCGAGGTGCGACCATGACCGCCAACGACCGCGATTTGCGCGACCGCTTTGCTGCCTTGCGCCGCCAGGAAGAGGCCCAGGCCCCCGGGTTCACGGCCCGGCCGGTTTCCTTCCGCGAGCCACTCAGGCCCCGCTCATCGGCGGCGCTCCGTGCCGCGGTTGCCTGCCTGCTCGCAATTGCAGCAGCCGGCCTTTGGATGAGAATGGCTTCGCACCGTCCGCAACCGGAGCCGGGCAAGCCTGTCGCCTCGCTCATGGAATGGAAACCGCCGACAGACTTTCTTCTGGAGACCCCGGGACGCGAGTTGCTTCGAACTGTGCCAGCGATCGGAGCCGTGCAGAACGGCTTGATCGCACCGCCCCAACATCGCAGAAACCCGCAAGTCAGAAAACCCGTTTTGCCTTAAGGAGGAATGCTTTTGAAATCCTATCTCACGCTGCTCTTGCTCGCAGGATGGTGCGCGGCATCCGGGGGACAAGCCTCGCAAACGCCCGCCGACCCGGTCGCGGAGGAGCTGTTTCCCCCTGACCTGGTGATGCAGTACCACCAGGAGATCAACCTGACTGAAAGCCAGTCGCGGGCCATCCGGGACGAGATCCAGAAGGCGCAGGCAAAGTTTGTGGACATGCAGTGGGACCTGCAGTCGGAGACGGAAAAGCTGGTCCTGCTGTTGAAAGCCCGGCCCGCGGATGAGGTCGCAGTTCTCGCCCAGGTCGACAAAGTGCTGGATCGCGAACGCGTCATCAAGAAAACCCAGATGTCCCTGCTCGTGCGCATCCGCAACCTGCTCACGGAGGCACAACAGAGCAAGTTGATGGAACTTCGGAGAAAACCCTCTTAAACCCGCTAACCGCTCGGGCACGGCCCCAGCCAGAAAGGAAATTCCATGCACAGTCCGTTCCTTCCGCAAATCGCTTCAAGAATCGCCCGCTCCGCGCGCCGCCCTCGGCTTGCGGCGCTGGCCTGCCTCGCGCTCACAGCGTTTTCGTCCATGGTGTCGCATTCTCAAACCGCGACGACTCCTCCGATCCAGTCATCGGCCTCCATCTGGTTCCATCCGCAGCCGGCGTTCATCGGCCCGCAGGCCAACGGCTTGCCGGACTTCCTCCCGCTCTTCCAACCGGACTCTCCGTGGCCCCGCGCCATGGCCAAGACCAAGGTCTTCGGGCTCTACGCCGGATGGATCACGGCCGTCGACCCAGGTATCCTGCATCAATTCGTGGAATTCATCAACGCGCACGAAATGACCATCGAAATCGAGGCGCCGTCGTTGCAGGCGCAGTCCACCTGCGGCTCCGGCGTTGAAGGCTACGTGCCCTACGGCCAGTCGCTCGGCACCTTCACGCTCGGCTACCTGCAGCGGTTGAAGGCCGTCGGCGCGCGGCGGATCGTGATCAAGGTCGATGAGCCGTTTTACTTCGGGGTCGTGGTCAACGATCCGCGTTCGTGTCACTTCTCAGTGCAGCAGACCGCCCAGTATGTTGGCCAGTATGCACAACTGGTCAAGTCGGTCTATCCGGACGCGGAGATTGGCGATGTCGAGCCCATCATTAACAGCGCCTACCCGCCCGGAGTGGTGGCCGCAATGGCCGAGTGGCACCAGGCCTACCGCGTGGTGACGGGCGAGCCCTTCCCGTTCTTCTTCGCGGACATCGAATTCGCCAACCCGGCGTGGCCCTACCTGGTCTTGCAACTGGAGCAGGAAACCCACCAGCTCGGCATGAAGTTCGGCATCATCTACATTGGCGATCCGGCGGACCTGACGGACGCCGAATGGGCCGCCAAGACCATCTCCCGCTTTTATATCTTCCAGGGAGACTCCGGAGGCCAGCCCGACTATGTCCTCTTTCAGTCCTGGGAGCCGCACCCGCAGCATTTCCTCCCGGAGAGCGATCCCTTCACTTTCACGGGCGTACTCGACACCTACATCGCCGCCACATCCCCCAGAGTCGAATAGTGCCTTGACCGTACGATCTCGTAATCATCCCGAATGAACGTGTGTACCCCAGGTCCCGCTTCAGGGACCTGGGAAAAGACTAATCTGAGCGATCACGATGCCAGGTTCAGAACTGGCGAGTTCCAGCGGTCTGGATTCCGGTTACGCGAGGACGAGCAAGTTCTTGAGCACGGTCGCGGAGTCGAATAAATCCGGGCGGCAATCTGCCATTCGGCGCTCCGTCAAACCAATCTACAGTGACTTAAGAAGTTGTTCGACGGGGCTGGAAGCGGAAGATCTTCTCCGCCTCGATAACTTGGCATTTCCTTATGCGGTCCTTATTTTAGAAAACATTTTGCATGGTATCATCAACGAATTCCCCGGAAAATGCCTGAGGAGCAAAAACTTATGAGGAAGCCCATAATCGCCTCTATACGCCATTCTTTTCTCTTTTTTGGCCTTCTTATCACAGTCTTTTCCTCCGCAGCCCTTGCGCAGACCTTCAGAGGGAGCATCCAAGGCACAGTCACCGACAGTTCCGGCGCGGCCGTACCCGGGGCACAGGTGAGGGTTTTCAGCCCAGGAACTGGGCTGACTCGCAGCGTGACCACCAACGATTCGGGTGAGTATGCGGCCTCGGAACTGCCGCTTGGCTCCTACAGCATCACCGTCGAGATGAAGGGGTTTCGCACCACAACGCTGACCGGAATTCCAGTGAGCGTGGGCTCGCCGACGCGCGCCGACGCGAAGCTCCAGACAGGCGCGGTTACGGAGCAGGTGGAGGTGACGGCCGACGTGCCGCTGGTCGAAACCAGCTCCAACACCACCGGCGCAACGCTCGAAGCCTCGGAGGTCGCCGATTTGCCGGTGAACGGACGCGACTATACCAAACTCATCGAGATGGTTCCGGGCGCGACCAGCGATCCGGTGGGGTCGACCGAGTCGGCCGGATCCTACGGACTGTTCAGCCTGAACGGCAATCGCGGACGTTCCAATAACTACCTGCTCGATGGCACCGACATGAACGACGGGTACCGCAACCTGCCCACTATCAACCAGGCCGGCGTGTGGGGCGCTCCGGGCACCATTCTTCCCGTTGACGCGCTGGCCGAGATTCCCGTGACCGGCAATCCGGGGGCGGAGTTCGGTCGCAGCTCAGGCGCTACGGTAAATATCGTCACCAAGAGCGGCAGCAATCAGATCCACGGCAGCGCCTACGAGTATTTTCGCAACGATTCGCTGGCCGCGCGCAACTTCTTCAACACCGTCGCCCAGCCCAAGAACTCATTTACCAATCATCAATTCGGCGCATCGGCGGGCGGTCCCATCATCAAGGACGATACCTTCTGGTTTCTATCCTACGAAGGCCAGCGAGAAAACGGCGGGCTGCCACAGCTGGGCACCGTTCCAGGCAGCAACGACATCGCGAACTACGGAGCGGTCAATCCGGTCATGCAGGCGCTGCTGAATATCAATCCATGGGAGTCCTTGCCCTCAACCGCCGGCAGTGTGACCTTTACAACCCCATTCCTCAACAACAGCGACAATATGATTGCCAAGGTGGACAAGCACCTGCACGCCTTCAGCTCCGGCGATCTGTTCACCGGCCGCTACTTCTACAGCCACGGCACACAGAGCTTCCCGCTGGGAATGCAATACACCGGCTCCAGCGCTCCGGGTTTCAACACCATTACGCCCACACATATCAATATTGCGTCGCTGTCCTACACATCGATTCCCCGACCCAATCTCATCGTCGAAGTTCGGGGCGGCTACAACCGGTTTCTGCAGCAATTCCTGCCGCAGGACATCAGCCTCAATCCGAATACGGCGTTTGGCCTGGATTCGCTCCCACCCGATTACTCGTCAAGCGACCTGGGCCTGCCAACCATCGCGGTGAACCTGTGCACCACGGTGGATGAGTTGGGCAACCCGGTTAATCCGAATGTGGGCGCCTGCAGTCCCATCGGCTCAACCGACAGCGATGCGCGCGGCCGGGTCGACACGAACTACCAGCTCTTCGGAGACATCTCCCTGGTCAAGGGAACGCATAGTTTCAAGACCGGCTACGAGTGGCGGCGCACCTTCATCAACAGCTTTGTGGACTCCGGCCACCGCGGCAAGCTGGTGTTCGACAATCTCAGCGATTTTCTCGGCGGCGATATCGACCCGAACTCATCGAGCTCGACAGACGGATACGGCACCCGCTACTCGTTCCAGAATTCGAGCGGCATTTATTTCCTCGATTCCTGGCGATTCTCAAAGAATCTCACCATTAATTACGGCCTGCGCTGGGATTACTACGGAGTGATCGGCGCCAAGAACAACGCTTTCAGCATCTTCAACGCGGCGACGGGCAAGGTTGAAACCATCGGCGCTTCCGGCGGTCCGTCGTTGCTGTATCCTCGGGACCTGTTGAATTTCGCGCCCCGCCTGAGCATGGCCGACGACCTGCTTGGCAATCAGAAACTGGTCCTCCGCGGAAGCATCGGCATTTACTACGACGGTCCGTCGCAGGACTTTTTTGTCGGCAATTACGCCTACAACACCAATGCCGGCCAGCAGGGCCCCGCCTTCAACACGATTGGTTTTGCCTACCCGGTGGTCTCGACCATCACCTCCAACACTCCCATCTTCGGAGATAACAGCAACTACTCGCCGAACAGCCTGTTCACCGTCGACCAGAACCTGAGAACGCCACGGTACTACTCCTACGGTCTCAATATCGAGTCCCAGCTCACGCCCAAGATCGCTGTTCAGATCGGGTACGTCGGCTCCCAAGGCCGCCATCTGTTCCGCTTCCGCGATCTCGACCAGTTCAATAATGTGCAGGGCAGCACCGATAACTGCGGAAACGGCCAGAGCATTACTTACGGCGAGCAGTGCTTCCCGAACTATTATTACGTCAACCAGATCGAGACCAGCGCGCTCTCCAATTACAACTCCCTGCAGAACACGCTCAAGCTGCAGAACTGGCACGGCATGACTTCGACGCTCAACTACACCTGGGCGCATTCGATTGACACGGCCAGCGACGGCGAGGACTTTGTTCCCAACGCGGCCATGCCCGACAATAGCTGGAACCCTCACGCAGAGCGCGCCAGTTCCAACTTCGACGTGCGCCAGCACGTGCAGTGGTACTGGAAATACGCTCTTCCAATAAAGGCCAGCCGGGGCGGTTTCATTTTCAACGGATGGGCGGCCGACGGCATGTTCAACCTTGCATCCGGGCAGCCGTACACCATCCATTACCTTTATGAAGGCGACTATAACGGCAGCGGCGAGTACTTCGGCCGGCTCGACCTGATCGGCAATCCCCACCAGGGCACAGGCGGGGTCAACCTGCTCAACCTTTCCGCTTTCGCGCTGCCATGCACCATCGACACCGGCGCCGGGAGCCCCACAGAGGGGCAGTGCCTGGGTCATCCGGGAAGCGAAGGTCGTAATGCCTTCCAATCGCCCCAATACACGAACATGGATTTTTCGCTGAACAAGACCTCTCACATCACCGAGACGCTGAACATGGAACTGCGCGTCGACTTCTTCAACATCTTCAACCACCCCAATCTCTCCAATCCGCTGATGCCGGGCTTCGGCGTGGACGCATTTTCGTTTGGAAGCCCGGTACAGCAGGGGAATCAACTTGTGATGGGCACCAGTTCGCAATTTATACAAACCACGGCAACGCCCGACGTAGGCACCGGCAATCCGTACCTCGGCGGCGGCGGCCCGCGCAGCACCCAGTTGGCGGTTCACTTCACCTTCTAACTCTGGAAGTTGCGCTTAATCCGATTAAGGCGTTACTCGTAACGCAAGGCCTCGATCGGGTCCATGTTGGCTGCGCGGATCGCCGGGATCATCCCGCTCACCAGGCCGGTCACGATCAGGATCGCGGTGGCTACAATTACGGTGCCCGGCGAGATGATAAGCCGGATGTCGGCGGCGGACGCATTTTTTGCGATCGCGCTGTAGAACGTGATGCGGCCCACGGCAGCGGAGACGATATAGGCCAGAGCGATGCCGCAGATGCCTCCCACTCCGGTGATGGCCAGGGCTTCGGCCAAAAATTGCAACAGGATGTGATGACGCCGCGCTCCCAGCGCCTTTTCCACGCCAATCTCCCGCGTCCGCTGCTGCACCGCCACCAGCATGATGTTCATCAGGCCGATACCCGCGATGCCGAGCGTCAACGCTCCCACCATCGAAAGCAGCACCTCAAGAGCAACCGACAGGATGTGAAATTGCGCCAGCTGCGTCATCAGGTTCGCTACGTAGATGGCGTTGTGGTCCGAAGGCCTGAAGTTATGCGCCGCCGCCATGGTCTCGCGCAGCGCCTTCTCAACCAGTTCGTGGTCGCCGCGATAACTGAACCAGGCTCCGTCGAGGTAATGCGTGTCCTTGATTTCGCTCATGGTGCTGAAAGGAATGTAGATCTGGCGGTTGATATCGTCGCCGCTCTCCTGCATCTTGGCGGCGAGCGTGCCAACCACCGTGAAGAGAACCCCGTTGAGCCGTATGGTTTCCCCGACCGCCCAGCCTCCTGAGAAGAGCTTGGTCTTGGCCTCGGATGCGATCACGCACACGTGGGCGTGCTGCTGTTCCTCGGCCCCGGTGAAGAAGCGCCCCTGGTCGATATCCAGCTTCAGCACGTTCTGATAGGGTGTGCGCACGCCGTTGACTGACCAGGTGTAGGTGTGCAGGTCGTTCTGCACGGTCACATCCTTGCTGACGAACGGCGATATGCGCAGGATGCCGGGAACGGCGTTCGAAACCCGGTCGATGTCGTCGAGGGTGAAGCGGACAAGGACGCCGGCTTTATCTCCGCCGGCTTGCTCGCTGGTGCGGCCGGGAAAGAAGCCGATGGTGTTGGTTCCCCATTGGGCGAAGATGGCTTCAATCGCGCGGCTAAACCCTGCGCCATAGGCAAGCAGCAGAACGACCGTGGCAATGCCCCAGGCCATGCCGACCATGGTGATGGCGGTGCGGCGGCGGTTGTAAACCATCGCCTCCCACGCTTGCGCTAGGATGTCCTTCAGCATAAAAGAGCCCTTTCAGTGGACAGTGGACGGTGGACAGTGACGAAAAGCAGTTGTCAGTCGTCAGTTGACAGAGGGACAACGAAAGTCCCTCGAAGTCCGGGCTTTTCCTTGCAACTGACAACTGTCCACTGTCCACTGTTTTCACTCCCTCCTCAGCGCCTCGATGGGATCGAGGGCCGCGGCTTTGCTGGCCGGATAAAGGCCGGCGGCAACCCCGCTTAGCAGCAGCGTTCCAAATGCCAGCGCCACCGACCACGGCACCAGGCGCGGCGGATCGAAGCCCGGAATCTTGCCGGTTAGTAACGCCTGCAACCCCCCCATAAATCCCGCGGAAACGGCAATGCCGATCGCACCGCTGATGCCAGTCAAAAGCAGGCCTTCCCAAAAGAACTGCGCCAGGATGCTGTTCCTGGGCGCGCCGATTGCTTTCAGCAAACCGATCTCGCGTGTCCGTTCGGTTACCGACACCAGCATGATGTTGATGATGCCCACCGCGCCAAGCCCCAGCGTGACAATGCCTACGCCGCCCAGAAATACGTCCATGGCATTGAAGATGGCTCCGATGGTTTTTTCCTGCTGGATGGTGTCCCATTCGTTGAAGGCCTCATCGAGCGAGGGGTCGAAGCCGTGGCGCGCTGCAATGGTCTTGTGCACCGCGGCCACGGCTGCGGTCGCATCGCCTTTCGTCGTGGGCTGATACTGGATGGAAGTGAGCGCATCGCGGGCTATGTTCTCGCCTTTCATGGCGAAAAGCTCCTGCATGGTAGTCAGAGGGATGTAAATTTTCTGATTTTCGCTCTCGTTGTTGCCGTGGCTGACCGGTTCAACGCGCCCCACCACGGTGAAGGCAATGTCGTTGATGAGGATCGATTCACCCAGCATGGGGCGGCCCGGAAATAACAGGCTGGCGCTCTTTGAGCCCAGCACCACGACGCGCCGTCGCGTTGCCAGATCGTCGGCATTCACGAATCGGCCTTCGGCCATGGGAATAAATCGCACCGCCGCGTAGTTCGGTTCCACCCCCAGCACCTGGCCTGAAGTGTTGGAGAAGGCGCTCACCTGGTAGAGATCGTCCCGGTCGAGAAAGGCTGTGGCCGCATGCACCTCCGGCAGCGCGCGGATGGCGGCCTCGTCACCCAGGGTGAGCTGGTAGGGCCGCATACCCGTGTGCTGATTTGCCAGGGCGGGAATGGTACCGTTCCACATCATCACGAGGTCGCTGCCGAATGTAGCCAGTTGCCGGTGCTGGCCTGACCTGAAGCCTTCGCCCAAACCCACCAGCACCAGCAACGAGCCCACGCCCCACGCGATCCCGAACATGGTCAGGAAGCTGCGCAGCTTGTTGGCCAAAATGGCGCGAAATACCTGGCCGAGTGTGTCGGAAAAGCTCTGCATGGCGATTAGACGTCCGAAAGTGCGACCCGAGTAGTGATACGTGTTGACGGTTCTCAAGGTTCCAAAGTCTGTTGAAGGGGGGCGCGGAACCGGCAGGCGTCTGGATTCGTAAGAGTCAGCAGTGGGTTGGAGGATCTTGTGGCTGCATCGCGAAAGAGTAAACGATTCTGGATCTGGCTGGGGCTGGGAGCTTTTATTGTCATACTGCTCGCGGGGCTTGGCCTGACGCGGCTGGCCAAAGGCAACCCGATCGATCCCAACAAGCTGGCCAGGGTGACGCGCGGCGATGTGGCCCAGTCCGTTGTCGCAACCGGAAAAATCCAGCCCATTACCAAGGTTGAGGTGAAAAGCAAGGCTTCGGGAATCGTCGAGAAGCTCTATGCGGACATCAATAACCGGGTAAAGAAAGGCCAGAACCTGGCCCAACTGGACCAGCAGGAGATTGAGGCCCAGGTTGAAGCGCAGCGCGCGCAACTGACCGCTGCCGAAGCGAATGTCTCCACCTTTCAAGCCGATATCGAGCAGGATAAAGTGACCGCCGCGGCTCCGGATCTGCCCATGTACAAGTCCACGCTCGATCGCAATCTGGAGATGCAGAAGGAAGGCATCGTGAGCCGTCAGGCGCTTGACGACGCCGACAAGGATTACCTGGCCGCCCTGAACAAGCGCGATACCGCGAAAGCCCAGATCGGCGTCGACTCGGCCCGGCTCAAGCAGGCGCGCGCCCAGGTGCTCGAAAGCCAGGCGAGCTTGAAACAACTCGAAGAACAACTCTCCTACACCACCATTGTCGCTCCGATGGACGGCGTTATCCTCTCCCGCGACGTGGAGATTGGCGATGCGGTCAGTTCAATCCTGGTGCTCGGCTCGACGGCCACGCTGGTAATGACCGAGGGCGATACCACCGAGGTTTATGTGCAGGGCAAGGTGGATGAAGCGGACATCGCGCATGTTTATCTGGGACAGCCTGCGCGGATCAAAGTCGAGAGCTTTCGCGACCGGCTGTTTCAAGGGAAGGTCACCAAGATCGCTCCCATGGGGGTCGAAAAGGATAATGTCACCACGTTTGAAGTGCGCGTCTCGATCAACAATCCGGGCGGCGAATTGAAAGCCAACATGACCGCCAACGCCGAAATCCTGCTCAACGAGCACAAGGGCGTGTTGACCGTCCCTGAGAACGCCGTGAGTTACGACAACCAGAAAAATGCCTCCGTTCAGGTACCGGACAAGAGTCAAAAAGACGGCGCGCGCAAGGTGCCGGTCACGGTGGGACTTTCCAACGGGTCAGTGACCGAGATTGCCCGCGGCCTCAAAGAAGGCGACCAGGTTGTTCTTCAGCAGTAGGGCGCGGATCGCCGAAAGTCACCCGCTCGTATCCGTAATATCCCCTCGAACTGCCCCTCCACGCTCCCCATTCTGGGAGCCGATGTAAACCTCGCGCCGATGCAGCCGATAAGCTACCGGTATTCAAGAATTGCCCTGCGGGACGGCGATCCCGGCTTGTGGCACGGGCCTGGCCACGGCCATCGGTGCGGCCGGGCACAATTCGTTCTCTGCCTTGAGGAGCCAGCATGGCCAAAAAAGTTCTCGTCGTCGATGATTCGGTCACGATGGTGATGAGCCTCAAGGCGACTCTGAGCCTGAACGGCTTCGAAGTCGAGACTGCGCCGGAAGGAAAATCGGCTCTTGAAAAGCTTAATTCGGGATTCAAGCCCGATCTGATCCTGACCGATATCAACATGCCCGTGATGGGCGGGATGGAACTGATCAAAAATGTGCGGGCTTTGCCAGGGTTGAAATTCGTGCCCATCCTCACCCTTACAACCGAAGGCGACGCCGGCAAGCGCGAAGAGGGCAAGCGCGCCGGAGCCACAGGCTGGCTGGTCAAGCCGGTATCCGGCAACGACCTGGCCGCTGTTATCCGCAAAGTTCTGGGGAGGGTATAACGACATGGCATCGCAGGCATCGCAGGCAAGCGGTCGACTCTTCGAGGAGCCCCCGGAGTCCGTCGTGGAGGACGATGCCGAGCAAGCTATCCACTCGCGGCTGCGCCTCCGGCGGATTCGAAAACGGATGCTGATCGAGACGGTGATCAAGGCCGCGCTGGCTTTGCTGCTCTGGCTTTTGCTCTCCTTCGCGCTTGGGCCCGTTCTGGCCTCTTACCGGTTCCTCTTCGCGGAGCTGGGGTTCCTTTTCCTCTTCCTTCCCGGCTTGATTTTCCGGTGGAAGAACTACACCGAGGCCCGCGCCGCCGTCGCCGACATGTGGGCCTTCGGCCAGCTTCACTTCAGCGACATATCGCAGGTGCTGAAGGGCCGGCAGACCATCAAGAGCGACATTGACGAATCGCGGCTTTACATCGATGTTCTGCATGGACAGATCGGCGATTCGCTGGCCGAGTCCGAGCGCGAGGTGGTCTCCGCCATTGAGCAGATCGGGAGACTGATCGAAAGCTCCAACGTGAAGGCAGAGCATATCGCACGCTCGGTTCAAAGCAGCAAATGCCTCAGCGAAAACACCCACGCGCGAGCGGAGAGAAACAAGGAAATCATCGCCGCGATCGAGATGCAGCTGGAAGAGCAGAACTCGGAGATGCGGACCGAGTTCTCGCGCATACAAAACCTTTCCGGCGAGGTATGCGCCCTGACCCCGCTCATCAAGGTGATCACCTCCATCGCCACCCAGACCAATCTGCTGGCGCTCAATGCCGAGATCGAGGCCGCACGCGCCGGAAGCGCGGGACGGGGCTTTTCCGTAGTGGCCAGTGAAGTGCGAAAGCTGGCCGCGCTCTCCACCAAGGCCGCCGCCGACATCAAACAAAAAATCGACTCCACCTGCAAGGGGGTTGACCGCGAGCTTTCCGAGGCCAGAATCGCGCTCAGCCGCCACGAGTCAAGCTCCTCGATCAGCAGTCTGATCGGCGACCTGAGCGAGATGCAAACCGAGTTCTCGAAAAACAGCGAGACGCTTCTGGACGTAATTTCCGAGGTCGAAGCGAACTACGCCGAGACCGTCGATCGACTCTCCGATACCCTGGGACACATCCAGTTTCAGGATGTCATGAGGCAAAGAATGGGCCACGTGCAGGAAGCATTGATCGAAATGCGCGACCACCTGCTCCTGCTGAACGAGAAACCGGAAACTCCCGAGTGGGACGGGACTCTCGAACAAACCTTCAAAGACATCCTTGCCTCCCACTTCAGCCGCTACCGTATGGCCAGCCAGACCTCGACCCACCTGGCCGTCTCCGGGGTCGAAGCGGGCGGAGATCAGAGCCGTCCTGCCATTGAGCTTTTTTAGATCGGGAGCCGGTTTGCAATCCTAAAAAAATTCCAATCGGAACCGCATCCATTTCTACCCATGGATTGCCCGTTGGTTGTCGAAGAGAAAGGCGTGTGCCCCCGGCAGGCCTGCCTTACGGATGAGCCGTATTGGGCCCCATCCCACAAAAGGAAGCTGACGAGGGGCCATGCACTCGGGCAATGGCAAGCGCCGACAGCATGCACGCGAAGACGATTGCGGCATTGACATGAGCATCACCTTAAAACAAAACGAGGATTCAAACCTGGTCCACCTTGATGGCTCGGTCGACATTTCCTGCGCCGTGGAGCTGAAATCAACACTCCTGGAGGCGGTTCAATCAGGCAAAGCGCTACGGGTTTCGCTCGAGGATGCTACCGGCTTCGATCTGACCTCGATCCAGCTGCTTTGGGCGGCGGCGCGCGAGGCGGGCAAGGCGGGCATTGGATTCGAGCTTGCCGGGCAGGCCCCGAAGGCGTTTTCCGCCGCCATCGCCGACGGCGGTTTTCAACCATTCCTGGCCGTTTAGCAGCCAGGTGGAGTCAGTGCACATGGTCCAGCCAGCAGGGTGCAACGCCGAACAGCTCAGGCAGAGTTTTCGCGAAGAGGCGCGCGAGATCCTGGTTGAGCTCGAGTCTGCTCTTCTGGAGCTGAATCGCAGCTCCGGCGATGCGGAGCTGATCGGGAGCGTGTTTCGCGGCCTTCATACCATCAAGGGGTCCGGGTCCATGTTCGGGTTCGAAAGCCTGGCCGCATTCACCCATGACCTTGAGACCGCGTTCGACGGCGTGCGCAACGGCCGGGTTCCCGTCACTTGCGAGCTGATCGACCTCACCCTTGCCGCGCTCGATCAGATCCGCATCCTGCTCGATGAGAAGGGAAGCGGCGCTGAGGAGCCTCCCCCCGCCTGCGCCGGGATCCTCGACCGCGTGCGCGCGGTTGCCGGACTCCCCGCCCCGCGACCTGCGGCCGAGCCCCGCGCGCATCAATCCGGCCCAGCGGCGGGAAAGGAATCGGACTGGCAGATCCGCTTCGCTCCGGGTCCGGACATGTTGCTGTACGGCGCCAATCCGCTTCTGCTGCTCAGGGAACTTCAAACGCTGGGCGCACCTTCGGTTCGAGCCGACATGGCGGCGGTTCCGTCCCTGGCGGAGCTCGATCCGGAACGCTGCTATGTGTCGTGGCAGATCGTGCTTCGCACCTCGGCAAGTCGCGATGTGATTCGCGGCGTGTTCCTGTTCGTCGAAAGCGATTGCGAACTGACCATCGATCCGATCCCGACAACAGGGGCTGAATCCGAGGCAAGCGGGGCCGGGCCAACGCCCGCCTGCGAGGCCGATAGGACCGCTCTCGCCCTCAAAGAAGCCCGCTCCGTTTCCGGGGGGCGTCGCGTATACGACCAGCCCGACAGCGCCGCCAGCCTCCGCGTTCCCGCCGCGCGCCTGGACCAGGTGGTGAATCTTGTCGGCGAGCTGGTGACGGTACAGGCCCGTCTGAGCGAGCTTTCCGCCCGCCGAGACGATCCCGAGCTGGCCGCGGTATCGGAGGAGGTAGACCGGCTCACCTCGTCGCTTCGCGAAAACTCGATGAATATCCGCATGATGCCGATTCGCGGCACGTTCGAGAAGTTCCGCCGCCTGGTGCATGACCTGGCCCGCGACCTGGGCAAGAATGTCGAGCTGACCATCGAGGGAGCGGAGACGGAGCTGGATAAGACGGTGATCGATCAGCTGAGCGATCCGCTGATGCATCTGATTCGCAACAGCATGGATCACGGCATCGAGCCGCCCGACCTGCGCCTCTCCCGCGGCAAGCCGGCGACCGCGTCCATTCATCTCTCCGCGCGGCACTCCGGAGCCAGCGTACTGGTGGGAGTTTCCGATGACGGCCGGGGGATCGATGCCCAGGCGGTCCGCACCCGCGCCATTGAGAAAGGACTGGTCGCCGAGGATGCCTTGCTGGCCGACGCCGAGGTATTCTCCCTGATCTTCCGGCCCGGCTTCTCGACCGCCGCTCAGGTGACCGATGTCTCGGGGCGCGGCGTGGGCATGGACGTTGTCCGCCAGCGGGTTGAAAGCCTGCGCGGAACCATCGATGTCGCGAGCCGGCCCGGCCAGGGAACCTCGGTCACGCTGCGACTGCCGCTCACCATGGCCATCATCGACGGCCTGCTGGTCAGGGTGGGAGGCTCCTGTTTCGTGTTGCCGCTGGCCTCCACGCTGGAGTGCATCGAGCTGACCCGGGAAGACGTAGTTCGCGCCAACGGCAAACACCTGGCCAACGTGCGCGGAGAGATTGTTCCTTATATCCGGCTGCGCGAGCACTTCGGCATCTCGACCGCGCCACCCGAAATTGAACAGATCATGGTGGTCGAAACCGGCGAAGGGCGTTATGGATTTGTCGTAGACCGGGTGCTGGGCGACTGCCAGACGGTCATCAAGAACCTTGGCCGCTTCTACCGGCGCGTACAGGTGGTGTCGGGCGCCACCATCCTGGGCAACGGGACCGTGGCGCTGATTCTCGATCCGGAACGGCTGGTCGAGGAGGCCATGCGCGGAGCCGCGCACCGGCCACGCGGCCGTCCCGCGGTCCGCAGGCGGCGGGGCGGGCTGCCGGCGAATTGATTTCAGGTCTGCGCTGGCGGGTTCGCCAGTGCATGGGAACAACGATCGAAAGCGGAGATTCGCATTGATCCTTTTCCGGGTCTGCCGGCCGATGGATGAAAAGCGAACTCCAGGGAAGGGCGGACAAGATTCATGTCGACGACACTGGTGGGCAAGGGCCGGAAGCTGAATGAACCCGGCAACGGTAACGGGAGGAACGGCCACGGCGAAAACGGCCACGCGAGCCGCGACCGCGAGAGCAAAACAACCAACCTGACTGAAGAAGACGCGATGCTGGTCCTCCAGGAGATCAAGCGCCTGGTGGACGCGTCCAAAGAAGGGCGCCTCAGCGAACGCGGCAAGGCAACCCTGTTCAACGGGGTTCATCGCGAGATGGTGCAGGGCATCAACGAGATGCTGGACGCCATCCTGCTGCCCATCGCCGAAGGCAACCGGGTGCTGGCCCAGATCTCCTCGGGGAAGATCGACGAAATCGTTAGGCAGACTTACAAAGGCGACCACGAGAACATGAAGGTCGCGGTCAATCACCTGGCTCACATCCTGCAGACTCTGCACAAGGGGTTTACGAGAATCACGCACTCTGCAAAGGACGGAAATCTGGCTGACCGCGGGAGATCCGAACTGTTCCAGGGAGCATTCGCCGACCTTGTGAACGACCTCAACGCCATTATGGAAGCGATCATCACTCCATTGAATGTTGCCGCGGATTATGTTGACCGCATCGGCAAGGGGGATATTCCGCCACGCATCACGGATGCCTACCACGGCGATTTCAACACCATCAAGAACAACCTCAACGCCTGCATCGATGCGGTAAGTTCGCTGGTAAGCGACAGTCAGATGTTGACGGATGCGGCAGTGGCCGAGCGCTTCGAAACCAGGGCCGATAGCGGAAAGCATGCTGGCGACTACCGGAAGATCGTGGAAGGTGTCAATCGCACACTGGACGTGGTGGTCGACAAACTCAATTGGTACCAGAACATTATCGATGCCGTTCCTTTTCCGATTCAAGTGATCGACGTCAACATGAAGTGGGTGTTTCTGAACAAGGCATTCGAGAAGCTAATGGTCGACCGGAGATACGTACGCGACCGCAGAGACGCGGTTGGCAGGCCGTGCTCGACGGCGAACGCCAACATTTGCAATACGGAAAAATGCGGAATCATGCAGCTAAAGAGAGGCGTCCCGGAGAGTTACTTCGACTGGGGAGAGCTGCGTTGCAAGCAGGACACTTCGAACATGGTCAACATCAATGGCCAGCACATCGGATATGTCGAGGTGGTGACGGATCTATCCGCGGTGCTGAGCACGAAAGACTACACGGGAAGCGAGATAGACCGGCTGGCTTCGAATCTGGTGCAGTTGGCTCAGGGCGATCTGAGCTTTGAACTGAAGACTCGCGAGGCGGACAAATACACCGTCGAAGTGAAGCAACAGTTCGAAAAAATTAATGCGAGCCTGGCCCAGCTGAAGATGGCCATCGGGGCATTGGTCTCCGACACGGGATCGTTGGGGAGCGCTGCGCTCGAAGGCAAATTGGAAGCACGCGCGGATGCGGGCAAGCACAGTGGAGAGTATCGGAAGGTGGTCGAAGGCATCAATCAAACTCTCGATGCGATTCTTCTTCCCATCGCCGAAGGCAACCGAGTTCTCGCTCAAATCTCAAGCGGCAAGATCGACGAACTCATCACGCAAGCCTACAAGGGCGACCACGAAAAAATGAAGGTCGCCGTCAACAACGTGGCTGTGGTCCTGCAAAGCCTGCAAAAAGAGCTGGCGCGGCTCATTGAGGCGTCTCGCGAAGGCCAGCTCGGCGAACGCGGCAAGCCCGAGCAGTTCCATGGCGCGTTTGCCGAGATTGTCCGCGGTGTAAACACCATGCTGGACGCCATTCTGCTTCCCATCGGCGAGGGCAACCGCATCCTGGCGCAGATCTCCGCCGGCAAGATCGACGAGCTGATCGCGCAGACCTACAAGGGCGACCACGAAAAAATGAAGATTGCGGTCAACAGGGTGGCCGAGGTTCTGCAGATCCTGGAAAAGATGTTGATCCGGCTCACCGGCGCGGCCAGGGATGGAAATCTGGCTGAACGCGGGCACCCGGACCTGGTGCCGGGAGCCTATGCGGAGATCGTTCGCGGCGTGAACTCACTTCTCGATGCCATCATCACGCCTCTCAACGTCTCCGCCCGGTACGTCGAGATGATCAGCAAGGGCGATGTTCCCGAGCAGATTACCGACACCTATCACGGCGATTTCAACCTGATCAAAAACAACCTGAATGCCCTGATTGCGGCGATGAATGAGATCACCTCCGCGGCCGAGGAGATATCGAACGGGAACCTCACCGTATCGATCGCCGAGCGTTCACCGAAGGACAAGCTGATGCACGCCCTGGCGGCGATGGTGGCCGGATTGACGCGAACGGTCTCCGACATACGCAACATCGCCGGCGAAGTGTCGGCTGCCAGCCAGTCCATTTCGACAGCCTCCGTGCAGGTGTCCAAAGGGGCCAGTTCGCAGGCCGCCGCGGCCGAGGAAGCATCCTCTTCCATGGAAGAGATGGTCTCCAACATCAAGCAGAACGCCGACAACGCGCAGCAGACCGACAAGATCGCCAACAAGAGCGCGCGCGACGCGCAGGAGAGCGGCAAGAGCGTGCTCGAAGCGGTGGCGGCGATGAAGGAGATCGCCAACAAGATTTCCATCATCGAGGAGATCGCGCGGCAGACCAACCTTCTGGCGCTGAACGCGGCCATTGAAGCGGCCCGCGCGGGCGAGCATGGCAAGGGATTCGCCGTGGTCGCGGCCGAGGTGCGCAAGCTGGCCGAGCGCAGCCAGAAAGCGGCCGGGGAGATCAACCAGCTCTCCGCCACCACGCTCAAAGTCTCGGAACGGTCCGGAGAGATGCTTGACAAGCTGGTGCCCGACATCCAGCGCACCGCCGAACTGGTGCAGGAGATTTCGGCTGCCAGCAAGGAGCAGGATACCGGAGCCGAGCAGATCAACAAAGCCCTGCAGCAGCTTGAGCAGGTCATCCAGCAGAATGCTTCCGCGGCCGAAGAGATGGCCTCGACTACCGAGGAGCTGACCGGCCAATCCGATCAGCTGGTGAGCGCGCTCTCATTCTTCAACACAGGAAACGAAGACGGCCCGTCTTCACGGCGCGTTGCGGGGGTGAAGGCCGCCAGGCAGGTGCCTGCTGCGCCGCCGAAGCCCGCCAGAGCCAACGCTCAGGGCGCTCCGGCAGGTATCAGAACAGCGGCCAGGGGCGGAGTCAACCTGCGTCTCAACGACAAACACGACGAACTGGATGCTGAGTTCGAGCGCTACTGACCGGTTGGGCGCGGAGAGCCTGCTCTTCGCGCCCCTGTCTTCCGGAAGAAAGGAGAGTTGAAGAATGAGCGTGAAAGAAATCACGGAGACACGGCAGTATCTGACCTTCAAGCTCGGCAACGAAATCTTCGCCACCGACGTGGCCAAGGTGAGAGAAGTGCTTGATCTGACGCCGATCACGGCCATCCCCCGGACGCCGGATTTCATGGCCGGGGTCATCAATCTGCGGGGCAGCGTGGTTCCGGTCGTCGATCTCAGGTTGTGCTTTGAGATGTCGAAGACCGAAAGCACGCGCAACACCTGCATCGTGGTCGTCGAGGTGCTGCTCGACTCGGAATCGATGATCATCGGCGCGCTCGCCGACTCGGTGGAAGAAGTCATCGATCTTGAGCCGGAGCAGATTGAGCCTGCGCCGCGGATCGGAACCCAGATCCGCACCGACTTCATTAAGGGCATGGGCAAGCGCGACGCGCAATTCATCATGATCCTGGACATCGATCGGGTCTTCTCCGCCGAGGAGTTGACCCAGGTGCAAGGCCAGGAATCGAACCGGCAGCTGGTCGAAGCAGCGGCATAAGACGGGAAGGAAAGGGGCGGATGGGCCGCCCCTCCCACGCCATGAAAGCCAGCGATCAATCGATATCGGCGAAAGACTATGCGCGTCTTTGCGACTTGATCTATCGCGAAGCCGGCATCTGCCTGGGCGTGGAAAAGAAGACCATGCTCGAGGTCAGGATCAAGCGGCGTTTGCGGGAACTGAATCTCGATTCGTACGGCCGATACTGCGATTACCTCTTCGCCGAACGCGGCTCCGGCGAGGAGATTATTCACCTGATCGATGTCGTCACGACCAACAAGACGGACTTTTTCCGCGAGCCGCGCCACTTTGAATTTCTGATTGCCAAAGCTCTACCCGAGCTGACTTCGCGCAATGCGAGCGGCCGTCCGCTGCTCATCTGGAGTGCCGGTTGCTCCTCCGGCGAAGAGCCTTACACGCTGGCCATGGTCTTGAACGAGTATGCGCTGACCCATTCCGGCTTTCGCTTCAGGATCATGGCAACCGACATCTCGACCTCTGTACTCAAGAAGGCGCAAATGGCCGTGTATACCGAGGAGGTCGCGAGGCCGGTGCCGCAGGCGCTCAAGCGCAAATACTTCCTGCGCAGCCGGGAGCCAGGTTGCGGCCGGGTGCGCGTGGCGCCCGAGCTGCGCCGACAGGTTGAGTTTCGCCGCCTCAACTTCATGGATCCCGATTACGGCCTCACCGAAAAAGCTAACGCCATCTTCTGCCGCAACGTGATCATCTACTTCGATCGCGCTACCCAGCAGCGCATTCTTCGCAAGCTCGCTCACCAACTGTCGCCCGGGGGCTACATGTTCGTAGGCCATGCAGAGACTCTGCACGACATGGAACTTCCGCTGGCGCCGGTTGCGCCAGCCCTTTACAGGAGGATCGATGACCGAGCCTGAAACCGTACTATCCGAACTGTATGTGCAGCCGGGAGAATCCGTGATCGCTTCCGTTCCCGTTGTCATGCGGACAGTGCTCGGCTCTTGTGTCGGCTTGACTTTTCTTGTCCGCAGGCTTGGCATCGGGGCGCTCTGCCATCCCATGCATCCCTCTTGTCCGGGTGGCCCTTCTGCGCATATCAGCCGCACCGCCGGCCGGCGCTATGTCGACTTTGTCGTTCGCGACCTGGCGCGGCAGCTCGATGCTCTTGGCGCCCGACGCGATGAAGTCGAAGTGAAGGTGTTCGGCGGCGCCGACGTGCTCGCTGTTTCAGGCGAGTCAACGCGGCCCACAGTCGGAGCGATGAACTGCGAATCCGCGCTGCGGGTCTTGCGCGAGGAGGATTTCCAGGTTGCGGCCTCCTGCCTCGGCGGCACATCCGGAGTCAACATCATGTTCCACACCGGAACCGGAGAGGTCTTGTTGCGGCGATTGACTTGAGAATTTGGAATTTCGCCGGGCGAGCCGGACGTCGATGGGGTAAGGAGGGAAACCGAAGATGGACAAGCCGTCGGTTCGAGTGCTGATTGTCGACGATTCGGCGGTGGTTCGGCAGACATTGCGCGACGTCCTTTCATCGGACCCCGAGATTGAAGTCATTGCGGTGGCCGCCGATCCCATCGTGGCAGCGGAGCGAATTCGCGAACAGGCGCCCGACGTGATTACGCTCGATATCGAGATGCCGCGCATGGATGGGCTTACCTTTCTCAGGAAGCTCATGAGCCAGCATCCGATTCCGGTGGTCATCTGTTCCAGTTTGGCCGACGAAGGAACGCAGAGCGCCTTCAAAGCGCTGGAATATGGCGCGGTCGACATCATCGCCAAGCCTCGCCTGGGAACCAAGCAGTTCCTTGAGGAATCGCAAATCACCATCTGCCAGGCGGTTAAGGCCGCGGCGGGAGCAAGGCTCCGCATCCTGCGGCCTGCTCACGTCGTTGAACCCAAGCTGACGGCGGATGCGATTCTGTCTCCTGCCACGCGCGCGATGGTCGAGACCACCGAGAAAATAGTTGTTATCGGAGCATCGACGGGCGGCACCGAAGCCCTGAAATCACTGCTCGAAACGATGCCGCCCGACACTCCTGGCATGGTGATTGTCCAGCACATGCCCGAGTTGTTCACGCGCGCCTTTGCCGGCCGTCTCGACGGCCTTTGCGCCATCACGGTGAAAGAAGCTGAAAACAACGACAGCGTGATTCGCGGCCGCGCATTGATTGCGCCCGGCAACCATCACCTGCTGCTCAAGCGCAGCGGCGCGCGCTATTACGTTGAGGTCAAGGACGGCCCGCTGGTTTGCCGGCATCGTCCGTCGGTCGATGTGCTTTTTCGCTCCGCGGCGCGCTATGCCGGACAGAATGCCATCGGCGTCATCCTCACCGGCATGGGCGACGACGGCGCGCGCGGAATGCTGGAGATGAAGCAGGCCGGCGCCAAAACCATCGCCCAAGATGAGGCGACATGCGTGGTCTTCGGCATGCCCAAAGAGGCAATCAATCTTGGCGGCGTGGACAAGGTGCTGCCGCTTCCCTCCATCCCGGGCTCGGTTCTTGCCTATGCCCGTTGATGCTCCACTGACATCGGGTCGGGCTTCCATTCGTACCCTACGCTATGATTCGGTATGCCGCAAAACCGGCAACAGGTTGGCGTCTAGCTGAGCATCGACCAGATGGCCAGGTTCAACCCGATCATCAGGACCGCTGACGCCGGAATCAGCAACAGCGCCTTCTTCAACCTCAACGGGTCGCCCCCGGCAATCGCGCCAATGATCCGCGAGCTCACGGCCAGCCCTGCCCATCCGCAGGTGATCACGAATCCAATCGCGGTTCCGGTCATGTGCGGAAAAGCTGTGCCGGTGATCGCCAGGGCGGTGGGAAACACCGGAGCCATGGACAGGCCGGCGATGAACACCAGCGCAGCGGCAAGCCCAGGCTTGTTGGTGCGCAGCATGAGGAAGGTGGTCACGGCCATGGCGATCGAGGCGGCCAGGGTCACTTCAACCGCCGGCACGTGAATCAGGATCGGCGAAACGCCGACGCGGCCCACCAGCAGCCCCAGCGCAAATCCCAGCGAGAGGATGTTCAGCGCGCGCGACTCGGGGATGCCCTGCGCGATCAAGTGCCGCGGCAGCCAATTCCAGACTCCCACTTCGCAGGAAACGTAAAGAAACAGGAAAAGCCCCAGCATGAATAGCAATGGCCGTCCGAGGATGGGCCCGGCCTGGGCCAACACAAAACCCGAAGCACCGGCCGGCGCGGGCATCTGCGTCACCGCCTGAACCACCAGCGTAAGCACCGTGAGCGAAGCCACCGTATAGCAAAGGCGGACCCAGTCGCGCTTGAACAGGTTGGCGGAGATGAAGGGGGTGGTGAGTCCCCCAAGCCCGAAGAATAGATTCACCAGGTTCAATGCGGTGGCGCGATGCGCTTCGCTCACTCCGCTGACCAGGGCGTTCGCCCCGGTGACTACGATGCCTCCACCCACGCCGAGCAGAAACAACAGCACGACAATGGTGCCGAAGCCCTTCGATCGCGGCAACACGAAGAGCGCGATCACAATGCACGCCAGGCCCAGGATCAAACCGATCTTGTCGCCCTCGGTGTCCAATAGAGGTCCGACGGCCAGCGACGCAATCATCAGACCCAGCGCCTGCGCGAAGGCGATGGCTCCGTTCTGCGAGGGCGTCAGGTGGAAACGCTCCGATAGCTCGGGCAATATGGTGCCCAGCATGGCGGCGATCATTCCGTAAACGAAGATGGCGAGAATGGCTGCGAAGATAAGCACGCGGAGAGCTTCCTTTCAGGGGTCCGGATCAAAATACAGGAATGATGCCGGGTGCCGCAAGGAGCGGGAGACGAGCCGTGTCTCTGCGCTCCGATAGACTGGTAGGGCAATGAGAACACCCGGAAGATTTGGCTGGTCCGCAAGCGCGGTTCTAACCGCCTCGGCGCTGGCTGCGGGACTGGTGCTGGGCGGCTGCGGGATGCCCGGCGCGCCCCAGCCGCCGTCGCTCGATCTGCCTGACCCGGTGACCGATTTATCGGCGGTGCGCACAGGCGATCAGGTGCAGCTCACCTGGACGATGCCCAGGAAAAATACCGACAGGCTGCCGATCAAAAGAGTGCTGGTGGCGCGCGTGTGCCGTAGTGAGAGCGCTGGCGCGGTTTGCTCCGCGGCAGGCAATGTGCAGGCAGGGCCGGGCTCCGACGCTGCTTTTTCAGAGACGCTTCCGGCGGCGCTTGCCTTGGGCCAGCCCCGGCCGCTCACCTATTTTGTTGAAGTTATCAATCGCAAGGCCCGCTCGGCGGGTCTCTCCAACGGCGCGGATGTCGTTGCCGGCGAAGCCCCCGCGCCTGTCGATGGCCTCTCGGCTCGAATGGCCAAGAATGGCGTGCTCCTGCGTTGGACTCCCGGTAGCGCGAATGTTGTTCGGCTTGATCGAAAGCTGCTCACGTCCCCTGCGCCGGGCGCCAAGCCCAAGGAAGACACGGGGCCCACCGCACCGTCTCCCGAGCCACACCAACGCACTTTGCTGATCCAAGCCGGGGCCGGCGGCCGCGCGCTCGACACCGATATACGCTTCGACCAAAACTACGAGTATCGTGCGCAACGCTTGGCCATGGTGACCGCTGGAAACAAGAAACTTGAACTGGCCAGCACGTTCTCCGCTCCGGTGCGCATCGACACCAGGAACATTGTCCCACCCGACACGCCCGCCGAGCTGGCCGCCGTGGCCACCGTCGCCGAGAATGGCAATGGCCCGGCGGTCGACCTGAGTTGGCAGCCGGATACCGAAGCCGACTTGGCCGGCTATGTCGTTTATCGCCGCGAAGCCGGCAGTCCATGGCAGCGCATCTCACCTCCGCAGCCGGTGGTTGGCCCAGGCTTCCACGACCCCAATGTGCAGGCAGGACACACGTATTTCTACGCCGTAACAGCGATCGACCAAGGCGGCCTGGAGAGCGGCCGTTCCACGGAAGCCCACGAGACAGTCCCGAATCCCTAAGATTATTTAGATGTTAGGAGAATCGTTCCTCATGAAATATTGCCGCTATCTGTTGTACGGGAAGGTTCATTACGGCGCCGTGGAAGAGCGCGGCGGCGACCTCTGGATCACCGGCTCTGCGCCCGCCCCTGCAGAGGATTGGGCTTACCTGCTCTCTCTCGCCAAAGCCGAGCCTGAGAGCATCGACTTTGAACCGATGCTTCTGAACTCGGTTCAGCTGCTGACGCCCGTCCTGCCTTCGAAGATCATCTGCGTCGGACGCAACTATCGAGACCACGCCCGCGAGCTCGGCAATGACGTGCCCGCCGAGCCGCTGTTGTTTTTCAAGCCGCCCTCCTCGCTTCTTGCCCCGGGCGGCGCGATTCGACTCCCGGCGCTGTCAGAGCGAGTGGATTTTGAAGGCGAGCTGGCACTGGTCGTCGGCCAGCGCGCCCGCAAACTGGGCTCAGACGCCGATTGGCGCGATGTGATCCGCGGCGTGACCCTGGCAAACGACGTATCCGCGCGCGATCTGCAAAAGAAAGATGTCCAATGGGCGCGGGCCAAGGGCTTCGACACCTTCTGCCCGGTCGGCCCGATTGTCAGCGACGAGCTCGACCTCGATGCCGGCCCGACCATCGAGACGCGCGTGAACGGCGAGTTGCGCCAGCAGGGTTCCACACTCGACTTCATCTTCTCCATTCGCGTTCTTCTCAGCGCCATCAGCGCCGCGTTCACCCTCGAGCCAGGCGACATCATCCTCACCGGGACGCCCGCCGGCGTCGGTCCGCTCAAGCCCGGCGACCGGGTCGAAGTCAGCATCGCCGGTCTCGGCACGTTGTCAAATACCGTCGAGGCAGACTAGGACTCCGTACTCCCGGTTTATGCACCTGCAGCCACGCCGCCGCATCCTAATAGGGGTACACTGGTGGCGACGGCATCTGCCGAGTCCCTAATCCCCCAAGGAGGAGATTATGCCGCAAAATCTGCTTGAACAGTTGCGCAATTACACCGTGGTGGTGGCCGATACCGGCGACATCGAGGCGATGGAGCAGTTTCGCCCACAGGACGCAACCACCAACCCCTCGCTGATCACCACCGCGGCACAAATGCCTCAGTATCAGCCGATTGTCGATGGTGTCCTCATGAACGCTCGGAAGGAACTGGGTGAAGGCGCCACCGACAAGGAAGTTGCCAACCTGGCATTCCAGCGCCTGGCCATCGAGTTCGGCAAGAAGATTCTAGCCATTATCCCGGGCCGCGTTTCGACCGAAGTCGATGCCCGCCTCTCGTTCGATACCGAGGCCACCATCACCCAGGCGCACAACATTATCGACCTTTACAAGAAGGCGGGAATCGGCCGCGAGCGGGTGCTGGTCAAGATCGCCTCCACCTGGGCCGGCATCAAGGCTGCCGAGGTGCTCGAGAAGGAGGGAATCCACTGCAACCTGACGCTGCTGTTCGGGATTCACCAGGCCATCGCCGCCGCCGACGCCGGCGCCACCCTTATATCGCCCTTCGTCGGCCGCATCCTGGACTGGTACAAGAAAGACACGGGTAAGGACTATCACGGGGCCGACGATCCCGGCGTCCACTCCGTCACCCGCATCTACAACTACTTTAAAAAGTTCGGATACAAGACCGTTGTCATGGGGGCCAGTTTCCGCAATATCGGCGAGATCACGGAGCTTGCCGGGTGCGATCTGCTCACCATCTCTCCGCAATTGCTGGCGGAGCTCGAGAAGACCGAGGAAGAGTTGCCGCGCAAGCTCGACCCCGCCAAGGCCAAGGACTATCCCATTGAAAAGATCACGGTCGACGAGGCCGTGTTTGAGCGGATGCACGCCAAAGACCGCATGGCGACCGACAAATTGAAGGAAGGCATAGAAGGCTTCTCGGCCGCACTCGAAAAGCTCGAAGGGCTTCTGGCCGCGCGTCTCGCGGCGCTCGAATCGCGCACCCCGGCAACGGTCTAGAAAACAGGTAAAAATGATTCTAAGAGGGGCAGCCCCCGAGGCTGCCCTTCTTGTATTGGGCGTGAGTTGCCTGCGCACTTTTGCAGTCGATGCCTCCCTCTGCCAAAAAAATTCGTCCGCACCTGTTCGGAAAACAGAATCTTTCCGATAGTCTCAGTGTTACAGCATCATAAATAGGCAGCGGCTGCGCTTCCCCGGCATCGCGCAAACGAACCTCAGCCGCGGCCTTAACCAGCAAGGCGGCTACACGCGCCACCCAGTGGAGGTTTGTATGCATCCCCAGACGCATCCGCTCGAACCCTTCTTTCAACAGGCAGTCCGTAACAGTTATGAGGGCAAACTCGGGCTGCACGACCCTGATGTAACGGGCTACGTGGCCCGGCTGCTGTGCGAATTTTCCACTTCCGAAAACCTCTACAAGGTACGCGACGAAATGGGCCGCCCCATCGAGGAGCTGGAAGAGATGATGACTGCCTCGGACCCTATCCACGGCAGCGCATCTTCGTTCGACGAGGAACGCGCCGTGCGCAAGCACATCGGGGACTACTCGCTGTTTGTCGCCGGCATGTACCCCGAGGCGGTCGGATCAAGCCGCAGAGAGCGGCGCCATCACCCATCCCTCGGCGAGCTCATTCGCGCCGGCAAGGAGAGCTACTTCATCGTGAGCCAGTTCAACCTGTTCGAATACGAGCAGGAGGCCCCGCTCTTTGCGCGTCTTTCGGACCGCTTCGAGCGCTGCATCCTGGGGCTGACCCTGGTGCGCGAGGAGCTCGGCGGCCGCAAGCCGCTCATGCTCTCTCCGCCGGTGAACTAGGCATCTTTCGCGCCTCCGGCCGCTCCTTTCCGCGAACTGTGCGCATCCAAACTCCTGGTGTTGAAGGGTGTTGGCGAGTCCGGCGATACTCACAGGGTGCGAGGAGATGATCGGATGAGTGAATATGTGACGTTGCGCGCGGCAGATGGGCACGAGCTCAGCGCCTATGTCGCACGGCCCGCGGGCGAGCCGTTTGCCGCACTGGTGGTGGTGCAGGAGATCTTCGGAGTCAACGCCCACATCCGTTCCGTTGCCGATGGCTACGCCAAAGACGGCTTCCTGGCCGTCGCGCCGGCGCTCTTCGACCGCATCGAGCGGGGTGTCGAGCTGGGTTACGACGGCGTCGACGCCGAGAAGGCAAGAAGCTTTATTCCCAAACTCGATATTGACAAGGGCGTAGCCGACGTCCAGGCCGCGATTGACTTCGCCGCCGTGGATTCCGGTAAAAAGGTCGGCGTGATCGGGTATTGCTACGGCGGAACTCTCGCCTGGCTGGCCGCAACCCGGCTTCGCCCCGCGGCCGCGGTCGGCTACTACGGCGGCCAGATCGCAAAGTTCGCCAGCGAGAATCCGCTGGTTCCCGTCATGCTCCACTTCGGCAAGCAGGACGCGCACATTCCCGCTGATTCGATCGAGAAAGTCCACGTCGCGCATCCCGAGGTCGAAATCTACTGGTACGAAGCCGGACACGGCTTCAACTGCGACGCGCGCGCCAGCTTCAACGCCGCCGCGGCCAATGAAGCACGGGGACGCTCACTGGCCTTTCTCCGGCGCCACCTGGCATGATTCAAGACGTTTTCGAGTGATACCGCGTGGCGCGCCATCGCCGGCGCGCCACGCGGCCTTGGTTATCGCTCACTCCGACCAGACGGCAAGCACATTTCCAACGCCGTCGGTAAAGTGGAACCGCCTGCCCCCCGGAAACTCGAAGGTTGGCACAACGATCGATCCGCCCGCCGCAACGATCGCCTGTTCCGTTGCCTTCAGGTCCGCGGAGTAAAACACGACCAGCGGAGCGGCCGTCCCCGATGTCTCATCCGTCGACGACTTCCTGAATCCGCCGTCTAAACCGCCCGTTGCGGCACTGAAAGAGGCATAGTCGGGGCCGTAATCTTCAAAAGCGAAGCCGAAGACGGCCGAGTAAAACTGCTTCGCGCGCGCGACATCGGTCGCCGCAAACTCCAGATAGCTGATGCTTTGATGCCTGGGTGACATGGCTTTTCTCCTCTTCGTTGCTCAGGTGAAATCGGGGGAAGGGCGATGCGAATTCGAGGCGCAGGCACACCTTCCCAGGTGCGCTTCTAGAGGGCATTTTCACAGGTCGAAAATGCCGCGCCCCCATCCGCATCTCCCAGAAGCAGGAGAGAGCAGGTAGAGCCCGCTGGTTGATTTCAAGCGGTCTCGCGAGGTACGCGTCTAATTTACAAGGTGCGGGGGTCTCGCGCAATGAAAATTCTTTGCCGCCCGCGCCTCTCACATCCTCAGCCCTGCCCGGGAGAAGCGGAATGAAATCGAGTTGGTTCGTGTCGGCGCTGGGCCTGCTTGCGCCGGCAGCGGTGGTTGCGCAGGCCCCAGGCGTACTGGGCGACTGGAAGACTCCGGGCGGCGATGCCGTTCATATTGATCGGTGCGGCCCATCGGTCTGCCTCTGGATTCTCTCCCTCGGTCCCACCGCGCCCGTCACCACGGACTCGAGCAATCCCGACTCCAGCCTGCGCGGCCGTCCTCTCTGCGGCCTCAAGATCGGCAGCGGCTTCTCCCTGCGCGACCCCGATCACGCCGCCGGAGGATCGCTCTACGATCCCAAATCCGGCAGGACGTATAGCGGCCAGATGGCAGCACAGGGTTCCGAACTTCACCTGCGGGGATACTTGCTGCTTTCCATATTCGGCCGCTCCGAGACCTGGACAAGAACCCAGGCGCCGCCGGGCGCGTGCAAGCTTGCCGACTCGGGCAAATAGCTTGCCAGGCAATTATCCTCGCCGCGGGTTTATCATGGGCTTCACCGGAACGACGACTTTCTTTCGAGGTGCGTGCCATGAGCAAACCGCAACCGGATTCAACCCTGAAACAGGGCCGACGGGAATTCCTGAAGGCAGGGGGAGCCGTAACCGCCGCGCTGCTGGCACCGTCGGTGATTGCCGAGACGCCGAAGATGCTCCCCGGGCTTCCCTCGAACCCGGTGACGCTGGCTGCGATGCCCACACGCAACCTGGGCAAAACCGGCTACAAGGTGGGCGTTTTTTCGCTGGGCGGACAGGCGGCGATCGAGAAAGCAAACAACTTCGATGTTGCCGTGCCCATCATCGAACGCGCCCTCGACCTTGGCGTCAACTACATCGACACTTCTTCGATCTACGGCGGCCCTGACCGCTGGAGCGAGCAGTACGTCGGCAAGGTCATGGCCCGCCGCCGCGACCAGGCTTTCCTGGCTACCAAGACCAAGGAGCGCACCCGAGACGGCTCGATGCGCATGATCGAGAAGTCGCTCCAACTGCTGAACACCGACCACGTTGACCTATGGCAGCTCCACGACATCGGCACCATTACCGATATCAACGAGGTCTTCGACAAGGGCGGCGCCATGGAAGCGCTGCTCCAAATGAAAGAACAGAAGGTCGTCCGCTTCCTCGGGCTCACTGGCCACTACCGCCCCGAAGCCCTGATGGAAGGCATCAAGCGCTATCCCTTCGACACCATCCTCATGGCCGTGAACGCGGCCGATCCCCACCATTACAGCTTCAACGAGGCGCTGCTGCCACTGGCAGTCGAGCGCCAGATGGGCATCATCGGCATGAAGATTCCGGGCCGCGGCCGCCTGCTCTCAAGCTGGACTCCTCAGCCGCTCGCCGAGCAGGCCCACATGTGGGAAGGAATGGTGCCCGCGCCCACTCCCGGCACCCTTACCATGCGCGAAGCCATGTATTACACCCTCTCCCGCCCGGTCAGCACGGTCATCATCGGCTGCGATTCCATCGCTCAGCTCGAAGAAAACGTGCACCTGGCCCGCGAATTCACTCCGCTCAGCGATCCGCAAACCGCGCAACTGGTGGCGCGCGCCGAGCCAGTCTCCAAGCCGTCGCTGTTTTTCCGTTTCTACGATCGGCCGTGAGAACGCAGTCAGCGCCCGAAGGGTTATTGAGCCGATCGACGTTCCGGTGGCGGTAATCACGATCCGCTGGCGTGGTGTTGGTCAACAAGCAGAGATCGCGGTGGGAATCGCTTACCCAACACGGTGCTTGGTGGTGGCTCAGCGCGGAGTGTTCACATATACCTCGCGCACCGCGTCTACAATCGCGTCTGGCCGTTCCTCTGGAATCATGTGTGTGCTATCGGGGACGATAAGCCACTTACCCTGGCTGGAGAGATGTTGCGCCAATTGAATTTGACCATCCACCCAGGCTTTGCGCAGGTCTACCCAGTCCTGTGAGGTCAGTGGCAGGCCCCACATGCCCTTGCCCGCGATGAGAACCACCAGCGGCTTGTCGCTCAAGGTGAACGCGTCTGCCAGCTCGGCCTCCGCGTCGCGATTAAAAATGTTCTCCACTTCGCTGGTGGTCGCGCGAATGAATTTAGGCTGTATGGCGTGGTACAACCATTCCTGATCGTCGATTGATTCTCCCGCGCCGTCCATATCTTTTCTGGCGAGAAACCGGCTAATTCCAAAGAAGTACATCAAGGACGCGAACGTTCGAGATCGTTGGCGGCGCCTGAGATCAGCGAGGGACTGTGCAAGGATGCTGGGCGGCAATCTCAACTTTTCGGGACCACCCTCCACCAGAACCATCCCGGCTACGTCCTTCGGGTACAATTTGCGGTACAGAAGAACGCAGCTTTGGCCGAATGAATGGCCCACAAATATGTAGGGCGGCTTCTCACCTGCATTTTCGAGGAGCGTGTGTAGCTCACCGACGACCTGTGAGAGATTCCGAGGCATCGGTCCAGGGTCGCTCCAGCCATATCCAGCGCGATCATATGAGCAAACATGCGTAAACTTCGCTATCCCGGGCTGTACAAGCCGCCACCCTGTCGCAGGCACCTCAAGCCCGGAGATGAGGACGACAGTGGGGCCTCCTTTGCCAGTGCAATCTATATTGAGTTTGTAGCCACCCACGTCAACTGACCTTCCGTCCTGGTGGAATCGGCGCGCGTCTGCTCCGGCCTCTACGGCTTGATATGAAATCCCGGAAATGGCGAAGAGCAGAATGATCGCTGCCGTCAGTACGGCAATCCAACGAAGTGGTCGAAAAGATTTAGCTGTGTCGATTTGAGTTGCGCGCGAAGACTGACTCTCCATGGTGCTCCTCAGGAAGGACGGGCGCGTTCATTCCATGATTTGTGAGCATCCGGTGCCTCGGTCTGCTGTGCCAGGAGTATATAGCTCAGCGTGTCGGATTGAAATAAAATGCCGGCGGATCGTTGCCAAATGGAAGTCTTGGCGCCATCCAACCGCAATACCAACCTACTGGGCGCCTTCGTCTGATTCGTGGAACCCTGCTCAGCAGAATCGCTGAGCCCATTTGCGGCACGACAGGAGAGCTTGGTGCGAAAGTCCACTTGGTGGTCGAAATCGCATGAGGGACACCCCGGGGCAATCGACAATCATCCACGGCACGCAAAGCGCAGCCCTGGGAACGCTGTCCTCAAAGACATCGCGCCCAGGAGGGGCGCGGCGATACGAGCCAGGAAACTCTACGCAGATAGGAGACTTTTCCTGGACGGGGATGGTCTTCCTATCCAGGAGACGACGGGATTCGGAGACTATTCAGCCGTCTCGGCCCGGGATTCGGCTCGTGGCCGGCAAAGAGCGGAAGAGCCACAGTAGCAGCAGAATGAAGAGTAACCCGCCGACGGTGAATTTCAGCCAGATGGGCGCGGTGGATGGCGAGAAGAATCCTTCCAGCGTACCGGCAATGATGAGCAGCGGAATGATGCCCGTCACCAGACGAGAGGATTCCTGCCCCGCAATGGCCACCGAGTCGCGCCAGCGATAGAGGCCGGGAAAAAGCACTCCGTGGGCGAGCCGGAATCCGGCCGCGCCGGCCAGAATGATAGAAGGCGACTCAAGCGAGCCGTGCGGCGCGACAAAGCTCCACAGGCTCAGCGACATGCCGTGCTGCTGGCAGGCGACACCGATGACGCCCAGCAGCATGCCGTTGAAGAACATCGAATAGACCGAACCAAGGCCAAAGACCACGCCGCCGGCGAAGGCGATAAATGATACCGAGAGGTTGTGGGTCATGATCCAGCCGCTGGCTGCGGGAGCCATGGCGACGACGGACTCGGTCCACATCTCGTGCCGGTCGATGGTGGCCACCATCTCGGGACCGAGCATCTGACGCATGAACTGCGGACGGGCGATGGTGATCACCGACCCGAACACTGCCCCGGCAAGAGTGACGGCGAGGGAAAGGAGGACGTAACGAATGTTGCGCTGGAAGATGGCCGGATACTGGTCACGGAAGTAGCGGAAGACGTTGAGGAAGCTGGTTCGGCGGGTTGAATAGATGATATGGTGGGCGCGAGCCAATAATTGATTCACGTGCTCGGTGTAGGCGCGGGCGGTCGAGTCCTGGCGCAGCGCGGACAGGTCGCCGGCTACCTGCCGGTAAAGCAGCGCGGTCTCCTGCAGTTCGGATCTTGAAAGGGCGCGGAGGCCGCCCGCGTCGGCTTGCGACAGAAGTTTGCCCAGCCGGTCCCAGTAGGGACGGCGCTTGTTGAGCCACTGGTTGGAGAGAATGATGGCCATCGACCGGATTGGAAACCAGCTTAGCATCGACACCCCGGAGTTGGTCTCCATCGAGATGCCGATTGCCGGCATCGGCAGCCGCTTCATCGCCATCGCGGTCGATTACCTCATTTGGGCAGCCGCGGCCCTGGTTCTGGCCCTCCTCGCTGCGATCACTCTTCCCGCGCTTCTGCGATTTGGGGGATTCTCGGCAAACTGGATGATCGGCCTCGTTCTGCTGCTGGTCTTCCTTGTCCAGTGGGGATATTTCACGCTGTTCGAGGCGCTATGGAACGGTCGCACGCCAGGCAAGCGGGCGGCGAAGATTCACGTGATCCATCGCTCCGGACGGGCCATCAGCTTTATCGAGGCGCTGGCCCGGAACCTGGTTCGCTTCATCGATTACTTGCCGGGGTTTTACGCAGTGGGCGTGGTGACCATGTTTTTGAACAGGCAGAATCAGCGGCTGGGAGACCTGGTGGCGGGAACGATCGTGGTCCGGGACCGCGAGATCGAGTCCCCGCACTGGGGCGAGCTGGGCAACCGGACCTTTACCGGGCCATCGTTTGAGGCGGTGCCGTTCGCGCCGCCGCACCTGAGCGTCGTGTTGCCCGCCGCATCGGTTGCCCGGCTGTCGGCTGAGGACCTGATGGTGCTGGAGGGTTTTTTTGCGCGGCGTCTGGACATGGACCTCGCGACCCGAGCCGGCCTGGCCGAGCGCATGGGTGCGGCCCTAAGCGCCAAGTCGGGGATTGCGATTCCCGAGGGAGTGAGCGTGGAGACTTTCCTGGAGGCGATAGCGCACCAGTTGCGGGAAGTAGCGCGGATGCGGTGATGGGCTCACCGGGTGAATTCAACTCAGGCAGCGGTGAGGGCTCGGTACTCGAAGTACATGCTCATGCGCCAGCGCAGGATCATTCCAAAGGCCAAGACGAAAAACAGCGCGCCGGTCTGCTCGATGGTGAGGATTTTGTCGAAGTAGCCGCGGGCCAGAAATCGGATCGCCGCCAGCACGATCACGACGGTGAAGAAGGCGCCCGAGCGCTTCATCATCACCGTCTCGCCGGTACGCTCCAGGCGCGACGTGAGCAGCAAGGGATAGGCCAGCGCGACCGCGCCGATGAGAAACGCGGTCAGCGCCCAGACGATTGGCACTCGAAAGGCCGGAACCACGAACATGCAGAATCCGGTGGCCATGCCCGCGGGGGGAATGAGGATCTTCTTCATGGTAACCGCGGTCCGGCCTTCGCGGATGCGCCAGGCGAGAACGGCACACATGCCGGCCAGAGAGGCTGCGACAGAAGTTACGGGTGAGATGTGCATGATCGCGGCCTCCTTGTCGATCGAATCCTGGCATTCTTTCTTGCGGCTTCGGGAATGCTTGAGCAACCAGCGCGGGCCCGGGGAACCAGGACGCGCGCTGAAAAAACAGCATGGAAATCCTGAAGACGCGCTGGGGATCTCCGCTACCGCTCAACAGCCGCGAACTCCCGTATCAAGGATACGGGAAACCCGCTGCGAGGTCGAGATGGGCTGGCGAAGGCCGCGAATGCCGCGAACTTCGACGGACTCCCGACGGCGCGGCGCGTTTGCGCTCAACCCCGGTGGCGGGTGTATTCTCGGTTTTGCTTGCGCGGGGGCGCGGGATTTCGCGCTTGCCGGCCGAAAGGACGAAGCCCACTGATACTGGATAAGTTCAAGCTGACGGGTAAGTCCGCGCTGGTCACCGGATCGTCGCGGGGGCTGGGCGCGGGCATCGCGATGGCCCTGGCTGAAGCAGGCGCGAATGTGGCCGTCCACGGAGCGAGCAAGCAGCCCCAGGCCACGCTTAAGCAACTGGAAGCCATCGACGCGAAAACAATTGGTCTGATCGGCGACGTGGGTGATGCCGCGGTCTGCGCCAGGCTGGTGGAGGAGACGGCAGCGCACTTCGGGTCCATCGACATTCTGGTCAACAATGCAGGCATCATCCGGCGGTCGCCGGCGGTGGACCACAGCGAAGAGGACTGGAAAGCGGTGATCGACGTGGACCTTTCCAGCGTCTTCAGGCTGATGCAGCACGCCGGGCGGCACATGCTGGCGCGGGGATCGGGCAAGATCATCAACATTGCGTCGCTGCTCGCGTTTCAGGGCGGGATTACAGTGCCTTCGTATGCGGCGGCGAAGGGCGGGGTGGCGCAGTTGACCAAGGCTTTCGCCAACGAGTGGGCGGCCAAAGGCATCAACGTGAACGCGATCGCTCCCGGCTACATGGCTACCGATAATACCGAGGCTTTGCAGAAGAATCCCGAGCGGGCGCGGCAGATCATGGAGCGGATTCCGGCAGGACGCTGGGGCGACCCCGCGGACCTGGCCGGCGCAGCGGTCTTCCTGGCCTCCTCGGCAAGCGACTATGTTCACGGCAGCGTGCTGGTGGTGGATGGCGGCTGGATGAATCGCTAGGCACTGGGTGGCTGGACGCGCCTCCGCGGATGCTCAAAAAAAGACCGGGTCGGTCGCCCATCGTTGTCCGCGAAATCCAAGCGTTCAGTTCCCGCGAGGTACGGTCGAGAAAGGCTGGCTCACAATGATCAGGAAAAGCGCAGTTTGTATCTGGACGCTGGCGGTTTTTCTCGCCAGCGCGGCGGCGCAGACGCCCTCCATCACCGGCATTGCCCACGTCGCATTCCGGGTGAGCGATCTCGATAGAGAGGTCGCGTTCCTTGGCCAGCTGGGCTACGAGAAATCTTTTGCCCTCACCAACGGGCCGAAGACGACAGAAGTTTTTGTAAAGATCAACGACCGGCAGTTCCTTGAGCTGTACCCGCAGGAAAACCCGTCGCAGCAGTTGGGCTGGATGCATGTGTGTTTCGAATCGGATGCATTGAATAGCCTGGATTCACTCTACGCGTCCAAGGGACTCCAGCCCTCCAGGGTGGCGAAAGCGGCCGCTGGGAACCTGGTGTTTTCGCTCAAAGATCCGGAGGGCAGAACCACGGAGTTCACCCAGTACATGCCCGGATCGCGGCACACTTTGGACCGCGGGCAGCACCTCGGGACGAACCGGGTATCGGAGCAGTTGATGGGATATGAGCTTCCGGTGACCGATCTGGCGGCGGCCAGAAAGTTCTACGTGGACCTGGGATTCGAAGCGCAGGATGCGGACAACCGGGTGTTGCTGACTGCGCCCGGAGCGCCGTATCTGCGCATCGAGGTTCACACAGCCAATGCCGGCAACCAGGCGCAGACGCTGTTTCCGGTTCAGGACGCGCACCAGGCCGCGGACGATCTGCACCATCGGGGACTCAAGGTCAACCGGCAAGGGAAGCTCGTCTTTGTTCGGGATCCCGACGGAAACAACTTTGTGCTGATGGAGACCGGGCCGTAGCCTGTCAGTCGCGGGAGGAGCGAGATTCGATCTCCCGCTCCTCCGCCAGCAATTGCGCCAGAACTTTCTCGGGGCAGAGGTGATGCGCCTCTACGCAGTCGAGTTCCTTCTCCGTCTCGACACAGGAAGAGATGGTCAGGAAACAATCGAGACAACGGCTGTTGTAACTGCCATTATCGTTTTGCGTGCGGTGGTACATGACGCCTCGCTCGCGCAAAGAGGATTGTTCGATAGTAGACATAACTGAGATCACCATTCGTGATTCGCATCACGAACCCCTGTGACCGCGAGCCGTACCCATGCAAGGTCTCAGGTCCCCTGAATTTCTCCCCACGGGAAATTCGACTAGAGATTTTGCCACTGATTGGGGTTGCGGCGCATATACCAGCAGGGGTCGAGGCCGCTCTGCGGAAACAGGGACCGTGAGCACGGCATAGCCACTGAGCCGAGGAAGTCGTACTCCTCCTTCTGACCCTTCAACGGAATCCCCATGTAACGGTTGATCGTGACGGTGGAGGCGGGCGACCCGCGCAGTTGATAGAGGCACCAGTCGCCGATAAAAGCCACCACAAAAGTTGCGGCGAGCGCCAGCAGCGTTCTCAATAACCAACGGCCGATGAGGTTGAACACGATTCAGCCTTTCAGAAGCGGACGCGCGGCCCCCGACGGCGTCACGCCGGTGAGGTCCAGACGCCGCTCTTCCCACAGAATAACTTTAAGCTCCAGGGCGGCTGGCGGAGCGCGCGATCCCCTGGCGCGAACCGGAAATTGCAGAAGCACGATATTTTTCTCCATTTTGGTGTTGAACCATAGTACGAAACGTACTATAGTACGTTTCGTACTATGCTGAAGTCTGTTTCCACGCTTGAATTTGCCCTCATGGGACTGATCCAACAAAAACCGCAATCCGGGTATGACCTGCGCAAGACGTTTGCCACTACCGCGATGCGCCATTACAGCGACAGCCCGGGTTCAATCTATCCGGCACTGCGGCGGCTGGAGGCTCGCGGATGGATCTCGGCTCGACCAAGGCGGACAAATGAATCGGAAAATGCCCGCCGGCGGCGGGTGTTCGCGCTGACGGAGGAGGGCCGGAAAGCCCTTGTGGCCTGGATCGAGCGGGCGTTGTCCCCTCAGGACGTTCAACTCCGCGCACACGAACTGATGTTGCGCTTTGCGTTTATGGACGGAAATGTTCCCCGCACGGTGGCCTGCCGGTTTCTGGCCGACTTCGAGCGGGAGCACAGTATTTATGTAGCGGAGCTGCGCCGGCAGTTCGAAGAGATGCGATCAAACTTCCCCTTGCATACCGGGGTCCTCGCGTTCGAATCGGGGATCGTTCAAATGGAGGCACAACTGAGCTGGGCGCGGCGGGCCCGCGACCGGCTGAGAGAGGAATCACAATGAGAAAGACCGTGAGAGAGAACGGGCAATTCCAAGTTTCCGCAATCATCCTCAGCCTGTTGATCGGTCCGGCGCTGGTTGCCGGTCAAACTCCAACTCAAACGCGGAATCCCTTGCAACGGCAATACCGGGATGGGGAAACGCTGACTTACACGATGACGGGCGTTAACGAGTCGTGGCACTACACGATCGAGGCCGATGGGGTGGTGAAGAAGGACGACGCGGGGACATATTTTGACGAATACTCCTGGTCGCACATGGTGTCGGACGGACAGCCGTATCCGCTTGCGCCGGGAAGCGAGGCGTTCCGGCAGCGGCTCACGCTCGACCCGAACGTGAATCCGGTCGCGCCGGATTTGATCAAGGTCGATCCCAAGCTCATCGGACCGATTTCCGACTTCATGACTTTCAATGTCGACCTGTGGCTGGCTTTGAAGACGGGACAATTGAACAGGCCCGGCGATCATTTTTATGTGAAGGACGGGACTCCGCATTCATGGGCGGACGGCTCCCGAGTGCTGGTGGGAGAAAGTTCGATCGATTTCGATTTGACGTGGAAAAGCACCGATGCGGCAGACGGCAGTGCGATGCTCGAGATCCGGCACGTGCCGCCGGAAAAGTCGCAGGTGCATCTTGCGGCTCCCTGGATGCAGGCTCCGGTTGGGGCCGGCGCCAATAACTGGGTGATGATCATGAAAATGCCGGATGGCAAGTATCTTGGATCAGTGGGAATGGAAACCTTCACGGTGGAGTTGAAGGTGAATTTGAAAGATGGGAAGATCCTGTCTGGCACAATGGACAACCCGGTGAAGACCATCATGCGGATGTGCGAGGACCAGGCTCTGACTCAGTGCGGGCCCGCACAGCCGCATGAGATTTTGAGGAAGATTGAGATTTCGCTGGTGCAATAGAAGGCCCGCGAGGGCCTGCGAATAAGTTGCCAACTGAGGAGGAACCAGAAGGATTCTATCCTCGGCATAGTCGGCCTTTCGCTGCGCGCGGCGAATCGAACCGCTTCGATCAGTGAAATGCTGTAGCCTGTCCGCAGGCGTTTGCTTCAAGGGAGGGGTACGTGGACGCAAATGTACTGTTGGATCAATGGCACGCCGGGGTTCGCATTCTGCACCTTGCCCACACGCGGGCCGCGGTCAGCTTTGAGCGGCGCGGCCGGTTTCTGGGTGTGCCGGTGATTATCTTCTCGACCGCGGTTGGCACCAGCATATTTGCCGGCGCAGAGGCTTCGCCGACGCTGAAGATTATTGCCGGACTGATGAGCCTGGGGGCAGCCGTGTTGTCGAGCCTCCAGACCACTCTTAAGTACTCTGAGACTGCCGGACAGCACAAGGCGGCCGCGCAGAAGTACGGAAAATTGCGGCGCGAGATCGAGGTGCACCTGGTGAGTTTGCAGATGGAAACCCTGGATTCGCTGACGGCGCTGCTTGAAAAACTCCAGGACGAGTGGGACACGCTGGACGACCAGTCCCCGACGATTTCACAGAAGATCTATGACCAGTCGGCTGCGATTGCGGGGATCCGCGACGCGGCACGAGCGGTGAATCTGAATTCGGTGGCGGCGAGCGGAGAATAGCTGCCTATCCTGACATTGGAATCTTGTAAATTGCCTTCTCGAAAGGAGCACCCATGGGGAACACATTTGGCAAGGACATTTTGATTCAGTCGCCCGACCCGAGGCGCGCGGCGGCCTTCTACGTGGACCGGTTGGGGTTCGAAGTCACCGGCGACGAACCGGGGATGGTGAGCCTGAAAGGCAACAAGATCAGCCTGTTTATTGAAGACGGGCCGGCGCTTGGTCCGGTGCTGGAGGTGACCGTGCCCGATGTTGCCGAGGCCAGCAAGCGGCTGGTCGAAAATGGCTGTGCGATCGTAAAAGATGAGCCGGAGGTTCCCAGGGTTTATGTTAGGGATCCGTTCGGGCTGACCTATAACCTCACCTCGTAGCAGGAAGCCCGGATAGCCGATGAGCGAACAACCTCAGGTGCTGGTCTTGACCGCCCGGAATGACGCGCAGTTGTCCATGCTGAAAAACATTCCGCATGTGGTTGAAAACGACATGTCTGCGTTTGAGCGGGCCAAGGCCGATGCGGCCGTGATTCTGCATTGGTCGGGAGACCGCGAGTTGCTGCGGACGGCGTTTCTGGCCAGCCCGAAGGTGCGTTGGGTCCATTCGCGCGCGGCGGGGCTCGATCACATCCTTTTTCCGGAACTGGTGGACAGCGATATTCCGCTGACCAACGGCCGCGGAGTCTTCTCGCAGACGCTGGGGGAGTTTGCGCTGGCGGCGATCTTGTATTTTGCCAAGGATTTCCCGCGCATGCTGCGCAACAAGGCGGCCGAACGGTGGGAACAGTTTGATGTGGAGGAGATCGCCGGGCAGACGGTGGGGATTGTGGGTTACGGCGATATCGGGCGCGCAGTCGCCCGGCGCTGCCACGCCATGGAAATGCGTGTGCTGGCGCTCAAGCGTCATGCGCCGGAGGGCGGCGATCCGCTGGTCGAGAGATTCCTGGGGCCTGAGGAGCTCGCCGACCTGCTGGGGCGCTCGGATTACGTGGTGGTCGCCGCGCCGCTGACGGCCGAAACCTTACATCTCATCTCCGATGAAGAGTTTGCGGCCATGAAGCCGGGCGGGGTCATTCTGAACCTGGGGCGCGGCCCGGTGATTGACCAGGCGGCGATGGTTCGGGCGCTGAGCGCGAAGCGGATCAAAGGCGCGGGACTGGACGTGTTCGAACAGGAGCCGATTCCGCCGGGCGACCCCCTCTGGAAGCTGGAGAATGTCTTCATTTCGCCGCACTGCGCGGACAACACCCGGGATTGGCTCAACGACGCGATGCGCTTCTTTATCGAGCAGTATGGCCGGTTCAAAAGCAGCGAAGAGCTTGAAAATATTGTGGACAAGCGGCTCGGGTATTGAGCAGGACGGCCCGGCAAGGCGGAATCCTGTTACCAACAGATTCGATTTGCATCTGATTAAGCATGAGCCAGGAAAAAGCGACATTCGGTGCGGGATGCTTCTGGGGCGTGGAGGCTGCGTTTGCGGCGATTCCAGGCGTGACGTCAACGGCGGTGGGGTATGAGGGCGGAGCGCTCGACCGGCCCACCTACAAGGACGTATGCACGGACAAGACCGGGCACGCGGAGGTGGTGGAAGTGGACTTCGACCCCGCCGAGGTGAGCTACGGTGAGTTGCTGGACGCCTTCTTCAAGCTGCACGACCCGACCACCCTCAACCGCCAGGGGCCTGATTGGGGTGCGCAATACCGGTCGGCGATCTTCTTCCACTCCCCGGAACAGGAGCGCGAGGCAAAAGCCAAGATCGAGGAGTTGACGGCCGCCGGGGTTTTCAAGCCCAAACGTATCGTGACCAAAGTCGAACCGGCACAGACCTTCTGGCGCGCCGAGGAATACCACCAGCGGTATCTCGAAAAGCGCGGACAGACCAGCTGCCATATATAAAACAGCCATCAGCCGAATCGCCCAGAGCTTAACTAGCCGTGGCTCCTTCCGGCGTTTCCGCCGGGAGCGAGCCGGAAGCGGTGCCGGGTTCATTGATCCACAGGCAGGCAATCCACCACAGAAGGACCAGCAAAAAGATAACGCTGTTGGAGTCGATCAGCTTTGACTGCAGCCCCGTGATGGTCTCATACTCCGCCTGGCTCTTTGGTGCGGCCTCGTGCTGAATGGCCGTCCATGTCACGCGGAGGACGATTTGCGCGATTGATAGGGTGGATAAGCCGATTAGAATCTGCTGCGTATGGCTGCGCCATCCGGCATGGAAGCGACGCCCGGCGAAGGCTACCAGGATCCCCAATTGGACATAGAGTACGTCGACAAACAGGTCGCCCCTCTGCGCGAACATCTGCATCAGGCGCAGATTGGAAATGGTGGTGCCGGCGGTGAGGGTCTTCATGGCCGGCCAAGGCCCCCAGACGGCAATCAGGACGCCGGCGACAACAAGAAGCGTCAGCGTCCCCGCGATCCAAGCGGCGCGGGAGGCGCGCTGAAAGGCGCGGCGCGCCAGCTCGATAGCCACCATCAGGGACAGGATGGTGATCATGTCCCCCAGGGTGAGAGAGATCTCAGTGAACCTGATGGGCGCCATTTTCTGATAGAGCAGCCGCCCCGCGAGCATGCGCAACCCGACGCCGACGATGCTGGCTGTAAACCAGGGAAAGCGGCGGACGCGTTCGCGGCCCATGATCACCACGAGCAGAACCAGGATGGCCGCGAAGGTCAGCGTCCACAGAATTTCGGCGGCGGTAAAGTGGAGATTGAAGGGCATACTTTGCCTCGTCCGGGCCTGACTATTTTATTGCTTTCAGGCTCCCATTCCAGTCTAACCGCCTTAAAAGGGGCGTCTGCTGCCATAATTTGAGAATGCTGGTTCTGGCCTCAGCCTCTCCACGCCGGCGTGAGCTGCTTACTCAGGCAGGCTACTCGTTTGAAGTGCGTCCCGCGCACATCGCCGAGGATCCGCTACCAGGCGAGGATGCCATCCGTTACGTCACGCGGCTGGCGCGCGAAAAGGCCGAGTCGGTATTCACCCAGCTCAAAGCCGAGCTCGCAACCACGGGCAATGGATCGCTGGGTGCGTTAGCTGTGTTGGGCGCCGACACCACGGTGGCCGTTGACGGGGAGATCCTGGGCAAACCCGAGAGTGCCGCAGATGCGGCGCGCATGCTGCGGATGCTTTCTGGACGCAGCCATCGCGTGATCACCGGCGTGGCGCTGGTGACCGAAACGGCAACGGAGGTTGCGGCCGAAGTGACGGCGGTGCGTTTTCTCAGCCTGCCGGACGACGAAATCGCCGCCTATGTGGCCACCGGCGAGCCGATGGATAAGGCCGGGGCCTACGCGATTCAGGGCCGCGCCGCGCGCTGGATTCCCCGCATCCAAGGCTGCTACTTCAACGTCATGGGACTTCCCCTGGCCCTGGTCTCGGCCATGATCGAGGCGCGCGGGCCGACAGCGCCCCGCAACGCCACTGAAGAAGCCCCCGATCCCTCCGCCTTTGGAGGTCGGCGTGCTCCGAAATCAACGCCACTACCTGTGAAGTAACTCAGTGCTATTACTTAAGGCGAACAAGCGCCATTGGCCCTTCGTAACTTGACATGAAGGCGCCATGTCGCCAGAATTCTGTCCCACACTCGGGCTCTGACACGAAGGAGCACTATGCGGCTTTTGTGGGGTTCTAGGATTTTCTTTGCACTCATAGCGTCGTCACTGGCTGCCCAGCAGCCTGCCATTCATCCACAAGATTCTATCCTGCACACCGGCTCGGCACTCCGAATACCAACAAAGCTGCCATGGAAATCTCATCCAGCCCCATGGCCATGCCACAGGTTGCGCCCATCTTCGTTGAGGACGACAAATCAAGCACCTCGGTCGTCGTCGCCAACGATTCGGCAATTCCCGCAGGCGCTACCGTTAGCGTCTTCAGTCTTTCCGGCCAAAAGGTGGGCGGCAAGTATCTCATGCTCGCTCCCAACGAGAAGCAGGAAGTGTCACTCCAATCTCTGCTCATCGACGCACAGCCTGCAACCTCAATCGGCAGCGTCCTCGTCGAGCAAGACGCCAACCTCAAAGGCATGACCGTCATCTCGCAGGCGCTGATTACCAGCCGCCGTGAGCCGACGTCATACGTAGACGAAGAACTGGCCATGCCGTCCACGTCTGGTTCCTCGGTACTGCGAGGGGTGGCCGACGAGGCTATTGGCACGGCTCTTTTGGCAGTAACCAATGTCGAGATGACTCCCCAGCACGTTACGCTCCGATGCCTTTCAGAGAAAGGAGAACAACCTCCTGTGACCACGAGCATCGGCGCCATGGAGACGCTGCTGTTTTCAAGTTGCTCCGGTCGAACAGTCGCCAACCTTGACGCCTATCTGCAGGACGTCGGCAACCAACAGGCGGACCGTGTGGAGGCCTACGAGCTGACCAACGACGGCGGCCCAGGAACTATCGCAGCCTTCGGTCTCGCGCCACATTCGCGCGGTCACGGCTCCGTCTTTAGCGCCATTCCGTTCACCGATCCCGAGCTGATCAATTCTCCCAATCTGACCTTCGCTGGCGTTCCATTCGGTACCCAGCCCACGCTCCCCGACGGCGTCTACACTCCTCGCATTTCGCTAAGCAACTTCGCATTGACTCCGGCTCACGTTACCGTCTCCATTGCCACAACGCAGCAAACCGAAGCATCCGCCTCAAGTTCGACAGGCAACCAGCCCGCCAGGCGCTCCCTTCGAAGTCTCACCATCGCTCCCCGGCACACCGTCGAGTTCACGTTGGAAGACGCAGCTTCGCAGAGTGGGTTGCTCCAGTCACTGCTCATCGACACCGACAAGAATCCCGGTGAAGTCGAAGGTAAGGTCGTTTCGAGGAGCGACGGAACGCTGTACGAAATCGAGCTGCTCGGCAAGGACCGGCTCGACGAAAACAACGGCGGCATCCACCCCTGGTCGGTGGAAGACGACAACGAGTCGCACCTGCTGCTATTCAACTACAGCGCACAGCCTCAAAAGTTCGATGTCGCCATCTCGAATGGCGCTATCCTTTGGGACAAGAAGTATTCGCTCGCACCCAATGAAACCCGCGAGATCAGCTTCAACGAACTCATCCAGGACAAGGTTCCCGACGACAAAGGGCAAATCCTCAGCCCCGATCGGCCATTCGGGGTAGTGGATTGGATGGTTCCCGACTCGGGAAATGCCACTGGACGATTGATGGTCACGAGCCGATCAAATGGCATGGCGCGCAACTTCAGTTGCGGCAAATACACCATCCTCTGCGGCCTGGACTTCGTGGATATGGGGAACGGTGTTTTTGATATTTTAAGCGGAGCCTCGGAGTATCCCTGGGAAGCGATACCGCTCTTCTGCATGAATTATTCGCCGCAGTGCACCGGCGGCAGCTCTGCTAGCAGCGGCAGCGCCAGCCTGACTTGGACCATCAGCCCATCCAGCGTTATCAGGCCGTCCTCACCCTCCCAGCTCACTGCACCCTCTCCCCTGGTCACAGGTGTGGCTCCTGGAGCAGGAACAGGGAACGTGGAGGCGGCAGCCGGCATGTGCTGGGCCTACGGCTCCGGCCCCGCCCAAGTGCCGCCGAGTGTGTATTTCACTCCGCAACTGACGAGCATCCTCCAGGGGTCGAGCGCAACGGTGACTGTGAATGTCAACTATGGTCAAACAACAAGCCCCTCGCCGGTTACCCTGACCTTGGCAACCACCTCCGGCGCCGGTGCCGCGATCTTCGTTCCAGGCGGCAGCGGCACAATCGCTCCAGGAGGAGCAAGCACGGCTATCACCGCGACCACGACGGTGACCATCCAAGGAGTCACCGCCAGCAGCACGGCGAACAATATCACGCTCACTGCCTATTACCCGAACGGGGATAGCCCCTTTGAATTAGTGCAGCAAGCCTTCAGCGTGGTGCTGCCAGCAGTTGCACCCAATATCAAGTCCAACACTAATAACAACAATGATGTCGTGGGAGATACACAAAACGTAGTAGTTGGCCAACAAATTGTGCTCACCGAGGACGTTCCCAGCCCGCAAAACCAGCAAATCCAGAGCCGGTCCTGGACGGTTACTTCGGGAATCGCAGTCGGTGGCTATCCCACTGCCCCAAGCATTTCTATTACATCGGGTTCCGTTTCCCTCACGCCGATATCTTCCACTTGCAGCGCTTCCCCCAGCTGCACCCTGTACTGGGTGGCGCCGGGAACCTCGCTAACCGTGACTTATGCCTACACCTTAACCAACGGCCAAACGAGCCCAACCGTTTCGGCCACGTTCAACGTTCAGGGGCCGTCGGCTGTCTCCCTGACAACACCTACAATCTCGGCCGTGTCCATTGGACTATCCCCGCTTGAAATGGGCATGTTTGTGCCACCCGAAACGTCCGGAATCGAATTCAACGCGACGCTTCAGCAGCCTCAGGGTGCAAATGGAAACATCGTCTTTGTGCAGACCCTTAATTCGTACGATTATCAGTACAGCACCAGCGGCACCTGTCCTCTACAAAGCTACGGACCGGGGTTTGACGGTGGTTATCCAACTGATGAGAGCGCGGTTGGGGCCACTTCCTACTCAACAAACGATAGTCCAGGCGTCCCCCTGTACTCAAACGCTACGGGGGTGACGGCCTCATTCAGCGCGACAACTTACCTGATGTGGCAGCCCAGCCTCACCTCGTCCCCCGTAATTCCCGTTCCTCTCGGATACATCAATTGGCAATGGTCGGGGAGCGCCGTGCAAAACGGGGAGGTTTGGTCCTTCAAACAGCCACCTGGGAGCCCGATTGTATCGCTTTTCAGCCCAAGTTCCAATTATCCGCCGAACGGGAACATTGTAACCATTTCTTCTACACTGCCTTGCAATCTGCACTATTAGCGAAAGGATCTCCATATGCAGCTAACGAGCAAATGCACACTGCTACTCTGGATGTTTGGAATATGTTACCCGGCGTTGCCAAAGGTCTTGCAGAATCCTACCATCGCCATTGAGTCGAGGAACGCCACCGTTGAGTCGGGTCAGGCAGTCCAGGTACACATTGCCTTAGAAAATACTACCAGCCAAGAGTTCACAATCTTCAGGTCAACCGGCGGCGGCAGCGGAGAGCTTTATTACTCGATAAGTGTTATCGGGCCGGATGGCCATCCCGCTGCTTCCACGGAGTATGGTGCTGCTCTGGAGAAAAATCGCCATGCGATCAATCCACTCAGTAGAAAGATGGTGCATGTCGCGCCCGGCGAAACTGTCGACGACAATGTGACTGTCAGTAAGATGTTCAACATGGCCGCGCCCGGGACTTACCTTGTCCAGGTGAGCCGCTCAAGTCCGTTCGATCCAGCCGTCATTCTCAAATCAAACACACTCGAGATTGATGTGGTCATCTAGGGCCGGTCACTCCGCGTGAAGACGGCCGACGGCAAGACGCTGCTGATCTTCGATCCAACCGACGAAGAGACGCCCGTAGGGTTGATCCGGGGCGAGTTGCAGGGAGCCTACGGGAACTTGGCCAACGGAGACCTCAGCCAGGTGCTTCAAATGCCGGTGCTGGCGCCGGAGTCTGCCGGAATCACCAGAAAAGGCTCATTCGTGCTTGCCGCCGACGGATCGTTTGATGGCGATGTGACCGACCAGTTCATCGGCGTGGATGCCGCGTACGAGCGGTCGATGCTGAAGAGAGACGACGAGAAGAAAGTGCGGGATAACCTGGAGAAGAGCCTGGGACGCGATCTCCCTGGCCTCAACTTCAAGGGTTACGAGTTCCACCAGGCCGAGGAGTTGGACAAGCCGCTGCTGCTCGACCTGCATGTAAGCGCAACGGGCTACGCGCACCCGGCCGGTCCGCTGCTGCTGGTGCGGGCGCGAGTGGTGGGTAGCCACATGCGTGAAGTGCCCGACGTGATGGAGAGCTTGACGCGAAAATATCCCGTCGAGATGGGCCACCCGGGCCAGTGGCGCGACAGCTTCGACATCACCCTGCCGGCCGGCTTTGTGGTCGATGAGATGCCCGACCCGGTCAGCGTGGATGTGGGCTTTGCCAGCTATAAATCGTCGGTCGCAGCCAAGGGCAACGTGCTCCATTACGAACGGGAATATGTGGTGCGGCAGGTAGAGATTCCGGCGGATAAAGTGATTGATTTTCGCCGTCTCGAAGGAGCCATCTTGTTCGACGAAAAGGGCTCAGTGGTCCTGAAGAAGCCGTAGCAGCCCATGGTTAAAATCGGCGGCCCATGAGGCGCCGCGCCCCGTTCATCGGCCTCAAAGAACTGCCGTCAGCCATGCTTCCTCGTCACTCGCGATTGCATAAAAACACCCGCCCGAAGCGCACAATGGAAGTGGGACAATCTCATGTCCAATTCCATCTTTCAAGTATGTCCCGGGTCCGTACCCTGTTTTTCGCCCCCTCCCCCCTTTTGCCCCGATACTGGGCCTGTACGCCAGTACAATCTTTTTTAAGTCGCATTTAATCAATGGTTTACGATCTTAGGCCAGGGACCATACGGTAAACAGAACCCGTCCTTTTGCTCCATCTTCGTGCATTTTTGGCCCCTTCCGGTCAATTTTCGAGGCAAAAGAGCCCCAAAAACACCGCGATTCGAGGAGCCTATTGGAGCTGCCGGCCCTCATTGAAGGTCGCGGTCGTGGCAGATGCAGACTAAGGGACTGAGTGACCGGCTGGCGCGGTATCGTTAAGTGAGAAGGGATTTCACCTTTGAGCACTGTCAGCTCCAGAAGCCGGACGCAGCCTCGCCGGGTGCTACCGAGGGCGCACGGTCGCGGGCCGCGGCGGACGCCGGTGAGGCGCAGGCGAGTGGGCTGGCGCACCCGGGCGGTGGCGATATCCTCGGTGGTGGTGGCGGGGTTGATTTTGTGGGGTTACCTCGCGCGCCGGTTTGCGCCGGTCGCAAATACTTCGCTGACGCGGTTTGATGCCATCATTGTGCTGGGTTCGCCGGCAGACAGCGACGGGAATCCTTCGCCGGTGCAGTTGTGGAGGGTGACCGAGGGAGTCCACGAGTATGAGCGGGGCGTGGCGCCGCACATGATCTTGACCGGCGGGGCGGTGGCTAACCGGTTTGCGGAGGCGCGTGTGATGGCGCGGACGGCTGAGGCGCAGGGGATTCCCGAGTCGGCGATTTACGTGGAGCCGGAAGCGCGGAACACGATTGAGAACGCCTGCTACGCGATGCGGATTATGAAGGCGCGCGGGTGGAGGTCGGCGGAGGTCGTGACGAGCGACTGGCATCTAGAGCGGGCGGGGCTGATTCTGAGCCGGTTGCCTCTGGAGTGGCGGACGCACGCGGCGCCGGATTTGGAGCCGGAATCCAGCTGGTATCTGGATGCTATGAATTGGGAAGAGACGCTGAAGACGGTGCGGTATCTTGTGTGGGCGCGTCCAATGGACAAGTGTGAACCCTGATCGAAGAGAGAACGAGGCGTGCCAGCGTTGTCGCTCGCAGGTATGGTCTTGTAAGCTGGTTGGTGATGCGCCTTTCAGTAAGATTTTGCTTTTCGATGTTCGCCGTTGCCGCGCTGGGCTGGTGTGCCCAGGCGCGGGTTGCCGCCCAAAGCTCGAGCAGCCAGCCGACGACGCCTCCCCCGTCGCAGGGCGCCGACGCGCAGAACGCCCCGAGCGGCACGTATATTTCTGTCGATCCGCTGGCGAATGTGCGCTACAACAACCGGTTTGACGCATCGCTGGGGTTTGCCTACGACCACATGAAAGCGGGACCGAACCTGCTGCAGGGGTCGAACCTGGGTGGCCTGGACATAAGCGCCGACGCCTGGCTGACCAGGAACTTGGGCATCGAAGTGACCAGCCGCGACTACGTGGGCACCAGCGGCGCGGCGCCCAACGACCTGAACCTGAAGGGTCCGTTCGTGGCGCAGTATTTCTTCGCCGGCGGCCCGGAGTGGCTGGGACCGCACAACAAGCATGGCGCGCTGATTCCGCATGTGCTGGTGGGCGGGGTGTATGGGGAATTCCAGCACGATCTGCTCGGCCAGCCGCCTTCGCTGGTTGGCTTTTATAACGACCAGATCGCCCTGGCGGCGATCATGGGCGGGCACTTCGACCTCAATCGCTCCGAGCACTGGGTATTCAGGGTGACGCCGGACGCGATGCTGACGCACTACTCGATCAACTACGGCAACAAGATGTCGCAGACGGACATCAACTTCGCCATCTCGGTGGGGCTTGAATACAAGTTCACCAAGTGGCGGAGATAGGCCTTGGTGGTCAGTGGTCAGCGTGGACTTGGATGTTTGGGTTGATAAGTGGAGGGAAGCCGGCAGATGGCTGCAGCTTCCCTTTTCTGCGTTAGCCGCTCGAGCAGCTCAACGTATGTAGTTTCGTCCCGCCGCGAAGCCATCTCTTTTCGATGAAGTTGTCATCGATAGACAGAGATGCGCATTCAGGTTCATTATTTTGTGGTATTCTCCAGCGTTCGATGACTCTTGAAAAGAGCGTCACCGAATAGGTATATTGTTTCGGATTGTGGTGCGATCGTCCGATCGCGGGCCGGGCCCTGGGTATCGACACAGAAAAAGAGCGGAGTCCGATGGATATGAAAGACGCACTCGGAGTTTTGCTGGCCGGCGGGGCAGGAGAGCGGCTCTTTCCGCTGACGCGCGACCGGGCCAAGCCGGCGGTGCCCTTCGGCGGCCATTACCGGATCATCGATATCACGCTGTCGAACTGCATCAACTCGGGATTGCGCCGGGTGTACGTGCTGACGCAGTACAAGGCGCTGTCTCTGAACCGGCATATCCGCGAGGGCTGGACAGGAATTGTCGCCCAGGAGCTGGGAGAGTTCTTTGAGCTGATGCCGCCGATGCAGCGGACGGGCGGGAACTGGTACATGGGCACGGCGGACGCGGTGTACCAGAACATTTACTCGATTGGCAGCGAACAGCCGGAGCACGTGATCATCTTATCGGGCGATCACATTTACAAGATGGACTATAGCCGGATGCTGGACCATCACCGGGAGACGAAGGCGGAGGTAACGCTGGCCACGCTGCCCATTCCTCCGGATGAGGTATCGCGGTTCGGCGTGGTGGAAGTGGCGAAGAATGGGGAGGTGCTGGGCTTCCAGGAGAAGCCGGCGACGACGACCTTCCGTTCTCCGTTTAACCCGGACTCGGTGGACGCGTCGATGGGGATTTATATCTTCAACACCGAAACGCTGCTGAAGGCGCTGATTGCGGACGCGGACGATCCGGATTCGAAACATGATTTCGGCCACAATATCCTGCCCAACATGCTGGGCAAGAAAAAGATGGTGGCCTACAGCTTTGTGGACGAGAACAAGAAGCAGGCCCTTTACTGGCGGGACGTGGGTACGCTGGACGCCTACTACGACGCCAACATGGATCTGTGCTCGGTGTCGCCGATCTTCAACCTCTATGACAAGAGCTGGCCGATCAGGACGCGGGTGCGGCAGTATCCGCCGGCGAAGTTTGTGTTTGGCGAGCCGGGCCGCTCGGGCATGGCGGTTAACTCCGTGATCACGGCGGGCGTGATTATTTCGGGCGCGTCGGTGTATAACTCGGTGCTGAGCCAGGATGTGCGCGTCAACTCGTACTCGGATGTGGATTCGAGTATTATTTTTTCGCATGTGAATATCGGGCGCCATTGCCGGATCAGGCGGGCAATCATCGACCGTGACGTGCATCTGCCGGAGGGTACGGTGATCGGCTACGATCCGGTGGAAGACAAGCGGCGGCATTTTGTGACGCCCTCGGGGCTGACGATTGTCACGCGCGACGCCTCGCTGTTTGAGAACCCGGTGGACCCTGAGTTTCTGGAGCGGTACTAGAGTTTCTTGCGCCGGCATTTCGGTCTCTCGCGCAGCTTGCTGGCCAACGGGCGCGCAATCTAACTGATGGCAGTCGCAGCAACCGGCAACTCCCTGACGCCCACGATCAGCAGCCAGAGCATGGCCGCGAGCTCGGCCAGAAACACTGGCTGGAAGTAGCGGAACAGAGCGTCGGTGGAATCCGGAGCGAAGAACCAGGTCACGCCGACGACGACCCACGCGATCCCGTCCAGCAGAAGCCAGCACCCAAGCCAGCGCGGCAAGAAGCGAGAGCGCACCACCAACCATCCAAATGGCAGCAGCCACAATCCCCAGAACAACTGGTTGATGCCATTCGCCTGCCCGTGCAGCCGGATGAGGACCATGCCGAGAGCCTCGCGTGTGGGGCTGTCTAAAGCGGCCAGAGCGTCGCCACCCCGAAAGACGAGCAGGGCAGCCGCGCTGAAAACTACACTCACAAGCCCGAGAGCAGAAGACAACAGCACCAGAGCCACCAGTTGCCGGGCGCGATGGCGGTCCACACCTTCGAATAGGCGATAGAGCGCCAGACTCAACCCGACAAAGATGGCGGCGCCCAGCGTCTCGGTAAGCATGCCCCAGCGGTAGAGGGTTTCGTGGCTGAGAACACGCGCGGCAGTTGCGCCCGCATCGTTGTGCACCACAGTTTGCGAAGGGACATAGAGCAGGTAAAACGGCCCCAGGGTGAAACCCAGATACCAGAGGCCGGCTTTACGGGCTGTGCTTTTCAGTGACGTCATGCAGACCTCCAGCGTTAGGGCATGGTACGTGATCGTGGCGCGGAAAGTTCGGATCCAAAAAGCCCGCCGGTTTTCATGCGGGTGGGTTAGGGTCGCGCACCAAACTGCGGACGCTGGGTTAGGCTTACTCTAAACACATGACCGACAAAGACCTGGTGGCGCGGATTGCACGGTCCGCCGGCGGCAAAGCCGGATACAAGCAGTTAGTCCGCGAACTTGGCCTGGGAGGCGGACGCGAGCGCCGGCTGCTGCTCGAGCAGCTTGCACGCCTGACTGCCCGCGGCCAGCTTGCCAAGCTGGACCGCGAGATCTGGAGCATTCCCCGCGCCATCACCGGCCCGGGGGCAACCACGCGCGACAACCTCGCCGCCGGCCGGCTCGATCTGCATCGCGACGGCTTTGGCTTCGTCCGTCCCAACGCGCGCCAGGCCTCGGGAGTGGTGGACGATATCTTCATTCCGCCCAACGAAATCAACGGCGCCATGCAGGGCGACCAGGTATTGGTCGAGCTCGAGCCGCCCAAGGCCGACGGCCGCCGCCAAGGCCGCATCGCCCGCATCCTCGAACGCCGCAACCCGACGGTCGTGGGCATCTTTCACTACGCGCGTTCGGATCGAGCGCAGGGGAATTCAGTCGTGCCCTTCGACGAGCGCATGACGCAGCACATCATCATCCCGATCGGCGACGAAATCCCAGCCGAACCAAGCTCGGCCACGGCACATCGAGTGCTTGGTTCCGAGGCAAACGCTACTCCAAGAAGCAGGAGCCCTGAGGACCTGGAAGGCCTCGTGGTGGATGTCGAGATCACCAGTTGGCCCACGCCTACGCGCCCGCCAATCGGCCGGGTGATCGAGGTTCTTGGCGATCCCGACGACTTCGGCGTCGACGTCGAAATGATGATCCGCAAGCATCAGCTTCCGCATATCTTTCCTGAGAATGTGCTGGCCGAGGCTCGCGCCGTCGCCCATCTCGACCTGGAAGAAGCCGATCGCAGGGCCGACTTTCGCGGCCTTCCCATCGTCACCATCGACGGGGAAACGGCCCGCGATTTCGACGATGCGGTCTTGGTCACCGATCGCGCGGACGGCGGCTACGAACTCCAGGTCCACATCGCCGACGTGGCCGAGTACGTCCAGGCCGGCACCGATCTCGATCTAGAAGCGCGTCTCCGCGGCACCAGCGTCTATTTTCCCGATCGCGCCATCCCCATGCTGCCCCAGGAGCTCTCGACCGACATCTGCAGCCTGCGCCCCAACGAAGATCGCCTGGTTCTCAGTTGCATTGTGCGGCTTGAAGCAGGCGGCCGCATCGAGGGTTACGAGATCGTCGAGGGCGTCATCCGCTCCGCCGCCCGAATGACCTACACAGCGGTTCACGAGATCCTCGAAGGGGACCCTGAAACGCGCGCCCGCTACGCTGCGCTGGCGCCGAACATAGAGCGCATGAAGCGCCTCGCGACGCTGATGAACAAGCGCCGCGAAGAGCGCGGCTCGATCGACTTCGACCTTCCCGAGCCGGTGATTGAGTTCGACGAACAGGGCCAGATGCGTGGCGTCACTAAGTCCGAGCGCACATGGGCCAATCGCCTTATTGAGGAGTTCATGCTCGCCGCCAACGAGTGCGTCGCCACCTGGCTCGAAGACCTTGGCGTGCCCTCGCTCTACCGCATCCACGAGAAGCCCGAACCCCGCCGGGTGGTTCAGTTCGAGGAGCTAGCCGCCAGCTTCGGATACTCTCTCGGCCTTGGACCGCTTCCGGTGCGGCGGTTCGAGACCCGCGGCGAGCGCCGCGACGCCCATGGCCGCGGCCGCAACCCCCGCCAGCATGAAGTGGCTGAAGACATCCCGGTTACGCCGCGCATGTATCAAAGGCTCGCCGCTCGGATCGAAGGAAAGCCCGAAGAGCGCATCCTCAGCTATCTCATGCTGAGATCCCTGCGCCAGGCGCGCTACTCCGAAATCAATGAAGGTCATTTCGCCCTGGCCGCTCCCACCTATACCCATTTCACCTCGCCTATTCGCCGTTATCCCGATCTCATCGTGCACCGGATTACCAAGGCGTTGCTTCGCCAGGGCGTCCTCGGGGAGGGTCATATTTCTGAAGGCCGCCACAGCTCGCCCTGGACCCATCCGAACGATCCGAGTCCTTCGGGCTCCTCAACCTTCTCGAGGGTGCCCCGGGTCCCTGGCACTTGGGGACCCGGGAAAGGAACCACCATTGACCCTCCCATCCCCGAATCCGAACTCGCCCAGATCGCCGAAGAAACCAGCCAGACCGAGCGCCGCGCCGCGGAAGCCGAGCGCGAGCTGGTGGAGTGGAAGAAAGTCCGCTTCATGCAGGACCGCGTCGGCGAAGAGTTCTCCGCCCTGGTCCTTAACCCCGCCAAATTCGGCCTCTTCGTCGAGCTGACCGACCTGTTCGTCGAGGGCCTGGTACCCATTGATACCCTGCGCGATGACCGCTACACATGGCGCGAGAACACCCACGAGATCATCGGCGAACGCTGGGGACGCCGCTTCCGAGCCGGCGACCGCGTCCAGGTCATCCTCGACCGCATCCTCGCGCAGGAACGCCGCCTCCAGTTCTCCATTGTCGAAGAGGGCATTCCCCTGACCGGGCGGCCGCCCACAAAGTCTCCCCGCAAGGCACAGAAAGACAAGGCCGCGCCCGTGCCCGGCGTGAGGGCCAGAAAGAAAGCCCATCGCAAAGGGCGGCGCCGATAGCGCCTAGAACCCCTGTCCGCCGGACTGCTTGGCAGCCAGCGCGCCCAGGACCGGAATCTGGAATGCCTTGCCCTGGAATGCATTCACCAGCACGACGATCCACAGGATCAGGAATGCCAATCCGACCAGCGGGAACAGGATCACATCGATGAAATTGAGGATCGGAATCACCCCGATAATCACCAGCGCAATCCACGCCGCTGCCCAGGCAATTGCCAGAAAGATCGACTGCCAGCAATGGAAGCGGACTTTTGGACTCTGGTTGTAGGGAGCGACCACCAGAAAGATGATCGCGGGAATGAAAGTCAAATACGCGAGGCCCGAAGCGGCGTTTTCGCTGAGCCCGGTTTGAGTGGCATCTACAGTCATTGGAGATCCTTTGGCGTTCGGTAAGGATTCATGGGCTTCGCGCTCAAGTGCGGATCGGAAAGGGGGAATGTGCCGGGGCGAGCCTGGGCGCGGCGTTTGAGTTGAGTTAAGAAAACGCCGCCGCGACGGGTTTGTCAACAATGTTTCCTTCCGCCCGCAGTGAAATCTTCTCAGCTATCATGAAGACGCCGGCTCGCGGCTCCAATCCCATACAATAGGTTATGGGGGCGAGCTATGGCGCACACTGTCTTTTGCGTTCGCAACAAAAAGGAGATGGAGGGCCTCGACGAGCCTCCTTTCGACTCGGAATTCGGCCAGAAAATCTACAAGAATGTTTCTAAAGCCGCCTGGGGCGAGTGGGTGGACCGGCAGAAGATGCTGCTCAACGAGTATCGCCTCCAGCCCTGGACCCCCCAGGCCCAGACGTTCCTTGTCGAGCAGATGGAGGAGTTCTTTTTTGGAGCCGGCTCGGCTCTGCCCTCCGATTACGTTCCCCCCTCGCACTGAGCGTCGCGCACCCCGCCCCCCGGTGTAAACTAATCAAGACCCCCAAAGCCGGCCCGCTCCGAGCCGGCTGCATTGTGTCGGGACGTGGCTCAGCCTGGTAGAGCACTCGCTTGGGGTGCGAGGGGTCGGCAGTTCAAATCTGCCCGTCCCGACCATATTTAAAATCAATAAGTTACGGAATGTTGACTCCTTGAGAAATATCCTAAGCGAGGGGTCTATTTCTTGCAAGAATTTTCGCCTTTCGTGTGTCGCTAACCGCAATCAATTTTGAATGTGATAATTCCCGAGATTCGGTACCGCTATTTGCACACGCAAACGAGTTCACAACAGGCTAACCTTCTTGAATAGTGTGTCGAACGGATTCATTCTGTTGAGGAGGCGCTAGTCGTGTGGACACGGTATCCAAGTCTGTACGGTCTGGAATCATGTCTAGCGTGCGGTCAAGAGACACAAAGCCGGAGTTGGTCGTTCGGCGGATCGTCTACGCGCTCGGGTGTCGTTATCGGCTGCACGTGAAGGGAATGCCGGGGAATCCCGATCTGGTCTTTCGGAGCAGGAAAAAGGTCATTTTGGTTAACGGATGTTTTTGGCATGGACATTCTTGTGCCAGAGGCAAGCGGCCATCATCAAATAAACAGTTCTGGGAAGAAAAGCTGTCTAAGAATCAGGACCGCGACGAGAGAGTTGTTGCAAAACTGCTTGGGTCGGGATGGGCTGTGCTTACGGTGTGGGAATGCGAGACGCGCAACGCTGACGACTTAAGAGCAAGGCTTTGCAAGTTTCTGGACGTTTGTTGACATGGGTGATGACACGACGATGCTTAATGTAATCGATCTGTTTTGCGGTGCCGGTGGGATGACGCTGGGGTTTGTTGACGCGGAGTTTTGTGGTGGGTTTGAGAGCGTACTTGCCATTGACAACGACGAGGCGTCGATCAAGACGCACGCAAAGAATTTCTCCGGTGCTAGCATCCACGCCAATATCGAGAATTGGCTCCAATCAAATCCGCGCGTCCCGACTGCCGATGTTGTAATTGGCGGGCCGCCGTGCCAAGGATTCAGCTTGCTCAACAAGAAGCGGCGCGGAGATGTTCGACGGGCGCTTTGGGAGCCATATCTTGATGTAGTCAAGCTATCGAAGGCTAAGATGTTTGTGATGGAAAATGTGAGCGAATTGTATCGCTCGCCGGAGTTAACGGACATCAAGGACCGCGCCCGCCGAATGGGCTTTGAAACGGAGGAAACAATTCTCAACGCGGCTGACTACGGCGCACCACAGACGCGTCGTCGGACAGTAGTTGTCGGATGGAGACGGCAGCTTGACTCTCCCGAATTTCCACCATTCCCGACTCACGCGCAGCCCGGTACAGTCTCGCTACTTCCATCGTGGAAAACCGTTCGCGACGTGATTGGTGATCTACGCGAGCCACGCGGAACAGAGATACGAAGTGAAGAGCCGCCATACAATTTGCATTTTGGGCGCAACCCAACGGCGAAGAGCCTTGCAAGGTACAAGGCCGTACCACCCGGAGGGAACAGATTCGACTTGCAAAAAAACGCACGCATGTTGACTCCCGGATGCTGGATTCGCAAAACATCAGGGGGCACGGATTTGTTCGGGCGTCTCTGGTGGGACCGCCCATCTGTGACAATCCGCACTGAGTTCTTCAAACCTGAAAAGGGTAGGTATTTGCACCCCGAGAAGCACCGGCCGATTACCCACCGCGAAGCAGCTAGGTTGATGGGGTTTCCAGACGAATTTATCTTCGTCGGTAGCAAGACTGAGATTGCCAAGCAGCTTGGTAACGCCGTTCCGCCCCCACTCGCAGGCGCGATAGCGAGAATGGTGAGGAGTGCATTGGTGCCCGGTACGGTCGCTGGACGGAACATCCGTGTACATGAATCGGAGGCCCCGATTGGCGAGGCGCTCTCAGCCTAACGACGAGCCTGAAAGGCTCCGAAGCGAACTAATCGAGCTGTTGTCGGACTTCGCAAGTGAATTGCGGAAGAGCGACCTTCGGCCCAAAGTAATCGCGCTCATTCCCGCCTTCCACAAACTGAGGGACCTTGGAAGTTCACTAATCCCAAAAAGCGAGGCGGCGTCGGGCCGTGACCGCATCCTTGCGTACTTACTTCGCTATCCTTCCCTGGTGATTGATGGCGATGAGTTGATGGTGGTCTCTGGTATTGGAGAATGGGCGAGACGCGTTCGGGAATTGCGCGTGCAATTCGGATGGTGGATTTACTCGGGATACACTTTTGCAGATATTGCGAATGACGCGGCGGAGGTTGGTGCCCGCGATGAGGTTGCAAGTGTTGACCAATTGCAGATTCGGCCCGACCAGTACGTCCTAATGCGGACAGAACAGGATCGAGACGCCGCCTATCGTTGGAACCTGCTTAACGAGATTCGACGAAAGAAGGCTTCTGTCACGGACAAGATTCTTGAGTATTTCCGAAGAAACATAGAGAAGCAAATCACCGGTGAAGAACTTAAGTATTTGGCAAAAGATAAGAAGGAATGGGCGAGGCGTGTGCGAGAGCTTCGGACGGAGGCCGGTTGGCCGATAGTCACGAAGTATAGCGGTCGTTCCGATTTGGCCGTGGGGGTCTATGTACTTGAGGAGGACCGCCAAGCGGAAGAGCACGACAGAAACATTCCTGATGCAGTCCGCGTTGCCGTTTTGCAGCGCGACAACTTCAGCTGTGTCCAATGTGGTTGGAATAGGACAATGCTTTCCCATGATGACCCGCGGAAGTTTCTTGAGCTTCATCACAAGAAGCAACACGTGGACAAGGGCGAGAACACGCTTGAAAACTTAGAGACGCTCTGCAATGTGCATCACGATGAGGTGCACAAAAAATTGAAACTTGCTCAGCGCGTCTCTCACTGAGAGGCAGCAAATGTCCGCCGAACAAGACCCAACATCTACTGTGCCCGTGGGAAATGGAGCATCCAGTACACCCAGTAGTGCGTCCGTCGATCACAGCGTCCTGAAACTAAATTTTTCAGGCAAAATCATCGACCATCTTGGGATTCAAATGTACCAAAGCCCTGTGGCCGCAATTGCAGAGATGGTGTCAAATGCGTGGGACGCAGAGGCGGAATCAGTAAATATTCTCTTGCCCGAAACTATCGGTCCTGGTGCCTATTTCCAAATTCTAGATGACGGAAATGGAATGACCTTCGCTGAATGCCAAGAGCGCTTTCTCACAGTCGGAAGGAATCGACGGACCAAGCCAGACGAGGTGACTGCGAACAAGGGTCGAGCAGTGCTCGGCCGAAAGGGTATCGGCAAGTTTGCGGGATTCGGAATCGCGAAGATCGTTCAAATCGCCACCATCTCCAAGCAGAATGGCGAGAAAACAGTCTTTCAACTGGATATTGACGCGCTACGAGGTGACCAGTACGTCGAGATGGGTGGCGTGGTGGAGGCGCTTGAGTATCTTCCACCCGATGAATCCCGTAAGGCACAACATTCCACTGTGGTAACCCTGACGCTGTTAAACCTGACTAGAGCGCCAAACGAAAAGCAGTTCTCAACGAGTATGGCTCGCCGGTTTGCGCTGCGAACCGAGAATCAAGACTTCAAGGTTACCGTGAACGGCGAGCCGCTCCAACCAGCCGAGAGCGTGGCGGACGTCGAAATGCTATTTCCTCGCGACTACTCGCCGGAGAAAATCGCGGAGCACAAGATTCAAATTGAAGACGATTGGGCCGTCGAAGACATACCGGGGAATCAAACAATTCGTTGGAAGGTGGCTTTTTATATCAAACCGATTGCTGAAGAGGACTTACGGGGGATCGCTGTATACGCGCACGGCAAACTTGCTCAAAAACCATTCGAGTTTCAAGTTGTGGGGGCGAGCGGTCAGCATGGCCTAGAGTATCTGAGCGGACGCGTTCAAGCCGATTTTATTGACGAGTTTCCAAATGACCTAATCTCTACAGAGAGACAGCGGATCAATTGGGAGGCGGCTGAATCCAGCCCCTTGATGAGCTGGGGGCAAGCGCGCGTTCGAGAATTGTTGTACCTATGGAGAGAGAAGCGCGGAGCGCGGAAAGTGGCTTTAATACTGGCGAAGTTGGCACCATTCTCCGCACGATTGGCAAGAATGTCTCCACATGAAAAGAGACCAGTTGAAACCGCATTGCGAAAGTTAGCAGCCATCCCCACGTTGTCTGATGATGAGTTTATTAGCCTTGGCGAATCTCTAGTTCTCGCCTGGGAGGGTGGGCGCTTAAAAGAGTTAATTGATAGTATCGGGCAATCGGTCACGATGGATGAATCGGAGTTGATGAAAATTCTAGTCGAAGCGAAGGTCTTGACCTCACTCCACACGGCGGAAGCGGTCAAAGCACGAATTGATCTGATTGCCGGTCTTAACGAAAGAATCCAGAAAAGACAATTGGAGAATGCAGTTAGGGACTACATTGCTGAGAACCCCTGGCTAATTGACCATGAGTGGGAGACTTTTCGGGTCGAGAACAGCGTTAAACACGTCTGTGAAGCCGCCGCGAATAAAGTTGGATTGAATAATCATCCCGACTGGGATAAGCGAATCGACCTTGTTCTTTCGAGCGGGCAGCAACTGCTCGTCTTGGAGTTTATGAAGCCCGGTCTTACGGTAGATCGCGACCATCTTGAACGCTTTGAATTTTATGTCCAATCCATCGAAACTACCCTGGAGGCCAACACCGCTAGCCAGTTCAAGAATGTGCGCGGGCTTCTCGTCTGTGATCAATTGAGCAGGGACCCCGTTGCGATGAAGAAACTCAATTCGCTCGCTGATCAGGGAATGCACGCACTCGATTGGCAATCACTTCTCGCGCGTGCGGCGGCACGGTGGAAAGATTTTTTGGTCGTGCTTGTCCAACGCTCACCCGATGACGACCGACTTAGCGGCCTAGCGAAGACGCTTGGGTTGCCAATTCCAGCTAAGTCACCAACGAATTGAACGCCGGTCAATTCCTGGGATTCGGATTTGCGAGCCTTCCCATTGCAAATGCCTCCGCGCTTGGCCAATCGGGCGAGATAAACAAATCTTTGGCCTTCCCGGCGTCCCTTGTTTCGCTCACAACAAAGAAGGAATATAGGTTCGGGTCAAGTCGCACATCCTCCCGCGCCGCGTCACAAAGTTCCTGCCAAAGAAAGTCTTCGTATTCGTTCCCGTTTGGGTCCGGGATGTCGCCCGCATCGTAATTCGCGGTGATGTCGAGAGCCGCAGCGAGCGCGTTTGTGGCGTCACCCTCCATCGCGTCAAAGACCTCACGCGCATACGAGCGGTCATATGTTTTTAGAACCTCAATGTGGGTTTCCCCAAGTTTCCGCTCAAAGAACAATTCTTGACGTGGCACTTCAGAGCCTCCAAACTACGCTTGTAACATTCTGCCAGACGGGTTTGCGTCTCAAAAATTACGCGGTCAGTACGTTGTAAATCGTTTGCCGCGTAACACCGTACTCCCGAGCGAGCGCGGCTTTTTTCTCACCGGCGGCTGCCCGCTCGCGTATCGCCCGAAGCTGCGTGGCCGTCATGGTTGAGGGGCGACCACGGTACTTCCCGGCCTGTTTTGCCTTTGCGATTCCTTCAAGCTGGCGCTCGCGGATCATTGCGCGTTCAAACTCAGCAACTCCGCCCATAATGGTGAGCATGAGGCGGCTCATTGCGGAGTCATCACCAGTAAATGTTAGCCCTTCCTTCACAAACTCAACTGCGACAGCGCGGGCATTTAGCGCCTCAACAGTCCGAAGCAAGTCCGCGATGTTCCGGGCCAAGCGGTCCATGGAGTGAACCACCAGAACGTCTCCGTCCCTCAAGTAATCCAGTGCGGCCTTCAGTTGAGGCCGGTTGGTGTCCTTGCCGCTCGCCTTATCGGTGAATACTCTCTCAACTTGCACGCCGTCCAGTTGCCGCGCGGTGTTTTGGTCGATACTGCTTACCCTCACGTACCCGATACGCTTGCCGCCCTGCTTTGCTTTGGTCACGGTGCGCCTCTTTGAACTGTCAAGTTTGACTCTAGACCCTTAGCGGGAATGTGTCAAGAAATTAATCTACCACTTAAATTTTACGTTCTTATCGGCCAATTCTGTAAAGCAGGATACGTCAACTATGGGTATACCCTACGGCGACAAGTGCTCGGAGATTACCGTTGCGGCTGGCCTGTGATAACGCTCACAGTCCATACAAAGTGCCGTTCGGTATTCTTCGCCACGTTTGCCGCTGCAATCGATGCTGGCCTCTGTGCGCGTCTCTACTTCTAGCGACGCGGCCACGGGCTTTGTAGCGCGATTGCGGTGCATTGTGGCGTAACAGCCAAAGGTTCGCCCGCCTGCAAAATTGGGCAGAAAGAGAGCGGCATGTCTATGTGGCTCAAGCTCCGTTGGGCGCGCTTCTTCACGCTTGCGGGTTTGCAATGGAAGCTGGCGAATCGGCCCGGCTTTGACTTCATCGTCACAATTCCCTGCGAACACTCCGAGTGCAGCGGCTCCCACGTATTGCGTGTCCGCATCTCCGAAAAGGCTCATGATGCGCTAGTGCGCAAGCATGACGAGTTGTATGACGCAGAGCGGATTTACACGGAGCCGCATCCGGCCCTGTTTGGCGATGGCCCGGACAACACCCACTGGCAGATGGGGCACGGAGCGGGTGGTGGCACAGAGTGTCTGACCCGGTGGGTGCTGGAGGGCGACAAACTATGGGAACGTGCGGCCTATGAATAGCCTTCTTGATATTGCACTCGATTGCGCGCGCCGGGGATGGTATGTGTTCCCATGTGTACCCCGCACCAAGCGACCACTTGGCGGCCTGGTGCCTAGCGGCGTTCTTGATGCCAGCAATGATGAGGCCAAAATTCGCTCCTGGTGGAAGGCCAAGCCGGACGCCAACGTTGCGATAGCTTGCGGGCCAAGCGGCCTCTCTGTGGTGGACTGTGACCACGGCAACGCATCGGAGGCGGACGCATGGGCCTGGATGGAGCGGGCGGGTCTCCCGAAGACGTACACCGTCCACACGGGCCGCCGCGCCAACCCAAAGGACGGCACGCCGGAGTTTGGAGTCCAGCTCTACTACTCGGACGCAATGCCGAGCGTAGGTGAGTTTTCGCTTGGCGGTGGCACAGGGCAAATCAAGAGTGTTGGTGGCTATGTGATGGCTGCCGGGAGTATCCACCCGGACAGCGGCGAAGCGTATGAGCTGATGACGGACGGACGGATTGCACCGCTGCCGGAAGTGGTGCGTTCGCTCAAAACGGAGCGTAATCCCGTAGAAGATGACGGGCAGCCTATCACCGAGAATCGCAATATCCGGCTCACGAGTATCGCCGGGAAGCTCCGCAACGCGGGGCTGTCAGCGGCCCTTTTGGAATCGACACTGCTCCAATTAAATGAGGACAGATGCGACCCGCCGCTGGATGAAGAGGAAGTCCAACGCATAGCCGCCAGCGTGAGCCGTTATGCAATCCCGGAGCCGGACGTTGACGTTACCATCGGCGGGAAGAGCACCACGCCGAAAGAGCCTGTGGACCCATGGGAGAAATACCATACGCTGGATGAGCTGCTGAACGTGCCTCCGGGAAAATTCATTGTGGATGGCATTTTGTATGACAACAGCATCACGGCATTAGCAGGATATGCGGGTGATAGAAAGTCAATCGTCTCGCTTAATCTCGCGGCCTCCTGCGTCACTGGGCACCCATTTATGGGAAAGTTCGCTGTTGCAAACCCGCCCAAGCGCGTGATCTACCTATGTCCCGAGATGGGATTACGTGAGCTTGCGAAGCTCTCCAAGAATCTTGGCATGTTGCCACACGTTGGCAAAACGTTGTTCTTTCGATCACTGGACAAGAGCGGAAAAATCAAGCTGTCTGATCTAACACCGATTGAACTGAATGGGTCGCTGGTGATTCTTGATACGGCTGTGCGGTTCATAGAAGGGAAAGAGAATGACCCGCAGGACATGGCCGCGTTTTCGGATGAGCTATTTCGCTTGAGGAATCTGGGCGCTACGGTCTGGGTTCTGTTCCACTCCAGCAAGGCCAGTGTGGGGCAGGAATTGAGCTTGCAAAACGCTGTGCGCGGCTCTAGCGAGATCGCAGCCATGTTGTCGATGTGTTGGGCAACGCGGCTAAATGAGCCCGCGAAACGCTTTGACTCCACCAGTCGCATGTACCCCTTGAAGGTTCGGGAGTTTGAGGCGCTGCCGTTTGACTTTGGCTGTGACCGCGCAACGGCGGCTTGTACCATCATCGGGGAACCCGCTCCAGTGGCCGTGCTGAAAGATCGGAAGGCCGATGAGCGGCGCTCGATTATTCGAGAGCTTGTCCAGCATGACCCGGACATAGGTGTGAACAGAATCCAAGCTGTTCTGAAAGAGCGGACGGGAAGTGGCGGAAACGCCAAGTGGGTATCAACCGAGAAAAAGCTGATACTCAGAGGCACCACGGGCGGTTCGGTTTTGAGAGAGGAATAGTCATTCCATGGGAATGGTCATTCCACGCTTTTGGTATTCCGCGCGTGATTAGCCATTCCAAATTGACCATTCCCCTAAGAGAAAGAATAGGAATACATACCCCCCACATTACATGTGTGGGGGTGGTGTATTGGATGCGGAATTGAAATAGATGGAATGGGTGGAATGGCCCGCAAGAAAGGTTTGGAGCATGTCCAATAACCGAACTGCAAAACGGTTCCTTATCGCGGAACCTCCGAATTGCCGCATCGATGTCGTTGCCGGTTTCTCTACATCGTATGGGGAGCCGATGGCGGATGTTACCGTCACAGAGCAAAGCGGGGGCAACGGTAATCTGAAATTTGCTAAGTGGTGGGATTATGGTTTCAGGTGGCGAGTGAACGCCTCCGGCCCCGGAGTTGAAGCCGCCATAGAACTATTCGAGAGCATAGCTTCGGCACTTCGTGAATTGAGGGATGAACACGTTGGAAAGACGCCGAAACAGCATTAAGCGCAAGCGAAAGCCGGGGCGAACCTAAGACGAGGGGTAGGGGTGGGTCAAAATCTTGAAAGCCATTCCTCTGGAGAGCGCCGCAACAGATTTATCTACACAAACAAGTATTTATCCGAATTTGGAAATTTGGCGGGAACGCGGGCATTCCGGCTTGTTTTCCAGAATGCCCCGTGTTCGCGTCACAGGCGACCATTCATCTGGAGAGCAGCGACAGGCGCTCATGCACGGCCTGGAGGTCCGCCGTGGTCATGTGTGCGTATCGCTTCGTGGTCTCAAGGTCAGAATGGCCCATGACCTTCTGCAACAGAAACACGTTTCCACCACGGCGCAAGTAGCCGGTTGCGAATGTGTGCCGGGTCGCGTGGAGTGTGCGCCCTGGTGCGTTGAATCCCAATGAGAGGCAGAGCCGCTTCACGTAGCGCAGCACGTTTCGGCGGTGGAGCGCCGTTTCCGCTGACGTTGCAAAAAGCAGCGATTCCGGCTTGCGGTTAAAGTCTGAGACGTAGCGGTGGATGGCCTTTCGCAGTTCAAAGCTGATGGGAACCACACGCTGCTTGCTGCCCTTGCCGTCCAACGTCACCAGCAAGTCATCAAGATTGATGTCAGTGACGCGCAGCTTGAGCACTTCGCCAATCCGTGCCCCGGTGTCGAACAGAAAGAGCAGGATCAAATGGAGCCGCCGGTCAAGTTTCCCTTTCGGCTTCCACTCCACCAGAGCGCGGATTTGCTTTTCAGTGAACGTGGGCAGGATGTTTTGCGGCTCTTTCAATTGCGCGATTCTCGGGTGCTTGCAAGCAGAACCGCACTTCACATCCTGCCCGGCGTTGGCCCAATGGACGTATGCGTTGATGGCGCGGATGGCCGAATTGCAGCCCGTGGCACGGAGTCCCTTGGCACGCATCTTGAGCACGGCGGCCTTCAAGTCTTCTTGCGTGGGGGATTCCGTGTCTAGCCATTTGAAGCTGTGCTTGTACCATTCGAGCGTTGACGGTGAGACGTTGGAGAGGAATTGGCGTTCACGAATAAACTCTGAAAATCCCATGATGTTTGTCTCCGAAGCGAGTGCCAAAATTCGGAGTAAAATTCCGTATCTTATTGAAAGAGCACGTGGTTATGCTCAGCCTGGTAGAGCACTCGCTTGGGGTGCGAGGGGTCGGCAGTTCAAATCTGCCCGTCCCGACCATTATTAGAATCAGCTATTCACAAAAACCATCGCCGCATCGATTGTGACCTTGCCCCCGCAAAACGTATCCCTTAGCAAGCTGCTCTAATAGCGAAAGGGAAACGAAGATGAGGCAGGGAACGCGTGGTCGTTACACGCTTGAGTTCAAGCAAGAAGCGGTCCGACTTGTG
>Ga0302319_10000281_pt1 | contig 110409 bp, 90 predicted proteins | sample Bog_T0_2_FD_203319 | JGI IMG/M metagenome (GOLD analysis project Ga0302319, IMG submission 203319) | Peat permafrost microbial communities from Stordalen Mire near Abisko, Sweden - Bog_T0_2 | ecosystem: Environmental > Terrestrial > Soil > Wetlands > Peat | place: Sweden: Abisko, Stordalen...
TCTTCGGCGCGATTGAGCCCAAGCGGCGCATCCCGCGCAACAACATTATTGCCGTGGGCGGATTTGCGCTGGTGGGCGCGGGGCTGCTGCAGTTCTTCGCCGACAAACTGGGCGGCGGCGCGTATGAAATCGGCGCCGAGTGCCTGAACTTCGGCGCGTTTGTGGCCTTCATGGGCGTGAACGCGGCAGCGTTTGTGCATCACCTGCGCAGCGACAAGCGCGGCAATATCGGCGCGTACATTGTGCCGGCGCTGGGGTTCTTAATCTGCGGATTTATCTGGGTGCATTTGAGTCATCCGGCGCTGGTCCTAGGCGCGGTGTGGATGGCGGCCGGCATTGCGTATGGCGCCGTGCGCACGCGCGGCTTCCGATCCGAGCTGGTCACGTTTGAAGTCCCGGCGGATGGGGCATGAAGAGCTGAAGTCAGGGGCGGGGGGGGAGTACGCACGGCGAGGATTCGTGCTATCCCACCCTTGCCGCAAAAACAAGAACGCGGCAAGGATGGGGCACCCGAGCATTTGCGCTGATCAATTGCTCGGCGCGGGGATGCCGAGGGTTGCGGCTGAGGGCAGCGCCTTGCCGTTGCCGAGGTCGTGGTATGCGTCTTCAATCGCCATACCGCGGCGCTGCCACTGTTCGATGGCGATGTCGTAGCGGACGGTGACATTGTTGAGCCACCAAGGGCGGTTCTCGCTGAGCCATACCTGCGTGTACTCGGACTTGATGGCGGAGTAGGCGTCGCGCAGATCCTGGCAGAGGCCGTTGTCGCCGCTGACTTCGCCGAGAATGTTCTGCGTTTCGTCGTCGTGTTCCTTGTCGTGCGGGCGGGCAAGCGCGCGGGCGTAGCCGTCGGCAATCTCGTGAGCGAACTCGAATTTCATGCCGATCAGATCCAAGCGGCGTGCACCCAGGTCGAGAGCGGTGAGGGCGTCGGCTTCACGCAGGCCGGGGTTAGCGAGCCGCGCCTGCGTCACGAGTTCGACGGCCCGCTCGGCGTGGTGGCGCAGTTCGGGTCCGAGCGGCAACAGCTTGGCGGAGAAGGCCTGGCCTTGCGGAGTCCAGGGATCGACCCAGATCAGGTCGTCGCTGCGGGTGTCGATCTTGGCTTGCGCAATCACATCCTCCGCGGCTGCAATCTCCCTGAGGGCTTCATTGATTTTGCCGGAAGTGTCGCCGTGGAAAACGGGGCCGAAAGCGGCCTGGTATGCGGGGATGGAGCTCTCGCCGGGCTGCCAGGCGGCCACTGCGCCGAAGAGCACAGTGTACCAATCCATGTTGAAGAGGCCCTCGCCGTCGTCATTCCACACTGTGTTGATGGAGCCGGTGGACCCCATGCGCTGTCCGTCGCGGATGAAGCCCTGAATGTTGCCGAAGGCGATTTTGGATTGCGGATAGACCTCGCCCCAGTTGGCGTCGCCGGGTGCAACCCAGGTCTCGATGCCGGCCTTGGCGAAAGGCTCGATCATCTTGTCGAAGCCCGAGGTGTCGCCGTAGTTCCAGGGGACGGCGATCATGTCCTTGGGCAGTCCGGGGACGGCCTTGGCGTCGTCGCCGCCAATGTCGCCCCAGAAGACGAGCCGGCGATGCAGGGGCGCGAGCTCATCGTGAATCTGCTTGAGGAATTCGACGTAGACGGGGCCGTAGCCGCGCTGTTTGACCTCGGCCGCGGTAAGGCCTTTGCCCAGGTCGCTGGTTTCGTCGGCGCCAATGTGCAGGAAGGGCGACGGGAACTCATTGGCGATGTCGGTGAACCAGTCTTTGATGAGCGGTAGCGAGCGAGGCTGGCCGGGTGCGAGCACGTTGCCGTGCGGGGTTTCAGCGGCGTCGCTGTAGAGATCGTATTTGAGCACGTGATGCAGATGGCCGAAGGCCTCCTGCTCAGGGACAATGGCGATGTGAAGCTGGGCGGCGTAGCGGACCAGCTCGGCGACATCGGAGGGCGTCATGGCGCCGCCGAAGGGCGCGGGCATGGGGTGGTCGGGATAGAGGAGCGTGTGCTCGAAGTAAGGCGAGTAGAGGTTGGCCTTGTAATTGGCGAAGACGCGCAGCTGGTGCTTTTGGAATTCGAGCGTGGGCACGGGGCCGCGCGAGAGATCGTCTTGAATGCCCCGGTACTTCATGGCCGGCCAGTCGCGGATGGCGCCCGTGGACAACACGCGCCTGGCGCCGGGGATGGGAAGCAGCTGCTTGAAGGTTTGCACACCGTAAAAGACGCCAGTGCTGGAAGCGGCGATGATGGAGGCCCGATGCGGCTCGACGATGAGGATGTACCCTTCACCGGCCATTGCGGGGTCGAAGATGAGGCTGAGCTTTGAGAGCTGGGCTCTTGCCTCAGGCGAAGCGGTGCGCAGCAGAACCACGCGATAGGGTGACGGAGATTGTCCGTGGACCAGAGGCTGGATGGCTCCGCGCAGGTCGGCAGCGGCAAACTCGTCTTGTCCATCGTGGCCGGGGACGGTGATTACGATCGAGGCCGGTAGCGGCGCCTCGCCGGAGAAGTGAGCTTCACGGGGAGTGGGGAGCAGTTGCGGCTGGGCCGTTGCGACCGTGGCAGAGAGAGCGGCAATGAGCAACACGATGACTGATTGGAGGCGCGACATTTCTTCTCCCTTTGGCTCAGAGTTTTGAGCGTGCCGATTTGATTTGGTCATTGTAGTTGGCCTGGATTGAGATTGGGATTGCGCTTTTCCACCCTTTTCGCAGAGAGCGCGAAAAGGATGGGGCACCGGGCTTGCGCGGCAACGGAGTCTCGCGCTACGACGTGGGCTGGGATTCCACAACAGCTTTGGACAGGTTGCGCGGGCGGTCGACGTTGACGCCGTGGGCCAGGGCCATGAAGTAAGAAAACAGTTGCAGCGGGATGACCTCCGCGATGGGGAACAGGTACTCGGGGGCCGGGTCAACGTAGATGCAATCGCTGACCAGGGCGGCCACCTCCCGGTCGCCTGTGTTGGCGATGGCAATGACCCGCGCGCCCTGGGCCTGCATGTCGCGCAGCAGTTGCAGCGTCTTTTCATAGCGGAGAACGGAGCCATCGAGGGCGCGATCGACGGTGGCCAGCACGACCAGCGGCACCGTGTCGCTGACCAGCGCGTTGGGGCCGTGCTTCAACTCGCCGGTGGGGTAGCCCTCGGCGTGGACGTAGGAGGCTTCCTTGAGTTTCAGGGCGCCCTCGCGGGCGATGGCGTAGTGGATGCCGCGGCCGAGATACAGGAATGTGTTGGCGGACTTGTAGTTGGTGGCGAGTGCGGCGGTTTGTTCGCGCCAGCCGTCAAGCTGGGTTTCAATCGCGGCGGGCAGGGCCTGGAGTTCCTGGATGTGCAGAGCGAGGGCTGGGGCATCAAGGCGGCCGAGCCGCGCGCCTTCGTAAAGCGCCAGCAGATAGAGCACGGCCAACTGGCAGGTGAAGCTCTTGGTGGCTGGAATGGCGCGCTCGATGCCGGCTGCCAGGGGCAAGGACACGTCGGCCTCGGCGGCCATGGTGGAGGCGGCGGCGTTGGTGATGGCCAGGGTCTTCTGGCCGCGGCGGCGCGCTTCGCGCAGAGCGGCCAGGGTGTCAGAGGTTTCACCGGATTGCGAGAGCACGAGTACGCTGGGGTGGCGCAGATCGCCGGTGGGGTCGCCGCCGCGGGTGCTGTATTCACTGGCGTATTCCACATCGACGGCCAGCCCGCAGAGGTCTTCAAGCAGGATTTCCGCGGCCAGGCCGGTATGGCGGCTGGAGCCCGAAGCGGCGATGAGAATTTCGCCTTCCGGAATGGCCCAGTCTGCCAAGAGGGCAGCAACGTCTGGCTTGAGTGCGTTGTGAGCAAGGTAAAGCTCCAGTGTGCGGCGCAGGGCCTGGGGCTGCTCGTAGATTTCGCGCAACATGTCGTGATCGAAGGTGGTCATGATCTTGATTCCGCCGCCGGATTCCCATGCAGGAATCTGGCTCAACTTCGATCATACAGCCGCGAATCAATCATGGGATTGATCGATGCAAAGAAAATAACGGAGAAACTTTCAAAATATCCGAAAAAGAGATTGCGCGGTTCCATGGGCATGCGGTTAGAATCGGTGCGATATGTCCGACTCAATCAACCGCCGTTCCGAGGTCATCATCAAGTTTCTGCTTCGCACCGGCAGCGCCACCATCGAGGAGATCCTTGCTGTAGCGGGATCGTCTGCTCCCAGCATCCGCCGCGATCTGGTGCGGCTGGAGAGCCGGGGACTGATTCGCCGTACGCACGGGGGAGCGGCCCTGGTGGAGCCGCTGCTCTACGAGCCGTTCCGCTATGACAGCTCGTTTCTGGCGCGCGAACAGCGCTGTGCCGAACAGAAGCGGCGCATTGGCCTGGCCGCCGCGGAACTCGTCGAGGCCAATGAGACGGTGTGCCTCACAGCCGGAACCACAACTACGCACGTGGGCCGCAGCCTGCGCCACCGCGACAAGATCCAGGTGGTGACCAACGCCATCAACATCGGGATGGAGTTGTGCAACCAGCCCGGCATCCGAACTTACCTGACCGGAGGCGTGGTGCCGTGGGCCTGGTCGTTCTCGCTCACCGGCAACGCGGCGCTCGACTTTCTTGACGACGTCTATATGGACAAAATGTTCTTGAGCGTGACCGGACTGGATGCGGAGCGTGGAGCGACGACGCTTGAGACCGATGAGGCACTCGTTTTTCGAAAGATGATCAAGCAGTCCAAGCAGGTGATTGTCACGGCCGACTCGAGTAAGCTGGGCAAGGTTAGCCCGGCCTTCATCTGCCCCTCCAGCGATATTCATGTTCTGATTACCGACACCTGCGCAACGGCCGAAGCGCTGGCGCCCTTCGAGCGGCAAAGCATACGCATCATCCGCGTGTGACTTGGCGTCGCCCTGCGTTATAGCGCCGAAGTCAGGCCTGCGTGATTTGCAACCAAAGTCCTGCCTGGAGAGTTGGCCCTGATGGGATTGAACACGCTGGACCTCATCGTGATCGTGGCCTATCTCGCGGGAGTTACTCTGTTCGGTCTGCACTTTCGCCGCAAGCAAGGGACACTTCGAAGTTACTTTCTCGCGGATAACTCGATTCCGTCGTGGGCTATCTCGCTTTCCATTGTGGCGGCGGAGACCAGCACGCTGACGATCATCAGCGTCCCCGGCCTGGCTTATGAAAAGGACTTCCGATTCCTGCAACTTGTGATCGGCTACCTCGTTGGGCGCATCCTGGTAAGTATCCTGCTTGTCCCGCAGTATTTTCGCGGACAGCTGGTAACTGCCTATCAGTTGATTGACCGGCGCTTTGGCGGGACGCTGCGATCGCTCACTGCTGGATTGTTTCTGTTGACGCGCGCCGCAGCAGAAGGTGTACGGGTGTTTGCGGTGGCGATTGTGATCCGGGTTGCACTGGGTGGTTTGCGCGGGGGTTTAAGCGATTCTCAGAGCGATATGGCCGCTATCGGAATTGTCACTGCGCTGACGCTGGTCTATACACTTGAAGGAGGCATGACCGCGGTTATCTGGACGGACGTGGTGCAGTTGACCATCTATGTTGCAGGCACACTCGCCGCGGCCTATTCCATTCTCTGTGTTGTCCCGGGAGGCTGGGAAACGATTCACACGATTGCAGGTGAAGCAGGCAAGTTTCGTGTGTTCGATACGTCGTGGAATACCTCTGCTACTTATACGATATGGTCGGGGGTGATCGGTGGAGCGTTTCTGACCACGGCAAGTCACGGAACCGATCAGTTGATTGTGCAGCGGCTGCTCTCCGCGCGCAACGAGCGCCAGGCAAAGTTGGCGCTGATCTTCAGCGGCGCCGCGGTCTTCTTTCAATTCTCGCTATTTCTTCTAATCGGCGCAATGCTGTTTGTGTTTTACAAGCTGTTTCCAACGGCGTCAGCATTTTCTAGAACCGATACGATCTTTCCCACTTATATCGTGACCCGGTTGCCGCATGGTGTGGGCGGGTTGTTGATCGCGGCGATCCTTGCGGCGGCTATGTCGAACCTGAGTGCCGCGCTGAACTCCTTGTCGTCGACAACTATTGTTGATTTCTACGCGAGAATTGCGCCATTTTCCACCGAGGCGCGGCGCGTGCAACTATCGCGCGTGGCAACCGTCGGCTGGGGTGCGATGCTGTTTGGGCTGGCGTTGCTGGCGCGGCACGGAGGGAAGGTCCTGGAGATGGGTCTGTCGATTGCATCGGTCGCTTACGGCTCCCTGCTTGGTGTGTTTCTCCTCGGCGTGCTGACCAAGAGCGCATCCGAGCGCGGCGCGACGACCGGAATGCTGGTTGGACTCGCTTTGAACCTTTATCTGTGGTTGTTTACCGGGGTGCCGTTTACTTGGTACGTTGTACTGGGAAGCATCACGACTTATGTTGTGGGCTATGGAGCCAGCTTCATAATGCCCGCAGCAATACTTACTCAACGCGCTACCGAGTCATTTTCAGGTGGATCACAATGAGAGTTACTGAAGGCATGATGCGTTGGAATTCTATCTTCATGGCTTTCCTTCCCGGTCTTCTGCTTGCCTCTGCCTTTGCTCAGGCGCTGCAGAAAGAAACAGCGAACGACTTCACGACAGTGGACTCGATCGTGGAGAAGTCGGTTGCGGAGGGGAACATTCCCGGAGCCGTGCTGATCGTGGGGCACAATGGCAAGGTGGTTCATCGCAAGGCGTTCGGTTCACGATCGCTTGAGCCTGCGCGCGAACCGATGACCGCGGATACCATCTTCGATCTGGCCTCGCTGACGAAGTGCATTGCCACCGCGACGTCGGTGATGAAGCTGGTGGAGGATGGGCGCATCCGGCTAAGTGACTCCGTCGCGACTTACCTGCCCGAGTTTGGGCAAAATGGCAAGAAGGACATTACCATCCGCGATTTGCTGACGCATTACTCGGGGCTGCCGCCGGACCTGGACTTGAAGGTGGCGTGGTCGGGGCGCGAGGCCGCTTACCAGATGGCGATGCGCGAAAAGCCAACCAATCCGCCCGGTTCGCAGTTTGTGTATAGCGACATCAATTTTGAGACGCTGGGCTTCATGGTGGAGAAGATCACCGGCGAGCCGCTGGATGAGTTTGCCGCGGACCATATCTTCAGGCCGCTGAGGATGAAAGATACGCGGTTCTTGCCGCCGAAGCAGTGGGAGGCGCGCATTGCGCCCACGCAATTCGACGAGCAGGGGCACATATTGCGCGGCACGGTGCATGATCCAACTGCGCGGCGGATGGGCGGGGTGGCCGGGCACGCGGGACTGTTTTCAACGGGCGATGACCTGGCGCTGTTCGCAGAAGATTTCCTGAGCGGGTTCACGGTGCTGAGCCGCTCAGCGATCGCGAAGATGACCTCGCCGCAGCAACCGCCGAATGGAACGGCTCTGCGCGGACTGGGATGGGATATCGAGTCGCCCTGGTCGGCTAATCGCGGCGAGTTTCTGCCGGTGGGCTCATACGGTCATACGGGATTTACGGGCACTTCGCTGTGGATCGACCCGGTGACGGACACTTACATTATTCTCCTGACCAATGCGGTCCATCCACATGGGGGAAAGTCGACTGTGTCGCTGCGGTGCAAGGTGGCCACGGCGGTGGTGCAAGCCCTCGCTCTCACCGTCAGCGAGCAGGACAAACTGCGCGCGGCAGAGATCACGGGGTACAACGAGTTGATGCCGGCGGCACGGCGGATCGGCTTTCGCAACGGTGATGTCAAGACGGGGATTGATGTGCTTGAGACGCACGCCTTCCGCGAACTTCATGCGGATGCAAGCCACCCGGTGCGCGTGGGACTAGTCACCAATCAGACGGGAATTGACTCGCACGGCGAAAGGACAGCCGACGTGCTGGCGCATGCGCCGGGCGTCAAGCTGACGGCGATCTTCAGCCCGGAACACGGGATCGCAGGCAAGCTGGACACGTCTGAGGTTGGTAACTCGAAGGACGAACCAACGGGCGTTCCCATCTATAGCGTTTATGGCGACAGCGATGCAAAGCGCCGGCCGTCGAATGCAAATATGACTGGGCTGGAAGTGATTGTGTTTGACATACAGGATATTGGGGTGCGGTTTTATACATACGAAAGCACGTTAGGATATTTTCTTGAGGCGGCGGCTAAGTCGGGTAAAGAAATTGTTGTGCTCGACAGGTCTAATCCGATAGGCGGCGCGTTTGTGCAGGGACCAGTTGCCGATGCGGGCCGGGAATCGTTCGTGAGTTACGGGCAGACCCCGGTGCGGCATGGGATGACCATGGGTGAGTTAGCCAGGATGTTCAACGCGGAGCGCAGCATTGGCGCCAGGTTAACGGTCGTTCCGATGCAGGGTTGGATTCGCGGCGATTGGTTTGACTCGACCGGAGAGTTATGGGTGAATCCTTCACCTAACATGCGCAGCCTGACAGAAGCGATTCTTTATCCGGGCATCGGAATGATTGAAGACTCGAATATCTCGGTGGGACGGGGAACGGATACGCCCTTCGAGTTAGTGGGTGCGCCTTGGGTGAAGGCGGTGGAGCTAGCCAGTTATCTGAATGCACGGGAGATCGCAGGCGTGCGCTTTACGGCGATTGAGTTTATGCCGGATAACTCGACTTATGCGCATGAGAGATGTGGCGGAGTGCAAATTGCCGTTACGGATAGGAATGTTTTGGACGCGCCCGAGCTGGGGGCGGAGATTGCCGGCGCCTTGGAATCGCTCTATCCGGGCGCGTACAAGGTGGCCGGCGTGGATAGTCTAATGGTGAACAAGACGAGCCTGGAAGCGCTTACGGCGGGGCAGGATCCGCGGCACATTGCTGAGCAGTGGCGGGAGGGTCTGGAGCGGTTCGAGATTGTTCGCGCGAAGTATCTGCTCTATTAGCTATCAGCTGGGGTCGCCGCTTGGATTCCCATTTCTCAAAAAAAGGTCTGGATGATATCGATGACCTGATAGTCGGAGTTCATGATGGGCAAGGTTCGCCATTTGTCGAAGGTGAGGCAGGGGTGACAGATATCGAATGCGATCATGTCGCCGACCCTGAGATCGTCGTCGGCTTGAATTTGCAGATAGGCGTGCTGGTCCATCAGTTTTGTAACTAGCCAGTGGGCTTGCGCAGTTTTTGGAGCCGCGTCTCCGGGGCGGTAGTGGAGCGCTGGGACGGGGAGCCCGGAGTCGAATGAAGCGTCGCGGCGGCCCAGGCCTACGATTGCTCGCTCTGGTTCAGGGATTGACTGGACATAGGCCCAGACGTGCAGAGCGGGCACGAGGCCGGATTGCATGCGACGGGCGATGGGATTGTGTTCGAGAATTCGGGCCTGCGCCTCGCGATAGGCGCCGACGTCGTGTGTGAGATAGCAGCCGGGGCGGAGAACGATCTCGACGGGAGCGTCGAATTTAGCCGCGGAGAAGACTTCGGCTACCACGTCATACCAGGCGGAGCCCGCGCCCGAGAGCAGAATGGGCGAACGTTGGAAGCGGTCTTCTGCGGCTAACTCGCGCGTAACTTCGACTGCTCGTATGAGGAAGGCCCGAATTGCGAGCTCATCGTGGAGAATGCCTTCGTAGATTTCGACGCCGCATAGAGCGATGGAGTTAGTCCAGTGAGATAGAGCGTCTAACACGGGCTGTAATTGCTGGCTTTTTCGAATGCCGGCGCGGCCGCCATCGACGCCGAGTTCGACAAGCACTTGGAGACGCAGGCCTAAGTTGGAATAGAACGTACCTAACTGGTCGACCTGCTCGGCTGAGTCCACAAGGCAGTAGAATTCAAAGTCTGGATCGCGCAGCAGACTAGCGATGATGGCCATGTTTTGCCGGCCAACCAACTGGTTGGCCATGAGAATGCGGCGGACGCCGTGTGTGTGGGCGACGTGGACCTGATGCGCGGTTGCGAGCGTGATTCCCCATGCGCCTGCCTGGAGTTGCAGATCGAAGAGGCGCGGGGCCATGGTGGTTTTGCCGTGGGGCGCGAGCTTGACTCCGTAGGCGGAGATGAACTGGCGCATCCAATCGAGATTATGCTCGAGCTTGTCTGCGTAGAGAACGGCTGTTGGAAGGCTGAGGTCTTCGCGAAGGAGGTTCCAGTCGAGTGAGGCAATGCCGGCGGCATTGAGTGCGTGATGGAAGGCTCCGAGGCCCTTGTTCAGCGGAGCGATGTCGCGAGAGGGGGCGATGAGAGTTGATTCATTCTCGATCACGAGGAAAGTCTCCTGCAGTATTTGCGCGCGGCGATGGTCAGGTCTGGAAGAAGCGACATGGATAGTCTATATTCTGAACGAGCGCCCATGCTGAGTTGCGACACACTGATACGCAATGCGAGTGTTCTGGATGGCAGCGGGAGCACCGCGCAACATGTGGATGTTGCGCTCTGCGCGGAGCGGATCGCAGCGGTTGGCGCGGCGCTTCGGTGCGAGGCTTCCACGGTGATGGAAGCTGGCGGGCTGGTGCTTGCCCCGGGCTTCATTGATGTTCACACCCACGATGACATTAGCGTGATTGGCAACCCGGCGATGCTGGCCAAACTCTCACAGGGCGTGACGACGGTGATTGTGGGCAACTGCGGCATCAGTGCCGCCCCCGTGAAGCTGGGCGGCGAGTTGCCTGATCCGATGAATCTGCTGGGAACGGCGGCGGATTTCCGCTATCCGAAGTTTGCGGATTATGTTGCGGCAGTTGGTGCGGCGCGGCCCGCGGTGAATGTGAGCGCGCTGGTGGGGCATACGGCTCTGCGTAACAATCACATGGACCTGCTGGATCGCGTGGCAACGGACGCTGAGATTAGCGCGATGCGCACGCAGTTGAGAGAGGCGCTGGACAACGGCGCGCTGGGGCTGAGCACGGGGCTTGCGTATCTGTCGGCACGTGCGGCAACGATGGAAGAAGTGGTTGCGCTGGCGCGTCCGCTGGGCCAGGCGGGCGCGGTGTATACGACGCATATGCGCACGGAGTCGGAAGCGATTCTCGACGCGATGCAGGAGGCGTTCGAGATTGGACGGTTGAGTCATGTGCCGGTGATTGTTTCGCATTTGAAGTGCGCCGGCATTGCGAATTGGGGGCGGAGCGGAGAAGTGCTGGATGCTCTGGACGCGGCGCGGAGCAGACAACAGGCGGGGTGCGATTGCTATCCGTATGCGGCGGGCTCGAGCACGCTCGATTTGAGGCAAGTGGATGAGCGCGTGAAGATCACGATCACCTGGAGCACGCCGCATGCCGAGCTCGCGGGGCAGACGCTGAAAGAGATTGCGACGGGCTGGGGCGTGACGCAGATGGATGCGGCGCGGCGGCTGCAGCCGGCGGGCGCGATTTATCACAGCATTGCAGAAGAAGACATGCGGCGCATCCTGGCGCATCCGGCAACGATGATCGGGTCAGACGGATTGCCGAACGATCCGCGGCCGCATCCGCGCTTGTGGGGAACGTTCCCACGCGTGCTGGGGCGCTATTGCCGCGAGGAGCGGTTGATTACGCTGCCGGATGCGGTGCACAAGATGACGGGCATGCCGGCGCAGCGTTTTGGATTGGTGGGTCGCGGACTGATTCACGAGGGGTATTGCGCGGATCTGGTGCTCTTCGATGCAGAGAGGATTTTGGACACGGCGACGTTCAGCGATCCGGTGCGTGTGGCCGAGGGAATTGCCGCCGTCTGGGTGAATGGGGAGCTTGCTTATACCTCTGCCGGGGCGACGGGAAAGCGCGCGGGGCGCTTTGTTCCGCGAGGCCGGACAGCATGGGTGCAGTGATGAATGGATTACGAACCTGGCGGTGTGGCCGCGTGAACGGAGCAGCAGCGCATGTGTGCCTATGATTGATCCGCACAGTTTGTTTCTTATCGGGTCTGCGGTGGTGGCCGTGGTTGGGCTGATTGTTCTGATCGCTGTCTTCAAGCTGAACCCATTCCTCACGCTGCTGCTCACCTCGATTGCTCTCGCAATTGTAACGGGGATGCCGCTCTCGACAGTGGTGCATTCGTTTGAAGCAGGCGTGGGCGGAACGCTGGGACACATTGCGGTGGTGGTGGCGCTGGGCACCATGCTGGGCAAGATGATGGCAGAGTCGGGCGGCGCGGACCAGATTGCCCACACGCTGATCGGATGGTTTGGGGAGAGGCGAATCCATTGGGCCATGATGGTGATCGGTCTGGTGATCGGCCTGCCGGCGTTTTTTGAAGTGGGGTTTGTGCTGCTGATTCCGATTGCATTCACAGTGGCGCGGCGGACGCGAACCTCGCTGATCCTGGTGGGCCTGCCGATGGTTGCCGGGCTCTCCGTGGTGCATGGGCTGGTGCCGCCGCATCCGGCGGCTCTGTTGGCGGTGACGATTTACAAGGCGGATGTGGGGCGAACGATTTTTTATGCACTGCTGGTGGGTATTCCGACGGCGGTCATTGCGGGTCCGCTCTATGCCAAGCTGATTGCGCCGCATATTCATTTGGCCGCGGAAAATCCGATGGCAGCGGAGTTTGTGGATGAAGGCAAAGAGCGCAGCCGGCCGGGATTCTGGCTGACGCTGTTCACGATTCTGTTTCCGGTTGTGCTCATGCTGGTGGGGAGTTGGGCAGATGGCATCTCGACGCCGAAGAGCGCGGTGAACGAGGGGCTGCACCTGATTGGCAACGACGACATGGCGCTGATGATTGGGGTGCTGCTGAGCTTCTATACGCTGGGCAAACGGAGAGGATTTACGCGCACTACGATTCTGCGCTTCAGCAACGAATGCCTGGCGCCGACGGCGACGATCACACTGCTGGTGGGCGCGGGCGGCGGATTCGGCAGGATTCTGCAGGACAGCGGAGTGTCGCAGGCGATCATCGGCGTGGCGCTGAACAGCCATGTGCCGCTGCTGCTGCTGGCGTGGCTGCTGGCGGCGCTCATGCGGCTGGCGACGGGATCGGCGACGGTGGCGATGACCACGGCGGCGGGGATTGTGGCGCCGATTGCGCTGCACAGCACGGGCGTGCATCCGGAGTTGCTGGCGATTGCCACCGGCGCTGGGTCGTTGATTTTTTCGCACGTGAACGATGGCGGGTTCTGGCTGGTGAAGGAGTACTTCAACATGAGCGTTGCAGATACCATGAAAACGTGGTCGGTGACCGAGACGATTATTTCGGTTACGGCGCTGATCTTTACTTTGGGTTTGGCGTGGGCGATGTGATGCGGGAGCGAATGAGGATGAATGGAATGACAAATTTGGGGTTGGTTCAGGGAGTGAGCAGGCGTTCCTTTTTGATGGGTGTGGCGGCTGTGACTGGGCTGTATTCCGCTTTGGGATCGGCGCAGAAGATGGCGCGGCGGGCGGCGGCGAAGAGGACGCTGGCGTATGTGGGTACATACACGGGTGCGGTGGGCGCGGGCAGCAACGGCGAGGGGATATACCGCTTCGAGATGAATGAGGCCACAGGCGAGTTGACGCGGCGGAAGCTGGTTGCCAAGACGCCCGACCCATCGTGGATTGCGATTCATCCGTCAAAGAAAGCGCTCTATGCGGTGAATGAGGTGAGCGATTATCACGGCGACAGCGGATCGGTGAGCGCGTTTGCGATTGACGAAGAGAGCGGGGATTTGACGGCGTTGAACGTGGTGAGCTCCGAGGGCGCAGGGCCGTGCTATTTGAGCATCGATGCGCAAGGCAAGTTTGCTTACGTTGCCAACTATGGAGGCGGCACGGTTGCGGTGCTGCCGATTCTTGCAGGCGGACTGCTGGGTGCCGCAACCAGCGTCCATCGCGATCGCGATTATCCGGGTGCAGCGGAGGCAACGCATGCGCCGGCGGGGAGTTTTGCGGTGAGCGGGCACGATGCGCCGCACGCGCACATGATTGCGCCCGACCCGCGGGGCAAATTTGTGCTGGCGACTGATTTGGGTCAAGACCGGATTTATGTCTATCGCGTCGACCCCAATACCGGCGCAGTGAGCTTTGGGGATGGAGTGGAAGGGGCGCGGCTGCCTTCAGGCGATGGACCGCGGCACTTTGTGTTTCATCCCAATGGGCATTGGCTGTATGTGATTCAAGAGGAGGCTTCAACGGTTGCCGTCTACCGCTACGACGCCGTGACTGGGACACTTGCGGCAGAGCAGACTGTTTCTGCATTGCCGAAGGATTTTGCGGGAACGAGTTTTTCTTCGGAGATTCTGGTGTCGCCGGATGGGCGGTTTCTCTATGCGGCGAACCGACTGCACGACACGATTGCGGTGTTCTCGATTGGCGTTGACGGACGGTTGAAGTGGATGGGCGAGACGCCGACGATGGGCGATTACCCGGGACAGACGAGGATCGATCCGAGCGGCAATTTTTTGTATGCGTGCAATCGCAAGAGCGACTGCATAACCTGTTTTCGGATTCATCGGGAGACGGGGAAACTGTTGTTTACCGGTAACTACACAGGTGTCGGGAGCCCGGGGAGCATTACTTTTCTGGAGTGACGGGCTGGTGCGCCGATGACCAGTGAGGACGAGGCAAGCACAATTCCCGCAGGGCATCCCTCGGGGGCTGAAGCCCACGCTCGCTTTGCGGCACTTCATGTACGGGCTGAAGCCCGTACCCTTCACCGAAGCTGTACTCTCCGCCGAGCCAATATTCTTCACTGAGCCTGGCCCGCGATTTGCTGAAATACACTTGCGGTTCAGACGCCGGTGATGTTGCCGTCGTCGTCCACATCGATGGTGAGCGCGCGCGGGGCACGGGGCAGGCCGGGCATGAGCATCATGTTGCCGGCCACGGCGATAACGAATCCCGCGCCGGCGGAGAGGCGGGCGTCGGTGATGTTGAGCGTCCAGCCGGTGGGCGCGCCCATGACTTTGGGATTGTCCGTGAGCGAGTATTGCGTCTTGGCGATGCAGACGGGCAGCGCGGCGAACCCCCACTCGGCAAAGCGGGCAAGCTGAGTGCGGGCCTGGTCTGTGAAGTTGACGCCAGATGCGCCGTAGACTTCGATAGCGACGGCGCCGATTTTTTCTTCGAGCGAATCTTCGAGCGAGTAGATGGAGTGGACATTGGGCGCTGGATTGGCCTCGATGGTGGAGACTACCGTTTGCGCCAGGTCGGCCGCGCCGAGGCCGCCTTTCAAGTAGGCTTCGACGATGGAGCAAGGGACGCCGTGCTGCGAGCATTCGACGGCGATGGCTTGGAGCTCAGAGGCTTCGTCGGCAGGGAATTGATTGATGGCCACGACGACCGGGACGCCGAAGTTGCGCAGCGATCCGATGTGATGAGCGAGGTTGGGCAAGCCAGCCTGGAGTGAGCCGTGGCCCTGCGCGCGCAGGCTCTGCACGGTCGTTACGAGGACGGCAACGGCGGGCCGGATGCCGGAAGAACGCATGACGACGTCGAAGTATTTTTCCGCGCCCAGGTCGGAGGCGAAGCCTGCTTCGTTTACGACGTAGTCTGCCAGGCGCAGAGCCATTTGCTGCGAGAGCGCGCTGCTGGTGCCGTGGGCGATATTAGCGAAGGGACCAGTGTGGACGAGTGCGGGCGTGCCTTCGGTAGTCTGCACCAGGTTGGGCAGCAGAGCGTCGTTGAGGAGTGCCAGCATGGCGCCGGTTGCGCCGATGGCAGAGGCTGTGATGGGCCAGCCGCCGCGGCTAACGCCGACAATGACGGAATCGATGCGGCGGCGCAGGTCGGCACGACCGGAGGCGAGGCCGAGGATGGCCATGATCTCCGATGCGGCGGTGATGACGAAGCCGGATTCGCGGTTGGCGCCATCGCCCTTGGCGCCCACTGCGACGCGAATCCGGCGCAGCGCTCTGTCATTGACATCGAGTGTGCGCGGCCAGGAGATTGCGGCTGGATCGAGATCGAGCTCATTGCCGTGGAACAGGTGCGTGTCGATCATGGCGGTGAGCAGGTTGTGGGCGGCAGTGATGGCATGAAAGTCGCCGTGGAAGTGGAGGTTGATTTTCTGGCTGGGCTCGACCTGCGCAAGGCCGCCGCCGGCTGCGCCGCCCTTGAGGCCGAAGACGGGACCGAGGGAGGGCTCGCGCGAGGTGACGATGGACCTGAGGCCAATGTGCTCGAGTCCCTGCGCCAGGCCGATCGAGACCACGGTTTTGCCTTCGCCGGAGGCGGTGGGGGTGGTGGCAGTGACCAGGATGAATTTGCCGCGGATGGGGAAGGCCGGATCGGTGAGCAGATCGAGCTTGAGCTTGGCGCCGTATGCGCCGAGGGTTTCATACTGATGGGGCGAGAGCGCGAGTTTGCGCGCGATCTGCTCGATAGGAAGGAGTGCGGTTGTCATGAATGCCCCCAATAAATTTCCGCCCAGAAATATGCGCCGCCAGGTTGGGGGCTGGGTGTGACGGATAAACACCGCAGGCGGGCGCGCGATCCAGTGCGGCGTCCGCCAGCATCCGATTATTTCGGAAGGGCACTGAGCTTGTCGAGGGTCCGCCTCAGGTCGTCGAGCTTCTGGCCGGCTTCGGCAAGTTTGCCTTCCGATGTGAGGCGCTGATAGTCGGAGAAGTCGTGGCCTGCCTGAGAGACGAGGGACTTGAGGTCTGAGGCTTGGGGCAGGGCTGGTGCGGCCTGGGTCGCGGCTCCGGGTTGCGGCGCTGCCTGTGGAGACTCGGACGCGCTGAGCGACGAGGCCTCGGTGCCGAAGAGGGATGCGAGTGCGGCCTCGAAGGTTGGGGCGTAGGCGAGCTTGTCTTGAAGCGCGAGGACCACGAGGCGCAGCTCGGGCATGGGGCTGCGCTCGGCTTGCAGATAGATGGGCTCGGCGTAGAGCAGCGCGCGTCCGCAGGGGATGACCAGCAGGCTGCCGCGGCGCACGTGCGAGCCTTGCTGATTCCACAAGGTGAGCTGTCCGGAGAGCTGCGCATTCTGATCGATGCGCGCTTCAATCTGCTGCGGTCCGTCGACCAGGCGGGTCTTGGGGAAGTCGTAGACAACCGATGTGCCGTAGTGCTCGCCGTCGCTGCGCCCGGCGATCCAGCCGATAAGGTTGTTGCGATTGGCGGGCGTGAAGGGCAGAATCTCGACGAACTCCAGGCCGTCTTCGCCGGGGAGCTTCATGAGCACGAAGTTGGGCTGCATGGGCTGCGTGGTCTGTTCGCCGCCCTGGGCCATGCCGTTCTCCGTGGCTACGGTCCACAGGTCCTCGCGGTTGTAGAAGACTTCCGGATTGGTCATGTGATAGAGGCCGTAGACCTCGGCCTGCAGGCTGAGCAGCAGTTCAGGATAGCGGACATGCTTGTGCAGCCACGCGGGCATGGCCGAGGCATCTTTGAAGAGCGAGGGAAAGATGCCGCGATAAGCGGCCAGGATTGGATCGGAGCTGTCGAAGACGTAGAAGGTGGTGGTGCCGTCATAGGCGTCCACGACCACCTTGACGCTGTTGCGCATGTAGTTGAGGGGCACGCCGTCGAGGGTGCGATGGGCTGAATAAGGATACGTGTCCGACGAGGTGAACGCGTCCATCATCCACGACAGGCGGCCATCGTCACCGACCACGATGTAGGGGTCCTGGTCGTAGGTGAGGAAGGGCGCGAGCGCTTCCACGCGGTCGCGAACGTTGCGGCGCATGAGCAGGCGGCTCTGGTCGTTCACATCGTCGCTGAAAGGGAGCTTGGCAATGTCACCGCGGTCGAAGGCGATGAAGAGGCGGCGCAGGAATCCGCCCAGCTCGATGCCACCGCTGCCCTGATAAGAAGTGAGGTTGTTGCTCTGGCCTTCGGGGTAGTTGAACTCCTGCTGGCGAGTCTTCACGTAAACATCGGTGTTGGTCATCTCGCCGAAGTAGATTTCCGGGCGGGTGACGCTGAGCGAGGATACGGTGCTCTGCACGGGCATATTGCTGAGCATGAGCGTGGGCAGGCCTTCCGGAGTGAATCCATTCACCGGGTTCATGGTGATGCCGTAGCCGTGCGTGTAGATGAGCTTGTCGTTGATCCAGTTGCGGCTGCTCTCGGGGAGCTTATCTACATTGAGCTCGCGCACGGCCAGCATCACTTCGCGCTGCGCGCCGCCGATCTGGTAGCGATCGATGTCGATGTCGGGAAAGTCGTAGTAGGTGCGGATCTCCTGGATTTGGCGCAGCGTGTCCTGGAGAGCATTCACGTCCCACAGTCGGATGTTCTGGAGAGTGGCCTGATTGTTGGCCGGATCGGTTGCGCCCACGGTGGTTTCCGCGGGGAACTCGTGCTGGGTGAAGGAGTCGAGGCCGTAGGCCTGGCGGGTCATCTGGATGTTGTTGGCGATGTAGGGCTCTTCACGCACCAGTTCGTTGGGCTTGACCAGGAAACTGGTGACATACCAGCCGGCCACGCCAGCGACGAGAAAACAGACCACGGCGGGAAGAATGGCGACGATGAGCCAGCGGCCGTGCGGGGCGACCACAGCCGTGACAATGGCGATGAGCGCGCCGAGGGCGAGAGCGGCGGCAACAAAAAGCATGCCGGTGAGGGTGACGTGGGCGTCGGTGTAGGTGACGCCGTCGAAGACGGTGTGGTGCTCGAACAGGAGTTCGAAGCGGCCGATGTACTCGCGCAGGGCGAGGACGAGGAGCAGAAAACCGACTGAGAGGGAGATTTCGCGCCAGGGTAAGGGGATGCCGCCGGAGATGCGTCCGGTGAGGGCGCGGGAGCCGCCGGTGATGAGGACGAAGAGGATTGCCAGGATGCAAGTGAGCACGGCCAGAGTGAGCAGCCAGCCGGAGAGCAGTTGCCAGGCAGGGAGGGTGAAGAGATAGAAGTTGAGGCTGCGGCCGAAGATGGGATCGACGAAGCTGCCCGGCGAGCCCGGCGCGGCGGCGGGGGCGTACCAATAGAGCGCCAGCGTGGACCACTGGGCCTGCATGGTGGCGGCGGTGGCCAAGGCGATGAGGATGGAGACAGCGGCGGCGGCCAGGCGCAAGACGGGCGCGACGGGCAGCTTGACCTCGTTGCCGGCGACGAAGATGGAGTGGTGCTCAGGCAAGTCGGCGGCGTGGGCGCGCTTGAAGGCGGAGAAGACGCCGAACAAGACCACGAATGTGGCCACGGCAAAGGCGGCGAAGATGCCCCACTCCAGCCCGCGCGCCTTCCAGAAGACGGGCGCATAGCCCAGAGAGCGGAACCAGAGCAGATCGACCCAGTAGGAGAGGGCGGTGCGGCTGCCGAAGATGACGACGGCGAAAAGGGCGAGAACGATGAGAACGACGCGGCGGCGTGGCCGGGATTGCTTGACTGGATGCGGCCAATCGATGGATTCGGGCAATGCGATACCCCACTTTGCTTTGGACTGCGAGTTGAGAACCAGCAGGAGGAGGTCGGGTGTTGGGCGCCTGCGCCGGCTGCTAACGGTCTCACCTAGACCACTTTAGTCCTTTCGGCGGGCTTTTGCAGTGGGTGTGCGGGATTGTGAAGCGGCTGGGGGGATTGGGATTGTGCCGCGCCGGAGGGAGCAGGGGGCTTCAGCTATGAGCGCCCAGAAAGGGGGCATACGCGCGGGCCATTGCGGCCCGGCGCGGAGACGAATTCGCATGTCTTTTCCACAGTTCATAACCCGCAAGTCTGTGAATATACAGATCGATACGGTGGAAAACCGGGGAGAATCTTCATAATATCTTTATAGCAAGACCTCTATTCTTAATTACACTTTAGGCTAATAACACCTGATCCATAAGTTGATCCTGGGGCAACAGAGCTCCTAATCACGCAAGAAAATCATTCACGGAACTTCAAGCAATCTGTGAGGAGAATATGAATCAAACTTTTCGGAGGAGTGTCGCTCGGCACGGCCTGCTGTCTCTGGCCGTGCTTCTGTGTACTTTGTCTGGTCTGGCGCAGCAAACCCTGGGCTCGTTGAATGGAACGGTCGTCGATCCGTCTGGCGCCTCGGTCCCGGGCGCCGTTGTCACTGCCACCAACGCCGCCATCAACGTGACCGCCTCGGCGACCACCTCGGGAACCGGATACTTCCAGATCTTCAACCTGCCGATCGGAACCTACGTGGTGAAAGTGAGCCGCGAAGGCTTTGAAGTCACGGAACTGAATAAGATTCCGGTGCAGGAAGCGCGCGCCACCACGGTCAACGCTACCTTGAAAGTGGGCAAGGTAACCGACTCGATCACCGTAACCGGAACCCCGCTGCTCAACGCCACCGACACCACCAACGGCTATACGCTTGATGCCTCGCAGATTGAGATCACCCCGCTTGCCACCGGCAGCTTTACGCAGATGGCGGTTCTGTCGCCCGGCGTGAACGCCGAGCTGCTCTCCAACCTGGACTCGAACTCCGGCCTTGGCAACCAGCCCATCTGGGCCAACGGCCAGCGCGACACGTCGAACACTTTCCAGGTCAACGGCGTGGACTCGACCAACTTGTTCAACGGCAAGAGCGCCAGCGGCGCCTCTTCGCAGCGTTACAACTTCAACATCGGCAGCTCTGCCACGGCAGGCGGCGAGCACTCGGTGGGCACATCGGTCTATGGATCGAACGGCAACAGTCTGCCGTCGCCTCCGCCCGAGTTCACCCAGGAACTGCGAGTGAATGCTTCCATGTACGACGCGCAGCAGGGAGCCACCAGCGGCGCGCAGATCGACGTGAACACCTCCACCGGCACCAACGATTGGCATGGCCAGGCCTATGGCTCCTACGCCAACAACGCGCTCAATGCCTCGCCCTTCTTCTACGGCCAGCAATATCAACTCGCCCTGCAAGGCATCGGGACCTTCCCTGCATCGATGGCCAACCCCTGGCTGCAACGGTGGACTGCCGGCGCCACCGTGGGCGGACCCATCAAGAAAGACAAGCTCTTCTTCTTCCTTGCCTATCAGCGCCGGTCCAATCGCGACCAGGGCACCGGCCTGTCGCAGTTGACGGTTCCTTCCGCTTTGACCGATGACCGTTCCAATGCCGGCCTCGCCGCTGCGGAGGCGATATGGCAGGGTCCGACTGGGACGCCAATTTCGCCGAATGCCATCGATGCGGTTGCCTCCACATTGTTCAACGCCAAGCTCCCCAACGGCCAGTATCTGATTCCCTCGGCGCAAAGTTCGGCGTCCTATCAGTACGGTGTTCCCAACGTGAACTTGATCGGCACCTCCGTGCTGACCTCCGATCAGGCAACCGCCGCGGTCGATTACGACCTCAGCAAGACAGACCGGCTTTCGGCCAAGTACTTCTACCAGGACGCGCCGGTCAACAAGCCTTACGGGTTCTCGCAAACCGGCGGCTTCCCGGTTACGCAGAACAACGGCTCGCAGGTCGCCGCCCTCGACAATACCATCTCCATCGGTTCCCGCCTCAACTGGGAGCAACGCGTGGGCATCGTGCGCATGGGTTCCTACTCCTACTTCACGCAAACGCTGGCAGGCGGGAACCTCGGCATCAACGGGACTCCCACTGCCCCATCGTCGGACTTCCAGCCCGGACTGCCCGGCCTGAACCTGAAGGAGTTCGCGGACAACGACCAGTATTCCCCCGCTCTCGCGGTTGGCCCGTACAACTCATTTGTCAACATGGGGTACTACCAGAACCGGCTGAATCCCTCCACCAACGTCATCTTTATCGCAGGCAAGCACACCCTGGTTGCGGGCGGCGGATACAGCTTCACCCAGTTGAACATCGATAACAACCGCGACGGCTTCGCGGAAGTGACCACCAGCAGTTTCAGTAACCTGCTTGAGGGCACTGTCAAATCCTCTGACGTGATCGAGAGCATCAGCAACGGACATAACAACGCCGACCGCTACTACCGGTCGAACGAATTGTCCGGCTACGTTCAGGACAAATGGCAGGTGCAGTCGAGCCTCAGCCTCACGCTCGGCGTCCGCTACGACTACCACGGCGGCATGACCGAGAAGTACGGCAACATGTTCAACTTCGACCCGGCACGCTACAACGTTACCGGCAACAGCACCGCCGGCTTCACGGTTATCGACCCCGGATTCGTCGTCGCCGGGAACAACAGCCTATACCACACGGCGGGGGTGAGCGATTCGACGCTGAACGGACGCCAGTGGGGTATCTCGCCGCGCGTCGGATTTGCCTGGTCGCCTTCCGCCAATCACGGCAAGGTCGTCTTCAGCGGCGGCGCCGGTATGTACTACGACCGCGGCGAGCTGTTCACCTACCTTTCCGAGCCTGCCGGCGGATCCATCGGCGGTCCCTTCGGCGCCACTGAAGCCGCTCCGCTGGTCAACTACGTGATTGGAAACGGCAAGTCACTCGAGGACCCTCTCGGCTCGGCACTGACGAATTCCACCTATGTCGCTCCGAGTGCAAATCCTGGCAACGTGAAAACGCAACTCCAGAATCAGCTCAATATCATGACCGGGGACGCCACCGGCTATGACGCCAAGTTTGGAAAGAACTGCGGGGCCATCGACAACCAGGAAGGCTATCAGGATTGCACCGCGACCCTCTACTTCGGCGCCTACGACAAGTCGAATGTGCTGCCCTACACCATCAACTACACCCTGAACTTCCAGTGGCAGCCCACCAACGACTTGGCCTTTACGCTGGGCTACTCCGGCAATCGCGGCCGCCACTCGGTCATTCCGATTCCTGCCAATGAGCCGGGCATCGCAACGCCGGGCAATCCCATCTGGGGTGAGACGGCGACCTACGGCTTCGAGGTTCTGGATCAGAATTCGTTTACCGGCTACGATTACAATGCGATCCCCGGCGAGCCCTGGAACACTAACAGCGGCGGCAACACGGACTTCCGCGCGCCCTATGTCGGCTACAACCCCAGCGCCACGGACTACAAGACTGCCGGCGTCTCGGCCTACGACGCACTGCAAGCGCACCTGGAGAAGCGGCTCTCGCACAACCTGCAGTTTGGCGCCAGCTACACCTGGAGCCACGCTTTGGACGAGCAGAGCGACATTGGCCTGTTCTTCACAGGCGACGACCCCAAGCATCTGCGCGACTCCTGGGCCTCGTCCGACTTTGACCGCAGCAACGTCTTCACTGCCAACTTCCAGGTGGAGATTCCCAACGCAGTCAAAGAGAGCTCGCCGGCATCCTACTTCATCAACGACTGGCATGTGACCGGAACGGGAATCCTGCAGAGCGGCGAACCGTTTTCTTTGTATGAGTTCTACGGTGCGGTCGGCAGCCTCAACTTTGGCAACTTCCCCAACCTGGCAAACCCGATTCTGGGCATCAAGAACCCCAAGAATCCAAAGAGCGCCTTGACCGGCAATCCCGGAAAGTTTCGCGGCTCGGGCGGAAATTACATTCCCTCCATCGATCCTAACCAGATCTCCATCACCTATCTGAGCCCCGGTGTCAGCGGCATTCCCGTTTCAACCGGAAACCACCCGCAGGACATCTACGAGACAGCCTGGAACAAGGGCGAGCGCAATATCTTCCGCCAGGCCGGACAAAAGCGGCTCGATCTCTCCATTCGCAAGAACTTTCATATCGGGCAGAGAATGGGCCTGCAATATGAGTTCAACGCCTTCAACGTAACCAACACGACCAGCATGGACGTGCCCCAGAATCAGGCGCAGATTCGCCAAAACTCCGCCTGCTCCAACAGTGCAACCCTGGAAGGCAACAACTGCTCTCCTGGTCAGTACTATTACGTCAACTATGGCCAGATCGTCACCAGCAGCAACCCTGTCGACCAGACGACCGCGCTCCACAATCTTGACCAGGTGCCCTACACCCAAGGGACGGGCAGGGGAATTCAAGCTCCCACAACGATTCCTGTCGGGAAAGGAACCTGCGTCCAAGTCAACGCCATCAGCAACACCCAGGGATGCCCGAATAATGCTGCAAACTGGGGCTCTGTCACCGGCACCATCGGCGGCGCAAGGGCCTTTACCATGGGCATGCACGTCACCTTCTAAACCTTCCGTACCTGCGGAAACAACTCCAGTCGGGGTTCCTTCGGGAGCCCCGATCTTTTTGCACGCCAACCGCTGAGATTGCCAACCGGGACTGGTAACAAGAAGAAGTCCAGGGGACCTCCGGAGTGTCCAACCAGAGTAGGACCTGTTCCTTCTTTTGTTCATACCGCGGATTTGGTTATTGGTGATATAAAATCCACGACGGGCCGGAATGGGGCAATTCGGGAAAAACTTCCCGAATTGGATATCTTTTCTGTTGAAATCCTGTGGAGAAACGGGTTAGAGTTGCATCTTCTAGCCGATTGCATCAAGTGTAGTGCTTTGAAGGTATGCGTGCCTGAGGTGTATCCATGGTTTGCCCGAAGTGCCAATCTGAGGCCATTTCTGTCATCGCGGCGGAAGTCCGGCTTTATCGCAACAGCCTGCGTACGTTGAGCCATCCTCCGGTCGCCCCTTCGCCGGACGTGAAGGTGTGCCTGGACTGTGGGTGGAGCGAGTTCGCGCTGCCCGGTTCCTGGCTTTCCGCCGGGTGGCTGCGGTCGCTGCGGCCGGTTGCGGCTACCAGCGCCGCCGGAGTCTCCTCTTAATCCAGAATCGCGCGCCGCTTCTCCCCGGTCCGGCGGGTCCACCCCGTCGTGCCGCCCTGTGAGCCCTGACCGAAGCCCTCGTTCCAAAGCAGGGAAGTCCTGAGAAAACAAAAGGCCCCCACCCGAAGCTGGAGGCCTTTCGTGTTGCGGTAGGCTTTTGCGGCGAAGCCGCGTCTGCCCCACCGCAGGTGGTCGGGGTCCCCAGCGACGGGTCCATGTCGCTGGGGTGATGTTTAGTACATGCCGTCCATGCCGCCGCCGTGGCCGCCCCCGGCCGGTGCTGCCTTCTGCTCCGGAATCTCGACAACCAGTGCTTCGGTGGTGAGCAGCAACCCGGCGATCGAAGCCGCATTCTGCAGCGCCGTGCGGGTCACCTTGGTGGGATCGATGACGCCGGCCTTGACCAGGTCCTCGAAGTTGCCCGTGGCCGCGTTGTAGCCGTAGTGCTGGTCCTTCGATTCCAGGACCTTGGCTACGACGACTGCGCCCTCTTCGCCGGCATTGGCGACGATCTGGCGGAGTGGCTCTTCGAGCGAGCGGCGAACAATCTGTGCGCCGATCTTCTCATCGCCTTCGAGGGTCTTGATCAGCTCATCGACCGCGGGGATGGCGCGCACAAGAGCTACGCCGCCTCCCGGTACGATGCCTTCCTCGACAGCCGCACGGGTTGCGTGCAGAGCATCTTCAACGCGAGCCTTCTTCTCCTTCAGCTCGGTCTCGGTTGCCGCGCCCACCTTGATGATGGCCACGCCGCCCACGAGCTTGGCAAGCCGCTCCTGCAGCTTTTCCTTGTCGTAGTCGGAGGTGGTCTTCTCAATCTGCGCACGGATCTCTCGCACGCGACCCTCGATGTCAGAGGACTTGCCGGCGCCATCGACGATGGTGGTGTTGTCCTTGTCGATGGTGATGCGCTTGGCCTTGCCCAGGTCCTCAAGCTTCACGCCTTCCAGCTTGATGCCCAGATCCTCGGTGATGGCCTTGCCGCCGGTGAGGGTGGCAATGTCGCCCAGGATCGCCTTGCGCCGATCGCCGAAGCCAGGAGCCTTGACAGCAGCCACGTTCAGCGTTCCGCGCAGCTTGTTGACCACGAGGGTAGCCAGCGCTTCGCCTTCCACGTCCTCGGCAATGATGAGCAGCGGCTTGCCGCCGCGCGCAACCTGCTCCAGCAGGGGCAGCAGATCCTTCATGGCGCTGATCTTCTTCTCGTAGATCAGGATGTACGGATCTTCGAGAACCACTTCCAGCCGCTCGGCGTCCGTAACAAAATACGGGCTCAGGTAGCCGCGGTCAAACTGCATGCCGTCCACGGTCTCAAGGCCGGTGTGCATGGTCTTCGACTCTTCGATGGTGATGACGCCATCCTTGCCCACTACCTTCACCGCATGGGCGATGATGTCGCCGATCTCCTGGTCGCCGTTGGCGGAGATGGCGCCCACCTGGGCAACGGAACCCTCGTTCACTTCCTGAGAGAGCTTGCCGAGGGCACCGCCGTCGGTGTACTTTCCGTCCTTGTCGCGTGAGCCGATGATGACGGTAACCGCCTTGTCGATGCCGCGCTTGAGGGCGGTGGGGTTGGCTCCGGCTGCAACTGTCTTGACGCCTTCCTTGAAGATGGACTGCGCCAGAACGGTCGCGGTGGTGGTTCCGTCACCGGCCACGTCCGAAGTCTTCGAAGCCACTTCGCGAACCAGCTGCGCGCCGACATTCTCCATCGGGTCCTTCAGCTCGATTTCCTTGGCGACCGTGACGCCGTCCTTGGTGATGGTCGGGGAGCCGAACTTCTTTTCGATAACCACGTTGCGGCCCTTGGGGCCGAGGGTTGCCTTGACGGCGTCCGCCAGCGTGTTCACGCCGCGCAGGATCGCCTGACGGGATTCTTCACCGTGCAGAATTTGCTTTGCCATTTCCTTAGTTCTCCTAAGTCTGAAAAATTTGTGAGAGTTGTCAGTGATCAGTTGACAGTTTTCAGTGCTTGCGCTCAAGTGGTCAGCAGGCCTGCATTCTGTACGCGGCTGAACTGACAACTGAAAACTGAGAACAGACTACTTCTTGACGATGCCCAGAACTTCTTCCTCGCGCATGATCAGAAACTCTTCGCCGTCGAGCTTGATCTCGGTACCCGAGTACTTGCCGAAGAGAACATTGTCGCCAGCCTTGACGTCGAGAGGGAAGACCTTGCCTTCGTCGTTCGACTTGCCCTTGCCGACGGCGATCACTTCGCCTTCCTGGGGCTTTTCCTTGGCGCTGTCGGGGATGATGATCCCACCACGGACGGTTTCGCCCTCTTCCAGACGGCGGACGAGGATGCGGTCATGGAGCGGAGTGAAAGTGGTTTTTACATGTGTTGATGCCATTGCTTCGCTTCTCCTTCAGGCCCCGGCAGGGTTGAGCCCCAGCCGCGGGATGTCGTTGGGTTTCAAGAAAAAAACCTCGGAAGCTGCCCTGCGGACCATCCGTACAACGACGAGCGGCCCGGTCAGGCAATTTTGCCAGCTGTATGCTGGCAGTCGAGCCTTCCAATTGCTAACGATAGGGAATCCAGGGTGAATTTGTCAAGATGCCTTGGTTAAAATATGAGCATAACTCACTCATGAAGTATTACTGCGCATTCATAAGTGCAGAAAAGTGGTGCCGGCGCGAACCCGCCTTGAACTTGCTTCGGATTGCTTCTTCGGAGGGAGCAGGCCATTGATGCCCCATTGGCCGATTCCAAGGCAATGGGACCTTACAGGCTGCGGAAAAAGGTGTTGCTTTCAAAGGGCGCGGCTTTAGCCATCATGGGGTGACCGGTTCTCCAATTCACGCGGTGTTTTCTTGCACGAGCGAACTCTCCCCGGAGTTTCCGGACAGATTCTGTACCTGGTGGGACGGCCGGTTTTGGCCGCCCGCACGCTTAGGGGAGCGGAATTTCGGCGTCGAGACCGGCGGCTACCAAATCCAGGCGAAGCTGGTCGACGGTGGAAAACAGGATGGCTTGAATGCCCAGCGCCAGCGCGGCTTCCACGTTGACCGGCCGGTCGTCGAGGAAGAGCGTTTCTGCGGGCTGCGTGCCCAGCTTGTTGAGCACGTAATGATAGATCGCCGGGTCGGGCTTGGCCATGCGCAGCTGATAGCTCCAGACCAGAACGTCGAAGCGGGGAAGCCAGTCAAACGTGCGCTGCATGTTTTCAAGCACATTATCGCCCATGTTGGAGAGGATGGCGGTGAGAATGCCGCGCTGCTTCAGCGCGAGCTGCCAGGCCAGCATGGCCGGGTTCTCGGTGGTCCACATGCGGGCGTCCCAGAGGTTCAGCTCGTCGGCGGCCTCAGCTGGCAGGTCCAGGCCGGCCTCGCGGATGAGCTTCTGCCAGAAGGCCATGCCGGTGAGTTTGCCCTCGTCGTAGGCGTGGCGATCGGCCCAGTAGAGCGGCTCGAAGCGCTCCAGCGGCAGGCCGGTGATGCGCAGCAGGGCCGCGTGGGCTCCCGGGTCCTGAGGACCGGTCAAAACCATTCCGTAATCGAATACAACCGCACGCAGACTCAATCTTCCTCCCGGAATTTTTCTCTGGTCAGCGCCCGTGTATCGTGGAAATGGACGCCTGCTCCTATTGTGCCTCAGCCACCTGCGGTGGGGCAGCCACCTGCGGTGGGGCAGCCACCTGCGGTGGGGCAGACGCTCGCTTTCGCTCGCAAAGGCCACTTTGCCGGGGGGGGTGATTTCCGCCGACCCCTGCGTTGGGTCGGACTAGTCCAGTTTCTTTGCGGAAGGGGAGAATGCGTTTTTCACAGCGAACGAACTGGAATACGGAAGAAAGCGCGCTCGCGCGGGCGCATCGCCGGCGCGCCGAAGCTGGTCTGCCCATCGCGGACCTGACAGTTTCCAACCCGACCCGCTGCGGATTCTCCTATCCTGCCGATTTGCTTGAGGCACTGACCGAGCCGCAGGCCTTTGACTACGATCCGCAGCCCCGCGGTCTCCTGTCGGCGCGCCAGGCCGTCTGCCGCTACTACGCCGAGAGCGGTGCTGAGGTCCGGCCCGAACAAGTGGTGCTCACCACCAGCACCAGCGAGGCGTACAGCTATCTATTCCGACTGCTTTGCGATCCGGAAGGTGAGATCGTGGTGCCCCAACCGGGGTATCCGCTCTTCGACTTCTTGGCTGGGCTCGATGATGTGAGGTTAAAAGCAGCCACGCTGGTCTACGACCACGGATGGCAGATCGATCCCGAGGGGTTTCGCCGAGCCATCACACCGCGCACACGGGCCATCGTGCTGGTGCATCCCAACAATCCCACCGGACACTTCACCAAGCCGTGGGAGGCGGAGGAGCTGGCGCGGCTGTGCCGGGAGTTCAACCTGTCGCTGATTGTGGACGAGGTATTTCTGGACTACGGGCTGGAGGCTAGCGGCTGGAGCTTTGCCTCGGGGCTGGATGGAGTCCCGGTCTTTGTAGTGAGCGGGCTGAGCAAGATTGCCGGGCTGCCGCAGATGAAGGCGGCCTGGATTGTGGCTACTGGCCCGGAGGCTGCTGCCGCGCTCGATCGGCTGGAGGTGATCGCCGATACCTTCCTCTCCATGAATGCGCCGGTGCAGGCAGCGCTGCCGGTGTGGCTGGCCGGACGGACCGCAATCCAGGAGCAAATCCGGATGCGCGTGGCTGTCAACCTGTCCGAACTCGACCGGCAACTTGCCAATGCGCCAGCGACGAGCCGGTTGGCCGTCGAGGCTGGCTGGTACGCGGTGCTACGGATTCCAGCCCTGGAACCCGAGGAGCGGACGGTTCTGGGGCTCCTGGAGCGTGGGGTCTGGGTGCATCCGGGGTACTTTTTCGGGATGGCCGAGTCCGGCTGGCTGGTGGTGAGTCTGCTCGCGCCGGGCGAAGAGTTCAAACGAGGAGTTGGCCGCCTCGTTGATCTGATGGCTCGATTCGAACCGTGATTCAGTTTCGCTTACACAAGCTAATGTGTAATAGTTTACACAGGAGACTCAGTATGGCCACCAACCTGGCAATTGACGATAGCTTGATCGACGAGGCGCGGCGGATCGGGCACCATGGGACCAAGAAGGCCGCCGTTACGGCTGCGTTGGAGGAATACATCCGCCGGCGCAAGCAGCTGGAAATACTCAGTTTGTCCGGGACCATCGACTATGATCCGGCTTATGACTACCGGAGCGTGCGCCGGCTTGATCGCGTCGAGGGCGAGCCGTGAAAGTGTTGGCCGATACCTGCGCCTGGTCGCTTTTGCTGCGCCGCGGGACTCCGGCCGCGTTGAACAGCGAGGAACAGTTCATGCTGACCGTGCTCAAGGACGCGATCCAGGACGGGCGAATTACCATGGTCGGCCCAATCCGCCAGGAGGTGCTGTCCGGCATCCGGGAGCCGAGGCAATTTGAGCGGTTGAAGGGCGCTCTCGACGCATTTCCGGACGAACCGATTACGACCGCAGACTATGAAGAGGCGGCGCGATTCTTCAATCTTTGCCGGAGCCGGGGAGTCGAGTGCGGCGGGATCGACATTCTGCTTTGTGCCCTAACGTCCAGAACTGGCTGGAGCTTGTTGACAAACGACGGCGGCATCAAACGCTGTATGGAAGTGCTGAAGGCGGAGAGAATTCTTTTACGGTGAGTCACCCATTCAGAATGGGAAGTCAGCACTGGAGTAACCCTGCTGGTTAACTATTTGCGCACGCATCAGGGTGGTAACAGGACGGCTGTCTCACTTTAAGTGTTTCTCGAATAAATGGAACATATTCTATTGAAACTATTAAACAAACATGCTGGAGAATTATGCAATTTACAATGTGCGCAGATAGGGGTTGCTGCGCCGTTCCGCTCCAATGGTGGTGGCCGGGCCGTGGCCGGGTAACACCCGGGTTTCATCGGGCAGGCGGAGCAGGCGCGACTCGATGGAATCGATGATCTGGTTCGCGTCGCCGCCGGGTAGGTCAGTGCGGCCGATGCTCCCGGCAAACAGCGTATCGCCCGCGACCAGCAGCTTCATGGGGGCAAAGTGCAGGCAGACGGAGCCCTGGGTGTGGCCTGGGGTATTGATGACCTGGGCCGGAAACGCGTCCAAGCCAACCGTCAGCCCGTCGGCGAGCGAGAGATCGGGGGGCGCGGTCTCCGGGGTTTCCACGCCCAGCCAGCCGGCCTGGGTCTCCATCATGTCCAGCAGGGGCAGGTCGTTCTCGTTCAGCAGGATGGGTGCGCCGGTGAGTCGTTTGAGCTTGAGCGCGCCGCCCACGTGGTCAATGTGGGCGTGGGTGATGAGAATCTGCTTGAGCTTGAGGCCGAGTTGGGTCAGGCGGCGGTGGATGCGGCCTACCTCGTCGCCAGGATCGATGACGATGGCCTCGCCGGTAGCTTCGTCGCCGAGGATGGTGCAGTTGCATTGCAGCGGGCCGACGGGGAAGGTCTCGAAGATCATGATTTCATTCTAAGCTGGGCGTCTGGGAGCAGCTGGGTTGTGCCATGGGGTAAAGATTGGAAGACTGCGCACAGCAAAAACGGCAGGCCGTTTGGCCTGCCGTTTTTGCTGAAATCTGGGATCGCGAGCGGGTTACTTGCCGGATTTGGCGGGCGCGGAGACCGGCGCGGGCTTGACGCCCTGAAGCACCGAGTGAGAGCCGGAAGAGCGCTGATAGAGGACGGTGAGAGAGATCGAGGTGACCATGAAGATGATCGCCGACCAGGTGGTGAGGCGGGTGAGCACGTTGGCTGCGGCGCGGGGGCCGAAGGCGGTCTGCGAGCCCTGGCCGCCGAAGGCGCCTGCCAGGTCGGCCGAGCGGCCCTGCTGCAGCAGGACAACCCCGACCAGGAACACGCACACCAGCACATGCACAACAACCACGACGTAAAGAAGAATTTGCATAATCTTGAGCTGCTTTCCGAGTCTCGCCCGGTTGACCCGGAGGAGCTGAGTTCTTGGTGCGGAGGAGGGGACTTGAACCCCTATGCCTTGTGGGCGCCAGCACCTCAAGCTGGTGCGTCTGCCAATTTCGCCACCTCCGCTTGAGGTGAACTCATCGAGTATACCAAAGCAAGAGCCTGTTGAGGAAGGCTAAGGAAGACGCGGGCGGGCTGTTTCGGCATTTCCGGATCAACCGCGTCAATGGGCGGCCGATTGCCCCGCCGCGGCCATCTTCGCGCGCATGCGTTTTTCCGCCTCGGCGCTCCAGTATTTGCAGTCCAGCCGGATGAAGACCGAGGTGTACGGCACGGTGAGATTGGTCTTCAGCACCAGGATATTGAAGTGCTTGCTGGCCTCTTCAATGTTGGCGATGACGCGATCATGGAGCACGGAGTCAATGGGGTAGGCGCGCAGCAGGTCGCCGATCTCAGCACGGTAGGCGGAGACGCCGGGGGCATCGTCCTCGGGAACGAAGGGAAGCTCGGCGTCCATCTGGATGACCGGGCGCACGTGAATGGAGCGGTCGACGATGCCGAGCACGTCGCGCACCACCTCCAACTGGCCGGCGCCGGTCTCGATGGTCTCAATCCCTGGCGCGGCCTGCAGCGGGTACGCCGAGTCCACAATCAGGATCCAGTTGCGATGACCCAGCAGGGGCATGGCTTCCACTACTTTTGCTCGCCAGTTGGGCTGCGATGCGGATTGCGCGGCGAGCATGGGTGCGGTTGCGAACAGCAGGCCTGAAACGAGCAGAAACTTGCGCATGGGAATTGATCCTATCTTCTTCTTGTCCGGTCTTGTCTTGCTGGACGCGCCAGCGCTCAGTCACGATTTGAACACTACACTATTGCCCCGACTGTTGCAGGCGCTGCATCCACGCGGCCAGGGCCTGCCGGTCAGCCGTTCCGGCGGCGTGGGTGGCCTGGACGTTGACCCGCTCTTGGGGGTCGCGGTTCTGGCTGATCTTGAACTTGCCTTCGATGCGCGCAATGGGGATGCGGAAGCCTTGAATCCCGGCGAGCATGGTGCGGCGGAAGCCGTCGGGCATTCTGCGCCACTTCTCCGCGAAGGCCGGCTCGTGGGCCGCAATGAGGCCGGCAAGCAGAGCGTCTTTGCCTGCTTCATCTTCCACCAGCTCTAGTGTGCCGTAGGCGTGGATGGCGATATAGTTCCAGGTCGGCACCGAGAGCGGGTCAGTGTAGTTGGTGGGTGAAACGTAGCTGTGTGGGCCAGGAAAGACAACCAGCGTTTCGCGCCCGGCGAGCGCCTGCCAGTGCCGGTTGGCCTTGGCGAAGTGGCCTTCGATGAGGCCGTGCTCGCACTGGTCTTTGACGACGAGCGGGAGGTGGGTCGCTACTGCGCCGCTTGTCGCCTCAGTGCCTCCGTGCGGGCCGAAGAGAATGGCGAACGAGTAGGCCTGCATGGCCTCAATGAGGATGGAGCGGTCAGCGACCTGGTTGAATTTGGGCGAATACATGGTGATTTCTACTGTATCTGCTCGAAGCATCTATGGTGCGGCAGACGCCGCTTGGGGGGCAAAAGGTTGCTGCTTTCCCACCCTTTTCGCCGGAAGAGCAAGCCGCAGGTCCTTCGACTCCGCTGCGCTTCGCTCAGGATGACAGGGCACGGAGATTTGTCTCCCGCTCGAACGGGCGCAGCTACTGTATCCGCTCGAAACGAAACCCGGCTTCGCGCAGGGCGTGGCTGATGGCGGTAATGTGGGTGGCGCCGCGGGTTTCAATCGTGACGTCGATGACGGTCTCGCCCAGGCTTACGCCGTAGTAGGCGCGGTTGTGCACCGTCTCCACAATGTTCGCTCTCTCGCGGGCCAGAATCTGCGTCAGCTGCAGCAGTGCGCCGGGCCGGTCCTGGAGGTAGACGCGGACGCGCAGCAGGCGGCCGTCCTTGACCAGGCCGCGCTCGATGATCTTGGCCAGCAGGGAGACGTCGATGTTGCCGCCGCACACCAGCACCACGGTGCGGCGATGGCGCAGGTTGGTCTTCGATTGCACGACCGCGGCGAGCGCAGCCGCGCCCGCGCCCTCGGCCAGGGTCTTCTCCTGCTCCAGCAGAAGCAGGATGGCGCTGGCAATCTCCTCGTCGTCCACGGTGACGATCTCGTCGACGTAGCGCTGCACCAGGGGCAGCGTCAGGTCGCCGGCGCGGCGCACGGCGATGCCGTCGGCGATGGTGGCCTCGGCGGCGATGGTGACCGGATGGCCGGCCTCCCGCGCCCGCAGCATCGACGGCAGCTTCTCCGGCTCGACGCCGATAACGCGGATGCGCGGGTTGGTCTCCTTGAGCGCGCAAGCCACGCCGCCAATCAGGCCGCCTCCGCCGATGGGCACCACGACGGCTTCGAGATCCGGAACCTGGTCGAGCAGCTCCAGGCCGATGGTACCCTGGCCGGAGATGACCTCCGGATCGTCGAAAGGATGGATGAAGGTGCGGCCCTCCTCAACGCGGCGGCGCACGGCTTCTTCGCAGGCCTCGTCGTAGCTGGCGCCATGCAGAATGACTTCCGCGCCGTAGCCGCGCGTGGCGGCCACCTTGATTTGCGGCGTGGCCAGCGGCATCACGATCTGCGCCTTGATGCCGCGCGCCGCGGCGTGGAAGGCGACTCCCTGGGCGTGGTTGCCGGCGCTGGCGGCAATCACGCCGCGCTTGCGCTCGGTTTCGCTCAGGGTGAGCAGCTTGTTGAGCGCGCCGCGCTCCTTGAACGATCCAGTCCTCTGCAGGTTTTCAAGTTTCAGATGCAGCGGCAGTCCGGTCAGCTCGGAGAGGTGGTGCGAGAGTTGGCAGGGGGAGACGTGAATGCCTTCGCCGATGCGGGCGCGGGCCGTCTGAATGCTGGTGAGAGAGACGGATTGCAACGGGGCGATCTCCTTCAAACGAGCGAAAAAAGGGAAAAATGTGAGGATCGGAATGAAAAAACCACCAGCCGCGTGTGCGGGTGGTGGCCTGGGTCATGTGCTGCTTCGCAATCTGTTACATCAGGCTTGGCATCCCGCGCGTGAGTTGTGGCTTGTAATTCGACGCATGGGACAAAATGCCGCGGCTTGCTGGAACGGACAACAGTCGGCTTTGGTGTGGGGAATGTGCATGACGTTGTGGCCAGTAGAGCAGAGCAGTTACCCGCGCGTCAAGGTATGGTCAAGGCAGCGGCGGCCCGCCCTGGTAGTAGAAGGGCCGTTCGCCGTAGCGCTCGCGCAGTTCGGCAATCTTGTGCAGATGATATTGGAAGTAGAGGAACGAGAAGAAGAAGGTCATGATGCCGCTCAGATAGAGGCCCACGGGCTCGCGCAGGTTGTAGTGGTAGTGCAGGTCGGCGCGGATGACGTAGATGGTGACAAGCCACAGCAGAACGGCGAGTAGCGCAAGCAGGGCGGCGAAGAGGGTGATGCCGAAGCTGGTGGGCGGGGGGCCGGTGGGCACGGTGAATGCCAGTTGCAGGGCGATATACGCAATGCAGAAGAAGAGGCTCATGGAGGCCCGATTGAGTTTGCGCAGCCACAGGCAGAGGTAGACCATCCAGGCATCGACGGCCAGGTTCGAGACCAGATTCCACCAGGGTTTGGGGACCAGAATTACGGCCAGGATGGCGATGGCGATCTGGGCGGCAAATAGAACGCCCCAATGCACGCCGGGCGGCGGGGGATAAACGACGCGCGCTTCTACATCTGCGAGTACCTGTTCTGTCTGTACTTCAGGCGAGTCCATAGCGCATCCTTGCCGCTTTAGAAGATCGCGCTCAGTTTAGCAAACGAGTCCAGCTCTAGTAAGTGCTGACCTTGAGGCGCGAGATCGACAGCGGCGTGTTCCAGCACCCAAGTGTCCTTGTGGAAAAGGAAGACGGCGTGCAGACCGGCGGCGAGCGCAGGGTTAATGTCGCTCTTGATGCTGTTTCCGATCATCCAGCTCGAATGCGGGGTGAGCTCGTGGCGCGCGATCACTTCGCGATAGGTGCGCGGGTCTTTCTCGGCGACAATCTCGACGGCGGAAAAATGCGTGGCCAGCCCGGAGCGGGCCAGCTTGTCGGCCTGTTCGGCCTGGTCGCCCTTGGTCATCAGGATGAGCCGCTGCCGGAGGGCGAGTTCGGCCAGGGTTTCAGCCACGCCGGGCAGCAGCTCAATCTCCTGCTCGGCGATGGAGCGGGCAAAGCTGCGCACGCGCAGCAGATTGTGCTCGGTCGCCGGAGCGGGGCTCAGGCGCTCGTATGTGGCCACCAGCGAGCGGGTGAAGCTGGTGAGCCCGTAGCCGTGGGCCAGGATGGTCTCGCGCTCCTGCGTATTCAGCGCGTTTCGCACCTCGGCCGGCGAATATTCCTTGTGATCCAGATAGCCGATGAAGGCGGCAATGGCGCGCTCGAAGTAGACGTTGTTTTCCCACAGGGTGTCGTCGGCGTCGATAAGCAGGGTCTGGCCAGCAGGGAATTGGGGCATGGAATTATGGTATCGAAGTCGGCCGGGATGGATTACTGCGCCGGCAGCGTGTAGTCGAAGGTGTATGAGTGCTTGCCATTGGCGATGAGAATGATGAGCGTTCCGGCGATGCCCTTCAACTGGCCGGTTCCCGAGCCGGGCACAACGGCCACCGCCAGTTTGTAAGCGCCGGCCTGCATGGAGCCGATGTGCTGGAGAGCGAAGGAGCCGGTGTGGCCGCTGAGGGTTCCCGTGACCTGCTCGATGGCCACGTAGCCTGCATTGCCGGTGGCCAGATCGCCGGCGCCCAGCATCTCGCCCTGTGAAGCTGCGTCCAGGTCGCCGTGGTACTGCTTCACCAGCGCGTAGCGGCCAATGCTGGTTCCGGCGAGCGTGCCGTCGGCGGCGAGCGGCGTGGTCTTTACGTCGAATGTTCCTTGCGCATGGCGGGTCATGACGGGATCCTTTCTGGACATGCTGGGAGCGGTTGCTTATGCGCCGACGTGGCAGGCGGCAAGAGCGAGGCAACTGGCTGCCAGCAGGGTGAAGGTGCGGGGCTTGATGCTGGGATTCAAACTAACATCATCGCCGTGTTCGGGCAAAGTGAAACGTGGACGCCCACGGTGAGAGCCGGGATTCGTGCGCTCCCACCCTTGCGCCACCTGCGGTGGGGCAGACGCTCGCTATTCGCTCGCATAGGCTTCCTTGCCCGTTGTTGATCTGGAGGAAATGCGGTTGTTTTTTAAGGGAGAATCTTTCCGCGATGAAGCTGCGCCAAGGATGGGGCACCCAGGTCAGCTTGCGGGTAGGAAAGTTAGGGCTTTGGTTGCGCGGCGATCCACTGATCAAGGTTCGACTGCTGCAGTTGGCGCAGTTCGATGCAGCCGTTGATCGTCTCGATGGAGTGCTTGAGGGCGCGATCGGCGGACGGCACCTTGTGGGCGGTGAAGAAGTCCTTCACATCGTCGCGCGCCTTGACGGAGCAGAAGGAGCCGGCGGAGTCAACCAGGTAGCCGCCAACCTCCGGCGTCAGCAGCGTCTTCAGCGTGTCCCAGTGGCTCTTCACATACTTCCATGCCTGTTCGCGATTGGCGTCGGAGTCGAGTGACGAGGCGACCTGGCCGAGAGCATCCTGGTTGCGCACCTTGCTGGCTGCGTAATCCAGCGAGCGCTCCACCAGGGCCGGGTCTTCGAACTCGGGAAGGAGCCGCAGGGCGCCCTCTTGAATTTCAGGATCGGTTGAGGTCTCGGCGATCTTCTGCAACTGGTCGAAGAGTGCCGCGTCTCCGTTACGGGCGGCGATGGCCATGGCGGCCTGTCCAAGGGTCGCCTCGACCGAAGACGGATCGGCCAGATACTTCTCGGTCAGTTCGCGAGCCTGCGCCAGTACGGCGGGGTCTTTGGCGTAGATGCCCAGAATGCGGAACAACTGTGCGCGCCGCTCGCTCGTGTTGGGCGAGTCGGCCGCGGAGGGCGGCGGCAGCTTGGCCAGTTCCGGCGCAAAGGTTGCCTGCACCCAGGCGTCGAGTGCGCTGCGCTCCTCGGGCGTGGCCGCGACGCTTTTGTAGATCGTCTCGGCGCCCGAGAATGCGCTATCGAGGACCGAGGCGCTGGGGTCGGATTTGAGAGCGGTAACCAGGTCGAGGTAGTCGCCCACGGTGGCCTTGTTGGAGCGCACCTGCGCCCACTCATCGCCGCTGAGGCTGATGCGCTCCGTGGGGCTGAGGCTGGTTTCCGCGTTGGCCACAAGGACTGCGTAAACGCTCGCGGGATAGGCGCTGCGATAGTAGCCCTTGCCGCCGGCGTTTGAGTAGAAGAGGCTGGCCGCCGGCACTTGCAGCGAAGAAGTTTCCGGGGTGAGCACATCGCATTGCTGCCCATCTGATCCAGTTTTGAAGCAAACCGGAATGGTCCACTTCTGCGCGGCATCGGGTTGGATGGAGGGGCTCAAGAAGAATCGACTCTGCGTGACGGCGACCTTCCCATCGGCGGCAAGGCCGAAGGTCAACAGCGGCTCGCCGGGCTGGGCGACAAGCGACTCCATGATCTTGTTCACAGGCTTGTGGCTGGTTGCAGTTTGCGCGCCCCAGAAGTCTTCCGCGGTGGCATTTGAGTAGAGGTGCGCAGCCAGGTAGTTGTGGACGCCCTTGCGAAAGGTCTCCGGACCGAGATAGTTCTCGATGCCCAGCAGCACGGCGCCAGCCTTGCCGTAGGAGATGCCGTCGAACATCTGCTCGATCTCGTCACGCGTATCGGCGCGGGCGCGGATGGGCCGCGTGGTGGCCTCGGCGTCCAGGTTAAGTGTGTCGTTCTCGTCGCCGGCCACCAGCTGGTCGATGTCCCACTCCGGATGCATGGTCGCCACGGCCTTGTTCTCCATCCAGGTGGCGAAACCCTCGTTGAGCCAAATATTGTCCCACCACTTCATGGTCACCAGATCGCCGAACCACTGGTGCGCCATCTCGTGGGCAATCACGATTGCGGCCTGTTTCTTCGCATTCACCGAGGCCGTTTTGGGGTCGATCAGCATGAGCGTTTCGCGATAAGTGATGGCGCCGAAGTTTTCCATGGCGCCAGCTTCGAAGTCGGGCAGGGCGATCAGGTCGAGCTTCTTGAGCGGATAAGGAATGCCGAAATACGTGTCGTAGTAATGCAGAACGGACTTGGCCACATCGACGGCGTAGGGGGTCAGGGCAACCTTGTCCGGCGTGGAGCAGGCACGGATCTTCACTCCATCGGCCTCGCCCGCTGTGCACTGAAAGTCGCCCACCAGAAATGCAACGAGATAGGTGGACATCTTGGGCGTGGTGAGGAATCTGAGCGTGTGCTTGCCCGCGCCGGGGCCGGGCGTGTCGCTGACGATCGGGCCGTTGGAGATGGCAGTGTCGCCGGCGTCGACGACCAGGGTCACGTCATAAGTGGCCTTGAAGGCCGGCTCGTCAAACGAAGGGAAGGCGCGCCGCGCATCGGTCGACTCAAACTGCGTAACGGCGTAGTTGCGCTTGGCGGTCTTGGAGAGATAGAAGCCGCGCAGCTCGCCGTTGAGAATGCCGGTGTAGGCGATGGAGAGTGTTGCCTTGCCGGCGGCGAGCTGGTTGGGAAAGGTGAAGGTGGTCTGCTCCTTCTCGTTGTCGGTGGAGATGGTTGCGGTCTGCTGTTGTCCGCCGGCGGTCACGGTGACTTGCTGGAGGGCGATCTCGGCGGAGTTGAGCGTGATGGTGTTTGAGGGCTCGGTGAGCGTCACGTCGATGGTCTCCGCTCCGGAGAACGTGGCAGCCTTCAGGTCGGGGGTGAGCGTGAGTGTATAGTGCTCTGGCACCACAGTGAGCGGCAGGCGCTGAGCGTGACCAGCGAAGGAGGGACAACAGAGCGTGGCCGCGACTGCAGCGCGGGAGAGAGCAGAGAAGCGAGAAGACTTCATGCAAACCTCAACAGGATGGAGTGAGAGCAACCGCAGGTCCTTCGACTGCGCCGGTCGAATAGAGCGCGACCAGTCCACTCAAGACGACGGCTCAGCGTTGGGCGCAGGCTGCTTTTTGGGCAGCAGGGAATCGAGCAGCAGCAGGCACGCGCCAGTGACGATGGACGAGTCGGCTACGTTGAAGTCGGGCCAGTGGTAGCTGAAGATGTGCACCTCAATGAAGTCAACGACGGAGCCGTAGAGAATGCGGTCGTGGACATTGCCCAGCGCTCCGGCAAGGATGAGCGCCAGGGCGAAGGTGGTCAGCGTGATGCGGTCACCCAGCCGCACCAGCGCGATGAGCACAATGAGCGCGGCCAGCAGCGAGAAGCCGATGAGAACCCAGCGCACCAGGTGCGGCGAGGCGGAGTCTGCGAACAGCGAAAAAGCCGCGCCCTCGTTGGTCCAGTGGGTGATGCGTAGGACGCGGGGAATGATGGGGATGCCGCCGCCGATGGAGACGTGCAACTCGATCCACACCTTGCTCAGCCGGTCAGCGACAAACACGAGCGCGGAGATGAGCAGCAGCCAGGGCAGACGGCGCGGGAAACGAACGCTCACTGGGCTGCCTCCGTTGCTGCGGGCTGCGGAGGGTCAATGCCCATCTCTTTGAGCGCGCCCTGGCAGCGGGTGCAGACGTTCTCCCATATGCCGTAGCTGGAAATCTCCGGCATGAAGTTCCAGCAGCGGGCGCACTTGGAGCCGGTTGCGGGCAATGCGATTACAGAATTCGAAAGGTCTTCGATCACGGTGACTTTGGAAACATTCAGAATTTCTTTCAAACCTGGGGCGTATTCGCGCAGCAGGGTGAGGAGATCACCTGAGACACGGGCCTCGATTTCAGCTTCCAGGCCTTTGCCAATGCGCTTTTCCTGACGGGCTTCTTCGAGTTTGATCATGGCCGCATCGCGCAGGCCGAAAATCTGCTTCCACTCTTCGAGGAGCTTCGCGGGGTCTTCAGAAAAAACCTCCTCGGGCCTCGGAAACTGCGCCAGATGCACGCTCGCTTCACGGCCTTCGACGGCGGGCAGATACTCCCACACTTCGTCGGCCGTGAAGCTAAGGATAGGCGCAACCAGCCGCACCAGGGCCTCGGTGATCTGCCACAGCACGGTCTGCGCCGACCGCCGAGCGTGGCTCGTCGGCGCAAAGGTGTACATGCGGTCCTTCAACACATCCAGATAAAAGCTGCTCAGGTCGACGATGCAGAACTCGTTGACCGCGTGGTAGACGCGATGGAACTCGAAGGCCGCGTACCAGCCGCGAATCTTCTCCGTGAGCTCGCGCGTGCGGGCCAGCATATAGCGGTCCAGCGGCAAGAGGTCGGCTTCGGCCACGCGGTCGCGCGCGGGATCGAAGCCATGCAGATTGCCGAGCAAAAATCGGAACGTGTTGCGCAGCTTGCGATAGATATCGGCGCAGCGCTGCATCAGGTTCTCGCTGGCGGCCATGTCCTCGCGGAAATCGATGGACGCGACCCAGAGGCGAACAATCTCGCCGCCCAGCCGGTTGGCGATGTCGACTGGATCGACGCCGTTGCCGAGGGACTTCGACATGGCGCGACCCTGCTCGTCGAGGGTCCAGCCAGCCGTCGAGACGTGCGAGTAAGGCGCGCGGCCGCGCAGCGCAACCGAGGTGAGCAGGGAAGAGTGGAACCAGCCGCGATGCTGATCGCCACCTTCGAGGTACAAAACGTTGACGCCCTCGTTGTTCTGGAAAGCGGAGTAAGCGTCTTTCAATTCTGGGTCGCTCTCGGCCACGGCAAACCAGCTTGTGCCGGAGTCGAACCACACGTCGAGAATGTCGAACTCCTTGCGAAAGGCCTTGTGGCCGCAGTGCGCGCAGGCGGTTCCTTCGGCCAGCAGACCGTCGGTCGCGGAGGTGTGCCAGGCCTCGGCGCCGTCCCGGTCAAACAACTCGATGATCTTGCGATTGAGCGCCGCGTCGAGCACCGGCTGGTTGCACCCCTCGCACAGAAATACGGCAATGGGCACGCCCCAGATGCGCTGCCGGCTGATGCACCAGTCGGGGCGTGTGGCGATCATGTTGGTGATGCGCTCCTTGCCCCAGGCTGGGTCCCATACCACTTTGTCAATCTCTTCGATAGCGAGCTGGCGGAAGGTTGTCTTGGTGCCGTCGGCCCTCTCCACTTCCGTCTCCAGGCCGATGAACCACTGCTCGGTGGCGCGGAAGATGACCGGCTTGTGGCAGCGCCAGCAATGCGGATACGAGTGGCTCAGGTCGCCGGATGCCAGCAGTGCGCCGGACTCCTCGAGCATGGCGATGATGATGGGATTGGCGGCCCAGACCTTTTTCCCATCGAAGGCGGGCGGTGCGGTATGCGGCCAGGCGGCTGCGTCCACGTGGATGTGGCCGCTGGCATCGACACGGCAGACCGGATCGAGTCCGTAGCGCTGGCCGGTGTAAAAGTCGTCTGCACCGTGCGAAGGCGCGGTGTGCACAGCGCCGGTGCCGGTGTCGGCGGTGACGTAGGTGGCTAGAACGCCCAGGATTTCGCGGTCGAGGAACGGATGCTGGAAGGTGGTGCGCTCCAGCACCGCGCCTTTGAAGCGGGCGAGTTCGGCGGGTGCGTCCAGGTGACAGGCGGCGGCAACCGACGAGGCCAGTTCGGCCGCCACAATGTAGACGGGGGCGTTGGCGCGGTCGCCAGCTTCGAGCGCAACGTACTCGAAGTCGGGATGAAACGCGACGGCGAGAGACGCGGGCAGCGTCCATGGGGTGGTGGTCCAGATGATTGTGTACACCTCGCGGCCGGAAAGCGCGGGAGAGATGTTTGCCGGGTCTGAAGTGAGCTTGTAGCGCACATAGACCGAGGGGCTGGTGTGGTTCTCGTACTCGACCTCGGCCTCGGCCAGCGCCGTGCGGTCGTTGATGCACCAGTAGACCGGCTTTAATCCGCGATAGACAAAGCCCTTTTCAAGGAAACCGTAGAAGGCTTCGAGAGTCCGGGCTTCGTAGTCGCGGGACATGGTCTTGTAGGGCTTGTCCCAGCGGCCAAAACAGCCGATGCGCTCAAATTGCGAGGTCTGCAGGTCGACATACTTTTGGGCATAGGCGCGGCAGGCGTCCAGCACCTCGGCTACGGGCAGCTCCAGCTTCTTGCGGCCCAGCTGCTCGTCCACCTTGATTTCGATGGGCAGGCCGTGGCAGTCGTAGCCGGGAACGTAGGGGGAGTCGAAGCCGGCCATGGTCTTCGACTTGACCACGAAATCCTTCAGTCCTTTGTTCAGCGCATGGCCTAGATGGATGGGTCCATTGGCGTAAGGCGGGCCGTCGTGGAGCAGATAAGCGGGTCGGCCGCGGCCGGCCTTGCGCAGCTCGGCATAAAGCTGAAGGGAAGCCCAGCGAGCCAGGCGAAGCGGCTCATTCTGCGGCAGATTGGCCTTCATCGGGAAGGCGGTCTGAGGCAAGGCAAGGGTCGCCTTCAACTCGGGCGCTGACGACATTGAAACTCCTGGGAGGATGAAGAACTAATCCAACTGTTAGTGTAAATGGCGCGGCGGAGAAATTTCCGGTAACAACTTGGTGGCTGACTCGTCTATTGTTTATGGGAACTGTGCCCCAGCGGAAATATGAGAGTTTGGAGCCGGGGCGGTAATACAAGAGACAAGGCCGGGCTTTGTCGAGCATAATAGAGCGGTGGGTTGGGACGGCGGCAGGCATCCGCTGCAACGGCTCGCAACCAGCAACGCAGCAGCAACCATGGAAAACGAAGCGTCTATGCCAAACACGGAAACGCAAGCAGCGGCCATCACCAGCGGCCACGAGTTCGATGGCTTTCTCGGCAAGGCATTTGAAGAGAAGCCCATCTGGACCGGGCTCTACGAGAGCGTGCGGGACGTGTTCTTCCCGGTCAAGCTGCCCCCATTGCAACTGACCTCGACGCCCATCCCGGTGCCGGACCGCATGGCGGTGAAGGCCAATCCCTGGGCCATCGGCATCTCCAGCGCTGTCAACCTCTCCATCCTTCTGGTTCTGATCTTTTTTGTGGGCAAGAAGATCATTGAGGAAGTGAACAAACCTCCTGAGACCGCAACACAGATCGATGTGGGCATCTGGCAGCCCAAGGCTCCCAAGGCGGGGCAGTCGAATGGCGGCGGCGGCGGCGGCGGCGACCACAGCATTGTGGACCCCATCAAGGGGCACCTGCCCAAGATTGAGAAAAATCCAATTGTTCCTCCGCAGGTGCTCACGGTAGACAAGCCAAAGCTCGCCATGGATGCGGCCATCGATGTGCAGAAGAACATTACGCTGCCGGATAACCCTACGCTGCCGACCATCGGCGTAACCAGGTCTCCCAACGTGACGGTGGCATCTGGTGGGCAGGGCTCGGGAAGCGGGATCGGAACCGGCTCGGGCGGCGGATTGGGCTCCGGCAACGGCAACGGCTATGGACCGGGAACAGGCGGCGGCGCAGGCGGCGGGCTGTACCGTGTGGGCGGCGGCGTTTCGCAACCGGTGCCCCTGAACCAGGTGGAGGCTGAATTCTCCGACGAGGCGCGCCGGGCCAAGTACCAGGGCGTCTGCCTGATCTCGCTCATTGTCGATGCACAGGGGAACCCGCAGAATCCGCGCGTGGTGCGGACGCTGGGCATGGGGCTGGACGAAAAGGCTCTGGAGGCGGTGCGGAAGTACAAGTTCAAGCCGGCGATGAAGGACGGCAAAACGCCGGTGCCGGTGATGATTACAGTCGAAGTCAACTTCCGGTTGTATTGACGGCTGTGAGCAGCGGAAATAAAGAAGCGGGGCGCATGGGCGCTCCGCTTCTCGTTTGGAGGCCGGTTGGACGGGAGCAGAATTTGGCGCCGGCACCACACCCGGAACCAGGCGAATACGCTCCGTCCTCTTGTGGTTGGACCCAGATCAAATCCTCGGGAAGCAGCCTGCGAATCGTACAATCGGGAGGAGCATTCCCCACGGCAGATACTCCTTCCTCAAATCAGTACAAGGGGCACACGTGAAACTTTTCCCTGCACTCGCCTGTGTGTTTTTGATTGCGGCATTTGAAAGTGGGTGCGGTGGCGTGGGCACCACTGCGGGTGGACCAACAGGCCCTTCCTCTCCGCCGACGAATCTGACCATCCTCTCGCAGACGGCAGGGGATTCCAGCACAGCCTATCGAGACCATCCAGACCCGTCGATTTGCGTTGGCCCAGGCTACGTCATGGAGTTTAACGGCCTGGATGTCATCCTTCGGACAAAGTCCGCCATGGGCGCCATCGTTTCCACATCCACGCAAGTCAATTTCTGGGCGAATGTGGTGAGCCGGACTGGGGGAGGAGGATTCACGGTTGGAGACGTGATTGGAGACCCCAGTTGCTACTACGACCCTCTGAGTCAGAGGTGGTTCCTGGTTGAGAACGATGGCGGCACCAATAATGCGGGAACAGGGCTTTGGATAGCTGTATCGGCCTCCAGTGACCCCACCGGGGTCTGGCGCGGCTTCCTTGACATTCCTCCTCAGATCAACGATCTGGAGCCATTCGTGGGTGCGGACAAGAATGGCTTCTATGTCTGCGGAATCGATAGCACAGGGTCGATTCCAACCGCATCGCAGTTTTGCGACGCTTTCCCAATAGCAGATATGGAGTGGTCGGGCGCAGCCTATCCTGCCACCACGCATCGCAATCGACTGCGAGGGTTTCAACAAGCCTCCCGCCCTGTGATTGACACAAACCCCAATAAATCGGCCTCCGATCCTTTCGTGATCGCGGCTCGCTCGGGACCTGCCCAGAACTGCGCCAGCGCCTCGTGCACCTGGGGATGGCTGGTGAGTTTGGGGCAATGGTCTGGCGCCACTGCATCCATTGTTGGCGCGCACAACCAGGCCTTGAACAGTTCCATGACTTGGTATACGCCGCCCGCGGCGGGTGTGTTGGAGCCGGGCGGAAACTATGTCAAAGTGAGGGAGTCCCATACGTGTGGCAGCGCCTACGCCTCTGCCGCCTCGTCGTCCTTCTACATCGCCTGCGGTGAGGGTGTTTCCCCCACCCACATGGGCATCTTCTGGGCGCAAATCAACCCATCAACCCTGTCCGTGATGCAAGGCGGGATGATCTCCCCGGTCGATTCGAGCGGCAACGCAATCGACGCGATCTTCCCCTCGCTTGCGATTGATGGCAATGACAACGTAGTCATCACCTATACGGGGGTCTCGTCGACCGTCTATCCTTCCACCTACACCACGGCGCAGTATCCTGGTGACGGGTTGGGTACCTTCAGGACTCCCGCTCAGATCTACGCAGGCGCCACTTCCTACACCGCTGACAATCCTGCCGGATGGGGAGTCTATGGTTCCACGGCCGTCGATCCCTCCGACGGAACCGTATGGGGCTACAACCAGGTGGGACTTTCCTCTTCTGAATGGGCAACAGGAATCGTCCACTTCAGCATGCCGGCCCCGTAGCAGCCCCGAGACACAGAGGGCGTTGTCCCCTGGACGAAGTACTTGCCAGAAATGCGCTCAAAGTGCTTGGTCAGATGCATATGCCGATTGAGGTGGTCAATCAACGCATTCATATTTTAATGATTTTAAATAGTTTAGATGGTGCGCCCGGAGAGATTCGAACTCCCGACCCTTTGGTTCGTAGCCAAATACTCTATCCAGCTGAGCTACGGGCGCACACAGGTGGTTTCAACTCAAACCATAGACAGATTATCAGGGATTTGAAGAGGGCGCAATCGCCTTTGGGAGGCGGCATTCGAGCGCTTCACGTTGCGGGTACGGGCTCGGGTGCGGGCTGGGGCGGAATCAGCGGCAGCTCGGCTGCAATCTCCAGGCCGGCCTCGCGGACCAGCTTGGTCACAGCCGCTGCGGTCAGGCGTGTGGCGTCGTACTCCACGCGCAGGGTGCGCTCGGCGTGGTCGAAGCAGAGGCGGCGGATGCCGTAGACATCTTTGGCGCCGGCCAGCGCCAGGACCGCGTTCTCAGTGGGCGGCGTCGTGTAGGAGTAGAGAATTTCCACCGTGGTCATAAAAGAATGATACCAAGCTGCGCCCCGCTATGGATCGGCTAGAGCCCTTGCAGGTACGCGCGGATCTCCGGGTTGGACCAGTCGGGGTCGCCGACAAACTTGCGGCGGATGACGCCTTTGCGATCGATGATGTAGGTCTCCGGCCAGCCTTCGGTGTGGTACAACTTGGCGGCGGACTCGGTGGGGTCGCGGACGGTGATCAGATCAACGTGGCGCTCGCTGAGGAAGCGCTTGTACTCGTCGCGGTCCTCGTCGATGCTGACGGCCAGGATGGCCAGGTCGGGCCGGTCGCTGTGCAGCTGCTGCAGACCAGGCATCTCGCGGATGCAAGGCGCGCACCAGGTGGCCCAGAAGTTGAGCAGGACAACCTTGCCGCGGTAGTCGGCCAGATGGACGGTCGAGGAATCGTCGGAGACGGTGAAGTCGGGGGCTAGCTGGCCGGTCAGGCCGGGGCGCGCGCCGCGGTCGCAGGCAGAGACCACGGCCAGCGGCAGGCACAGAAGGGCGACAGATAAACGTTGGAACCGCACACTTCTATAATACGGAGCGAAAGGGCCATTCGTCATGGGAAAGGACAGACCGGAGGAGAGCGAAGCAGCGCATACGTCGTGGAAGCCGGTGCTGGGGCTCTCCGATACGCCAGGTGAGCCGCTGGCGGTTCCCGCTCGCTGGGGCACCGTATACGACCAGCCGGAGCCGGAAGAGCTACTGGAACTGACCGTGATTGTTCCAGCGCGGAATGAGGAGCAAAACCTGGGCCCATGCCTGCAATCGCTGGTTGCACAGTCGGAGGAGATTTTCACCCTTGGCAAGGACTGGGAGCTGCTGGTGGTGGACGACCACTCCACCGACCGGACGGCTGAAATTGCGTGCGAATTTCCCGGCGTCACAGTGCTCGGGGCCGGCAGGCTGGAGCCGGGCTGGACGGGGAAAAATCACGCCGTCTGGACGGCGGCCAAGAAAGCCCGTGGCCGCTGGCTGCTGTTTACCGACGCGGACACGGTGCATGAGCCGGGCGACCTGCACCGGGCCATCCATGAGGCCACGCGCCACAAGGTGGGCGTACTCAGCTACTCTCCCAGGCAGGTGGTCAGCGGGTGGGCGCAGCGGTCGCTGATGCCGCTGGTCTTCTGCGAACTGGCGCTCAGCTATCCGCCGGACAAGGTGTCCGACCCGGCGCAGCGCATCGCCGCGGCCAACGGGCAGTTTCTGTTCATCGAGCGCGAGGCATACCGCCGCCTGGGTGGCCACGGCTCGGTGTCCGACAAGGTGCTGGAGGATGTGGAGCTGGCTTTTCTGGCCAAGCGGCGCAAGGTGGGCCTCCGCTTCCGCTATGCCGAGGACGCCGTCTCGACGCGCATGTACCGCACCACGGCAGCCATGGTCGAGGGCTGGACGAAGAACCTGGCACTGCTGTTCAACAATGCTTTGGCGCTGGCGGCGTGGCGCGCGCTGGATTTTCTGCTGCTCTTCGGGCTACCGGTGCTGGCCATCGAGCTGTGGGGCGCGCGGCTGGGTGCGCACTCGCTGGAGTGGCTGGGCGCTGGCTGGGTGCTGGCGCTCCTGTGGGTGCGGACTCTGGTGCGGTTCTACGCGCGGGTGGCCAAGTCGAATTTTCCCTTTTGGGACTGCGCCCTGGCGCCGCTGGGGCTGCCTTTGTTTGTCGTGCTGCTTTACCGCAGCTGGTTTCAGCATCGCGTCCTGAAGCGGGTAAGCTGGAAGGGACGGGAGTACGCGGGGTAGACCGCGGGATTCACTTTTCACTAAGACCAAATGCTATAAAACGGGAATCCGATAGACGAGGACTTCTATGAGATCGACAGCGCAGCATCGAAAGGGCCAGAAAGCGGCTCTTATTTGTCTGGCTGCTGCCGCCCTGAGATTTCATCTGGGCGCGCTTGCACAGCCCGCTTCCAAGTCCGAGCCCCTGATGCTGGTGACGTGGTTCGGGCCGGGAGCGATTGCGCTTCCCCAGGGTGACGACTGGACGTCCCAGATGCTGACGGTGTACGACAACATACAACGGCCGGTGGCCCAGTTTAAGAAGTCCAGTACCGGCATGACGGTATCCTTCATCGTCTTCGAGAACCACTCCGGCAAGCCCACAGCAGAGGGATGCCGCGAGGACGCTGTTAACCCGATTCTCGACCATGACGCAAGGCTGATTTCAAAGCGCGTTGACGGTGAGATCAAAAACACGGCTGGCAAGGCGCTGGCTACCACTTCTTATCTGCTCGATCTCAATTTATCCGACGGCCATCTGCAACGCAACCTCTTCGGCTTTGCGGGAGATGCGAAGACCTGCGCCGAGATTCATATTTCCGGCGTATCAGAATCGGCTGCGGAACAAACAGCTATGAATGCAGTTCTTGCCGGCTTTCAACCGGACTTGACCTATCGGCCAAGCGCCGGAGATTACTTTCGAATGGCGTCAATTCTCTTCAAGAATTCCCCCGGCTTGGCCGCCCCCTACTACAAGTCGGCCTTGGACGCGTTGCCGGAGGGGGCTGCCTACCTTGCTCTGCGCCGCGTTACAACTGATCAGCTGGTCATGTCGCTGGGCATGAGTGGAGACATCAAGGACAGCCGCGCAGTTGCCAAAATGGCGATTGCCGCAGATCCAGATTATCCCCTCAACTACTACAACCTTGCTTGTGCAGATGCGAAGCAGGACCGGGTGGCAGACGCAAAGCTTCACTTGCAACTGGCCTTCGATCGGCGGGCGAATGTACTGAAGGGCGAGTCGATGCCCGACCCCGGCAAGGACGATTCCATTCTGAAGTTGAAGAAGGACAAGACGTTCTGGGCTTTCGTGATGACGCTGCCAAGGAATTAGGGAAAGCCCCGAAGGGCGCTTTTCCACGTCGAGGAACTCTATCAAAGGAACGGCCCCGGGGCATTCGTTGAAGCATTTGCCGGGCCTCAATCATCTTGTGTAATGAGGGTTTTGATGATCTTTTTAACGCGGCGGGCTACGTTTTCGGCTTCGCACTACTACTGGAACGATGCCTGGTCCGAGGAAAAGAACGAGCAGGTCTTTGGCAAGTGCGCGCGGCGCAGCGGGCACGGGCACAACTACACGCTCGAGGTGACCGTGGCCGGCGACCCGGACGCGGCCACCGGCTTTGTAGTCGACTTGAAGTGGCTCAAGGACGTGATGGAGCGCGAGGTGCTGGAGGCCTGGGATCACCGCCATCTGAACTTGGAGGTCCCCGAGTTCGCCGCCGGCAAGGCCGTTCCCACCACGGAGAACATTGCCATTGCCGCCTGGAAGCGCCTGGAGCCGGTGGTTTCCGGAGCCGGAGGAGCGCAGTTAAGCGGGGTGCGCGTCTACGAGACGCCGGAGATCTTTGCTGAGTACAGGGGCGGATCATGAACAGCGACGCGGGCAAGGCCTACTTTGGCCGGCGCTACTTGCTCAGCGCCAGCCATCGGCTGCACAGCGACGCGCTAACGGCCGAGCAGAACCGGGCGACGTATGGCAAGTGCAACAATCCGCACGGGCATGGCCACAATTACATTGTGGAAGTGCTGGTGGGCGGCCAGGTCGACCCGGAGACCGGCATGGTTTTGAACCTGGCTGCCCTTGACTCCGTGGTGCAGGAACGGGTAATGGACCGATTTGACCATACCAACTTGAATCTCGATCCGCTCTTTGTGAATCAGGTGCCGACGACGGAGAATCTCTGTAAGGCGGTGTTTGAGCTGTTGGATGGAAAAGTTGAGCCAGCACGGCTGGTGCAGGTGCGTGTGGAAGAGACGGAGAACAACTTTTTTGAGTACTCCGGCGCGTGATTCTGTCTGCTTGAGCGCTCCGGGCAGGTTTTCATGGGAAGAACGAGCATCGCCTGATTTCCCCAGGGCGAGAGGATAAGGAAAATGGCGCAGCCGATTGCAGTAAGCAAGCCCGTTCGCGGTGTTTTGGAGATCGACGAAGGGCTCAGCGGGTTCAGCACCGCCGAAATGTACCGCGAGATTCTGAGCCGGCTGGGCGAGGATCCCAGCCGCGACGGCCTGCTGGCCACGCCGGCGCGCGTCGAGAAGTCGATGGCCTTTTTGACCAAAGGCTACGATGAGGACCCCACCAAGATTCTTCGCGGAGCCATGTTCGACGTGGACTACGACGAGATGGTGATCGTCAAGGACATTGAGATGTTCTCCCAGTGCGAGCACCATATGCTGCCTTTCTTCGGGCGCGTGCACGTGGCCTATATCCCCAAGGGCAAGGTGATTGGCCTCAGCAAGATACCACGTTTAGTTGAAGTGTTTGCCCGCCGTTTGCAGGTGCAGGAGCGGCTGACGCGGCAGATCGCCGACTCGATCCAGGAAGCCATTGCGCCCCAGGGCGTGGGCGTGGTGATTGAGGCGCGCCACCTGTGCATGATGATGCGCGGCATTCAGAAGCAGAACTCGTCCACGGTGACCAGCGCCATGGTGGGCTGCTTCCGGCAGAAAGAGACCCGCGCCGAGTTCCTCTCGCTTGTCCGGCAGCCCGGCTCCGGCGCACTGTGAGCGGGCAGCCCGTTCCGCTAAAGTAGTGAGGTGAACGGGCTCCTGGTAGTAGACAAGCCGGGCGGCATGACCAGCCACGATGTGGTGGGAAGGCTGCGCAGGATTACCGGCGAAAAATCCATCGGCCACCTGGGCACGCTGGACCCCATGGCCACCGGCGTGCTCCCCCTGCTGATGGGCAAGTACACGCGCCTGGCCCAGTACTTCTCCTCTGCGGAAAAGAGCTATACCGGGGCGATCCGCTTCGGATTCGCAACAGATACTTACGACGCCGAGGGCGAACCGGCCGGCCCTGACTGCTGGGAAGAAGTGTGTGCGTCGTTGACTCTGGAGCGGGTGCGCGTAGCGGCCTCGCGCTTCCTCGGCGAAATGCAGCAGATGCCGCCGCCCTACTCCGCCAAGAAGATTGCCGGCACCCCGGCGTACAAGCTGGCGCGCGAGGGCAAGCCGGTGGAGTTGAAGACGGCGCGGGTGGTGATTGCCGCTTTCGAAATCACTGGGCTCAATGGCGCGGAGGCTGCCTTCGAAATGACCATCAGCGCCGGCGGCTATGTGCGCTCGGTGGCGCATGAGCTGGGACAGGATCTGGGCTGCGGGGCGCACTTAAGCGCGTTGCGGCGGACTCGAGCGGGAGCGTTCTCGATCGGCGAGGCGCATACGCTTGAGGAACTCGATGCGCTGGCCGGGAATGCCGAGGCGCTGGAAGGGTTGTGCATCCATCCGCGCGATCTGCTGCCGGAGATCCCGGCGGTGACCGGCGATGCGCAATCGCTCGGCCGCTTGCGCAACGGTGCGCAGGCCAATCTGCCGGAGTTTTCCCGCGCGCCCATGGTGAAGGTCTTTGCCGGACAGCGGGAACTGGTGGGCATTGCCAAGCGCATCGCCGGCACCTTGTTTCAGCCGGTGGCGGTAATGGGGTAAAGGCGGGGAACAGGGAATAGGGAAAAAGCTCCCGTGCCCCATCCTTGATGTCCTTCTGAGCAGCGGAGCCGAAGAACCTGCGTTTCGAAACTCGGGCGAAAGGGTGGGGACCCACAAACCCCAAGATGCAAGTCGCAACGTGAAGGAGTCAAAGGGAGACAATCCGCTCCGGCGTGATGCGCCCGCGCAGCAGATCTCCGAACGCCAGCAGGTTTCCTTTCAGGCGTCCTGGGCGATCTTCGCGGGATCTGCTGGAGCGGATGAGGGAGTGGGCCAGGTTGGAGAGGACCAGGCGCAGCCAGAAATGGACGATCAGGCGGCTGAGGCTGGGCACTCCCGACTTTTTCCAGAGATAGAGGGGGTTGACGATCTGCGAATAACCAAATCGGAGACCGGATGTGCGGCCGACGGTGCTGCCAAGATGGACAAGGGCCGTTTCGCCGTTGATTACGATCCCACCCAAGCTGACCGCGCGCGTGGAAAAGTCCAGATCTTCGAGCCAGCCGTAGAGAGGGAGGCGCTCATCAAAGCGGACCGCCCGGGCGACCTCCGTCCGCACGAACATATTGCAGCCGATGACCGATGGAACCGGCTGGACGCGACCGCCCGGACTGAGGCGATCGAGAATCTGCCGAGCTTGGCCATGCGAGTGGCCGGAATCGGTTCGCGCGCCGTCCGCAGCCATGTGCGCCATGGCAACTGCGATGTCTGTGCGTTGGTCGAATAGTGCTTCCATGCTTTCGATGTAACTCGGGGCCAGGACGACATCGTCGTCGAGGAAGAGAATGTATGCAGTTGCGACCTGGCCCAGACAGGCGTTGCGTTGGGCTGCGGAGCCCTTCTTAACGGGAACGGCCACAGCGACGTTGGGCAGGGAACGGGTTGCGGGCAAGATCGAATCCGTGTCGCCTGGGCAGATCAGGATCTTGAGCGGCTGGCGTGTCTGGGTTTGGAGACTGACGACGGTTTCATGCAGGATGGGCGCGCGGCCTGCGGTTGGGATCATGATCGTCGTCTGCTGCAGTGTGCTCTCCACATCGACTCCCGTGTTATTTGTGCAGGAGCGGCTTCAATGCGGGGAGCAGGGTGTTGGCGATGATCTCCGAGCCCTTGGCGGTGGGGTGGATGCCGTCCTGCTGGATTACCCCGGTCTGGTTGATCAAGTCCTTGTAAATCATCGGCACAAAGGCTGGGTGGTGTTTGGCCGCCAGGTCGCGAAAGAGCTGCTCGAACTGGTGGATGTAGTCGCTGCCGTAGTTGGGCGGCAGCGTGATGCCGGCCAGCAGAATTTTGACGTGGGCGGATTCCAGCGTGGTCAGAACCTGGTCCAGGTTGCGACGGGTCTGGTCGGGCGGCAGGCCGCGCAGGCCGTCGTTGCCGCCAAACTCGACAATGACGACTTCCGGATGCAGGCGCAGGATCGCGGGCAGGCTGGCGACGGCGTCCTTGGTGGTGGCCCCGCTGGTGCCCCGGTTGCTAACTGTGTAACGGTAGCCCAGGCGGTCCAGGTCGCGCTGCAAGGCTTCGGGATAGGCCTGGCCGCTCTGCAGGCCAAGGCCGGCAGTGATGCTGTCGCCAAAGCAGACGATCAGCGGGCGGCTCACGGGGAGGGCCTGCCCCCCGCACAGCGTTGCGGCCAGAAGCAGCAGTCCGAGTGAAACAACGCGCCTGCGGGAAACGTACACATGGATAGTGTAGCGAAGTGATGGGGACAGGTTCGGGAGGCCGGGATTGATCGAAGTTCGGGACGCGAAGAAGTGGATACAGAACGGGGCGCGGCGGGTGGAGATTCTGAAGGGGATCACACTCACGATTCCGGCTGGGCAGTTTGTGGCCATTGTGGGCGCCAGCGGCAGCGGCAAGAGCACGCTGCTGGGCCTGCTGGCCGGTCTGGACACGCCCAGCGAGGGCGAGATCTGGCTCGATGGAGTGCCGATCCACAACCTGGTTGAGGCGGAACTGGCGCAGGTGCGGGGTAGCAAGATCGGGTTTGTGTTCCAGTCCTACCAGCTGATCCAGACGCTCACGGCTCTGGAAAACGTGCTGCTGCCATTTGAGCTGAACCTGGAGGGCAGCGGCCTGAAGCAGGCGCGGCGGCTGTTGGACGAGGTGGGCTTGAGCGAGCGCCTGGATCACTACCCGGTGCAGCTCTCCGGCGGCGAGCAACAGCGCGTGGCGCTGGCGCGAGCGTTCGTTGTTGAGCCGCCGATTGTGATGGCCGATGAGCCGACGGGCAACCTGGACTCGGCCAATGGAAAGCTGGTTCTGGACCTGCTTTTGGAGCGGAACCGCAAGGCGGGAACAACGCTGGTGCTGGTGACCCACGACCCGGAGGTAGCCGGCATGGCGGACCGCAAGATTGTGCTCAAGGACGGCATGGTGGTGGAGGATTCGCTTCCGTTCGTAGGTGTCGCGGGGGTGACGGCTTGACCTGTGCTTTGAGAACGCCTTCCTCAGGGGCTAAGGCCCCCGCCTATTTGGCTGGGATCATGTACGGGCTAAAGCCCGTATCTTTCGCTCTGCTAAAGCCGGTACCCTTCACTCTGCAAGAGCAAGTACCCTTCATTGCGGCGGTTCAACATGGCTAAGCGGGCGTTGAGCTGGAAGCGGGCGGGGGCGATCGGCTGGCGGGATTTGAAATCCGCGCCGGGCAAATTCGGCTTCGTAGTGCTGAGCGTCGCCGTAGGTGTGGCGGCGCTGGTCGGTGTGCGCGGGTTCAGTGAGAGCTTCCGTAAAACTTTAGGAGTTGAGTCGAAGGCATTGATGGCTGGAGACTTGAGCGCGCGGCTGTTTCACGCGCCAACGGCGGAAGACGAGGGCAAAGTCGATGCGGCCCTCAAGAAAGCCGGCGACGGAATCCGCTCGACATGGGTAACCGAGACCATCTCCATGGCCTCAGTGCCGCCAGACCCGGTGCCGCTTCTCGTGTCTCTCAAAGCTGTTGATCCAGCCGAGTATCCCTACTACGGCACAGCAGTGCTGGAGCCGGCAATGAGCCTGCAGCAGGCCTTGGATGGCGATTCAGCGGTGGTGGCCGAGGAGTTCCTGATCCGGCTGAATTCCCATGTGGGCCAGACGCTGCGGCTGGGCGGGCGCGATTTCAAAATCGCAGCGGTCCTGAAGCAGGAGCCGGACAGGCTCACCGCCGGCGCCGGCATGGGACCGCGGGTGATGATCTCCGAGGCGGCGCTGGAGCGGACGGGCCTGATTGCGCCGGGCAGCCGGTCGAGCCAGCGGCTGCTGGTCAAGCTGCCAGCAAAGGTTGATCCGGTGGCTCTGCGCAGGGACGTGGAGCAGGCGCTGCCTGAGGCGCAGGTGATGGACTTCCGCGAGGGCAATCCCGCGCTGAGCCAGGGGCTGGACAACTCAACCGCGATTTTGAGCCTCATTTGTTTGGTTGCGATGGTGCTGGGCGCCATCGGCGTGGCCATGGCCATGCATGCGCACCTGGAGCAGCGCATGGATATGCTCGCCATTTTGAAGGCAGTGGGCGCGGGTTCGGGCGATCTGCTGCGGATTTTTCTGCTGCAAACGCTGGGGCTCGGACTGGCCGGAGGCGTACTGGGCGTGGCCGCCGGGGTGGGCGTCATGACGGCGCTGCCGGCGGTTTTCGGCAATCTGCTGCCGGTGCATGCGGTGCTCGAATTTCCCTGGAAATCCATCGCAGCGGGTTTGGGCACAGGCCTGCTGACCACGCTGCTGTTCTGCCTTCCGCCACTTCTGAACGTGCGCGGCGTGCGCCCGGTGCTGGTGCTGCGCAGGCTGGTAGAGCCGGGGCCGGAGGGGATCGGCGGATGGTTCGCGCGCTGGTGGGCGCGGCGATTGCAACTGGGAATTTCCGTGCTGGTGGTCGCCGCGCTGGGCGGCATTGCCTGGGCACTCTCCGACTCAGCCAAGGTGGGCACGTCGTTTGCAATTCTGTTCACCGCAGCACTGGTTGTCTTGCTGGTGATGGCGGCAGTGGCGCTGGCTACGCTGCGTTTTCTGCTCAACCGGGTGCGGCTGCGGTTGCCGTCGTTCCTGCGCCATGGGCTGGCGAACTTGTACCGGCCCGGGAATCAGTCTACGGCAGTCCTGGCTGCGCTGGGCCTGGGCGTCATGCTGATTCTGGCCGTCTACCTGATGCAGTCGTCGCTGCTCAAGGATTTGCGCGAGACGGCGTCGCCCAAGCTGCCCAATGTGTTCGTGATCGACGTGACCAGCGATGAAGTCGCAGGGGTCAAGGACTTCTTTGCCCGTCAGGCCGGAGTGATTCAGGGGCTGGACCTGATGCCGGTTGTGGTGGGCAAGTTCGTTTCCATCAACGGCCAGCGCCTCGACGCCGAAACCGATGAGCAGGCCCATGCGCGTCATTTTCCCCGTAGAATGCTGGAGAATGCTGAGCTGAGCTGGGCCGATGCGCCGCCCGCGGGCGACAAGGTGACGCAGGGCACCTGGTGGACGAATGAGCGTGCGACGGAGATTGCGGTTGGCTCGGGCGTGGCGGAGCGGCTGCACCTGAGTGTGGGCTCGGCGGTGGAACTGGAAACCGGCGGCACAGTACACGCGCTCAAGGTGGCCGCGATCTACCGTGCGGACGGCGAGCACCTGGGGGCGCGGGTCGAGTTCGTGCTGCCGTCGGCGCTGCTCAAAGACCAGACGGCCACCTGGTACGGCGGCGCGCATATGGATCCCAAACAGGTGGCGGCGCTGGAGCGAGGGCTGTTCGCGGCGTATCCGACGGTGACGGTGATCAACCTGGCCGATGTGCTGGACCGGATTGAGAGCGTGGTGAATCAGATCACGTTTGTGGTGCGCTTCCTGGCTGGATTCTCCATCTTTGCGGGACTGATGATTCTGGCTTCGAGCATCGCCAGTACCCGCTTCCGGCGCATGCGCGAGGCCGTGGTGCTGAAGACGCTGGGCGCAACGCGCATGCGGATCGTGCGTACCTTCAGCGTGGAGTTCAGCGTGCTCGGGCTGCTGGCTGGAGCAGTGGGCGTGGTGTTCGCCAACATTCTGACGCGCGTGCTGCTGCACCGGCTGGAGGTTGGCTTCCACATTGAGTGGGCGCCAACGCTGACGGCGCTGGTGGGGACAGCGGTGCTGGCGACGGCGACGGGATGGATTGCGAGCTATCGGATCCTGGGGTTGCGGCCGCTGGAAGTGTTGCGGGAGGAATAGAGCAGAGAGCGCGGTCAGCTTCCAGCCGGCTCACTGCGCCTCCAGCGTGGCTTCCAGTTGCAGAACATTGGAGACAACCTGCTGGCCGGGGTGGATGCCATCCTTGCTGGGGATCAGTTCCTGTTTGCCGTCGGGCAGCATGTTGCCCGGATGCACTTCAACGCGCTTGAACTTGTTGCCCGGCGCAGGGACAAAAACCCAATCGCGGTCGTGCAGATGCAGCACCGCGCCGGCAGGCAGCACGGCATGGCTCTCCTTGTTCCTGCTTGCGAAGGTTGCGGTGGCGAACATGCCCAGCTTGAGGATGCCGGGATTGGGAATCTGGATGCGCACCTTGGCGGTGCGAATGCTGGGGTCGAGCACCGGACCAATGTCGCTCACCCGGCCGGTGAGTACGCGATCGGGATAGGCCGTGAGCTTGATCTGCGCGGATTGTCCCAGTTGAATTTTGGGAATATCGTTCTCGTACACGTCGCAGACGATCCAGACGGAGGAGAGATCGGCGATGGTAAAGGCTGTAGCTGTTCCGGAGAGATTGACGCCGGCTGCGGCGTCCTGGGTCACGTTCTGCGCAATAATGACGCCGGAGATGGGCGCGTAGACATTGACCACGCTGCTGGGGTGGTTCTTGTCCACGCCCAGCGTCTTCAATTGCTCTTCCGCCGCAGTGAGATCCGCCTGCGCATCCTTCTCGGTGTCCTCGGCCTGCTCCAGCATGGACTGCGCGATGGCTCCGTGATCGTAGAGAGCCTGCGACCGGACATAAGCCTTGTTGGCCAGCTTCTCATCGTTGGCCGCCTTCTGATAGGCGTTGAAAGCTCCGGAGACATCGGGGCTTTGCACCTTGAGCAGCAGGTCGCCCTTCTTGACATGATCGCCAAGGCGGGCCTTGATGTCGACCACGCGGCCGTTGGCCAGGGAGATGACGGGGATTTCGCGGGCAATGTCGGGGAAGACGGAGCCGGTCACATTCAACTCCGCCGATGCTTCGCGCTGCTCGGCGGCAACCAGCGGAAACTGGCCGGGCTTGTCGACCGAGACCAGGCTCATGTCACCAGTTTGCGCCACCTGCGGCGAGGGCGGCGCGCCATCCGAGGGGTTGAACTCTTTCTTGCATGCGGTGAGCGAGACAAGAGAAGAAAAACAAAGGGCAGTCATGACGATGGATTTGCTGGTCATTGAATTACCTCGCGACCTACAGCAAGATTCAGTTGTCCCGCGGCAGCCAGATAGGAGCCGATCAGCTGGGCATAGGCCAATTGCACGGTGCGATAGTCGCTCTGCGCATTGAGAAAATCCATCAGCGATGCGCCGCCGTGCTGGTAGGCGTAGGTGACTGTATCGCGCACCCGCAGGGCTTCGTTGTTGTACTTTTCCTTGTAAGGCTTGAGCAGCGCGATGTTGCTGCGCACCACCTCATAGGACGAATCCACATCGCTGAAGACCTGGGCGCGCGCCGCATCGGTCAGTTGCTGGCTGCGATCGATGTCGATCAGCGTGCGTTTCTTCTCGCCCTGGTTCTTGTCGAAGATGCGCAGGGGGAGGTTCACGCTTACGCCCAGCGTGTCGTAATCGTTGGGGTTGCTGAAGGATGGATTGTGAGTTTCCCAAACGCTCCAGGTGGGGTCGGTTGAGCCGTTGGCCTGGGCGAGCTTGTGATCGGTCTTCGATCGAAGAAGGGTCTCGATGGCGGCCTGCAAGTCGGGGCGGGCATCGAGCGCGGCCTGGCGGTAGTCGTCCAGCGGCTTGAGGGCATCGCTGAATTCGAACGGGCCGTCTACATCGAACTGGTCGACCGGGGTGCGGTCATTCAGCAGTTGCAGCAGGGTGATCTTGGAGGTGCGCAGGTTGACGATGGCGGTTTCGATCTCCGCCTCGTACTGCACGCGCAGCAACTCGATGCGGTCGAAGTCGACTTGCGCGAGGTCTCCGGCCTGGAGACGGCTGCGGCTGATGTCGATGATCTTGTCGTAATACTCCAGGTCAGCCTTGGCCAGATTGAGCACAAACTTGGACTGCAGGGTCTCAACAAAGGCAGACCGCAGAGCGAAGAGCATGTTCCGGGTCAGGTCCTCGTGCTCGGACTGAGTGATCAGGGTGCCTTCTTTGGCGCTCTCCAGGCGCAATTCGCGCTTGTGATCCCGCTCATGGAGATAGCTGACGCTGTTCTGGATCTCAGTGCCGGCGAGCGGCTGCCAGACGCCATTGTGCGGTAGCAACTGGGTTCCATCGGTGAGCAAGGTGTATTGCGGGTTGGGGCGCAGAAATGCGGTGATCTCCGCTGCTTGCGTCTCATCGACGTTGAGCGCGTCGGCCTTGAGGGCGGGGTTGGAGATCTCGAATTTTGCCTTGACCTGATCCCAGGTCAGGGCCTGCTGTGCCCCGCTGCTCCCAGGCGCAAGCGTCAGCAGCGCCGCAGTTGCGAGGGCGGCAAACGTTGGGAGTTTGTACTTCATACACAGCCTTCGCGCCGTGGTCTGCACGGCGAACACAGGAAAGTAGGAGGCCCAGGATGTAGGAAAGAAAATGGCGAAAGATCAGGCTGCCGGAGGGGGACGGCTCTGGATGGGATGGCGCGCTCGACCGCGAGTAAACGGTGCCTGTGGGCCGGCCTGCGTGGACACGCGGAGAACGGCGAAGGACAAACCATCAAAGGCCCGTAGCGGGAGAGTTGCCGGCGCAGGAAAGAGGGAGTGCGGGGCAGCACAGGCATGGCTCCTGCGCTGGCAGCAGTCGGTCTCCGCCGGGTTCTGCATTGCCTGCAGATCGTCCGTTACCGAGATGACCGGGAACAGGATGAGCAGGAGCACCGCCAGGGCCACAAGCTGCATGCGCCTGTCGCCGTGGGCGCATGGGGCGAGTTGCAGCCAAAGAGAAAGCATGAAGGCTGCAAGCAGAACCCAGGCGAAATTGAGGACCAGCTCCATTCGCAGAGCTGATTCTACATCAGGGAAGTATGTCAGTGATCAGGGTGCTCTGTTTTCCATGGTGCACGGAAGTCAGTGAGCGACGGGTGGGTATTCCCTAAATTTTTGATAATCCTTAATTTGGGGCTGGGTTTGCGAGCCGGGCCGGGATGGCTGCCGGGTGGGCGTTGTTGGCTGAGGACGGGTTTGACCCTGAACAGGAATCCCCCTTATGATGGATAAGTTGACCTTTGGCGTCCGGCGCCCTGCCGAGGCTCAGGTCAATGCAGGCTTCAAGACGAGCCAGCCCGGATTCGCGGCTCTCTCGATTGTTGCCCCTTCGTTCAATGGTAGGACAGCTGCCTCTGGAGCAGCATATCGGGGTTCGAATCCCTGAGGGGCAACCATACAAACCCTTTCAATCTATGGCGGTGCGCCAGTTGCTGGAGAGGGATATCGCAGCGCCCAGAGCATTTTTGGAATACACGTACACTTTTTGCGAGCCGTGCATGGTGGCTTTTCTCTGAAGAAAAAGCCACTCGGTGGCCGTGCCTCCGGGTACATCTACTCTCATTCTGCTTGAGCGACTGCTGCGCATTTCAAAGCGTGTGATGAGAGTTTCAAAGCGATATGTTCAAATCTGCCGCCATGTGCTTGCCCTCGGGGGAGACAGCTTCCGCAAGGCTCCGGCCTTCCATGCGGATCGACCAGCCCGCGGGCAAGGACAGGATACTCAAGAGTTCCGGCCGCTTCGCTGCGATCTCATAAACGCGCAGTGCGTGCGGCTCCGCCTTCCAATCCACTCGATCGGCGTCGAAGACACGCCAGCCGCTGTCTTCCGGTAGATCGGAATCCTGGCGGATGGCTGCCATTCCGGCTGCCGTCAGTCCCTCGGGATAGACAAGGACTCCCGCATCGTAGTTGACCGGTTCTGCTTCAACCTCAAGGCGAGCGTGCACAAGCTGCTGCGCGTGCAGCACGGCACAAGTGAAGTTCAAGCCGGGGAGGAAATGCTCGGAATCGTATGCGTAGTCCGGCTCTTCTACCACCACTTCACTGCCCGTGCGCGTGAGCCGGACAATGTTCCAGTCCAGGCGCTGCTTCAGGCTCTTGCCGTCGGCTGGCGCCGGCTTTCCCGCCACAAGGCTCAGAAGAAGATCGCCCAGATCGCGCAGCTCATCGGCTACTTCTGCCACATAATCCAGGCCGCTGCTGTTACGGAACGTTAGCCGCATTCGAGATCCTTTGCTTGATGAAGTCCTTCACCGCTTTCCTCGCTGCTGTCTCCGCGTCGATCAAACCCTGCCGCAGATGAAGGGGAATCTTGGATCCAAGCGGCGTCTTGAACCATTCTGCCATGGTGCGACTGCCTTTTGAGCTGTTGGCGGTCTTCGACAGGATGAAGTAGTTTTCTTCCAACTCGAGCACCGCCTGTCGATCTGCCTGTCCCAATTTGAGGAAATCTGGGTCGCGCATGATTTTCTCAACCGGATAAATGTGGTCGGAGGATTGCACAGCCTCTGCCAACCGCTCTCCGGTCTCGCTTGTCACGTCGATCACGCCGTCTTCCAGCAGGTGGGGCGCCACCTTGCGCATGTTTTGAAGTGCCTTTTGGGCTGCCCCTGGCCCAGGGGTTCCTCTCCGTAGCGCTTCGAATACCTCCGGCTTGAGGTCCTTGATCCGCTCCGCAAGATCCTTTTCGAGCTTCGTGACGCGATCTTTGAGGAGCTTAAGTTTCATTTCCTCCTCGGCAGTCGGAAAGTGGTGTTCCTTCCCAAAGTTGTGTTGCTCCACATTTGCTGCCTGTAGGTCGCTTTCGAGTTTCTCAATGTCTTTCTGCGCTTGACTTACCTGAGATGCGAAAGCTTCTCCAGCCTCCAGGTTTTTTTCCAGCTCTTGCATTTTCTTTTTCGCAACAGCGATCTCCTCGTCGGCCGCTGCTGCTTCCGCCTTGGCTGCCTTCACGGCTTTTTTCGTTTCATTCCGCCATTGCTTCAGTTGCGGATCTTGACCTGAGCGTGCTCCCTTGGTCTCGGATGTAAGGTCCTTCACAACTCCGGCTTCCCGCTCGGCCTTTTCCACGGCAGCGTTGGCCTTGATCAGGCGCCGGTTGGCCTCCTCCAGCCTGCTTTCCACATTCTTCAAGGCAGTGCGTGTATTGTTCAGGCTGGTTTGAGCTGCGGCTGAGGTGTCGCGGGCCAATCGGCCGCGCCGGCCCAGCGGCGCTGGGGGGGGCGCGGCAGGCACGGCCGTTGCCGGATCGGCAGGAACCGGAGGCGTGTCCGCGGCAGGGACGTGGTCTGGCGCAGGCGCAGCAGTGGTATCGGCGGCCGCTGGTTTGACGGCCGAATCATCCGCAGCGGCGGTGGTGTCCAGCTTGTCGTTTCCCGGCTTCAGCAGAGACTGATCGCCTTCAGCCGGGGCAGGGGATGGCGCCGGCGAACCTGTATTCGCCGCCGCGCCTGAAGCGTCATCGGCTCCGTGTGCGGCCTGTTGGGCAATCTGTTTCTCAGCGTCATCCCGGATGGCCTTGGCAGCGTCTTCGGTAATCTCCTTGGCCTTGGCGAGCTTAGCCAAGTCTTGCTCCAGCCTGATCAGGTTAGCCGCGCTGCGGCCCTTTGAGAATGCCTCGATCGCCTTGCGCAGGCCGGCCGAGTTCGCGAACAGATCGAGGGCGCCTTTGGCATCCAACCCCGCCCCGATGATGGAGGCGATCACCCAAAACTCGGAAGGCTCCACGGAACTCAGGTTTGCCTTGTGAGCGGCCAGGTCGTCATTGTACTGGCTGTACAGGTCGTAGGCCTGCGAGGCGCTCAACCCCGCTATGCTAACACCCACCACAATGCTGGCGCCGCCGGTGACGAAAAACGATGCGATCATCAACCCGAACAGCAGCGCAGTCTTCAGCTTCTCTCCAACGCTCTCATGGGAGGCGTCCTCGACCGCGTCGTCGATGATCATGGCAAAGATCGATCCCGGCGTGATGAGCATTTTTTCTTTCGCCAGGCTCACCAGAATGTCGAGCTTGTAAATTCGCTTCGAGTCCGACGCCAACTGGGAGAGAGAGTCCCGTATGGCGGCCTGGTGTACGTGCAAATACCAGTCGACGAGGAGCATGATTTTGTCGGGATCGGTTTCGCGCAGCAGCTTCTCCCTGGGAAAATCCGGCCACGCAATAAAGGGGAACTGCGGCAGGAGTCTGCCCACCTGATCCAGTGCAGTTTCGCGCGCGGCCGTTGCCTGCTCAGCTTCCGCCTTCTTGGCGTCAATCACCGAAGAGTCAGGAAGCAAGCTCATCATCTCTTTGACGGCCTCTCCGTTCGCCTTGCCGGCCTGCTCATCGGCAGCGTCGACGATCTTCTCCAGGGGGTCGCGGCTGGGCGCCAGCGTGGTTTCCATCTGCTTCGCGGTTCGGTTCCACTCCGTGCTGAATTGACTATTCATACCCTCGGTCAGGAATCGGTCGCATACGCGATCCGCGTTGCGCAGCAGGTCAACGGCAATTCTGACGGTGTTGGTGCGGAACAGTTCTTCAAAAGCCGCGATGCGCTTCCTGAACTCCGGAATTCCACCCGTGATGCCGAAAACCGCAAGTTCCCCGTTGATTCTCTCGGGCAGATCGGACGGGAAAGGATCTTCCGAATAGGTTTCCAGATACGCATGGATGTCGGATTGAGAGTGCATGTTGGAAAGCGCGTCCTGTTGTTTCAAATCCTTGTACGCTGGGGCCAGCCCGTCCACCAGGCCGGTATCGAGAGTCATTGTCTCGGCGGCCTTCGTTTGAAATGTAGACTCCGCCTCCGCGGCTTCCAGTTGTTCAAGCTTGCGACTGGCAAGGAGCTGGTTGACCGCGTCGACAGCTTCCTTGGATGTTTTGGTCTTGCGTCCGCCTTTCTTGAGCTGATACCACTCAGCCGGGGTGAGGCCGGACTCTTGAACGGCCTCGGCAATTCGAACCCGGTCGGCAGGGGAGAGATGTGCGCCGTAGTTTTCCTGGACGTACGCGAAGAATGCCTCGGTCTGCTTGGAGAGAATCACCAGATCGATCAGGTCGGCTCCGTGCAGAGGCGTGGTCCATTCGAAGTCCCCGGCATGAAACAACTGCCGTCCCACCTCGTCGGGAGCATTGCGGTTCACTTCAAATATGCGGTAGTGGTGTTTTCCCTGGATCGTACCATCTGCCTTCAATCTGTAAGTTCCGGGTTTCAGTTTGTTCTCGTCGAGCGTCAAGCCGGCTCTGGACCCGTTGGAAAGAACTGCCACCGCGCCTGTTTTGGAGTCTTCGTATGCCGAGATGGCTACGATTGTTTCTTTCAGGATATCCCGCTTTTGCGCTACCTGCGCGTCTGGAAGGGGAGCACGCTGAATCGCAGTGCGTCCCGAGCTGCTCTGCTGAATGACATGCGACAGTTCATGCGCGAGCAGCCGTTGGCCGCTCGAGGTTGATGGCTGATACTGTCCGTCGCCGAAGACTACGTGATTGCCAGCGGTGAATGCGCGAGCCGAAACTGCCTGGGCCGATTGCGCGGCCTCCGCGCTGGTGTGGGTCCGAACTCCGCTGAAGTCATATCCGAAGCGGGGCTCCATGAACCGGCGCGTCGCCGCATCGAGTGGCTGACCGGGGGACCGCAACACCTGATGAACAGCGGGCGGTGCGGCAGTTTGATGCGAGGCGCCAGAGACAGGCTGGCGCTGCAGCCATGAAATTCCGGATGCGGAGACTGCAGGAAGAGGATTGGCTCCGGCTGAAGAGATCCCCATCACCTCTTCGGCAACACGATCCGCCTCCTGTTCGTAACCATCGCCGGCTTCGGAGACCGCAAGCTTTGTCTGCGCAGCGAAAGAGCCCTGAGGGAGCGGACGCAATCTTGCCGGATGCCAGGGCGCATGGCCGGCCGCAGGAGTCCCCGGCTCTCGTGCGCTGGCCGGATGATCTGCATGTCTGATGTGCTGCCCGTCCTGATTAGGAACGTTCAGACTCTGTTCGGTTTGCCCGCTTGCGCAACGCGCGCATCCTCCCCCGCAAGGACAAACCGAGCGTGTGCTTGAATGGGTCTCCTGCGCGCGCGGCATTGCGGGTGTTTCGCGAGCACGCCGGTGCGCCGGCAAGGCGTCTGCTTTCGGTCGCGGCTCGCGGGTGAACATGGTTCATGACCTCTCAGCGGCAGTTGCAGCTCGCTCCTTGCTGACGGACCTCTGCGGGAGGAAGTGCTTTCACAATCGGCTCTGCCGTGCCGGTCGTTCGCAGCTGCCGCGGCCCGGTGCGCTTTCCGATCGGCCTATCTCGCGCCATCATCGGCATTGAAGTTCTCCGGAAAAGTTATTGCTGGTCGGTCGAAGTGCTCTTATCTTGATTCGGCAATCCCACAACCCGGATGGGTTGCGGCGGATCGCCGAGCGGCGATTCACTGGTCAGAGTAATGCTTTTGTAAACCGCCTGACCCTTCACCGGAGCAAAGCTGGCAGAGTCGATATAGATGGGCTGCCCTTTGCTGTTCGCAATCTCAATAAACATTCCAGCACTCGGGTTGGCCGGCATGGCGCCCTGCAGAAGAAACAGCCCAGTCTCATCGGTGTAGGAGAACCCATATTGCCGCTGCCAGATCTTGTCGCCATCAACCAGAAAAACGGTGAGCGCGGCGATGGGTTGCGCGGCGGCCGAGTAAACCCGGCCCTGCAAGACCCAATCATCGGCCGTGACAGCGGGCGCGGGCGTGGTTGCTTGCTGGTTTACCGCGGTCAGGCGGCCGATGGCGAGCGTGGTTGCCTCCAATTTGGCCTGTGCCGCCTTGACGCCAGCATCCTGGGCTCCGTACTGCTGTTCGACTTCGGCGGCGTAGCGCTGCTGTTGCGCCAGCCGCGCCTTGTGAACCAGCATGGCCCCATTCAATCCCAGCTGCATCGCCGTGCCCGCGCTGCCTAACGTTGCGCTCATCTTGGCGTTCACCAGGTCCGCTGAACCTTCATTGATATTCGTTGCCATGGTTGTGATCCTTCCCTTTGTTCAACGCTCTTCAAGAGTTTCAATCGGTTTATTATGCGAGATGGATCCCTCCTGATCGCCTAGGTTCCTGCCACCGCGAACGTGGGATAAGCCCGGCCGCATAGCTGCTGGCCGCCGGCGTCGATCAGGACGATATTGCCTGTAGTCATGGCAGTTGCCGGCAGCGCAAGAAGGCATGAAGTGGCAATGTTCTGGGTGGTCATGTTGAAGACGCCGACGGTGACCCCGGAGACGTACACCGTGCCAAGCGGCTCCTGGAAGCGATTGCCGATCACCTGCAGCGTCCAGCCAAGCAGCAGCGCATCGGTCCACGCACTGACATTGACTGCGTCAAGCCAGGTGGCATTGTTGGAGAAGATCAGGCTGTCCGGAGTGAAGATGAGTACCGACGCAAGTTCGACTTGACCGCTGCCGCGCGCCTCTAGCTGGCATGTGTTGCTGCCGAATAATACGGTCCCGTTGGAGACGGTTGAGAACGAAGCAGCTCCCGCGGCGAGTCCCTGGGTTGAGGGGTTCTGCGCGGCATTCGCAAAGTCGGCGGGCTTCATGGCGGCGGCGCTGCTCAGCTCAATGGCCGTTCCAAAATTCAAGACGCATACCGTCTGCGCCAGTTGCAGGGTTGAATTCGCGACCGTGCCGCCCGTGGCGAAATGATTGTTGACAATGGCCATGGGACCGAGACCAAGCAGCACCAATCCCTGGCCAAGCGCAACCCGGACCGTGTTCTCCGCAATGCGGACCGCGGGGATGCCGGGCTCGAAGGTTGGGCTGCTCGAAAGCAGGGTTGCCGCAGCAAATGCGGGTGGTGTCGCGAACAGGATGACGATGCCGCCGGCGATCACGTGCGCATTGGAGTTCTCATTGCTGGTCCCGTCCCAGTCGCGGGTCTCCGCGATCTGGTTGCGGCTGATTTCCAGGCCCTCGGAGAGCAACACAAAGATGCCGGAAACCTGCACGCCCGGGCTTTGGCCGAAGTTCGTGATCGTGTTGTCGCGCATGGTGAGCGACGAAGCATCGGGAACTGTGATGGCACCGATTCCCATCAACGCGGTCAGTGCCGTTGCCTTCGAGTTGTCAATAGGCCGCTTGACCGTGTCTGTGATGGTGTTGCCGAGGATGGAAAGCCCCTCGATGGTGACGACTTCGTACTGCGTGGTCAGGTCGAAGTAGGCCACCGGCCCGATGCCGCACAGGCCCATGTCCGAAATGGTGTTGCCTTCGATGTGAATATTCACGAGCGGCCCGGCATTGGCATAGGTGACCGGCGTGCCTACAGTCGTGCCCACAATGGTGAGGCCGCCGGTGCAGCAGTTGTCGGCGCCGCCCACGATGACGCCATTCCAGCCGCCCGTGACCTGTTGATTGCCATCGAGAGCGACGATGCTCCCTAGCGTGATGCCGTTGCGCGACCCGTAAACAATCTCGTTCCCACAGACGTAGACGTTCGCCGAAGGTCCGCCGATTTGAATTCCCCCGGGATGAAGAATGTCGCCGTTCGCATCCGGCAGTTGCAGAACAACCTCTGCCGCGACGGTGGCTGGAAGGAATCTTGCCACGGTCACAGGATTGGCGAGCGTCACGATGTTGCGTTCAACGTAGAGCAGCGTACCGCTCACCTCGATTGCAGCCCAGTTGCTCCGTTCGTCGCTCATCACGACGCGGTTGTCCCGCACCACCAATTGAGTCGCCCTGACGGCGAGAATCGCCGGATACTGTGCTCCGGTCATCACCAGGTATTCAATGGTGGTGTCAATCACGCCTCGCTCTTTGAAGGCGCCGACGGAATCCTGCGGGACCTGCTGGCCGGCTTTGCCCGCTGCGCCGCTCGGAAGCAACGCCACATCCTGGCCATCGATCAGAATGCCCGCCTCGTTCTCAGCAGCCTCCACAGCGAACGATCGAAACTGAATGTGCGATGAGTTCAGCACCGTGAAGACTGCATGGATGCCGCTCAGTTGCTGATTCTTTCCAAACCACGGCGGAGCATTTCCATTCCAGCTTGGAGACAGCGAAGCCGATGCAACCCGCGTCTGCCAGCCGCATCCGTGGATGACAACGTCCTTGCAGCCGGCGACGACGACATTTTCAAAATATCGTCCAGGGAGAATGCACACCTCGCCGCCCCAGGCGGGCAGCGAGTCGATCGCGTCCTGGATGGAGGTGAAGTCTCCAAAGCTCTCAACTCCGTCGCCGACCCGGTGCGTGCAGCAGCCCTGCGATTGCGTGATCGGGCGCATGGGGTCGCGGCAGTCTTCAATCGTGCTCGATTGAAATCCGCCCGCTCCGTCGCTGGTCCAGGTGATCTCGGCCAGTGGAACGCGGTGGTAGCGGATGCCTTGCGGCTGCTCCGATGCGATCAGCGTGGCAGGGTTCGAGATTCCCTGCGCTCTTACGGGAAACATCCAATAGTCGCCGGGGAAATAACTGGCCGTGGCCTCCGCGGCAAATTGCAGCTGAATGCCGTTCTCGAGCTGGGTCGGCAATGTGGCGCCGCTCACAATCGGATACCCGCTCACTGCCGCGATCCCCTCCCACAGGCGAAAGAACACATCTCCGGCCGCACCAGGATAGGCGCCGAAGTAAGGCGCGGCATCCAATTGCAGCACGCCCGCGTTCAGCGTGGCATGTGCTCCAGCAATTACGCGCGTATAGCCCAGCGCCGGGTCATGGGCTTCGATCTCAAGATAGAAGGCGGCCTGGTTTGCGCTCTTGACCGCGGCCGCATTGGCGGTAAGGGCGATGGTCTGGGTTCCGGGGTTGAAGGTTCCGCGCCCCACCAGTCCGCCATTGGTGCGCGACCACTTGAACTCGCTGAAAGCCGCACTGGAGTTCGCAATTTCGACGCGATAGAGCTGATGCTCGAATCCGCTGTATCCGCCCGTTGCATCCAGCGGGCAGTCGCCCGCCGTGGTGACAGCGGGAACCAGCGAAACGTTCAATGTGCCGCGCCTGCTCTCGTCGTACTTCAAGCTGGTGCAGGTTTCGCCGGCCGCCAGCCGCGCCAGCCGGAAGGCGCACTCGGTCTGCAACCGCTCGGCGGTGTCGGGCCCGCCGAGAGCGGGCTCGATCAGGGCCTCGGGGAGCGCGAATCCATTCACAGCGCGCTGCCAGACTTCGAGCACCACCGTATCGACCGTACCCGCGGCCACATCGGCAGCGCTGCCCGCGTTGGGCACAATGGGCGGTTCCAGCCATGTGACCGTGCGGGAGACGCTCGCGGCGTTCGCGGCGCCCAGCAGACGAACCAGAAGACCATCGGCCCAGAGTCTTCCCGTGTCGACCGTGAGCATCACCTGGCCGCCAGCGGGCAACGCTGCGTTGGTGACTAGAAAACTGTTGGGCGCCGACTGCGGCACACCCGCGCAGGCGCCTACCCAATCGCGCGCGGCGGTCTGCTGCCAGTCGTTGGCAAGCATGGTCTGCGCAATGCCGTCGCTGTCGAGCAACACCTTGCCCTGTTGCGGCAGAACGCCATTGAAGTTTCTGGCGGCGCCCGAGCGCCAACGAGAAAAGTCGCCTTTCACAATCCCTCCACTCAAGTTACGGGAACGATGTCTACGGTTGATCCGGCCGGCACGTTTTCGCGCAGACGAATCGAAAGGTTGCGCCACTTGTGCGATTCCAGAAGGAACCCGAAGGCCCCCATCTGGTCGTTGTCCTGGCCGTCGTTCAGGATGCTGTTGTCGCTGTCCAGTGGCAGTTGCGCATAGCCTGGCTGGTTCCATTGGCCCGCGGTAAAGCCGTATGAAGCGCCCGTGACGCAGGCGAAGTTTTGCGGCAGACGGTTGGCTTCTGCTGAAAACGAGGAATTTCGAATGCAGCCGGTCTGGTTGTTCCACGCTTCAAGTGAATGGCAAAAGATGCCGCTTGATCCGCCGGCGGTGCGCACCCGGCTGATGCCCAGCACCGTGATGCGATGGAAGGAGAGCGGCGGCCCATAGCCGTTGACGGGGTCGGCGAGTGAGCCGATGGCAACGGCGTCCGCCGCAGGTGATCCGGGTGGCGCGCCGGCGTCCACAATGCTGCGTTCCAGCGCCAGCGAGTAGACCTGTTCCATCAGCAGCGGACCGGCGATTGACTGTTCAAGGATGATCCGCGGCGTGACCTTGAAGGTGTGGTATTCGGTGAGATCGGTGAAGCCGAACTGCCCGTCCAGGTGCATGGCCGCGATCGACGCCGTGGTTGTGGGTGGCTTCAGTGTGAGCGCCGAACCAGGATCGAGGGTGCATTGGACAATCTCCAGCCGCTCCAGCGCTGCCTGCGCGATGAGAGGAATGCCCGGGCTTGTCGCGTCCTGCGTGATATAGAGTCCTTGCAGACGCACATGGAGATTGGCCACCAGCGTGTCGACCTCGTCCTGCGTCTGGCCCGCGCCGGCCACAACAGTTTTTGGCCGGAAGGCCAGCGGCATCTTGAGGCGGATGAGAGGCCGGTTGCCGCTTGCCGCAACGATCGCCAGCGGGTAGCGCAGGTTCAGTGTCCACGCTGAACCCTCCAGCGTTGCCCCGGCAACCAGGCTCAGGTCGAGCTCATAAGTCAGGCTGTCCTCAAGGGTGATGAGGACGGGGCCGGTCGCGGTGTCGAGATCGTCGAGGGCATGTTGCAGTGCCAGCGGATCAGGCTTCCACTGCACTCTGCGTTGCTGCACATCGGCCGCCGACCACTCGGCCGGCAAGGGGCTATCGACCGGTTGCGCGCCCACTGGGCCAACCTCGCCGCTGGTGTAACTGACCAGCAGGGAAGAATCCAGCGCCGCGGCCAGGGCACCGGTTGCAACGCCGAAGACCACGCGGCCAATGCGTGGATCGACGACAATCTCATTCTGCTGCAACTCCGGTCGCAGGCCGGCTTCCCATGCACACAGGTTGGCTCCGCGCACGGTCCATATAGCGGCTGTGAAGTCCGCGGAAGGCAAGTGAAATTGCAAGCCGGCGTTGCCTATCTGCACCGAGTCGAGTGTTGCCGCGCCGGCATCGTAAGTGTCGATGGAGACATAGTCCCAAGGGACGCCAAGCGGCGAGCCTTCCGTAATGCGCGCAGGCGGAATGGGGCCTGGCACCTCGTCCATGGTGGACAGCACCGGCGGATCGGCATTCGGTTGAATTCTCGCCGCGTTGAAGAGGACCGTGGGATAGCCATTCGACTCCATGTCGAAGCGGGCGGCAAAGGCCGCGCCGGTTGGTGTGGCTGGAGCCAGGGCCTGCTGTCCCCGCGCCACGGGCAGAGTGACAGGCGACTGATATGCGGCCAGACGCCACAGGAAGATGGCGAGCGCGGGCAGGTTCGGGCGCAGCACGCCCAATTCAATTTTCTTCAGATCAGGGTAGTGCGCGAAGGGATCGAATGGAGTGCCGAGCAGGCTCAGCGTTGACGGATCGCGCACCGCCGCATAGCCGCCACGAGCCACTCCCGCAATGGCCGGCACGGTCGATTGAATGTCAGGGCGCTGATGATTCAAGTGCTGATGCCATGTGAGAATCTCACGCAGTTCTACGCAATGCGCAGTCCATCCAGTCAGGTCGTAGGCCAGCAGTTCGATGCCGTGGATGGTGCCCTTGCGCCGCCGCAATTCAATTGTGTCCGCCACGTCGGCGCGCAGTGTCCATGCGGTTCCTGAAAGCACCGAGACGCCGAGCAGGTCGCCGATATACGGGATCGCCCAGGGGTTGCACGTTTCAATGAAGTGGTCGCGGTAGAGTTCGCCGATATTGTCGTGGATGGCTCCCAGCGCATCTTCAACCAGCGCGAGGTAGGCGGCCAATTGCCCCGGCGGCAGTTGCTCGGCGTCGCGCACGCGGTAGATCTCCGGCAGCCGCGCATAGAGAGGAACCGTTGGTGGCGTCATGCGGCGCCTGCCAGGATGCTCAGTTGCCCGCCGTAAAGCGCGAGTACTCGGTTACTGGCACATGCGACGGCGGTGGCCAGTGCCGGAGGCGCGGGCACGGCGAGCGTGGTGGGGTCTTCGCCTGCGGCTGTGCCCAGCGAGCCGAACGCGGTGGCTTGCACCCATCTCACCCCTTCCACATTCTGTGCGGCGCCTTCGATGCGGCTTGCGTACTCCTCTGCTCCCAGCCCGCGCCGATCGAGCGAGAAGAGCCCGCCTGCCGGCGGCGGGCTTCCGTCGGTGGGAATTGCGCCCAGCGCCACCCTCACGGCCGCGGAAACAGGCCCTGGCTGGTAGCCCTTGGCGAGGCCAATGGTGAGCGAAAGATAAACATACTCGAGGCTCGCTTCCACCGCGATGACAGCGAATCGGTTGGCGCCGCGATCGGCATTGGCCTGGGTCATGGCGCTCTGCACGCTATCGAGTTGCGCCGGCGTGTCGTCGGACATGAGTACGCTCAGCGCCAGCAACGGTACGCCGCCCTGTGTGTCCCACTCTGCCAGTGCCTTCTCGACTCCCGGCAGGCCCAGCGCTTCGGCCTCGAAATCGGCCAGACTCACAATCCGTCCGAGTTCCTCCACGCTCCGCGGCGCGCTCACCCGCACATGCCCCGCGTCCTCATCCGCTGTGCCGCCGGTGACCTGATTGTAAAGATCGAGCTGCTTCAGAGTCGGCAGGCTCTGGTTGGCCTGCGCCTTGGCGCCCGACTGCCGCGAACCATTGGCAGCGTTGCCGGTCCGGTAAGTTGCAGTCACGTTGCCCACGCCCGATGGCAGCCGGGCTCCGGTGACGCCGTCTCCAAATTGCACCCATGTGTTGCCCGCCGTGTCTTCGCGCAGAATGTAGACCTGATCGTTGGGCTGGCTGGCGTAAAGTGAATCGACCTCACTCCACTCCACCTGGTTGACCAGGATCGTCACCTGCGGGGCACGCGGTGGTGTCAACGATTCATCCTCCAGCCAGGTGAGCGGTGACTTGGGCAACTGGAAGCTCTCGAAGACCTGGCGCGCATCGCCGTTGCCCAGCGCCAGTGTTGGCTGCGTCTTGCCCTGCGTCATGCCAACCACATTGCCCAGCACTGCGATCGCCGGCTCCGCAATAGGGAAGTCCGCATACGTGAACTGGGTGAGCGCGCTTAGCAGCTCCACCGGATAAACGCCCACATCCGCGCCGTCTACCGCGATGGCCGGGTCGATACGCGCAACGGTCTCTTCCACGCGGGCAGCCGTATCGTCCCCATTGAGCGCGACAAACTGCAGCGTTCGCCCATCGAGCGCCTTGTAGCTGGCGCCACTGCCGTAGTAGGCAAGCGCATTCACGCTGCTGCCGGGGAGCAGCGCGCGGATGCCGGTGACTGCGAATCCCTGCCCTGCGACCTCGTAGCAGAGAGCGGTGCGCCGGTTGGCGGTCACGTAGTTGCCGGTGGATTCATGGCTGGTCTGCAACTCGACGCGCGTAATGCCGCCCTGCATGGGGCCCACCGAATCTGTTCCGCTGGTCACCGAAAAAGCGGTTGCTGCCCGAAAGAGATTCTCTGTCTGGTTCGACGTGTTGGTAATCTCCAGGTCCACCAGCATCGCAATGCCGGCAGAAAGATCGTCCACCTGGCGCTCCAGCGGAAAGCTGTTGAGAATATCGGGGAGCGGAATGGTCGTATCCACGCCGCTGGAGGTGAGCTGGTTGCTCGAGTTCAGACTGAACTGCGTCGCCGGGACGTTGTTTCCATACGCGCGAAAAGTTCTGCCCAGCTTGTAGGCGGTCAACTGTCCGGCAGCGGGAAGCGCACCCCGCCAGCCGCCTGCCAGCGTGACGATCGTCTGATCGAGAACTGTGTTTGCGCTCTGCACAACGGAGATTTGCCGGTTGCTCACGTTGCTGCCGTCGACAAGCATCACTCGGTCGCCGGCGTTGAGCGTCACGCCGGCCGCCGCAAGCGCATCGGGAGTAGCCGCAATCTGCGTGGTCCCGGTGCTCAATGAGGCCAACTGCGTGGGAGGGTAAAGATTGAATCGGCTGAGCGCCGGGACAGCAATCAGGCTTGTAGAGGTCTCAAAGTTCGCCGGAGAGGGAGCGCCCGCGATCTGTACGCTGAGGGGGAAGGCGGCCGGCACAGTCACTGCCTGCGTGCCATTCAGCTCAAAGGCCACCACGCCGCTGCCACCCAATCCTGGCGCCTGACGGTATCCGGTCAGCCGCACCAGTTGCGTAATGCTCTCCGGCCAGCTGGCTGTGCGCAGCCACGCTTCGTTCGCGTAAAGCTCCTGATAAAACGTGAGGATGTCGCACAGAATTGCCGCGCCCTCCAGCAAGGCGATTCCGGGATCGTCCGGCTGGCGATGCGTCCACGATTGCAGGATCACCGTCCGGTCAAGCGCCGAAAGCATGGCCGCGCGAAAATCAGAATACTGCCCAATGCGGTAGTGAATGCGGCTCAGAGAAGGCCGGTTGACGATGGCCGCGGGAAATGCCGCTGCCGCGATGCATGGCGTACTCATTGCCGGCCTCCCTGGTAGGTGAATGCGATGGTGCCCTCTTCCATGCGGCTGGGGTCGTTGCTCAACAGAACAATCTCGCTCGGTCCCATGGTCATCACCACGCTCGAATGCACGTTCTGGTTATCCCATCGCGCCATCGAAATCGAGACAAGGTGCTCCACGCCGGGGATCGCGGCCAGCACGCCCTCAATCTGGCTGGCGTGAAGAGCCTGGCCGAAGGTCCACTGATCGGGATTGAAGAACGCCATCCGGCCATCTGCCGTGTGGCCGTTGCTGAACGCCTGCTCGATCACCGGAGCCACATCGTCGATCCATGTGTCGCTTGCGATGCAGATGTTGAGCGCAATCTGCAGCGGCACGTACTCCGGCGCGCGTACCTCCACGTCCTCGCCGATCAGGTGCACCGCATCGAGAGCCGACTCGACCGCAGCGCGCAACGCAGGGCTGAGCGTGGTTGTGCCCTCCGGGTCGATGGATACGCGCACCGTCCTCCAACTGCCGGTCCAAGCATATTGCGCCTCGGCCCGCGCAACTCCGGCGATCTGTTCGGCGCGCGCCGCGTAGTCGGCCAGCGTGACAGCGCGCTGCTGGTTGTAGAGGAACGCCTCGGGTACGCGTCGGCGAACGATCTCTTCATCTTCCGGAGCAGCGCCGTCGGTCACATCGAACGGATTCCAGCAGGCGCCCAGGCCCACTTCTGGCGCCAGCGTCGCGTCGAAGCCGGTCACCGTGTCCTTGCCCACGTTGCCGTCCGGGCCATAGCCGCTCAACCACTCCACCTTGACCGTGGCGTCGGCGGGCACTGCAAGACCATTCACTCCATCGCCGAAGCGAATCAGGCTGCGCAGATTTTCGTCGGTCTCCACAACAAAGTCGCCGTCGTCTGCGCCGGAGTGAATCAGGTCGTGTTGCTCAGACCAGGTTGTCGTGCCAGCTGGATCCGTCAAGGAGACCAGCACCGTGCTGACGGGCGCGTCGTATCCCTGGTTCGCGGTCGCGGTCCAAAGCACGGGAAACGCCGGTGGCAGTTTGCATTCCACCGCGCCGGCCGCATTCAATTGGAACGCATACGTTCCGGGCCCCAGCGGAGTTCCCGCCGCAACAAACTCAAACTGTTGTTTCGTTCCCTGCACCAGGTTCACGAGATTGCCGTGGAAGAGCGAAATTCCCGGCACGCGGTTCCCGTTCACGCTCACCACAAAGCAATAGCTGCTCGTGAGCGCATCGGCATCACTCCAGGTAACGCGCAGCACCGCATCGCCGGTGAGCGGATCGGAGGTAGCCGTGGCGCCTGTGAGTTCGACGATCTGCCTGTGCATCGGGTCGGCGCCGGCGGCTTGTCCGGTGGCAGGGTTCAGCCACTCCTGCACCAGCAGCCGTTGAATCTTCCCCGATGTAACGAGATTCTGCGCGTTCAGCGCATCGGCCGCGCTTGAGATGGCCAGGTCTGCCGATGTGGCGCCTTTGGCCAGCGACGGAATCGCGTCGCTCCATGTGTAGAGCTGCACGCTGCTGAAGAGTGGATCGACGCTCGTTTCAGTGGCCACCACAAATGAAACAGCATTGGGCTGCGGTGGATAAGCGCCGGTGCACGCGGCTGTGCCTTGCTGTATGGAATAGCTGGTGGTGCCGGGAAAGTTCAGCGCCAGCACTGTGCTCGACTGGTTGCCTTCATACGGGTAGTAGCCCATCAGGCGCGCATGGCGGCGCAGCGAAATGCGCTTCTGCGCCGTGGGCCAGTAGGCCTCCTGCATCACGCGGTCCTGATAGTTGCTCAACTCATCGGCCGCGGCACAGAAAAGATCCAGCAGCGCCACGTCGAGCGCGGCCTCGGTGGTTGCCTGCCAGTTGGGAACCCGTTGCATCATGGCCACGATCATGGTGTGGCGGAAGGAGTCGTAGTCCTTGGCCAGGTAGTCGATGGCCGGCTGCGCCACGGCGGGCGAATACACCGGAAGCGGCTTGCAATTGGCGCTGAAACATCCCGGACGGAAGCGGAACTCGAGCGCCGCGAACACGGGATCGAAGCCGGCATCCAGGATGGTGAGCGTGTAGCGGCTGTAATCGCCCACCGGCGCAACCTTGAACTGGATCACTCCCGAACCGGTGTGAGTTAGTCCGATCACCTGCACCTGACCTGGCAGCGGCCCGCCCACAATGCGCTCTCCACCGGTGATCGGCGCCAGCGCCCACATCGCGGCTGGAGTTGATGCGGCTGTCACCAGCGCTTCGAGTGACTGGTCGTTGTAAAAATGTACCTCGACGATCGCATAGCCCGGCGGGCTGGCGGTGTCCAGCTGCACAATCCCGAAGTCGATGCCGTTCAGCGCGCCCAGGTTTCGCGCCCGGGCAGCCAGCGCATCCGCGTTGTACAAGATCGTGCTCATAGGCTGTTCCTCTGGAAGATCGCCTGCACGCTGCCGCTCGATCCCGCCACTTGGTAGGTGATCGCGATGGAAAGCGCAGACCCGTTCACCGTCACCTGCACATTTTGAAGAATGGCGCGGCCGCCCATCCAGTTCTGGATTGCCTGCGTCAGCGTTGCTTGCGCAAGCGAAGCGGTGGACTCGTCGATCCCTTCAAACAGCAGCCGCCGCGCTCCGCCTCCGAACAGAGGCAGAAACAGCCGCTCGCCCGGATCGGTGAGCACCAGCTGCGTGAGCTCCTGCAGCACCTGGTCGGCCAGCACATCAGCCGTCAGCGAGCGGCCGTGCACGCCCACCGAGAAGGGAAATGCCAGATGACTTCCTGCGCTGCTCATATTGCCTCCAGAACCGCCGCACCGCCGGTGACAATCGCTACGCCCTGCGGCGCTCCGGCAGCGTTCAGGCACTTGCCCACGCTGCTCTCCAGCACCACGCCCACCCCATCCACCTTCAGGGTTGTCGCCGCGCCCAACCACTGAATGGTGAGGCAAGGGGAGGGAACGATTCCCACCATGAACGGACAGCCGCCAACGGCCGGTACATCGCTCGCCAGCAATGCTGGAGAACCGCCGGCATAGAGTTTGGAGTTGCTGGTGACAAGCACAGCTTTTGCTCCGTGCATGCACTGCACCTGGCTCGCGATGGTGAGAACAGCCGGCATCAGGAGCCCACCTTTACGTTGCCGCTTACCTGGATGCCGTTGGAGTTCAGCTTCAGCGAAGTGGAGCCGACCGAAAGCGTGATGTCCGAGCCGGTCAAAATGATCGAAGGTCCTTGCGGATGCTGCAGCGAAATCTGCTTCTTGCCGTCGTCGAGCACAACCTTCAATCCGGCGGTGGTGATCCAGGTGCGCACGTTGGTGTCAGAAGGCGCGGGCATGTCGCCCTGCGCCCACCAGCCTCCCACCCAGATCGGATGCGAAGGATCGCCGCCTTCAAACTCGACCCACACTCCGTCGCCGACCTCCGGCACAGTTACAAAGCCATGCTTGGGTCCGGCGAATGGAACGCACGGCCAGGCCACCATCGAAACGGACGGTCCATACACGTCCGGCACCGAGACCGTGATCTTGCCCAGGTCTGCGCCCTTGGACACATCCACAACGGTTCCTCGATACTTGCCCCAGAATGTGCTGCGCCGATCGACGGCTATCTCGCGCATTGCATGTTCCGCGTTTGTGGTCATCGTCTCCTCATTTAGAACACCGGCTTGGGCTTGGGTACGCCGGGGGGGGGGGTGCCAGTCCCGGACGACTGGGCGTTGCGTATCGCCTTGAACTGCTGTCCGTAGCTGTTGCGCGTGAGCGTATGCGTTACCTGACGAATGAGCCAGGTCCCGCTCAGCCTGCCGTTCACCCCGGCCACCTGCACGTTCATGTACGGCTGCAGAATGGACGGATAGGTGTCCTTCATCACTTCGCCCTCGGCGGTCATCACGAACGACGCACGCTCTGAAGCAGCCTGCACGGCCCGGTTGTTGTCCACCGCGTCCGGCTGCCCTGGACGGAGCAACCGCTTCACGGATGGCCCCTGCGTGGGGTCGGTGCCGAACTGAGGAATCTGCAATGGGTCCGCCGTGCGGTCGTCGGTACTTCGGTCGTTCAAGCTGACGCGCGTGGACTGGAACACCGCCGTTTGGCCCGCCGGATTGTTGCTGTTGAAATGGAAGATATTTCGGCCGTTGCCGGTCAGCACCATCGGCTTCAGTCCGAAGTCCACCGCCGGATCGGGATCGCGCTTGAAGCAGCCCACGCTTTTGCCGGGGCTTGAGCCCGGCAGCACATACGCGTGCATGTGCTGGCGCTTGGCCATCTGCTGCAGCAGTTCGGCATCGGTGCCGCGCATCACCGTCGTGTCAAAGCCGGTTTGCGAGGCCGCCGGTACGGTGTCCGCATCGCCCATCGCAAGCTGGCTTATGCCCTCGAAGAGCTGGAGCGCAACCATGTCATCCGAGATTCCCTGAAAGGCGCGCACCGTCTCGTCGCGATGCAGATAGAAGCTGTCGTCCATCACCACGAGCGTCACCTGGCTCTTGCCCGGATCGCCGATCATCTCGCTTCTCTGGTCGACAATGGGCCCGTCGATCAGCGCCACCCAGGGACCGCTCTGGATGGAGGCCTCGATGCGAATGCGCGACATGCCCTGAAGAAAGCTCTCCGTTTCCACGCTCCAATTCCCGTTTGTGTCCACGCACAGAGGCACCTGTAGGCGCGCCTCCCAGGCCAGGTCCGTCTCCTGCTCCACGGTGATGTCCTCAAAGCGCGCCAGCTGCAAAGCTGTGGCGGGAGCGCCATCGAGAAACATTCTGTATTCGCTGCAGCCCATTCCGCGATCCTCTAGTTCTCAGGAACTTCGATGGTCAATTGCTGGGCGTTCTGGTCTCCGTCCAGCCATTGCTCCAATAGCTGGTTTCCATCCGGCTCGGTGTTGGCGTCGGTAATATGCCAATAGCGGGTGGCATCTCCATAACTGCGCTCGGCGATTACATCCAGCCGGTCGTTGGTGGTCAGCGGTGTGGGCTGGCCAGCCGTGTCGGGGATGGTTCTCAGCTTCACTGCGCTCACCTGGCTAGTGTCCGGCAGCGTCAATTGCACCGTAGGTGTTTTGGCATAGCGCGATGTATTCAGAAACATGCGTCGATCTCCTCAAAAGGGAATCAGGTGCGTGACCAGCATGGCGCTGCTGGCCAGGTTCACCGTGGCCATGGTGTCGCTCATCATCTGCGTGTAAGCCAGCGCGCCCTGGCCAATCGTGTCTCCACAGCAGTCGCAGGGCGTGATCACCGCCAGCCCAATCGCGACCTGCGCCTCCATGGGGTTCAGATTGCCGTCGTAAATCTGCTCGGTGATGGTCATCGACTCGATGATGACGGGAAGAATGCGATTCAAGCCCCAGATGAAAAGAATGCGCGGCGTCTGCACCCTGGGAACCTGCTGGGACGGGCCCGGCCCTCGGCTTCCAAGCAGCGAGCCGATCGCATCCACGGCCGCGCCCAGAACGCCCCCTGGAGTCTGGACCGGAAACACCATGGCCTCCAATGCCGCCAGCTGCGGCCCCACCCCGTACAGCAGCCCAACCGGGTTCGACGAGTTGTGCTGGTCGGCCGCACTGAAGCTGGCGTTGACGGTGAAGCGCTCATAAGCAGGCTCACCGGCCTGGCTGGTCTCCCGCTGGGTTGCGTTCACCGCGCGCGGGGGAATCGAAAGCGTCCGCGTAATCGTCTCCGGATTGAATTGAAAGATGACCGCGTTTGGTATCGGCCCGAGAAAATCGGTGCCATATTCCACCAGCGCGCCCAGCATCGGTGCCGGCATAGGCTATCTGCCTCCCTTGCGCAAGCTTGCCGCGGGGCGGCGCATGCGGCGGTCGATGGCCGCGGCAATTCTGCCCGGGTTGCCAGCCCCGCCGGGTACGAAGACCTCGATGCTGCGCGGCGCCGGGCCCTCGATTGCTCCGTTAGCCGCGCGCGCCGCAAGATGCGCACCCACTGCCCGCGCCAGTGCGTGCAATGCGGCCGGAGAGCGATCTGCACTCTTTAACGCGCCGGCCGGGAGCCGGAGTTCGAGCCGCTCAATCTCGATTCTTCTTGCTGTCATTGCACTCCCCGTCCATCAGCAAGTTGTCTTGCCGGCATCGATTCGGGCGCAACCCAGCGCTCCACCTGCTGCGCCGACAGCGGTCTGCCGAGCTTCTCGTACTCCCTTGCCACGGCGCGAATCACGGCATCCATGCTGAGACGGGGCCGTGCCGATACCGCCGCGGACTGCAAGCATGCGTTGAGCACGATGGAGCGGATGTTTCCCCCCGCCAAGGCGTACTCGGAGGCCAGGAACTCGACATCCACATCGCCTGCTTCCACCTCGGGTGGAATTGCCTTGGCCCAGATCGTCCGCCGCTCCGTTTCGCCGGGAAGAGGAAATTCGATGACATAGCGGAGCCGCCGCAGGAAAGCCTCATCCAGGTCTTTTTTGCGATTGGTGGCCAGCACCGCGAGCCCGCGAAAGTTCTCCATGCGTTCGAGAAGATAGCTCACTTCGAGGTTGGCAAATCGATCATTGGAGCTCTTCACGTTGGTGCGCTGGCCGAACAGCGCATCCGCTTCGTCGAAGAACAACAGCAGGTCGGCCTGCTCCGCGGCATCGAACAGTATACCCAGGTTCTTTTCCGTCTCGCCGATGAATTTGTTCACCACCTGCGACAGGTCAACGCGATACATGGGCAGGCGCAGCTTTGCGGCCAGCACCTCGGCGGCCATCGTTTTGCCCGTGCCTGGGGCGCCCGCAAAGAGCGCGGAGATTCCCGCGCTTCCCCACACCCGTCCCGTTCCCCATTGCGCATGAACCTCGGAGATCGATCGCATGGCCTGCAGCAGCTCCTCGAATTGTCGTGCGCGGCTCTCATCGAGCACCAGTTCTTCGCCCTTGAAGCGGGGATGCACCAGCTTGGCATTCGATCCGATCTGTACGCCCACTTCCAACTCGCATGCCGCAATCACTTCCTGCACCTGCGGAACACGCTCGCCGCCATCCAGCGAACTGGCCACGCGGGAGATTCCCTCCGCGCCCAAGCGGAAGCGGTGCGCGCACAACTCGACGGCTCCAGGTGCGCACTCGATTCCGCGCCGCAACAGTTCAGCGTGCCAGTGCCCTAGTCGTTCGTCGAGGCTCAGCGGCGGAATCCGCAGCAGCGGCAGCCTTTGCACATTGGCGCCATGCTCCTCACCGCGCGCCGCCACAAAAACGTACATGGGAAACGCCGCCAGGGCCGCCTGCCACTGCTCCGCGGCTGGCAATCCCCCGGAGGGCAGAAGCAGGTCTCCGCCCGCCAGCCAGCAGAGCGTGCCCAGGGTCGCCAGGGTCTCCTGCGTCAAGGCAAGTCCAGGGCGGGGAGCGAAGATGGGTCGCCCGACGCGCTGGGAGATCATCTTCAGCACCGGCGCAGCACTGGCTGCATCCAACCCTTCCGAAGCGAAGGGCATGGCAACCGGGACAACGCGCAGCGAGTCCGGTGTCGCACGCATGCGCCGCGCCAGCAACTCCACTTCAATTGAAGCCGCTTTCGCGAACTCCGCCTCTTTGCTGCTCGCAACCAATTGGAGTTCAGCCGGCAATGCAGGCAGGCGTCCCTCGAAGGCCTGGGCCACAGCCGGCGGCATGGACAGGGTCGTGTTCCACGCATTGCCCGCGGCTTCCGCCCGGTGCAGGATTCCAAGCCGGTAGAGCGCGTGATTGTGAGCTGTCAGTGGGGCCACAGCCTGCGGGTCGTCCCACAGCCACTGCGCCAGACCGAGAGTCGGCAGAGTCTTGCGCCCGTCGCCGTGCAAGGCCGCGAATAGATTGGCCGCCAATGCATCGCGCCCCGCGAGCAGGGCCAACGCCATCACAAACCGCTCCGCTGCCGTCAGCTGCAACTTGCGCGCAACCCAGGAGAAGCTGCCGTGCCGCCCCCGGTTGCCCGCCGGAGCCGCACCGGCAGCCTCGATCTTCCGGTGGAGATAACTCGCAGCCTCATCCTTAAGAAAGAACTCCGCGCGCAGGGCCGCGGCGTTGTTCTGCTCCAGCGATTCGGCAAGCCAATCGACAGGGCGCTGATGCCGCCACAACCAGCACAGCTCCCGCCGCATGCGCAGCGTCGCATGCTCCAGCCAGTAGTCGGCCAGGGCATCGGGCTGCCGGGTTCGCGGATGCAGGGAGCGATCGCTCATGGGGCCACCATGTTCAGCACAAATGCCTGCCTGGCCTGCTGCCCATTCACGCGCAAGACCGCAAAGTAAACGCCTGGCGGAACAGCACTCCCTTTGGGAATGGCGAACAGCTGGGCGGATTGATCCGCGGGAAGGGTGAAGGCCGGATCGTGCGCATCGAGAAGCAGGGCAACCGAGCCGTTTTGAACCAGAGCGAATTCCACGTAGTCGGATTCCGTACCCAGCAATCTTCCCGTGAGGCCGATGGCGCCGTACACATTCGGGTTCACAGCGGAGAAGGCGGTCAGCGGTCCCAGCGTCATGGTGGCGATGGTCGGCAAAAGGCCTGCGCTGACCACCGAACTCGACAAGGCCACCCCGCTCTGTAGGGTCTGCGTAACCGAGACAGCAATGTTGCCCGCCGACAGTACGGTGGGATCGAGCGGCTGCAGAACGACCTGAAGCTGCGCCGGCTGCTGCATGGTTGGCTTCAGCTGCGCGCCTCCGAAATCGACCGTCAATCCGGGCAGGTTCAGGCTGCTGCCCATCAGTGTCAAGGTGTCGCCCTGCTCCACCAATGCAGGCGTCGCCGCACCCAGTCGCGGTCCCATTGAAGGCAGAACGGCTGTCTGTACGCCGGCGTATCCGATCTTTTTCCCCGTCAAATAGTCGACGCCCACCAGCTGCAATCCCGATGTCGGCGCTACGGGCCTGGCCACCAGCACAGGCCGGATCTGGAATGCCATGGAACAGCGATACTTGTCGTCCGGCCCCTGCATCAGGTGCGACAACAGGTCGGGTGTGCCCTGGTCGAAGGTAAGCTTGAGCATCTCGGGGTTGTCTTCAAGAGCGCTCAGCGTATTCACCTGACCGCCCGACAGCACATCGTTCAGCCCGGTAAGAACCTGAATGCCCATGCCAAGCACGTCGTGGCTCTCGGACGTGTCGCTTTCGCCATTCAGATCGAAGGCCGTCAGCAGGTACTTGAGCACCAGCCAAAGCGGAGCCGGCATGCCCGGCGTCAAACTTACATTGCGCATGGCGGCGTCGATCTCCACTTCGTAGAGAAACAGGTTCAGGCGCGCATGCGCCGCACTGCCGGACGAAGGCGAGGCCTGCGGCCGGTCGACCGATGCAACTGTGTTGTAAGGCGCGATGTTCGACAGCGCGTCATTCAGCTGAGCCACCAGGAAACGGCTCACCGCGCCCACCGCCAGCCCTGTGTTGTTCAGCGACATTCTTCAGTTCCTGTCCAGATAACTGCGTATCCAGCGGCTTTCCATCGTCTGCGCATCGGCCGCAGTGCTGCCAGGCCTTTGACGCACCGGCTGCGGCGCGACCGGAGGCGGGGCCTCGGGCTCCAGATGCACAACGATCGAGCCGATGCTCAGGTGCACACCATCCTTTTCGCTTTCTCGAATCTGCGCGGCATGAGCATCTCCGGTGGAGTGACTTCTCAACCCCGCAGCAGGGGGCTTCTCAGCTGGCCACACATTCGCCTGCACAGGCTGCCGCGCGTTCGTCTGCGCCGTCTCCGCCGTTTTCCTATCGGCGACCGCCGCCTCCTCGGGGCTTGTGTAGCCCTGTGCGAGCCTGCGTTCAAGAGCTGCTCGGCCCGTCAGCGAACGGACCCGGGAAAGCACTGACTCGGCCTGTCTGGCGTCAGGTGCTTCGTGCTCCACGCGCTGCTCGTTCGCATCCGGCCTTGTTTCGCGCGAGAGGTTTTGCTGCGTCTCGTTGCTGTCAAACAAGACCAATTCCTCGATTGCGTCCGGACGTTCGCGCCAGACTTCCATCGCCGCTGCCGGCCGCGTCGATTCATCGGGCACCATCGCTGCGGCGCGAGCCGGCTGCTGCTGGCGCCCCGTCAGCGACGAACTCGTCGAAGGGCTGGGAGATGGAACGCCTGGCGTCGGAGCGGGTACCCTTGCTTCCGCCCTTTCCACGAAGGTCTCCTCCACACGCAACGTGTTTTGCATCGAAAAGCCATGTGTCTTCAGCGGCTTGAAGCGAGCCGTCGTCTCCCGCGCGAGTTTTTTCAGATAGCTCATGGCATATATTCCCCGGCTTCAATCCGCTCCAGGTAACCTTGGCGCCGCCATCCGGGCATGTTCAGAATCTCCGCCTCGCTCCAGTGATAGCGCGATGCGATTGTATGCACCTCATCCAGGAGTGCCTCCTGCGCTCCCGCCAGCCTCTGCAGGGCCGCCGCAGTCAGCTGTGGCGCGGTCGTTGAGATCGTCGCGCATTCCGGACAAACCACCTGCATGTGGAATCCCGGCAGAGGGTCGAACTCATCCATGGCGTCATCTACGGCTTCCTCGACCTCAGCGAGTTGCAGGCCGTCATGCTCCAGTTCCTCAAGCGGCGGGCTCACTACGATCCTGCGCAACATGGCCGCCGCTTCAATGCCCTGCGGCGCTTCGAGCCACTCCGCCTGGTCGCGCCCCGTGGGCCTGCGCACGGTCAGCAGGTGGCTGGCGACCGGCACCTCCACCGTCTCCTGACCGCGGAATCGATCCGCCAGCGCAGAAAGCTCGCCAGCGGTCAGCACAAATTCGTTTTCATTCCTGCATTCCGACCCAGCGCATTGAAACCCCCATGAAAACGGAAGCGCATCGCTCATGTCCGCCAATGCCAGCAGGGCTTCCATCTGCTGTCCAACCGGCATATCGATCACGGTCTGCTCCAGCACCGGCTTGCCGTCCGCCGTGCAGCTGCAAAGCGCCAGCAGCCGTGCCATCAAAACCGGATGCGAGGCCTGGCTGAAGGCGATCTCAAGATCGCTGGCCTCGCTGCCAAACCTGCGCAGGCGCGCGGGCGCAGCTGTGCCTTGCCTTGCCCGAAGCCAATCTGGAAGTGCTGGGAACTCCCGCTCCGCCCGCATGCCGACCTCTCTTTCTCCGCGTTCCGGTCTCATACATCGAGAGCACTAAGCCGACTGCGACTCATCCGGTTCCGTCAGGCTGAAGTCCCGTTCCCAACCCTCCATCTCGATCTTGATAGACTCAATCGCAATGGCGTTGGCGCTTGAGTCGAGTGCCGGCACTGCTTGAAAATCGCTCACCCAGCAGCCATGAAGCAGAAACCGCCGCGCCACCTGGCCCTTTTCGTTCAGCACTTCCAGAGCACACTCCTTGCGAAAGTTCACCAGGTCCATCGACGTGTCTCCGGCATAGGGATGCACCTTGTTGGCCCAGTTCTCAAAGTTCAAATCCCAGGTGATGCCGCGTTCCAGGGTGATGGCGTCGTAAGTGGTTCGCCCCGGCGTCTTATGATCCACGCTGTTTTCTCCGCCGCTGCGGTGCGTAATCACATTTGTCGTGCGTTTCAGCGGACTCGCCTTCATCACGCCCAGCACATTTGCACCGTCCCACTTGAGCCGGAACTTGAAGTTCTTGTACGGATCGATTCGACTCGCATTTTTCGTAAATCCATTCGGCATCGTCTTCTCCTCGATTCAGGTCGCTGGCTTGATTGATCGCAGGGGTTTGCAGCATCGGTTCTGCGCGGTACTGCCTTGCGGAGCGCGGCTAACTCAGATTTCCGACAATCTGCTGGATGGTGATCACCACGAACTCGGCCGGACGCAACGGGGCAAACCCCACCACGATGTTCACGATGCCGTTGTCGATATCCGCCTGCGTGGTGGTCTCGGAGTCGCACTTCACGAAGAAGGCGTCCGAGGGCGTGCTTCCCTCAAACGCGCCTTGCGTGAACAAGCCCATCATGAAAGCGTTCAGATTCATGCGAATCTGCGCCCACAGCGGCTCATCGTTTGGTTCGAACACCGCCCACTGCGTGCCTCGGTAGAGGCTTTCCTCAAGAAACAGCGCCATGCGCCGCACCGGAACATACGTCCATTGCGTTCCGGAGTTGTCAAAGCCGGCGATCGTTCGTGCGCCCCACACCAGGTATCCGGCAGGCATGCTGCGAATGCAGTTCACACCCTGCGGATTCAGAATCCCGTTCTGCTTGTCGGTCAGCACAACTTCCAGGCCCGTAGCTCCCGTCAACGCCGCGTTCGTTCCCGCCGGCGCCTTCCACACTCCCCGCGAGGCATCGGTCGCGGCGCAAATTCCCGCCACCATCCCCGACGGCCCCATGTAGCGCAGCGTTCCGCTGTCGTTGAACTGCACGCGGGGATAAAAGACCGCGGCATTGATGCCGGGATCGCCGATCGGCTGGCGAAACTTCTGCACGTCTGATGCTTGCGCCATCAGCATGCCGGCCTGTGTCCATCCCACCGGCGCGTCGAGCAGCAGAAATGCTCTCCTCGACTGGCAATAGACTGCGGCGGAGGAGCGGATCGCCGCCCATTCCGCCTCGGTGCCGATGCCGTCGCCCGGAATCACCATCAGGTTGAAAAGGTCTACCGATTCGAGCGCATAGAAGCCCGTCCGGTTCTGCTCCAGTCCTTGGTACACGGAGAGAATGTTGGCGGCCGACTGGCCAATCAGGCTGCCGTCGCTGGGCGCCGTGCCGGCAGCCACCCAACCGTTCACCGTGCCTCCGCCGGAAACCACGAAGGTGCCTGCGCCGATTGCCCCAAAGGGGTAGCTCTGGCAATTCGAGATGAACCCCGATGCAAAGTTTGCCGCCGCGGCATCGGATTGCACGGAGAAGGCGTCGGTCCAGTTCTGCGCCGGAGGATTCTGGTTCCGGATCGAGAGCCGGTATCCCGCCACCGTCGCCGAGTAGCCAGGAAAGTTCGAGTTGATGGTGTTGGCGATGAACTGCAGGTTCTCGCGAATGCCGTCGTGGTCCGATGCGGTGGCTCCCTGCGTAAACGCCGGATTGCCCGCCGGCCATGGAATCGCGACCGCTGCCCCACCAAGCGTTACTCCTGTCACGTCGTTCACGTTGGCCAGCCCCAGTTCGTCGAACGCGCTTGCAGTCTCGCCGTTCTGGTTCACGCCAAGCGTGGGCAGGAAGGTGATCCCGTTGGGCACGGGGCGAAGATCGGCGTAGCGCGCAACCTCGATGCCGCCCTGGTTCACACCCAGCATCAGCGCCTGCGCAATGTCGTTTGAACTTGCCGGCTTCACCTGCACGCTGCTCAGCGCCGTTGCTCCCCCGCCGCCCGAACTCGACGTGATGCGCAAATACTCCACGTCGCCCTCGTAGTCCGTAGGGCTCCCCACCATTACGCTGGTCCCCGACGCTACACCCAGTGCGTTGTTGATGGAGTTCCGAAGGTAAGAAAAGGTGGCGGGGTCCGTTGGGGTCGCGGTCAAGGTGGCCTTGCTCAGGTTCACCGGCGTCCACGAGCCGCCGTCCACGCTGATCTGGAAGCTACCCTGGTCGCCCGCGGCCGGCCACGCGCCGGCAATCGCCGCATTCCAACCGCCCGCCGCAACAATAACCCCTCGCGCCTCGCTATAGCCGGCTGCGATCCCGGTCGCGGGAGGGATCGCCGGAGCCGAAGCAATCACCAGTAGCGACGACTGAGTTACAAACGTCGGCGCGTAACGCGATGAACTCGGATCCATGGTCAGGCTGGCAAACGACTCGGTCGTCACCGCCTGCGTTGTTCCGTTCACATATTGCACGGTCAGGTTGAAGGTCGCATCCGGCGCGGGCGTGTTGTAGTCCACCGTCGCGCTCAGCCCCAGCCCCCAAAGCCCCGGCGATGCCGCGCTCAGTTGCAGCACGTTCTGCGCGGCAAAGTTGTTCAGCATCACCTGCGCCGCCTGCGCTCCGTACGCCAGCCGCACCACGAAACAGTCTGAACCGCCGTTGGCAAAAAACTGCTGCACGCTCTGCGCCAGGCCCGCGCCCGCAACCGGCCCGCCGAAGGTTCGCGTGTAATCGGAGTAGCTCAGGCACTCAACCGGCGTATTCAGCGGACCCTGGGCCGCCTGCCCGAAGAACGCGCCAATCGATGTGGCGACTCCGGTGATGGTGTGAACGCTGCTCGGCGCCTCGGCAATGTATACGCCTGGATACGTCAGTGTTGGGGGCATTGAACTCTCCTTCGCGGCACAACAGACGCGACCTCTTCGCGACCTGATGAGGTTGGGAGACGGCATCGGATGCGGACCATCCGGCGCGTCTGTGTCAAAGCGTCGGCGGGAAGCTGTGCTAGCGCCCGCATGGCGGTTCGTTCGTGCAACTGAAGGCACGCTGCAGCGGTACAGACGGGATGGCCTTTCAATGAAAGGCCTGCAGGGTACGGGTCAACTTCCAAACCAGTGCGGAGTTTCCACCGAGCGATTACGGCTCTGTGCAGTGTTCTCTTGAGGATTCCGTTCAGGGTTGGTTTTGCCTTCTTTCGAAACCGGGGGAAGCAGGCAGGCAGGGAAGCTGGCCTTCCGGATTAAAAGACTACAGAAATCCAGTCCTTGTCAAGCATTTTTCTGGCCGGCCCCAGCTTCCAGAGAACCTTGCGAGAGTTAACTTCTCCTCCACCATAAACTTGAGCTGATTCCAGCCATCGGAATTGCAGTGCGATGATCGGCCCGGTTGAAAGCTGTGCGCACGCCGCAGGGAATCGAGTGCACGGATCGGCAGAAATGGGGCTCGAATCCTTCGGGCAGCCCTTAAAAAGCGCAATATGTCAAACTCCCCGGCTCTTCCGGAAACCCGCAGGCGAGCGCATGAAGGGCCCGGCGCACCCCCGCGACATTCTGTTCAAAGCTATAGTCTGCGATGATGCGCAGGCTTGCGGCTCCCATGGCCCGGGATCCGTGCTCGTCCGCGAGGACCGAACGCAGACTCTCGGTCAGAGCCTCCGTGTCTCCGGCCGGGATGACGTAGCCGTTGATGCCGGGATGGACGAGATCCCTTTGACAGCCCACCTCATCGGAGACGATCACCGGGCGTCCTGCATTCATGACCTCGTTGATGGACAGTCCCCAGGGCTCATCAACGGAGGCCAGCACAAAAGCGGTACAGAGATCGTAGAAGCGGGGAAGCTCCGACTGGTTGCGAAAGCCGAGGAAGCGGACGTCCCCGGGGTGAGCCTGCGCGGCCAGGGCTTCAAGATTCGGACGTTCCTCACCGTCGCCAACAATCAGAAGATAAGGGTGGCCGTGGTCCGCCTGGGTGAGCCGCAGGTACGCTTCCAGCAAATCGCCGCATCGCTTGCGCGCGATGAGTTTGGCGGCGAAGAGAAGGATGGGGCGGCCAGGATCAAGCCCGAGCGAAGCGCGGAATTGCTCGCGTATCTTCGAAGCTGCCGCGCACTCCCGCTGAAAGAAATCGTTGTCCACAGCGTAGACGCAGCGGAAAATGGGAAACTCCGCGCCGAAGTGATGTTTCCAGTAGGCAGTATTCTCTTCGCCGACAGACAGCACTGCGGAGACGCGCGGCTTCAGCCAGTTGAAGAAGGTCTGCTTGACGGCAAGCTTCAGGCGCGACCGCGAGCGATCGTGCAGTGTGGAGTCGGTGCGCAGCAGGGTGGGAATCCTCAGCGCGTGGGCCGCGCGGATGGCCTGGAGATTGGTCAGGTAGTGATAGCCATGCAGCCATACAGCATCGAACTGACCATCGCGGAGCCGCTTTCCGATTCCGCGATTAAGCGGCCCGACAGAGCCGAGAGCACTGCCCTCCATGGCTTCGTGAAGCAGCGGCAGAAATTCGGCCTTGTAGCCCTCCAAAAGAGGAGTGTCCCACTCGACACGCACGCCAAAGCCCTGGTCGATGTAGCCGCGGACCGACAGGTCGGAGCTGAAAAATACCTGAAGATCGATGTCCGGCTCCGCGGCGATTCTTCTCAGCATCGGCGCCTGATATTGGATTGGGTGCGTGACGAAGTAGGCCAGGCGCAGCTTGCGTTGTTCCGAGTAGAGCATTGGCTTGCCGGATTGTGCGCGATTCACAATCGCTCTCCTGCATCAACGCTTACGGACCGAGATGGGCTCATGACTGCGGTCTCAGGGCGCGGCTTCATGCTCGAAAAGTATAGCAGCGAGAATCTTAGACGCGAGCCCGCGCGGCGGCTGCGACCGCCTGGGCGGCGGGAGCGGCTTCGCGAACGGTCCATCCGGCAATCAGCAGGCTCGGCGCGGGCAGGGGGGCGAGGGTATGCAGTTCGGCGAGGGTGGTGTATCGGATTTGCTGGCCGGCCTGAGCCGCATTGGAAACCAGGGCGCAGGGGAAGCCGGGGGGCAGGCCTTGCTGGAGCCACTCCTGCGCGAGCAGGTCGAGGTCGAGGCCGGGCATGTACACCACCCGCGTTGCGTCTTCCAGCTCCGGCAGCGGCGCGTGGTTGTGCGACTGCGCGTGGTGGCCGGTGGAAAAGGTTACGCTGGATGCGCTCTCGCGATCGGTGAGCGAGCAGCCGAGCGCCGCGGCCGCGGCAAACGCAGCGGTGATTCCGGGGACGATCTCGAACGCGACTGCCGCATCGGTCAGCGCGGCCATCTCTTCCGCGGCGCGGCCAAAGAGGAGCGGGTCGCCGCTCTTCAGGCGTACCACGCTGCGCTGGGCACGCGCGCGCGCGATCATGAGCGCGTTTATCTCATCCTGCGTGATGGTCTTGACGCCGCAGCGCTTGCCCACGTTGAGGATCTCCGCGGCTGGTGCGGCAAGTTGCAGAATCGCCTGCGGGACGAGATCGTCGTGGAGGATGACGTCAGCCGCCTGGATAAGGCGTAGGGCTTTGACCGTGAGCAGGTCCGGGTCGCCGGGGCCTGCACCGACCAGCGAGACAGTGCCAGGCTTGTCCGCGAGCGGCGCATGCGCCATTCGCCGCGAAGGGCACGCTGCGGATTCGCAGACTGGTCGTTGCGCCAGTTGATGCAAGAGCAGTTTGCGGGTCTCACCGCGGGGATGGATTTCCAACACTTCGCGGCGAAGCAGGCCGAGATTTTCGAGCCACGGGCCGAGGTCCTCTGGAAGTTGCGCGTCTATTTCGCGGCGCAGGCGCTGCGCGACCGCGGGGCTCTGGCCGCTGGTCGAGATGGCGATCTGCAGATTGCCGCGGCTGACCACCGAGCCGAAGAAGAAATCGCAGTTGGGAATGTCGTCCACGCTGTTGCAGGGGATGTTGCGTGCAACGCAGCCCTGATAAACGGCCGTGTTGACCTCGGGGACATCGGTGGCGGCGATGACCAGGAAGTTGCCATCGAGGTCAGCGGACTCGAAGCAGCGTTCGATCCATTCCAGCTTCCCTGCGAGCGCCAGTTGCGGGATCTCGGGCCGTGCTCGGGGCGCGACGACGCGCAGCCGTAGGCCGGTCGGGAGCAGGCTGCCGATCTTGTCCAGCGCGACGTTGCCCGCACCGACAAGGAGGCAGCGGCGAGCGTCGAGCTTGAGGAAGACCGGCAACATGCTCATCATTCGCACCTCAGTCCGCAACACCGTGCGGAACACGGCCGGAAGGAACGTCACGCTCGACGGCGGCAAGAACCTCGCCGGCGAGATGGGCGCGCAGTTCGTCGTTGGAGTGGCGGCCGAACCAGGCGCGCAGGTTTTCGCCGGATTCGCGGTCGGCCAGGTACTGGCGCAGCAGGCGCTCGATGGCTTCAGGAACCAGCGGGGCAGGGCAGCGGTAGCCTACGGGCCGCGCCACCGCCGCGTGCTGGCCTACCGCTCCGCCCAGGCAGAAGTAGTACGCATCGGTGAGCTGGCCCTCGTGCTTGATCTTCTTGCCTTCAATGCCGATGTCGGCCACCCAGTGCTGGCCGCAGCCGTTGGGGCAGCCGGTCACGTTGAGCTTGAGCTGCTGATCGAACCCCGGCAGGCGCTCATCGAGTTCGTCGACCAGCCAGCGCGTGAAGCCCTTGGTCTCCGTGATGGCCAGCTTGCAAAACTCGGTGCCGGTGCAGGCGATGGCGCCACGCCAGAACGACGAGCCTTCGACCTGAAGGCCGATCTGGCCAAGCTCTCGGACCAGCTCGGCGGCCTTCTCGTTTGGAATGTCGATGAAGAGCAGATTCTGGCTGACGGTGGTGCGCAGGGCGCCGCTGCCGAAACGCTCAGACAACTCGGCGGCCGCTTCCAATTGATCGCCAGTAAGGCGGCCGCGGAGCACGGTTGCGCCGACGGAACTCAGACCCGGACTGCGCTGCGGCGTGATGCCGACGTGATCGCGGAAGATGTCGTTGGGCACCTGCTCCGGCGCGCCGGGCAGCAGTTTGAAATCGAGACGCGACTGGAGCTCGGTGAGGAAGGTCTCGGCTGTCCAGCCTTCTTTGAGGAACAGATACTTCATGCGGGCGCGCTCGCGGCTTTCGCGCAGGCCCTGCTGGTCGCGGAATATCTCGGCGATGGCGCGGACAACGGGAATGGCTTGCTCTGGAAGGACAAAGGCGTCCAGACGAACGGCGATATGCGGCTCGCGCGACAGGCCGCCGCCCACGCGCAGCGCGTAGCCGACCTGACCGTTGTGCTTGACCGCGGTGAGGCCGATATCGTTGATCTCGGGAACGCTGCACCAGTCGGGGCATCCGGTGACGGAAATCTTGAATTTGCGCGGCAGGTTGTAGAACTCCGGGTTGGCGGTGAGCAGGTGGGCAATCTCGATGGCCAGTGGTGCGGCGTCAATCAACTCGTCCGCGGCCACCCCCGCCAGGGGACAACCAGTCACGTTGCGCACCACGTCGCCGCATGCGCCTTTGGGTGACAGGCCGACGGCATCGAGAGCATCGACCACCTCGGGCAGCGACTCGATCGTGAGCCAGTGCAACTGGATGGCCTGGCGTACGGTGATGTCGGCCAGGTTGCGGGCATGCTGTTTGGTGATCTGCGCGATGACGCGCAGCTGGCTCGCGGAGAGGATACCGTTAGGGATGCCGATGCGCATCATGAAATAGTCGGAGGTGACCCCTTCGCCACCCTTGCCGCCAGTGGCGCCCACGCCGTCGCCCTGGGTGTAGATGCCCCACCATTTGAAGTAGAGGCCTGCCCACTCAGGCAGCACGCTGGAGCGGCCGGCGCGGGCAAAAGCGCGTACCTCGTCAAAGGCCTCCCACGGATTCTTTTCGAGTTTCAGGCGCTCGGCGCGCTGCGCTTTTGATTCCTTTACTGCATTGGCTTCAGCCATGTTTTTCCTTTTTCCCTGCGTAGAAATAGAAGGCCCGCGGCAGCGTGGCTGCGTCGCGGGCTGAGAAGAAACCTTGGAACTCGTTCAGACTTTCAAACCCAGGTCACCTCTGCGCGCGAAGCGGCGTACAGTAGCGACAACAGGTCAAACGTCCCATCGATAAATGATAGTCCCGGGGCGCGGAAAAGACAAATTGGATTGCCGAAAGGGGGGCGCTGGAGTGCCCCGCATCTCGATTGGCGCTATAATCGCCGCTAGGATTGAGCCCCTTGCAATGAAAGTGCGCGACGTGCTGAAGCTGATTGAGGACGATGGCTGGCACCAGGTAACGCAGAAGGGCAGCCACCGCCAGTTCAAGCACCCTGTGAAGACTGGCCGAGTCACGGTAGCGGGCCATCCATCGCAGGATATGGACAAGGGAACATTCAACAACATTCTCAAACAGGCGGATTTGAAATGAAGGAATACGCGGCTGTATTCGAGAAGACATCGAACGGATGGAGCGCTTATGCCCCGGACTTGCCGGGGTTGGGCGTGGCTGCGGCGACCTTTGCCGAGACGGAGCAGTTGCTGCGCGAGGGAATTGAGCTGCACATCGAAGGAATGCGCGAGGACGGTCTGCCGATTCCAGAGCCGGTTACACGGGTGATGCGCATGGCAGTCCCTGCCTGAGCCGATCGAGGACGGAAATCCCCGATGAGCGCGATTGAGCCAATCAGGAGGCCGATTGCGTCAGTTCCGCCAGGATTCTATTGACCGCTTCTTCAGCCGCCTTCTCGCCGCCTTCTGAGAGGCTCATGCGGATCGGCTGTTTGGGATCGATGGTGATGGCGTAGAGCACCACATCCGGGCCTCCGCCCTGAATGTAGAAGACGTCGAGCAGATCCTTGACGCCGATGTCGTGTGCGGTGAGCGTGGGCGGGTAGTCCTTTGAGAAACGAGGCGTGGTGCGGGTGACGGTCCCTTCCGGGTTGCCGTCGGCGGCTGCGTCGATGAGGATGACGCGGCCTGCGGTCTGCAGTGGCTCCAGCAGCGTGAAGCCGCCCGTGCCGCCGTCGAGACACTCCACATTGCCGGCAGCGGGACCGCCGGCAAGCCTCTGTTCCACCGCCCTGACTACGTAGACGCCAATGCCTTCATCGCCCATCAGGACGTTGCCCAGGCCCATCACCAGCGTCTTTTTCAGCTCTGTGTTGGTTGAACTATTTTTCACTCTTGTCCCGCTCAAACTTCCACCCGCCGATGATCGAGGATACCGTACCGCGGCCCTCGATGTAGTCGTGATAGAAGGCTAGGTAGATGTGAACGACGATGAACGTGACAAAGAACCACAGGAACAGGTGATGCCAGAAGCGCACGCCGAACTCGCCCCCCAGCAGCGGAACAATCCAGGTGAACATGCGCGGCAGCCAGGAGTTGCTCATGCTGGAGTAGAGCGCGAAGCCGGTGATGGTCTGGGCCACAAAAGCCAGAAATGTTCCGAAGTAAATCAGGCCGGCGAGTGCGTTGTGGCCTGTGGAAATGGGCCCGTGCAGCTTGGTCTCGAATACGTCGGCGTTGATGACTTCGACGATCTCGTGCTGCTGCCTGCGCGTGAACGGGAAGAAGGCGCGCCAGCTGGAGTACTTGTTGCCCACGAACCCCCAATAAAGGCGAGCCAGAAAGTTGAAGACGTAGATGAACGCGGCCAGAAAGTGGATGAACCGCACCCAGCCAAACCAATATTGCTGGTAGGCCTCAGCCGCATAGTACATGCGGATCGGAGCCCCAATCATGTAGCCGGTGACGCACAAAGCCACCAGCGCCACGGCGTTGATCCAATGGTAGACGCGGACGGGAAGTTCCCAAACGTAGATCCGCCGATAGGCGACCGGATGCGGGTTCGCCGCCGGTAAGCCCTTGCCTGCGGTAACAACTGGTGTACTCATGGGCATCACTCGAAGGAAATCTGGCTAATGTGCCGTCCCTGCGGATCGTACAGATGTACGGCGCAGGCCAGGCACGGGTCAAAGGAATGAATGGTGCGGATGATTTCGACCGGCTCATCGAGCTTGGCCACCGGGGTGCCGATCAGCGCTTGTTCAAAGGATGAACGCTGCCCCTTGGCGTCGCGCGGAGAACCGTTCCATGTGGTCGGCACCACCAGCTGATAGTTGTCGATCTTGCCATCGTGGATCTTGATGTAGTGCGCCAGCGCACCGCGCGGAGCTTCGGTCAGGCCAACGCCCTCGGCGTCCATGGGCCAGCTCTTCGGCTCCCAGAACTCGCCGTTGAAGGTGGAAACCTCGTTGATCTTGACCCGCTCCATCAGTTGGCCGAAGTAGTCCTTGAGCCAGGCCATGGCCAGCGCCGCATCCAGGCCGCGCGCCGCGGTGCGGCCCAGAGTTGAAAACAGCGCAGCTACCGGAACGTTGAGCTTGCCCAACGTATCTTTGACCAAATCCTGCACGTCGGTGCGGCCAGAGGCATAGGCCACGATCAGCCTCGACAGCGGGCCCACCTCCATCGCATTTTCCTTCCAGCGCGGAGTCTTCAGGAATGAATATTTCTGGTGCCCTTCGAGAGTATCGAAGGGCGGCTTGGGGCCCGTGTACTTCAGTTTCGTCTCGCCGGCCCACGGATGCAATCCAACGCCGTCTCCGCCGTCGTAGCTGTACCAGGAGGACGCGATGTATTCCTTGATCTCCTGCGAGTCTGTTGCGTTCACAGGATGCACCGTCGAGAGATCGCGATTGAGCACCACGCCGCGCGGATACCGGAATGCTTCCGGCTTGCTGTAGCCCTGGGTGGGAAACTCGCCGTAGCAGAGGCAGTTGGTCAATCCTCCGCCCCACTGCGCCCAGTCCTTGTAGAAGGAAGCCACAGCGAGCAGATCGGGGATGTAGACCTGATTGATGAACTCGTCTGCCTGGCTGATGAGCCGGGAGACAAGATTAAGCCGCTCGGAGTTGATGGCGGCCACTTCGTTCATGTTGATGGAGCAGGGAACCCCGCCCACCAGGTAATTCGGATGCGGATTCTTGCCGCCGAACACGGTGTGAATTTTGACGATTTCTTTCTGCCACTGGAGAGCGTCCAGATAGTGCGCCACGGCGATCAGATTCACCTCGGGCGGCAGCTTGTAGGCTGGATGGCCCCAATAGCCGTTGGCGAAGATGCCCAGGCCGCTGGCGGCAAAAGCCTTGATCTTGTTCTGCACCTCGGAGAAATACGCAGGCGTATTCTTGTCCCACTTGGAGAACGAGCCGGCCAGCTCCGCGGCCTTCTTGGGATCGGCCTTGAGCGCGTTCACGATGTCCACCCAATCGAGCGCGTGCAGGTGATAGAAGTGAATCACGTGATCCTGCACGTATTGCGCGGTCATCATGATGTTGCGGATGAGCTCGGCGGTGGGGGGGACGGCGATGCCCAGCGCGCTTTCAACCGCACGGCAACTGGTGAGCGCATGCACCGTGGTGCAGACGCCGCAGACGCGCTCGGTAATGGCCCATGCGTCGCGGGGATCGCGGCCGATGAGAATCTTTTCCAGGCCCCTGACCATGGTGCCGGAGCTGAACGCGTCGGTGATGACGCCGTTTTCCACCACTGCTTCAACCCGCAGGTGGCCTTCAATACGAGTAACTGGATCGACGACTATGCGTGTCATAACCTCTCACAGCTCCTTTTGATCGTCGGCGTGTACTTCGGCAATTACAGGCCGCTTGCGAATATTGGTGACCACCGCATGGGCCGCGACGCCGGCCAGCGTGGCCACGCCAACCACAGTACCCACCGTGTCGGCGGTGCTCTCGATGCCGAAGCCGGGGAACGAGGGCAGATGCTGGTAGAACGGTCCGTTGTCCCAGAAGCCGGCCTCGCTGCAGCCGATGCATCCGTGCCCGGACTGGATGGGATAGCTGGTGCCTTCGTTCCACTTCACCACCGAGCAGGCGTTGTAGGTTACCGGGCCCTTGCAGCCCATCTTGTAAAGGCAGTAGCCCTTGCGCGCATTCTCGTCGTCCCACGACTCCACAAACAGGCCGGCGTCGTAGTTGGGGCGGCGGTAGCAGGTGTCGTGCACGCGGCGGCCGTAAAACTCCTTCGGCCGGCCCTGGCTGTCCAGCGCGGGAACCTGCCCCAGCACCAGCAGATGCGTGACCACACCCATCATCACGTCGGCGATGGGCGGGCAGCCGGGAACGTTGATCACCGGCTTGTCCACCAGCTTGTAGATCGGTGTGGCCCCGGTCGGGTTGGGCTTGGCCGCCTGCACGCACCCGTTCGACGCGCAACTGCCCCAGGCCACAATCGCCGCAGCGTCCTTGGCCACGGTCTGCAGAATCGACTCCGCGGTCTTGCCGCCGATCATGCAATAAACGCCGTCGTCGCCGGTGGGCACGGCGCCTTCCACCAGCACAATGTACTTGCCCTTGTTGTTGGCAATCGTGTCGGCAAGGCATTTTTCCGCCTGGAAGCCCGAGGCCGCCATCAGCGTCTCGGTGTAATTCAAATCCAGAACATCCAGCAGCGCATCCACCACGATGGGGTGCGAGGCGCGAATGAACGACTCGCTGCAGCAGGTGCACTCCTGAAAGTGCATCCACACCACGGCCGGCTTTTCTTTCTTTTCAAAAGCGGAAACAACCTGGGCGACGCCCGATTGCCCAAACCCGGCCACTGTTGCGGCCGTAGCGCAGAACTGCAGGAAGTCCCTGCGGCTGTAACCCTTCTGCTGCATCGAATTCCAAATGGACTGACCCATACCTACCTCGCTCGGTGTGCAGGTACCGGCGATGATCCAGGTGGCTCCGATGTGTGCAACGAGCAGGCCGCCAGATTTCGCCGACTGACAGGTGCGAAGGTACCCATGCGAAATAACAACTCGCTGTGCGCCAGATCACATGGTGTTGTTTATCGTGCGGAATCGCTGTGCGGAGGGAACGCAGGGTACCCGGGAGCGCGGAAATGGAACCCATGGCGTCGCATCGTCAAGCGGTTGAATTTTCAGCCATAGCAGAGCGCACAACGGAAGATCAGGTGCTGCTTATGCTGAGGGAATTTCCAGCGCGCCTGTGAGCGAACTCACTTTCTCCACTCCGTTGCTGCGGCACCAGGACGCGAGATCGTGCGCCAGGCGCTCTGTCGCCCGTGGGTCGGCATAGCTGGCCGTCCCCACCTGGATGGCGGTCGCGCCGGCCAGCAGGAACTCCACCGCGTCCTCAGGCGTGACAATGCCGCCCAGGCCAAGTATGGGAATCTTGACCATCTGCGCGGCTTCGTAGACCATGCGCAGGGCGATGGGCTTGATGGCCGGCCCGGACAGTCCCCCGGTGATATTGCTGAGACGCGGCCGACGCGTCTCCACATCAATTGACATGGCTAGAAAGGTGTTGGTCAGGCTCACCGCGTCGGCGCCGGAGTCGGCGGCGATCTTGGCCATGCGGGCGATTGAGGTCACATTGGGCGAGAGTTTGACGATCAATGGCCGTTTGCTGGCAACCCTGGCACGGCTCACCAGGTATTCGAGCGAGCCCGGATCGGAACCGAAGGCCATGCCGCCGGCGTGCACATTGGGGCACGAGACGTTCAGCTCATAGGCGGCGATGCCTTCGGCCCGGTTGAGCCGCTCGATCACCGCGATGTAGTCGTTCACCGTGTACCCGAAGACGTTGACGATGACCTTGCACAGCGGATAGCGGCTCAGCGGCGGCAGCTTGCGCTCAATAAACTCCTCGACGCCGATATTCTGCAGCCCAATCGCGTTGAGCATCCCCGCCGCCGTCTGCACAATGCGCGGCGCTGCGTGGCCGGCCATCGGCTCCAGCGAGATCCCCTTGGTGACAAAGCCGCCAATCGCCTCCAGGGAGACAATCTCTTCAAATTCAATTCCGTAGCCGAAGGTACCGCTGGCGGCGATGACCGGGTTGACCAGTTCCATGCCGGCCAGGCGAACTTTCATCTCGGGTTTCACGCGCAGTAGTCTTCCTTTGATCGTGGTCAGTGGTCAGTTTTTGCCCTCGCAGTAGACCATGAAAAGCTCGGCGAACAGGGTTCGGATTCACGAGGTCTTCCTGTCCATGATACGCGCCTTGGGGAGTTGAAAACCCTCCCCCTTGACATTCGACAAGAGACTAGTTCAATCTGTTGTCGAACGCCGAGGGGAGATATGACCGAATCGACTGATCTCTTGCAGGGAACATTAGACTTGCTGGTTCTGCAGACCTTGGCCGCCGGGCCGATGCATGGCTGGGGCGTGGCCCTGCGCATCCAGCAGGTGTCGCAGGATGTGCTGCAGATCGGCCAGGGCTCGCTTTACCCAGCCTTGCATCGCCTCGAGTACAAGGGCTGGATCCGCGCCGACTGGGGCAACTCGGACAACAACCGCCGCGCCAAGTTCTACGCACTGACCGCAACGGGCCGCAAGCAGCTGGACGCTGAGCTCAAGGGCTGGGAGCGGCTCTCCGCAGCCATCGGCCTGGTGCTGGGCCAGATTCCGGAAGCGGCGTCATGATCCGCGAAGCATTAACCCACCTCAGTCTCTTATTCTTATGCCGAAAATCGCAAGAACTAGATGAAGAACTACGCTTCCATCTGGAGCAGGCAACCGAGCTGCGCATCGCCGCCGGAATGCCGCCGGAAGAGGCCCGCCGTCAGGCCTTGATCGAGTTCGGCGGCGTCGAGCGCGTCCGCGAGCAGTGCCATCAGCAGCTCCCGGGCTGGTGGCTGGGCACGGTTGCCCAGGATGTCCGCTACACCCTGCGTGGCTTCCGCCGCAACCCGGTCTTCACCATCGCTGTAATCGCCACGCTCGCCGTCGGCATCGGAGCCACCACGGCCGTCTTCAGCGTCATCGACCGCATCCTCTTCCGCCCGCTTCCGTACACGCACGGCGACCGGCTCGTGTCATTGGGCCTCGGCCAGCCCCTCGAGCGGCAGGAGTTCACGCTGGGCGGCTTCTTCTTCGAGTGGCGCGACAATCAGCAGCCATTCCAGTCCATGACCTACGAGATGGGCTACGGCGACTGCAATCTCACTGAAAACCAGCCGGTCCATCTTCACTGCATCTCCGTTGCGCAAAACTTTGTGCCCACCATGGGAATCCCGCTTCAGCTCGGCCGCAACTTCACCGCCGAGGAAGATCTTCCCAATGGCCCTCGGGTAGCCATGATCACCGACGGCCTCTGGCTCCGCCGCTTCAACCGCAGCACAGCCGCAATCAGCCAGCAGATCAACATCGACGGCCACCTCACCCGCATCGTCGGCGTCCTACCTCGCGATTTCGAGATGCCGCGCCTCCAGCCCACTGACATCCTGCAACCCGCGCAGGTCGACATTGCGGCGCAGCACACCGTCAACAGCGGCATCGGCTATCCCATGTGGGCCTTCGCCCGCCTCAAGCCCGGCATCACAGTCGCCCAGGCCAAAGCCGCGATGCAGCCGCTCTACCTCCACACCCAGCAGTGGATTCCCCCCGAGCTGCGCAAGGAGTTTCGGCTACAGGTCCGCTCCCTCCGCGATCGCCAGATGCAGGATGCCTACGCGGCCGCGTGGGTACTGCTCGGCGCCGTACTCGTCGTCTTGCTCATTGCCTGCGCTAACGTGGCCAGCCTGTTCTCCGCACGCGGCGCGGCCCGGCAAAGGGAACTGGCCGTCCGCTCGGCTCTTGGCGCCAGCCGGAGCCGCCTTGTCCGCCAAACCCTCACCGAAGCCTTCCTGCTGGCCCTTGCCGGAGCCGCTGCCGGTTGTGTGTTCGCGGAAATTCTTCTCCGCGTCTTCATCGCCATCGCTCCAACAGGCGTTCCGTTCCTCGCCTCGGCCCGCCTCGACCCGCGCATTGTCCTCTTCACCGTGCTGGTTTCGTTGATCTGCGCGGCGCTGTTCGGTATCGTCCCCGCGCTCGAAAAGCCCCGCGCCATAGCCCTTGCCGCGAGGCAGACACGATCCGGCGCGGACGCCCGTCTCCGCCGCCTGCTCGTTGCAGCGCAAATCGGCCTCAGCGTGGTGCTGCTGTCCGGCGCCAGCCTGCTGGTCCGCAGCTTCTGGAACCTCCAGCAGCAGAGCCTCGGCATCGCGACTCGCAACGTGATCACCGTGCACGTCCCGCTCAACTGGGAACGCTATCCCTCCGGGTTCCTCGACTTCTATCTGCGCACAGAAGCCGCTCTTCGCCGCCTGCCCGGCATCACCGCTGTGGGTATGACTGACTCGGTGCCGCCCATCGGCGGACAAGGCATGCGCTATCCGGAACTGCGCGTCGTCGGCAGAGCTCCCACGCCGGCAGGCCTCGGCGGCACCGTGTCCGTGCGTCATGTCACGCCCGACTACTTTCGCGCCCTCCAGATCCCCATCGTCAACGGCCCCGGCTTCACCGACCCTGAGCGAAACTCAACCGGCCACTTCATGATCCTCAGCAGGGAACTCGCAGCCCGCATGTTTCCCGGCGAAGACCCCATCGGCAAGCGCATTGAGGTCGCCATCTTCAACCCCTATCGCGCTCCCGGCCTCATCTACTCCGTCGTCGGCGTCGCCGCCAACGTCAAAAATGCCGGCCTCACCGGCGACGACGGCCCCGAGCTCTATGAGCTCGCCACCAACCAGCCCGATACCTGGAGCGACCGCCACTTCTTCGTCCTCGACTCCAGCCTGCCCGTCTCCGTGGTTGCCCAGTTAATTCGGTCCAGCATCGCGCAGCTCGACCCCACCGCCCCCGTTGAAGTCTCCTCCATGACCCAGACCGTCAACCAGCTCGCCGACCGCCCCCGCTTCGAAACGGCGCTGCTTGGCTTCTTCGCCTTCTGCGGCCTGCTCATGGCGGTCATCGGCCTTTACGGCGTCATCTCCTTCGTCGCTACGCAACGCACCCAGGAGATCGGCATCCGCATGGCGCTCGGCGCCACACGCTTCGACATCCTCCGCCTCATCGCCGACGAAGGCGCCCGCCTCATCCTGCTCGGCGGCCTGCTCGGCCTGGGTGCAGCGCTCGCGTCCGCCCAACTGCTCAAGAGCCTGCTCTTCAACGTCGCGCCCCGCGACCCGCTCACCTACGCCGCCGTCACCGTGCTGCTGGCCGTTGTTGCACTCATCGCGACCCTGATCCCCGCCCGCGCCGCCATGCAAGTCGAGCCTGTCGTCGCGTTGCGCTACGAATAGAAAGGGCATTAACTACTCATTATGAAGAGGATAACTATTTCACGCTGATGTCTCCATCCACATCCACTACCAGCGCGTCGCCGTCAATCTGGACGGAGTGGATCTTCAGCCTGTCCAGCGCCACCTTGTAACCGGAGCTGGCAGTTGAGCCCTCCAGTGCCTTGCGCAGCAGTTCGGCGGCGTTCACCTTCAGGCCCGAGGGCACCTGGTGGCTCAAAAAGGGCGTCAGCACAAAGTTCAGCTCGGCGTGATCGCTCACGCGGTCGATGCGAGCATCGCGGAAGCCCACCGTTTCGCCTTCGCCGTCCGGCGCCAGTGACACTTCGGCGGGCAGGTTGAGCGTAATGCCCAGGCATGCGCCGCCCACCGCTTTGCCCAGCCTGGCTCGGGTTTTCACGTGGACCACGATGCGGTCTTGGACAAAGCTGAGCTTGGGGTCTTCGGCGTAGATGGAGCAGGCGGATCTGGCACTGCCCTTCAGGTAGTAGCGGCCGTCTGGCGAGCTGAACAGCTGGAGCTTCAGGGTGCGCTCCAGGGCATCGCGGCTCACCTTCAGTTCCACAGCGCTTGCGGGGGCCAGAGCAGCGGCCAGCAGCAGGGCGAGAGCCGGAATTCGCCAGAGTGTTGTCATAGGAGTATCCTGCCACCGCAGGCCGGTTTGTGGCCAGTTCTTCGCCTTACCAAAGTCACCACCGGCAGATGACGGCGGGGATGGTATACAAGGATAATCCTTTTACGGACAGGAAGATGGAGCTGTTTTGGACAGTCCGACCGAGAGCTGTCTTAGAGCTCGGCTGCCTCCATTTTGTTGTTGATTTTTAATCCAAAAATACGTAAAATAAGAAGCTGAAGTTTCCTTGGATGTGACTGGAGCCCCCCCCGAGCCCGTTGCCGAGGAAGCAACCGTAAATCAATCTCTATAAGGACACAAAATCGATGGCAAAGCGTCGTGGAAATCCGAATTGGGGCAAGCCGGAGCCCATCGGCCCGGTAGTGCCCACTGTGACCTCCTTTGAGCAGATCGTCAAGGAGTTCAAGCTGAGCCCGGACCAGTACATCCGCTCCACCCGCCTGCGCGAGTGGGCCCGCCGCAACAAGAACTCCAAGTACATCCCCGAGGCTCTCCTCGAGGCCTGGGGCTTCGAGATCGAGTCCACGTTGTAGCCCGCCTTCCCGAACCTGGGCCCTTTTCACAAATGATGCACCAACAGAAGCGCCGTCCCCCTGGGGCGGCGCTTCTGCTTTGTGGGGACAGATGTGAAGCTCAAGCGGGATTTGTGCAGGTTTGCGTGGATATATCCGGGGTTTGGTTTGCATGGAAATAGACATTAGAGGGGCAAAATGGGGGTATTGAGAGACAGCAGGAGGGTTTTGAGATGGCGTTGGAGGCTGAGTTTCGGGCGAGGGTGAGGCGGGACCTGGAGGAAGAGCTGCGGGTTTTCCGGAACAAGCGGGTGCGGCGGGGGAAGTGGGGATGGCTGCGAGGGGTGCGGCAGGCGATCGGTGTGGAAGTGACGGATGTGGCCGAGCGGATGGGGGTGTGCCGGAGCGAGGTGTACCGGCTGGAGCGGTCGGAGGCGGAGGATACGATCTCGCTGGGCAGGCTGCGGGAGGCGGCGGGGGCGCTGGGATGCGAGCTGGTGTATGCGGTGGTGCCGATGCGCGGGTCGCTTGAAGAACTGGCGGAGGACGCTGTGGCGGCGCGGGTGAGGCGCAGGGAGAAGAAGAGGGAGGAGCTGCCGGGGCGCGGAGAGGGCAAGGACGCTTATGGGCTGGCGAAGACGATCCGGTCGGTGCTGAAGCTGGCGGGGTGGGATTCGGGGAAGTAGCGGTGCGTCTTGGAGGGAGCAGGGGCCTTCAGGCTCCTGAGTTGGTTGGCGAGGGGTTCGCCTTCAGGCGCGGAGGGGGAAGGGGCCCGGGCCTGAAGGCCGGCAGGTGTTGATGCGCTTTATTCAGAGCCTCGACCCACGTTGCGGGTGCCCCGCTCCTGCTCCCTCCGCTGACTGATCCGGGCCTGAAGGCCATCGAGTTTGGAGAGCTTTTGTCAGGGGCATGAAATGCCCCTGCTCCCTCCGTTTGTGGGCCTTTGCGGTCCGGGCCTGAAGGCCCGCAGGTGTTGATGCGTTTTATTCAGGAGCTTCGACCCAGGTTGCGGGTGCCCCGCTCCTGCTCCCTCCGAAAAGGCAGAGGTCCGGGCCTGAAGGCCATCGAGTTTGGAGGGCTTTTGTCAGGGGCATGAAATGCCCCTGCTCCCTCCGTTTGGCTGCGTCTGTGGTTTTGGGACGTAGGCAGGGGCGGATGGAGAAAAGGCCCGCGGCTAAAACCGGCTTGAAGTGGGGGGCTTATTCAGGAGCCTCGACCCAGGTTGCGGGTGCCCCGCTCCTGCTCCCTCCGTTAGGCTCCAGCTCCCTCCGTTAGGCTCCTGCTCCCTCCGTTAGAGGCGTAATGCGAGGGGTGGTCTTTTGCGAGGGGTGGTCTTTATGGAGGGAGCAGGGGACTTCAGGCCCCTGACTTCGTCGGTGGTTATGAATTTTGGCTTTAGCCACGGGCTTTTGGTTTATTCTGCCGGGATGCGGATGGCGCCGCAAGAGACTCGGACGTATCTGGTGACCGCGGTGACGGCCGGGCGGCGGAGTCTGTTTCAGGTGACGGCCACGGCTCAATTGCTGGAGCGCACGATTGTGGACTATCGCAGCCAGGGGCGACTGCTGTTGCATGCGTTCGTCATCATGCCGGACCACTTGCACGCGCTGATTACGCCGGCTCCCGACGTCTCGCTGGAAAAGGCCATGCAGTTCATCAAGGGCGGATTCTCGTTCCGCTTGAAAAGCAGGCTGGATGTGTGGATGCGGAGCTTTAACGAAAGTCAGATCCTGACGGCGGACAAGTATGTGGGCTGTGTGCGGTATATCGAGGAGAATTCGGTGCGGCGGGGGCTGGTGTCGCGGGCGCAGGATTATCCGCATGGCTCGGCGGGGCGGGAGGGGTGGGACCCGATGCCTGTGCATTTTGGGGATGGAGCGGGGAGGGTCCGGACCTGAGGGCCGGCGGGTGGGCTGTGGTTGTTTTTTGCGCGGGCAGGTGCGGTTTAGCAGTCTGGGGAAACGGCCCGCGGCTAGAGCCGGATTGCAACGAGAGCCCCAATCAGGAGCCTCGACCCAGGTTGCGGGTGCCCCGCTCCTGCTCCCTCCGAAGAGGCAGAGGTCCGGGCCTGAAGGCCCGCGCGTGAGTGCGTCTTTCTTTCAGGGGCATGAATGCCCCTGCTCCCTCCGGCTTCCGAAAGGCGCGTCCCGCAGGGGCTGAGGCCCGGGGATACTTGGGGCTTCATTCGGCCGGCTGAAGCCGTGCCCTGACACTTCTTGCCTCTTCCGATGAGGCTTCCCGTAGCCGGTGAGGACCAATTTCATTTTGTTCGATTTGCGGCACGGCTGAAGCCGAGCCCTTTCAAAGCTGGCGGCCAATGGCCTTGCGGTTGGCGCGGGGGCGGGGGAGGGGTAGACTTGAGAGATCGATATGGCGAACAGTTTACGCACATTTGAGGCTCCATTTACCGACGTGCCGGGGGCGCTGGCTGAGATCAAGGCTGGGCGGATGGTGGTGGTGGTGGACGATGAGGATCGCGAGAACGAGGGCGATTTGACGCTGGCCGCCGAACACGTGACGCCGGAGGCGATCAACTTTATGGCTCGCTACGGGCGGGGGCTGATCTGCCTGACCCTGACCGAGGAGCGCGCCGACCACCTGCGGCTGTTTCCGATGACGCAGCAGAACTCGTCGCGGTTTGGGACGGCGTTTACGGAGACGATTGAAGCGCGGGAGGGCGTGACGACGGGGATCTCGGCGGCGGACCGGGCGCATACGATTCGGACGGCGATCGGGCCGGAGGCGACGTACACCGATCTGGCCCGGCCGGGACATGTGTTCCCGCTCAGGGCGCGCAAGGGCGGGGTGCTGGTGAGGGCGGGGCAGACGGAGGCGAGCGTGGACTTGGCGCGGATGGCGGGGCTGAATCCGTCGGGGGTGATCTGCGAGATCATGCGCGACGACGGGGAGATGGCGCGGATTCCGGACCTGATTCCGTTTTGCAAAGAGCATGGGCTGACGATACTCACGGTGGCCGAGCTGATCCGCTACCGGCTGCGGAACGAGCGGTACATTGTGCGCGCCGGGGAGAGCCGGATTCAGACCAAGTGGGGCGAGTTCCGGATGATTGCGTATGAGAGCGAGGTGAACGGCGGGGAGAGCCACATTGCGCTGGTGAAGGGCGAGCTGTGCGGGGATTGTCCGGCGGCTACGGGCGGCCCGGCGATGGGGGCTGGACCCTTGGATCAAAGGGTTCCTTGTTCGCATGCGGTGCTGGTGCGGGTGCACACACGGTGTACGGCGGGGGATGTGTTTGCGGCCGATTGCCGCTGCCGGGAGACACTGGACCAGAGCATGCGCATGATTGCCGAGGAGGGTTGCGGGGCGGTGCTGTATCTGCACAATACTTCACGGGGGTTCGAGATTGAGCGGACGCCGGCCGAAGCGCGGGCGTTTCAGCCCGGCGGGGCGGCGCAGCTGGGCGAACCGGAGGCGGGCCGGCTGATTCTGCATCAGGGGCTGCGGGAGCGGGAGGGCGTGCAGGCGAGGACAGGACGGATTCTGCGGGCGATTGGGCTGGGGGGGCAGATTCTGTCGGACCTGGGAATTCAGCGGATTCGCCTGTTGTCAAACACGCCGATGCACATTCCGGCGCTGGAGGGGTTTGGACTGGAGATCGTGGAGCAGGTGGCGATTCCAGTAGGGCCACCTGCGGTGGGGCATACGCTGGCTGATCGCTCGCAGTAGGTCTGTGGATTCCCAGGTCCCCAAATGCGAGGGACTTGGGGCACCCGCCCTTCGCCGGAACAGAGGCGGAAGGGTGTGGCACAGCGTCAATGCGGATTCAGCCGAGGTAGATGCAGTTGGGTGAGGCGTCGGCGGACTTCGGGGTGCTGCGCTGTGTGGTTTGTGAGGAGCTGGCCTGAGCGGAGAGGACACGCGTGGCGCTGGCTGCACCGGAGCGGGAATGTTCCAGGTTGAAGTCCTGCGCAAAGCTGGAGCCTCTCGCGCCGGTTGAGGCCGGCCGGGACGGGGAGCGACCGGGGCCGTCGCAGATTGCCCTGGAGATTGAGACGCCGTGGGTCGGATAGCGATTGGCTTGTCTCGAGATCATTGCTTGTCTCCTTTCCGGAAGAAGGTGTTGGTTTGCGAGCCTCAGGCGGCGTCCATGACGCGGCCGCTGCGCGGAACATCCGGCTTGGAGCGGCGAAGCATTCCAACCGGAATGGCCTGCGATACGGTTATGGCTGCCAGGCAGACCGCGCGGTGCTCCTGCAATTCGGCCTTGGCGCGCTCCATTTCTACATTCTTATAAGCGGCAAACTTCTTGCTTACCATGTGATAGGCAAGGGTGCTGGCCTCGAAATATTCGTTTTGGCTTGCTGCAAGGGCGCGCTCCAAATTTTCACAAAGACGGCAGTACATAAGGTGCTCCATTTCAGCTTCGGTGCCGCAGGTTCTTACGTAGGTGGATAAATGCACTCAAGAAATACATTTGGCCGATGCGGAGGCGAACCCGTAGTGGCAGGGTTTCCACCCAAATATTTTGGCGGCGCGACTCTGCGCGTTGCTTGGTTTGCTAACAATGCTGCGTTTGGCGGCGTGACTGGCTGCCCCGCAAGGCAAACGGGAAAACTGCATGCCAGCTAGCGTTGTCGATGGCCCTGGGCAAGATCGCGAGAAAAGCTCTCAGGCCATACGAACCGAGAGGAAAGGTGTTTCAGATGCGCTCTACACGTTGTAGAGACTCTGAAAATGTGAGTGTGAGAACTCACTGGGCCCCTTTTTCCGAGGTCCATTTTCTCCTGACGAAACGATCATGCGCTGAATCGAACAGCGTGTCAAGCGATTCAACCAATATTCTTGTTCGCTGGTCACTTGCTCATTTTATGGTGTATTTGAGCGATTTCTTGAGTGAAAGACAGATTGATTGCTGGCAATTCCGATTCGGTATTTTTGGCTTTGGAATAGCCCAGGAAGTGCGAAAACGGGAGTGGCGCATGGGCTGGTGTATCGGCTTGAGACAGGGAACCAATCAGCTGCCGGTGGCGTATTGGAATACACGAGGTGTGACGATGCGAGAGCTGCGTTTTGTCCCGATTTATGTTGTTGGACTGGCGCTGATGGCGGGCGGGGATGGATTTGCCCAAACCGGAGGCGGGGACTGGGTGAAGTCGTATGCGGTTGCGGGGAAGGCCTCGGTGACTCTGGCGACAGGCGACGCGGGGATGGAGGTCCACTCCTGCGGCACGTGCGGCGCAGTGCGGGTGCGGGTTGAATGGCGAGACCGCAAGCCGGGCGATTACACCGTCAACGAATTCCAGAGCGGCGATCATGTGAACTTTGAGCTGAAGGAGAAGCCCCACATTGCCTTCGGCATCCGGGTGGGGAACTTTCACTCTCCGCAGGTGACGGTGGAGACGCCGGCGGCGCTGGACCTGGAGGCGCGCACGACGGACGGCGCGTTGAAGATTTCCGGGGTGCAGGGTACTCTGCAACTGCACACCAGTGACGGCGCGGTGGAGATTGGGGATGTTACGGGCGCGGTGCGGCTGACCGCCAGCGACGGCTCGATCCGGATTCATAACGTGACGGGCACACTGGAGTCGCGCTCGTCGGATGGGCAGGCGACGATCGACGGGAAGTTCACGTCTCTGGCGGTGCATACCAGCGACGGGCCGCTGGACTTGACGGTTGCGGACGGCTCGCAGTTGACGACGGCATCGACGATCGAGAGCTCCGACGGGAAGGTCATGGTGCGGCTGCCGAACAGGATGGCGGTGGACCTGGATGTGCATACCAGCGATGGGCAGATCGATTGCAAGCTGCCGCTGACCATGGAGGGGTATAACACGGCGCACAGTTCGGGGCACAACCTGCGCGGGCATTTGAATGGCGGCGGCGTGCCGCTGAACATTCATACCAGCGACGGAAACGTGACGATTGTGGGCCAGTGACGGGCGAGGCCGTGAGATCCGGGGCCGGTTTGCTGCAACTGAGCCGTTAAAGCGCGGCGTTGGTGCAGACCACATCGTCGCGGTCGATGGTGCCGCCTGGGTCACGGCTCACTGAGAGCTTTGGCCTGGATAGTAGAACGCGCGAACCTCAGTCAACAGTCCATCGACGATAAGGCACAGATCCACAACATGATCGACACCGTTCACCGTCTCCATGTCGAAGACGGTCGCAACATAATCGCCATCGGCTATGTGCTGCTTTATTTCAATCCCCTTGATGAAGGGTAAGATGCTGGTAAGGAAGCCAATTATCGTCTCACGGCCGGCTAGTTTCGGCATCAGCGGCCCCTCAAATGTTATGCCGGGTGCAAAGGGCACAGACGTCAGGTTTTTGCGGGCGAGACCGTTCAAATAACTCTCTACGACCGCTATGTTTTCAGATCGCGACACGGACTCTCCCCCAACGGGTTCCAGATAGACAATAGACGAGTCCATCCGAACTCCGCCATCCCATTGCGATCCGAACCGCTGCGCCGCTGCGTCCGGGGGCCGTCTGGCGGCGTGGATTCATTCACCCTGTGCGCCCATTGCTGGTCCCAAGCCAAAGTTTGTGCGGACCAGAGCGCATGGGGCAGCCCTGGCGCTGTAGAATTGGGCAAACTGCCTTGCTGAAGATCGCGCAGTCGCCCGTCGCGCGGGAGCCGAATCCCGCCCACGATATGAACGACTCCGCAGACGCTCTCTGAGGCCTCTTCACTCGCTCCCCCCCTTGGGATCGAGAGTGCAAAGGTTTGGGTCCCTTGAGCGTTCATCTGGTCAATCCCAGCGACAATTCCTTTGGTACGGCGGTAATCACACCGCGTTGGCTGTTTGTGCTTGCAGCGGCGACACCGCAGGCGGTGGGCGACCCGATTCTTGTGGACGAATCGCTGGAGCAGATCGATCCGGAGACGATCCAGGCGGGCGACATTGTGGGCGTGAGCGTTCACACGGGCAACGCGCTGCGCGGTTACGCGGTGGGCAGGATGGCGCGGGAGCGGGGGGCGTGGGTGGTGTATGGCGGCATTCACGCCACGCTGTTTCCCGAGGAAGCGCTGGAGCGCGGCCAGGGCCACGCGGTGGTGAAGGGTGACGGCGATGTGGTGTGGGCCAAGGCGGTGATGGATTGCCTGGCCGGCCGGCCGG
>Ga0302319_10000282_pt1 | contig 110307 bp, 84 predicted proteins | sample Bog_T0_2_FD_203319 | JGI IMG/M metagenome (GOLD analysis project Ga0302319, IMG submission 203319) | Peat permafrost microbial communities from Stordalen Mire near Abisko, Sweden - Bog_T0_2 | ecosystem: Environmental > Terrestrial > Soil > Wetlands > Peat | place: Sweden: Abisko, Stordalen...
CACTAACCCACTGTTCCAGACGAACTCGTTCGGCTTCCGAGAGAACGACGACAATGCTTTTGCGTGACATTCCACCATGCTATTCAGCTCGCGGATATGTGCACTTATTTGCGGGCCACTACACTAGTTGCGCCGCCGGCTGCGCCAAGTTTGGCCGGCATGAGCAAACGGGAAATTTTTCCGTTTTTTGCCTGCGGAATGACGTTTTTTGCCGTCTGAAAATGAATCATTATTAGGGGACTTATAGACAATGTTACCCTGAAAATTTGAAATGTTTGTCGCGTGATTCACGATTCAATTATTTTTTCGGCGGTGTTTGCGGCTGACTTTTCAACGCACCTACCTTTTCTCTGGCTAGTTTGATCGCGGCTCGCTTGCCCTTGCCGCTGCCCATTGCAACCGCTGACAAGATGCTATTGAAATCGCCTTTGATTGGCGGGATTATTTTTTGTGGTCTGCTCATACGGTTTTTCCAATAAGTGTTTTGTAAGGCAACTGCGCACTGTTTGCAACTCGCGCAACCACGTCTGAAAATACGAACTGCATTGAGTGTGCCTTACGATTGAAACGGAAAGCGAACTCGTTCACATACCGCTGCAAATGTTTTTTGCTCATCTGGTGATAAACGCCGTGATAGCCGCGCTTGAATAACGCCCAAAACGATTCAATGCCGTTCGTGTGGCAATCGCCGTTGACGTATTCCTTCGCGCCGTGGTCAACCGTTGTGTGATTGAATTGCGCGGCAAGTCCGCGATACGCAACCCATCTGTCAGTGTAAAGCGTTGCGCCCTGTGCGACATTGCTTTTGAGTTCCTTGTGCAACTCTGGCATGCCGACAGATTGCACAACTTTCGCCCGCACTTCACCGTCACGGCTTTTCATTCCGAAGATTGGCGTCTTGCCAGTGCCGCCAGTTCCCTTGATTGCGGCTTCGCGTTTTTTCTTGTGCATATTCTTGGACAATCCGCCGATGAAAGTTTCATCTGCTTCAATCTTGCCGAAAAGCTGCCCCTTGTTTTGCTGGTGAGCCTCCCGAATCCGATGCGCCATAAACCAAGCCGTCTTTTGGCAGACGCCAACGTGCTTGGCAACTTGAACCGATGACATCCCCTTGCTGGTGGTCGAAAGTAGGTAAATCGCCATAAACCATTTCCGCAACGGCAACTTGCTCTCGCCGAAAACCGTTCCCGTCTTGATGGTGAAATCCTGTTTGCAGGACGCGCAACGATACCGCTTGCCGTCTTTGAAGGTGTAAATCTGCGTGTGGCCGCAATGCGGGCAATACTCGCCATTTCCAAAGCGGATTGCGGTGTAATGCTTGCGGCACGTCTCTTCATCACAGAAATAATCCGTGAACTCTGTCAGTGTCTTGAACTCAAATTTCGTATTCATTCTGGAATCAGATTACCCTAAACAGTTAGGGTTGTCAAGTGTCAGATTGAAGATTTTACGGATTGTTTTTCTTGTGTTTTTCGTGGGCTTCTAACAACGATGGTAGCAGGTGTTTTTTCATCGCAGCGCCTATTTGCTTTTTGGCTTCGGCTTGCTTTAGTTCCTGTTCGTCCTGAAATTTTTTAATGTGTTTTGCCCACATTTCCATTCCGATTTTTTGTAAAATGGAAACAACTTTTTTGCCTCTGGATTTTTTCGTTTTGTCATCAAAACGCATAAGGCGCAACTCGGCCTTATCTACAAATTCCTTTGAAAAAACCTCTGACTTGCTGATGTATTGTTTGTCGAGATCAATAAATCCATACAGCGGAACCATTCGCCTTATGATTGTGTCACCGCCACACAATGCTTTTTGATGTTCTTTAACTTTGGATATGGCAAAAATCGCGGCTGCTATCGCAAAGTCTGAATGAGATTTCGGCTGGACGTATTCATTCAAAAGATAATTCGCCAGCACAGACGCGCCAGCCCCAATCGTCGCATAATGCGTTTCGGCTGCATTTACTATTCCAGAACCATAACAATCAACGGTGTAGAGATACGGCTTTTTGTCCACATAAAATGCAATCAATAGCCCAGAAGAACATCTGTTAATATAATCCTGCTGCTCATTATCTAAATGAAATTTAGACTCTCGGATGGAATCTTCGACTATTTTTGTGACAACTTGTGGGTTTGAAATTCTTACGCCTTTAGCTTTTTCCTGAATCTTTTCCACGATCCGATTCGTAAGAGGCCATAATCCGCCCTGTGCGATCAAAACGTCGTCGTTCGGCCAGAACTCAACCACGCTGATTTTATTCACGTTTGAAACCTCGCCAGTGTATAAATCGGTTATCTGGCTGTCGGTAGCCAAAATAATCGCGTCTGGACAAATTATTCCAATCAGGACTGACATGGATTTTTTACCCGCATATTTTCGCAATGGTGGACGCTCGCCACGGGTCGAGACAAGGTTTTTCAACATCACAACCCACCTCCTGACTTAACACCTTGATTTTCGGCATCATTCAGCCTTTTTCGTGGATTTTCAGGGTAACATTGTCTATAAGTCCCATTATTAGGACACGGTGGCGGGTTCGCGATTTTCAAAAGTCGCCAAGTGCGTTGAAACTTGTCGTCACCAACCTCCGTCTTTCGAATTATATGCTTAAGCCGATTTCATCTGACCGCTGGAATTATGCGGCGGCGGCGCATCTGCTCAACCGCGCCGGCTTTGGCGGCACGCCGGCGGAAATCGAGAAGCTGGGCGACCTCGGCCCGGAGCGGGCGGTGGCCCTGCTGGTGGATTTTGAGAACATTCCCGACCCGACGCTAAACCCTGACTGGGCGCAGCCGAATCCGGGCGAGTTGATCCAGTTCCGCGAAAGTATTCGCAACGCGGCCACGCCGGAGGAAAAGCGGCAGTTGCAGCAGGCGCAGCAGCAGACGATCCAGCGGCGGATGCAGGAGCTGCGCGGCTGGTGGCTGCAGCGCATGGCGCACGGGCCGCGGCCGTTGCAGGAGAAGATGGTGCTATTTTGGCATGGGCACTTTGCAACGAGCGTGGAGAAGGTGCGCAACCCTTATTTCATGTGGCGGCAGAATGAATTGTTCCGCCGGCTCGGCACGGGCAACTGGCAGACGCTGCTGACGGATGTCGGCAAAGACCCGGCGATGCTCATCTGGCTCGACCAGGCGCAAAGCCGGAAGGATCATCCCAATGAAAATTTCGCGCGCGAGGTGATGGAGCTGTTTGCGCTGGGCGAAGGGCATTACACCGAGCACGACATCACCGAGGGGGCGCGGGCGCTGACCGGCTGGTCGCTGGATTTGCAGTCGGAAAAATTCATTTACCGCCCCTTTTTCCATGACGACGGCGAAAAGACCTTCCTCGGTCGCACGGGAAATTTCTACGGCGACGACATTATCGCGATCATTGTGGCTCAGCCGCAGGCGGCGAAGTTTATCACCGCGAAGTTGTGGAATTATTTCGCCGGCTCGATGCCGGATGAAAAATTGAACGACGCGCTGGCAGCCGCCTTCCGTGAAGCTAGCAACAACTTCAAGCCCTTTCTGCGCACGCTGTTTCGGAGCCAGGAATTTTACCGCGCGGACATCGTCCGTAACCAGGTGAAAAGCCCGGTGCAATGGCTTGTCGGCAGCGTGCGCGTGCTGGAGTGCGACTTGCCGCCGCTGCTGGTGAGCTGGGGGATGCTGCGCCAGCTCGGTCAGGATTTGTTCGCGCCGCCGAACGTGAAAGGCTGGGACGGCGGCGTCACTTGGATCACGACGAACACCCTGCTCGAGCGGTATAACGATGCGCAATCGCTGGTGGCAGGCTCGCTGCCGCCGCTGACCGCAAATGATTTTGCCAAAAAACCCGGCGGCGCGGGCGGCGAGAAGGCGATGAAGGCGATGAAGGCCTTGTCGCGCGTCCGCATGGGCGGCGTGAACGTGGAAAAGATTTTGACGCCCGCAGAGCGCCAGAACAACGAGTCCATCATCGCCTCGCTGCAAAACCGGCTGTTCCAGACGGTGCTTAAAAAAGACCAGCAGCAGGCGCTGCAGGATTTTCTCGATGCCAAAACCAAAATGTCCGAGGCGGACATCATCACGGCCATCCGGCTGATGATGTCCACGCCGGATTATCAAGTCACCTGAAGTCATTATGAAAAACGAAATCACCCTGCAGACGCGGCGCGAATTTCTCCGCCGCACGGTTCTGGGTAGCGCGCTGTCGTGGACGGTGCCGGCGTTTCTGGCCGACACGTTTTCCGCGTTGCAGGCGCAGGCGGCGGATTCTGCCACGCAGATCGCCACCGGTAAAGACGCCACCATTCTCGTCGTACTCCAGATGGCCGGCGGAAATGACGGCATCAATACCGTGGTGCCTTACGCCAATGATTTTTACCACCGCGCGCGTCCGCGCATCGGCTTGAAGGCGGCCGACGTTTTGCCATTGAACGACGCCGTCGGTTTGCACGGCGCGCTGAAAGGTTTCAAGGAACTTTACGACGGCGGCGAATTGTCCGTGATCCAGGGCGTCGGCTATCCGAACCCGAACCGCTCGCATTTCCGCTCGACTGAAATCTGGCAGACGGCAAGCGATTCCGACCGCGTCGAGAAGCACGGCTGGATCGGCCGTTACTTCGACGCCGCGTGCGCTGGTGCGGATCCGGCGGTGGGCGTGACGATTGGCAGCCAATTGCCGGAAGCATTTTTCGCGGCGCAGCCCAAAGGGATTTGCTTCAACAATCCACAGAACTACCGTTTCATGGCCAACGGCGATGCGACGGAGGAATCCTACAAAAAATTAAATGAACTTGAGCTGTCCGGTCCGCTGCCGAACGGCGGTATGAGTGCCGCCGAGAGTTCGTCGTCGAACTCCGCCAGCCTGATGTTGGAAGACACCGCCAATTCCGGCGGCAGCATCGGCATGCTCCCGGCGGGAATGCCGATGACCGGCGGGCGGGCGATTGATTTCATTTCGCGCACCGCGCTCGACGCGCAGCACAGTTCCGACGAAATTCGCGGCATTGCCGCCCGCGTGCAAAACCAGGCGGTCTATCCCGGCTCGCCTTTGGGCGGCTCGCTCAAAATGGTTGCCAAGCTCATCGGCGGCGGGCTGCCGACCCGTGTTTATTACGTTTCGCAGGGCGGCTACGACACGCACACCAACCAGATTCCGACGCAGCAGCGGCTGTTGCAGGATCTCGGTGATTCCATGAAAGCCTTTGTGGACGACCTGAAGGCGCAAGGCAACCTGGGGCGAGTGCTGGTGATGACGTTCAGTGAATTTGGCCGGCGCGTTTCGGAAAATGCCAACGGTGGCACCGACCACGGTGCGGCGGCGCCAATGTTTGTTGTCGGCAGCAAAGTGAAGGCCGGCTTGCTCGGCCATTATCCCAGCCTGGCCCCGCAGGATTTGTTTCAAGGCGACGTGAAATACAACGTAGACTTCCGCAGTGTCTATGCCGGCGTGCTGGAGAATTGGCTGAAAACCAGAAGCGCGCCGATCCTCGGCCGGCAATTTCCAGTGCTGCCGGTGGTTTGACACTGGCTTCTGGAATTGGTTGAGAAATAAAAACTCGTTGATGTTGGTTTTAATGAGTTTTTGGCATAATAAGCTAATTTTCTGCTGACAATTTGCCGGATTTCTGGAATGAGTAGTCCACCATGAAAACCAATTTCAGAATAAATCTTCTAGGTGTAGTGCTTGGCAGCGCATTGTTGCTGTGGCTGACAGCGGCCAAAAGCCACGCCGAGGACTACCAGATTTTCGTCTCCAATGAAAAATCCGGCAACCTCACCGTCATCAGTTCGTCCCGCCCAAGCGGAGTGGCGACGGATGGCGCGGATTTCAAAGTCACCGCCACCATTCCCGTTGGCAAGCGCCCGCGCGGCATCCATGCCAGTCCGGATGGCCGGACGGTTTATGTGGCGCTGAGCGGCACACCCGTCGAACCGCCGCCAAAGCTCGACGCCAACGGCAATCCCATCCTGCTGAAAAACCAGGCTGACGACGGGGATAAGACGCCCGTCGACAAATCCGCCGACGGCATTGGCCTCGTGGATGCGGTTCAGAAAAAATTTCTGCGCAAGATCCCTGCCGGTTCCGACCCGGAACAATTTTGCTTGAGTCCCGACGGATCGAAAATTTACATTGCCAACGAGGATGTCAGCGCCGCGACCGTCCTGGACGCCGCCACCGGCAAGGTGGTGACCTTTATTCCCGTTAGCCGCGAACCGGAAGGCGTGGGGGCCAGTCCGGACGGAAAGTTTTTCTACATTACCTGCGAAACTGCCGGCGACGTTTTTGCCATTGACGCGAGCACCTACAAAGTCATCGGTCATCTCGTTGTTCACCCGCGTCCGCGCAGCGTGGCATTTCTGCCGGATGGCTCGCGCGCCTTCATTCCGTCGGAATCCGTCGGCGAGTTGAATATGATTGATGTGAAAAGTCAGACGCTGGAAAAGGTGATCACGTTGCCGCCACATTCACGTCCGCAGTGCGTCCTTGTTTCGCCGGACGGGAAAAAGGTCTATGCTAGCACCGGGCGCGGTGGCACGGTGGTGGTGGTGGATGCGAACACCGGCGAAGTATTGAACACCATACCGGTCGGCAAACGTCCGTGGGGCATCGCGTTTTCGCCGGATGGCAAATATCTTTTCTCCGCCAACGGCCCGTCGGACGATGTCTCGGTGGTGGACCTCGCGACGGAGAAGGAAATTGCCCGCGTCAAGTCGCCCGGCAGCCCGTGGGGCATTGTGGCCGTGCCGGACGCCAAATAATTTTTTATTGGCCGACGAGGAAAATTTCCTGCGCCGTGATGCTTTCGCGGAATCCCGGCTTGAACATCTTCGCGCGCAAAATCGTCGGGCCGGTGAGTTGCACCGGCTTTTCATAAAGCCAATCGGCGGGCGTCGGCACTGTCCCATCAAGGGTGTAACGGATGTTTGCGCCCGGCTCGCTTTTCAATACGACTGCCACTGGCCCGCTGAAAGTTCCACCCCGCGGCGAAATTTCCGGCGGCGGCAGCACCGGCCGGCCGGGCAGGCTTCCGATCCATAGCCGCAGCAACGCCATGCCGTGTTCGTCAATCGTGTTGCGCGCCAGCGGCGGCATCCTGAACGCCTCCACCGTGTTGGCCCGCATGAACAGGAGCGAGCGCCAGACGTCGTTGGGCGCGATGATGCGCGCGCCATCAATGCGCTCGTCAATCAGCACCCGGCCGTTGATCAGATTTTGCCTCGCCAGCGGCGTGTCGTAGCGCGCATCGAAACCAGCCACCGTGCCGTGCGGACGATGGCATTGTGCGCAGTTGGCGTCCAGATACGAACGGGCGCGGTCGGACAACGTTCTCGTCGCGTCGTCCAAACCGGCGAGTGCGGGGAGCCTTTTCAAGCTGGCGTCGTCCAGCTTCGTGTCAAACCAGCCCAGGCGGTTCCAGACGCGCAGTTCGTTGTCGGTGACGCCGGAGGGATAAGTGAAATCACGGTTCAACTGTCGCGTCTTCACGCCCAGCACATAACCCGCATTCGCGGTGTGGCAGGTGAGGCAATCGGCCCGGCTGGGATAATACCATGCCTGCGTCCGCGCCCCGGTCGCAGTCTGGATCGGTATCGCTTCGGTCAAATTGGTTTCGAGCAGGTCGGCGTCCCGGTTGTCCGCGCGCCATTTGTAGGTGACGCCATAAACGCCGCCGTCCGCGTCGCAGACCAGCAGGCGTGTTTCGAGCCGGCGCTGCGCTGCCGGATATAATTCATTCGTCGCTAGCGTGAAAGTTTTCACAAAAACCGTGCCGGCCGGAAAACTCCATTCGCCGGAGGGCGCGAATTTTATCTTTTGATTTTCCGGCAGCGCCATCCAGCGCCTCTTTGCCGCGCCATCCGACCAGAATGGAACCATCAGATCGTAAGGCATCAGCGCGTTGATGGGTATCAGGCTGGCCGTGTCTTGGAACACACCGGTTTGTGACAGTCGCCGGGGCAGCGGGCCGGTTCCGCGTTCGGGCATTTGCAAATAAGCTCTGGCCGCAGGATGAAACTCCCGTCCGCCGGCCGCCGGATTTTTTTTTACGGTGGTGCAGGATAGCCAGGACGCCTCGCCGGCGAGCAGGATTCCCAAGATTAAAATCCGCCGGCAGATGATTTTTACGGCGCGGAATTCCAAATTCATTTTTCCGGGCCGCCGCTCCCGGCGGCCGGCGCTTCCGCCGCCGCGAGGTTCAGCTTGACCGCCTTTTGAAGGTCGGCGGAAAACCGGCGGACGGTTTTTTTCAAGTCGCCCACGGAAGTGTAGGTGTGCTGGCCGGCGGGATAGCCGAGCAGGATGACATAATCATACAATTTCGGCTTGGCTGCCGGGCCGCGCGCTTGGGGCGTGTTCGTGAGAAACACCACGCCGGCGCAAACCGATTCCGGCTCGCGGCCTTCCACCATGGCGGCGGGATGGCTGGCGCTGATGCTGCTGGAAACGAGCCAGCCATGATTCCCTGGCGTTCTTAACAGGCTGGTGTAGCCGCTTTCCACCAACAGTCCGTCCGGCAGCACCTTGAGGATTTTCCCGCAGATCAGGCGCCGGCCCAAGACGCATTCGGCGCGGATTTGTTCAGCCTGCTGGATGACTGCCGCCGGGGGGGTGGTCAAATGTGCCCTAGCCGCATTGGTGACTGCGAGGTCGGCGGCGGGTGCCGACAGGTTGGTCGCAGCAAAACAAACGGCGGCAAGTAATCTCATGTTCAGGCCTCGGATGGAGCCAGATTAATTTGTCAGATTGGTTTTGTCCAACCCGGACGGCGTGATTACGGCGGGGATCAGTCGTTCAATTTTTTTGCTATTTCGGCGGCGACAAGGTATTTAATGAATACGACCGGTTCATTTTGCGGCGGCGATTCAACGTTTGAACGCTTCAACCATCCGCCCGCTCGTAAAAAAATTTATGCAATGCTGCGTATGCAAGGAAAAACCGGCGACGGTGCATTTGACCCAGATCGTGGGCGAGAAAATGCAGAAGCTGGATTTGTGCGAGGACTGCGCGAAGGCCAAGGGCATCAATGACCCGACCAGCTTCGCGATGGCGGATTTGATGCTCGGCCTCGGCGCGTCGCAGGAACTGGATCCATCCGCCGGCGCGGTGGAGGTAAAGTGCTCGCGCTGTGGGTTTTCGCAGGCGGATTTCAAGAAGTCCGGCCGGCTCGGCTGTCCCGAGTGTTACCGCACCTTTGCCGAAGGCTTGGCCGGTCTGCTCAAGACGATGCACAAGGGCGTGCGCCACGTTGGCAAGGCGCCGGAAGCGCTCCGCGCCACCCGGGATTCGGTGGACCGGCTGAAATCGCTCCAGAAGAAACTGACGAAGGCAATCGAAGAGGAAGATTACGAAACGGCGGCCGCCGTGCGCGATGAAATCAAGACCATGAGCGGTGCCGCTTCGGCTAAATCACGATGAAAGATATCCATCAATTTCTTTGTTCGCCGGCGGATTCGACGCACCGGCATGGTCCGCATGACCGCATCGTGATGTCCAGCCGCGTGCGGCTGGCGCGCAATCTCCGCGAGCACGCGTTTCCCGGCTGGGCTAAAAAGCCGGAGCGCGTCAAAGTGCTGGAGACGATTTTGCCGGCGGTGGTCGCCATGCCGGAAATGTCCGATTCTTTCGCCGAGGCAATGGATAATCTGACCGCGCTCGACAAGCAGCTGCTCGTCGAGCGGCATCTCATCAGCCGTGAGCACGCCGCGAAAAACGTCGGCAGCGGGCTGGTGGTGAACCGCGCGGAAACTTTCTCCGTGATGATCAACGAGGAAGATCACCTGCGAATGCAGGCGCTGCGGCCCGGCTTCCAGACGCGCGAGGCATGGCAGGCGGTGGATAAGTTGGATTCCGCGCTGGAGAAAAAATTGAATTTCGCCTTCGACAACGAACTCGGGTATTTGACCGCGTGCCCGACGAATCTCGGCACCGGCATCCGCGTGAGCGCGATGCTGCATTTGCCTGGCCTCGTCCTCGCCGAACAAATCAATCCGATCATCCAATCCGTCAACAAGCTCGGCCTCGCGGTGCGCGGGCTTTACGGCGAAGGCACCGAGGCGCTGGGCAATGTTTTTCAAGTTTCGAACCAGATGACATTGGGCGAAAGCGAGACGGTCATCGTCGAGCGGCTGGAAAAAGTGTTGTCGCAGATCATCGAGCACGAGGAAAACGCGCGGCAGACTTTGATGGAGAAAAAACCGAAGTTGGTATTCAACCATATCGGCCGCGCCTATGGCATTCTCGCCAACGCGCACAGCATTTCGTCCAAGGAGACGATGAACCTGCTCTCGCTGCTGCGGCTGGGCGTGGATATGGAATTATTTCCTGGCACACAGCGCTCGCTGGTGGACGAACTGTTTTTGATCACCCAGCCGGCGCATTTGCAGAAGCAGGTTTCCGATAAATTATCGGCCGAGGAGCGCGATTTGATTCGCGCCGACATGGTGCGGGAGCGGTTGAAGAACGTCAGCCGGCCGCTGATCAAGCCGGCGGGCGGCGCGGCCAACTGATTTCCCGACATCCTTTTATTGCTTCGGACTTTTTCCGTTCTGCTCGAGAATTGGAATGGTTTCGCCGCCGGGTTCGCTTTTTTCCTGTTGTCGTTGGACAAATCCGCCGATTCATAGCAGAATAGTTCAAGTATGAGCGATGAAGCCATGAGTAATTTCACGCCACGCGCGCAGCAGGTGCTCGCGCTGGCACGCAAGGAGGCCGACCGGTTGAACCACAACTTCCTCGGCACCGAACACCTTTTGCTCGGTCTGATCAAACTCGGCCAGGGTGTGGCTGTGAATGTTTTGCAGAGCATGGGCATTGATCTCGAAACCGTCCGCATGGAAGTCGAGAAACAAGTCGGCACCGGGCCGGACCAGAAAATGATCGGCAACATTCCCTACACGCCGCGCGTGAAAAAAGTCATCGCGCTCGCGCAGAAGGAAGCAAAAAATCTCAATCACACCTACGTTGGCACCGAACATTTGCTGCTCGGTTTGCTGCGTGAAGGCGACGGCGTGGCAGCGAAAGTGTTGCGCGCGCTGGACGTGGACATCGAGGAGGCGCGGCAACGCGTCTTGAAGGAGCTTGACCCGAATTTCGCCGCGCAGCCCGGCGGCGAGGAACAGCCGCCCGGTGAACCGGCGGCGGAGAAACAGCCCGCCGCTCCCGGCGAGAAAAAAGGCGAAGTCAAAACCCCCGCGCTGAAAGCCTTTGGTCGCGACCTCACGGAAATTGCGCGCAAGGGCGACATGGACCCCGTCATCGGGCGCAAAAATGAAATTGAGCGCGTCATCCAAATCCTTTGCCGCCGCACGAAAAATAATCCCGTGCTGCTGGGCGAAGCCGGCGTCGGCAAGACCGCCATCGTCGAAGGCCTCGCGCAGGAAATCGCGGCGGGCAACGTGCCGGAACTTTTGCTGAACAAGCGCGTCATCACGCTCGACCTCGCGTTGATGGTTGCCGGCACGAAATACCGCGGACAGTTTGAGGAGCGCATCAAGGCGGTCATGGACGAAATCCGCCGCGCGAAGAACGTCATTCTTTTCATTGACGAATTGCACACCATCGTTGGTGCCGGGTCGGCTGAAGGCACGATGGATGCGAGTAACATCATCAAGCCGGCGCTCTCCCGCGGCGAGATGCAATGCGTCGGGGCCACCACGCTGAACGAATATCGCAAATACATCGAGAAGGACGCCGCGCTCGAACGCCGGTTCCAATCGGTGAAGGTTGAAGCGCCCTCGATTGAGGATGCCATCGAGATTTTGAAGGGCCTGCGCCACAAATACGAGGAACACCACAAGGCGGAGTTCACCGATGACGCCGTTGCGGCTTCCGTGAAATTGTCCGACCGCTACATCACCGACCGGTTTTTGCCGGACAAGGCGATAGACGTTTTGGACGAAGCCGGTTCGCGCGCTCGCATCACCACCATGACGCGTCCGCCGGAAATCAAAGCGCAGGAAGCCGAGATTGAGGAGATCAAAGGCAAGAAGGAGAAGGCCATCAAGAACCAGGATTTTGAAGGCGCGGCGCAGATGCGCGATCAGGAGAAAAAAGCGAAGGAAAAACTCGAAACCTTGCTCAAGGAATGGCGCACGCGGGGCGATGAAAAACGCGTCGTTGTCGGCGAAGAAGAAATTTTGCACGTCGTTTCCAAATGGACCGGCATCCCGCTCCAGCGGATGGGGCGCGATGAAATGTCTCGCCTGCTCACCGTCGAGACCGAAATGGAAAAAGTCGTCATCGGCCAGCGCGAGGCGGTGTCCGCCTTGTGCAAAGCTCTCCGGCGTTCGCGCGCCGACTTGAAAGACCCGCGCCGGCCCATCGGCACATTCTTGCTGCTTGGTCCGACCGGCGTTGGCAAAACGCTTTTGGCGAAGACGCTTGCTGAGCAGATGTTCGGCGATAGCAAATCGCTAATCCAGCTCGACATGAGCGAATACATGGAGAAGTTCAACGTCTCGCGCCTCGTCGGTTCGCCGCCGGGTTACGTGGGGTACGAGGAAGGCGGCCAGCTTACCGAGAAGGTGCGGCGCAATCCTTATTCCGTCGTGCTTTTTGACGAGATTGAAAAGGCGCATCCGGACGTGTGGAACATGCTGCTGCAAATTTTGGAAGAAGGAAAATTGACCGACAGCATGGGCCGCATCGTGAATTTCCGCAACACGATCATCCTGATGACGTCGAACGTCGGTTCGGACACGCTGCGCAAATCGTCCACGCTCGGCTTCGCGCCGATCACCGACGAGAGCAGTTACGAGAAGGCCCGCGAACGCGTGCTGGAAGAGTCGAAGAAAACCTTCCGCCCCGAATTCCTGAACCGGCTGGACGACCTGATCGTTTTCCGCTCGTTCACCAAGCCTGACCTCATCCAGATTTTGAGCCTGGAAGTGGAGAAGGTTCTGGCCCGCCTGCGCAAGAAGAACCTCAAACTGGAACTGGATGACAAGGCCAAGGAGTTGCTTGTGGACAAGGGCTACGACCCGCAATACGGCGCGCGGCCGATGCGCCGGGCCGTGGAGAAATATTTTGAAGACCCGTTGGCCGAGGAAATCCTCAAGGGCGTGCTGGTTGAAGGCGAATTGATCCATGTCACCGCCGACAAGGACAAGCTGCTGTTCAACCAGAAGCCGGCGACCGAAGGCGCGGTGGCGAGTTAAACCGCCGTTCCGCCCGCCGAACATCACGAACCTCATTTTTAACCCGCACCACTGGTGCGGGCTAATTCATTTCATATTGAAACTGAAATATTACCACCCTCCAAAAAAGAAAACTGGGTCAAAATGGTTAAGAAACGGGCTTCTCCGCTGTTTTCGATGAAATGAATCTTAGGGTGTTGGGGTGTCCGTGGTTGGTCTCGTGAGGACGGCGGAGATTAGCCGGGGGCAAGACCGCCCGGAGCCAGCGCCAAGCCTAATATATTCTTGCCAGCCATGAAATCTCGAAATAACGTCCCAAACCAAACAAATAATCTGCCTAAACCTTGCAGTGAATTAATGGTTAGGCGGATTATACGCTCCTATGAAATCAACCTTTTTTATCATTTCGGTTGTAGCCTTTGTTTTAGCTGGCTGCAGCCACCAAGACCCGATTGACAGTATCGTCAAGAAAGCATCCGCTGACCCAATCTTTCCAGTCAGTGATACGATTTCTGTGCTTATCAAGTTACCTGCAACTGCGCCGGTTGCGGACGTTGTCGCGAAAGCCTTGGAAGGTAGAGGCCCGGAGGGAAGAAATGTCACTATTTTGGAGACGAGGCCGGTGCATATTGCAAATGCGAACAAGATGAACAAGGTGCCAGCGGATGCTAATGACTACACAGCCGTGCTTGTGAATACCAGTTCGGGGAGAAAGGTCATCCTCTTACAATTCTTTCCACGAGTCGGTTTGTGGAATTATGTGATTTATGATTTACCGCCAGCTGCCTGACCCTTCGCCGCCGCATCGTCGTGGGCGCTGGTCGTTCCACTGCCGCGGTTCACGAAGCGAGTTGGCGGTGGTTCAGCCTTCCAGGTCTTCCTCAATGTGTTTTCCGAAGTCGCGCAGCCGTTCGGCCTCTTGCGCCAGCGGCAGCGCCATTTGAAAAAATTCCCGCGCGGCGTCCGGCGCGCCTTCATGAGCGCGGATGCGACCGATCTCCGAGAGCTATTCCACTTCCCTGTGGGAGTGACAATCAAGCTCGTGGCGGCGGTGAGGGCGGACTATTTTTTACAAACCAAGATTGGTTCGTCACCAGGTTTTTCAGGCAGGGAAACAAGGCGTCGGCCACCACGCGCTGGCCGGCTAGTGACAAATGCGTTCCGTCGCTGAGCAACATTTTTGCGCGCGGCTGCCGAGCCAGCGCGGCATACGCATCCACATACACGGCGCGGGGCAGGGAGGCAACCGCTGCTTGCAGGCGGCTGGAACAGTCGCAGGCCAAACGGTCGGACCGCCCGCCGCCAAAGACAAAAGGCGAGAGCACGACGGGAATAACTTGGTGTTCCAGCAGCGTTCGGGTGAGGAATGTCATCGTTGCCAAATAGGCTTCCGGCGGCGTGACTGGCGGCAGCCGCAAGGCGTCGGTGTAAAAGCTGCGCAACCACCATTTCAAGTGGTGCGCCGGTGTGGCGGCGGTAGCCGTCACTTTTCTTTGCGCCGGCGAACTGCTGTGACCGTGGTGCCGGTGGTCTTTGCGGATGGGAACAATCAGGTCGCTGGTGGCAAATTGCAGGACGACGATGTCCGGATTTTCGGTCAGGCAGCGGGTCGGAAGATGTTTGGCCACACGAGTGACGGGAAAGCCGCCCATCGTATAAATCGTGGGAATAATACGAGTCGCGGTCTCCGGTCGCAGCCATTCAAACGCGAGATGAAAAAACGAATCTTCATACCGGTGGGGAAATCCCCCGATCATGCAGGCACCAAATGCGCGAATGCGGCAATCCATGAATTTGTTGGGGAACGAATCTGCAATCAACAGCGAATACGGCGAGTCTTATCCGATGAGCACAAGAAATCAATTCAATAACGCAGACGCGTGATCGGGCGGAGCCGTCAAGGAATTTAGGCGAGCGCCGGACAAAACATTTTGCAATTTTTCGCGCCAACCGCCAACCTTGGCGCGTGACGGAACCGCTTGCGATTGTTTTTTACGAACGCCTGATGCCCGGCAGCCAGTTGGTGAACCGGCTGCAGGACTTGCATTATCGTGTTCTAGCTGTCAGTAACGCCGCTTTGGTCGCCGCCATCGTCAAGCGCGAGACGCCGCTGCTGCTGCTAGCCGATCTGGACGCCCGCGCCGACATTTGCGCCGCCATCGCCAAGATCAAGGCTGATCCCGCCTGCGCCCATCTGCCAGTCATCGCCTTTGCGCCGGATGAGCGGCCGGAATTGCTGGCCGCCGCCGCCCAGGCCGGGGCCGGTTTCACTGTGGCTGAATCCGCGCTGGCCGGTCATCTGCCGCTGCTGCTGGATCGGGCGCTTCAGGTGGAATGAACTTTCCCTTGACGGACCGGCGAATTGTTTTCATAGTCGCGTCCCAACCTCGAGGCACAGGCATTTTGGAAACGGGATGTTCCCCAGCCGGCCTCACCAACAGGAGCATTCATGGCCAGCGGCAAAGTAAAGTGGTTCGACAATAAAAAAGGCTTCGGCTTCATCACCCAGGACACCGGGCAGGATGTGTTTGTGCATCACACGGCCATCGTGGGCGCCAGTTACCGGACTTTGTGCGAGGGCGAGGAGGTCACCTTCGACGTCGTGCCGGGCGAGCGGGGCGCACAGGCGCAAAACGTCCAGCGCAGTCCGCGCGCCGTCTGACCGGCAACATCTTAACCGCCAAATTTCGTTCGCGTGCGCGCTTGGCTGCGCTAACCTGAAACCATGTTGGAATCATCAGCGGCTCCGGTCACAAGCCTTTATATTCACGTCCCGTTTTGCGCGCAGAAATGCGGGTATTGCGCTTTTTATTCCGAGGCTGCCAGCGGCGAACTCATTCAGCGCTACACCGCTGCGCTGGTCCGGGACATTGAAATCGTGGCCGGCGACCTCCGGCCGAAAACTATTTTCTTCGGCGGCGGCACGCCTTCCATCCTGAACTTGCGCCAGTGGGAAACCATCTTGCGCACTTTGGAAAAGTATAACCTGCTCGGCGCGGAGGAATTCACCGTGGAATGTAATCCCGCCACCGTCTCCGCCGACAAGGCGAAGCTGTTCCGCGATTTCGGCATCAACCGCATTTCCATGGGCGTGCAGTCGCTGGATGAGAACCTCCTCGACCGCCTGGGCCGGGTGCATTCGCGCGCCATGGTTTTCAAGTCGTTCGACCTGCTGCGCCACGCCGGTTTTGACAACGTGAATCTGGATTTGATGTTCGCCATTCCGACGCAGACGATGGACATCTGGCGCGCGACTCTGCACGAGGCCATGGCGATGCAGAGCGAGCATCTGTCCAGCTACGAGGTGATTTACGAAGACGACACGCCGCTGTTTGACCAGCTCCAGGCCGGTGAATTTTCCGTGGACGAAAACCTCGCCTGCGAAATGTATGAGGAATTGATAAGGCACGCGACCGCCGCCGGTTTCCACCAATACGAAATCGCCAACTTCGCCCGGGATCAACAAACCAGCCTCGCGCCCCACGCCACTCGCCTCGCGCCTCAAATCCCTTCGTTCGCCTGCCGGCACAACGTCAACTACTGGCGCGGCGGTTCCTTTTACGGACTCGGTCCGAGTGCCACCGGCTATGTGCGCGGCGTGCGGACCAAGAACTGGTCGAACACGCCGCTCTACTGCGACCAGTTGGAAAAGGGCCGGCGCGCGATTGAATCCAGTGAGGAGCTGTCGCCGCTCCGCCGGGCGGGCGAGATTGCCGCGTTCGGCCTGCGCATGAACGCCGGCTGGCCCTTCGAAGATTTCCAGCGCACCACCGGATTCGATCTGCGGAACGAATGGGCGCCGGAGATGGAGCAGTTGGCCGGGCGCGGCTGGGCGGCGCACGCGGACGGCGGTTTCCGCCTCACGCACCTGGGATTGCGCTTTGCCGATTCAGCGGCGGAAATGTTTCTGCGTTGAACCATCAAGGCACGCGGGCACCAAGTTTTCCGCTCCGCCGCGAACGGAGATTCCTTCGCTCGCGGGATTAGGAGAAGGTGGCGCCGCCGGATGAGTGGCGTCAGGGAAAAACAGTTCGATGTCAGTTGAAGATCTGAATTCCCTTGGTGCCTTTGTGACTTGGTGGTTAAAGCCCTAACCCGCCAGCCCGCAATTTTCTTGATTCCCGGCAAGGTGTGGTAAAATGTTTGAATTATGTCGTCTGTCGCTGATTTGAAAAATAACGCCGCCCCCCGTTCGCCACTGGACATTGCCGCGCTCGTCAAGGAACACGCCGGGAAAAATTACGAGCTGCACGCCGAGCACATCAATCCCGCCAACGTCCGCACCCTCAAAACCATCGGCTTCGACCGCTGCTACACGCGCGCCGAGGGGCCGTATCTGTGGGACGTCAAAGGCGAGAAATATCTGGATCTGCTCTCCGGCTACGGCGTCTTCGGCCTCGGCCGGAACCACCCGGAGATCCGCCGCATCCTCAAGGAATTTCTCGACGCCGATTATCCCAGCCTCGTGAAGATGGAAGCGCCGCTCCTCTCCGGCCTGCTCGCTGCCGAGCTGAAAAAGCGGATGCCGAACGAACTCGACATGGTGTTCTTCACCAACTCCGGCGCCGAAGGCGTGGAGACGGCGATGAAATACGCCAAGTGCGCCACCGGCAAGCCCGGCATCATCCATTGCAAAAAAGCCTTCCACGGCCTGAGCAGCGGCGCGCTTTCCATCAATGGCGATGACAGTTTCCGCGACGGCTTCGGGCCCTTCCTGCCGGATTGCCGCGCCATTCCGTTCAACGATCTGGATGCGCTGGAAAAGGAATTGAAAAAGGGCGATGTCGCCGCGTTCATCGTGGAGCCAGTCCAGGGCAAAGGCGTCAACCTGCCGCTGCCCGGCTACCTCCTCGCCGCGCAGCAGCTCTGCCGCAAATACGGCGCGCTGTTCATTGACGACGAAGTGCAGTCCGGCATGGGCCGCACTGGAAAATTCCTCGCCATCGAGCACGAAGGCGCAGTGGACCCGGACATCGTGGTGCTGGCCAAGACCCTTTCCGCCGGGTTCGTGCCGGTCGGCGCGGTGTTGTGCAAGAAGTGGATTCACGAAAAGGTTTTCTCCTCCATGTCGCGCTCCGTGGTCCACAGCTCCACGTTCAGCCAGGGCAGCTTTGCGATGGCCGCCGGCCTCGCCGCGCTCGATGTGCTGGACCGCGAGAACCTCATCGCCAACGCCGCGAAGATGGGCGACTTCATCGGGCAGGGCTTGCAAGCGCTGGTGCCGCGGTTTGAATTCATGAAGGAAGTCCGCTGGCGCGGCCTGATGGTGGGCATCGAGTTCGGCCCGCCGAAATCCCTATCCCTGAAGATCGCCTGGACCACGTGCCATGCGCTCGACAAAAGTTTGTTCCCGCAGGCGGCGGTGATTCCGCTGATGGACAAGCATCACATCATCACCCAGGTGGCCGGCCACAACGTGGACGTGGTCAAGCTCCTGCCGCCGCTCATCATCAACGAGGCGGATGCCCGGTGGTTCCTGACCGCGTTTGAGGACACCATGGTGCAAATGCACAAGTTCCCCGGCCCGGCGTGGGACGTCCTGACCGGCATCGGCAAGATGGCGCTCACCCAGCGGGCGCGGTGACAGCCGTTCATTGGTAAAAGAGAATTCAAGTTACCGTCCGACCCGCCGGAAAATTGTTTAGAACGCGTCTGAAACTCCCGGAGCGCGCCTGTGTCGTCCGCGACCAGCCGCCGCCGCCGCCGCCGCGTGGCGCTGCATTTCATCCGCGAATAAACCAAGACGGGCGGCGTGTGAACAGTCAAGACTAACCCGAATGGCCCAAGACGCAGCGCGTGTTTCTCCTTCTCTCCGGGGGAGAAGGCCGGGATGAGGGCGGACGTGAACCTAAATTATCTCCATCACCGGCTCCGGACGGGCAGGGCAAGAAATCTCAAAACGAAACCTGCTACGAACCATTTTGTCGCACTACACTTACCAAGTTCAGGTGCAAATGTGGCTCACGACATCGCTCCACTCGGTGGTGCCGGTGCTACCGCCGATGTATTGCACGCGGAAATCATAGAGCGTGCCCGGCGTGAGATTTTCCACGATGACCTTTTTGGTGGAGGAAAAACCGCCGCCATCCTGCCACGCGCCGGCGGCACTGCGATATTGCACCTTCAAGCCGTGGACATTCGACTGCGCTTTGAGCCGCAACTGGATTTTGGTGGTGGCATAATTGAAGGCTCCGTCAATGATCGGCTTGGCCAGCGGCGTCTGCGGCCCATGTAGGTGCGTTGACACGTCGAAGCCGGCGAGGCGGATGGTGTCCGCGTTGCCTTGGGCCACGCCCTCCACATACGCAGCCAATTGGGCGAGCAAGCCGATGAGCACCACGCGAGCGGCAGCTTTGGCGTCGGTCTGCGCCTGACTGCCCTTGCGGGAGACGTTGTATTTGGTGGTGAAGTCCGTGAGCGCCGCAAGCAGCGCGATCAACGTTACCGGCAGCGTGGTGAACACCGTGCTGTGCGCTCCCAAACCATCATGCACCCCTTGCGCGAAGGGGATGAGTTCGGGGTCCTTGTCCTTTTTGAAGGCCAATGAGACATGTGCATTCATTTTGATTCCTGTGGTTGTATTGTTACCCGACCAAACCAGGCCGCTTTGGTTCCACGTTTGCGTGGAGGAATTCCAAAATGCCTGTGTCATGCCCCGATCAGACACCCGTTGCCCGGCGAAATCAAAAATAAATTATCCACAACCTGAACATCTCTTTTAATCTTTATTCTTATGCACACTGATGCCCCATCCGCCGACTTGAAATCCGGCCTCAAAAGCGCGGTCGCTAGCGGCCACGGCAAAACGACTTTCCCCAAAATGGTGAATAAGTCATTTTTCGCCGGCTTCGGTGGGAATCAAAAAATGGATACCTGAACCAACGGCAACAAGACCGAAACCCGATACAACAATAGCCTAACCATTGGCACTGATGCCTGAGCCATCAGATCTTCGGCCTCAGCCAACTGATCTGTGGACTGAGCCATTGGCACTGATACCTGAACCAACCGATCTGATGGATGAACCAACTGATCAGTTGATTGAGCCAACTGATCTGATGACTGAACCAACTGGTCAGTGGACTGAGCCAACTGATCTGATGGCTGAACCAACTGGTCAGTAGACTGAACCAACTGATCTGCGGACTGAGCCAACTGATCAGTTGATTGAACCAACTGACCAGTTGGTTGTATAAAAAAAGCCAATTTGGGGGTCGAAAGGGAGTTTTTGTCCAAAAACCGGTCAAAAAGGCGGTTTGACGGCTGGCACCGGCCGGAGGTTGGAAGACCATCGCCGCGCACTGGAATGCTGTCACCGACAATAGCCCAGCCATTTATGGCTGGGAATAACGCAACCCGAAATATCAAAGTCCAGGCCTCCATCAAGTCCCGTCCGGGACGAAAGAACGTTTCTGCCGTCCCTGCCGGGACTGGGGCGGTGGGCCAACCGTGAACCCAGCCATGAATGGCTGGGCTATTTTCGGAAGCCCGAGGAACGCACCAGAAATGGCACCGGCTCCGGGCACGGTAAGAAGACTCCGAACGAAACCTGCTACGAACCAGTTTAGCGAATTACAAATTTGAAACTAAACAGCAACGTCAACATAATCTAGTGACTAATAATCCGTCTTCGGCGAACGCACCAAATACCGAAGACAAGAACTGGAATACCAAAATACAATGCACTATGAAAGTCCTGCCAGAAGCGAGATACAGCGATGCTGCCGCTGCTGGTCACACTGTCTGGCCCAAGTCCATCGCGAAAAAACCAACTGCTCGCCGCCACATAGAGCAGAAACAGACTCGAAACCAATATGCAAATGTATCCAAGCGCTCTCATGCTGCCTAACAGACAACGGACGGCCGACTTTGCAGTCTATCATTCATTTAGTTTGGGACAGTATTTCCGTCTTTAATGGTTGGCAAGCCTATTTCAGGTCTGGCGCTGGCTCCGGACGGCGTGACAAGCTTTGTCGTTCAAAGTTATGAACCGGATCGTCCCGGCAAGATTCTCTACTTTTTACTGTTTTCTAAAGGCTGTTTTTGGAATCATCCGCATTATGTTTTCCTCGTCATGCGGAATTCTCTCCGGGTTTGTCTTGATGGCTTTGGTCATGCTCGCAGGTTGGAAAACCCAGGCGGTCGGCGTCTTGTCCGAAGAAGGCCTGCCGACGCATACGTTTGTTTATCGCTTTTCCACCAACTGGTATGCGGAGGTGCGGGAGGCGTTGCCGGCTAAATATTCTGAAAAGGCAAATTTGACCTGGCGGGAGGCAACCAACGGTTTGTGCCAAGCCAGCCGGAAAGGAAAATTGCCGGCCCAAGCTTTGTGGGGATTTGCCTTGGTCGTCTTGCAGCTGTCACCGGATGCAACGAACGCGGGGTTGAAACTGCTGGTGGACGCGGCCGATAAAGGCTACGTCCCGGCCATGGTGAATCTCGGTTATTTATTCGAGATTACCAATGATGTTCCCCAAGATTACCTGGCGGCTTTTCAGTGGTTCAGCCGGGCGGCCGCCTTGGGCAACGACGAGGCGCAATTGCAATTGGGCGGCTGTTATCATTACGGCTTGGGAACCAACCAGGATTTTTCCATCGCGGCGAAGTATTATCGGCTGGCGGCCGGGCAGTCCAATGCCGTGGCTATGAAATGTCTTGGCTACCTATTGATGAATGGCGAGGGCGTGGAAACCAATCTCGACGAGGCGAAATACTGGCTGACTCGCGCAGCAAAAGAGGGAAGGAATCGCCGGGCCATGTTTGATCTTGGAGTGTTAGCCCTGCAAAAATACCCGGACACCAATGCGATACTGGAGGGGTTACAATGGATGAAGCAAAGCGCCGATCTGGGTGACGCGCTGGCGGCGAATGAAGTGGCTAACGATTATCTGCGGGGCTGGGGCGGGACACAACCGGATGTGGCCTCCTATCGCGATTGGCGATTGAAGGCCGCGTTGCTCGGGTCCACGGATGCGCAGTATTTCATGGGCCAGGCTTACCGAAACGGTGACGGCGTATCGAACGATATGGCAAGCGCGCTGATGTGGCTTAAAAAGGCTGCCGCCAAGAATCATCCCGAAGCCTTGTACGACCTTGCGGTGTATTATCATGAGGACGCAACCAATCCGGCATCCCTGCAAATGTCACATGACGACATGCTGCGGGCGGCGCAATTGGGCCACCGCGAGGCACAGTTTCAAATTGCCATGAGCTGTTTTCGTGGCGACCTCGGACTGGATATTGAAGGTGGTAAAACCTGGCTGGCCAAGGCGGCGGAAAATCAATGGGCGGAGGCTGAATTCGCCTTGTTCCAGTTATATTACAACGGACTGGCACCTGGAAAGGATTGCCCCGCTTACCCGAAGGATAAGGCTGAGGGGGTGAAATGGCTGCGCCGGGCCGCCGATCACGAAAATCTACAGGCGCAGGCCATCCTCGCCGTCATGCTGATTCGCGGGATGGACATGGAACAAAATAAGGAGGAGGCCGGGAGATACTTGAGATACGCCGCCGAACATGGCTTTGCCGGGGCGCAAAATGATTTGGGCTTCGCTATCCTTGATGGCGATGTGGCCTCAACGAACGCAACGGAAGCCGCCATGTGGTGCCGCCTAGCAATGAATAATTCCACCGATCCCAATGTTACCCGGCGCGCCGGCGTCAACCTCACCCATGCACTATCCCTGCTTACTTTCGACCAGCAACAAGCGGCGACCTATCTGGCGCAAAGTTTCAAACCGCTGGCCTCGCCGGAAATGGATCCTAAAATCAAGGATTGGGAGCGTAACCCAATTTATCAGCGCGAGGATGGCCAGTTTGGACATTGAGACGCGATCCATGGCCGGATGACATTGGTGCGAGTGAAGATTACGGGCAGTATCCGAATTTGGTGGGGCGGGCATCCTCGCGAGCCGCTCAGACCCAAGGTTTACGACGGCTCGCCAGGACGCTCGCCCCACCGCATTTTGAAATAAGGACACTACCAGCGTCACGAGGACGATTGTCTTTCTGACCGCCTCTGCGATTAATGTTTGATCTTGGCCGGCGGGAGCAACAGGAAGGCTGCGGTGCCGAATAAACTCGCCAATTTCTTCTGTCGCTGGCACGTTGGCCGCATGAATCGTTTCGCAAAATGTGTCTCCTTGGCGGCGGCGGTGACCGCGCTGGGTTTGAGCTTTTCCGCAGCGGCGGCAACGGTGACCAATACTTTTGGCTTCAGCGGGCCGGAGATTTTCCCCATTGACCAGCAGGTCGGCCAGTTGCACGTCGCGGACCTCGACGGTGACGGCTTGAATGACATTATCGTCGCCAACAATCTACGTTCCAAAATCAACCTGCTTTACAACCAGACGGGCAAGACGAACCGCGCGGATGCGGTGTCCGCCAGCAAGCTGGAGCTGAACGAGCTGCCGCCGGGCTCGCGCTTCCGCATTGATTCGCTGCCGGTGGACGAGCGCATCGCGGCGCTGTCGGTGACGGATATGAACGGCGATGGCCGGCCCGACCTGGTTTATTTTGGCGACGGCAAGGATTTGGTGGTGCGCTACAATCTCGGCACGAATGGCTGGAGCGAGCCGAAGCGCTGGCATTTCGAGGATGGCCGGCTGGACGCCAATTCGCTGGCCACCGGCGATTTGAATGGCGATGGATTAAACGACATCGCGCTGCTCGGCGATGACGGCGCGGTTTATTTTCTCGCGCAAATGCCGGATCACACGCTGGCCGAGCCGGTGAAGATTCCCTATTCCGGCACGCCCAAGGCCCTTCAGATCACTGACGTGGACGGCGATGGCCGCAATGACCTGGTGTTCGTGGATTTTGACAGCACGGCACCGCTGCGGGTGCGCCTGCAAAATGCCAGCGGCCAGCTCGGGCCGGAAATATATTTCAAGGGGCAGCCCATCCGGTCGTTCTGGCTGGATAATCTCGCGGGCGACCGGACGAATTATCTCATCAGCATCGTGCAGGCGACCGGCCGTGCGGAAGTCTCGCAGTTCACGCGCAAGCCGGCGGAGCCGCTGTCCGGCGCGTTCAAATCCGGCCAGTTCCAGATCCTGCCGCTGAACAAGACGGACGCGCCGCAGCGCGGTGTGTTGTGGGCGGACGTGGACGGCGACGGCCGCGCCGACTTGCTGGTGGCCGAGCCGGAGAGCGGCCAGCTCTCCGTTTATTTGCAACCGGCGGACGGCACGCTGGCGCCGCCGAAAAAATTTCCCTGCCTGGCCGGCGTTTCGCAAATCGCCGTGGCGGACTGGAATCACGACGGTCATCCGGAAATCTTTCTCCTGAGCCGCGATGAAAATTCCGTGGCGGTCACGGCGTTTGACAACAGCGGCCGCCTGCCGTTTCCCACGCCGCTGCCGCTGGATGGCAAGCCGCTCGTGATGGCGGTGGGCGCGCTCAAGGCCGGCGGCAAACCCGTGCTCGCAATCATCGTGGACAAGGACGGCGCGCGGTCGCTCGTCCTTCGCACGGCGGATGGCAAGTCCACCACGCAGAAGTTGAGCGACAGTTTCAAGTCCAATCCCACGACGCTGGCGATCCAGGACGTGAACCAGGACGGCTTGGCGGACATCGTCGTGCTGATTCCCTACGAAAAGATCAAGGTGCTGCTGCAAAAGAAGGGCGGCAAGTTTGACGAGTTGGATGTGGATCCGCCGGGTGGCGCGATGGAACGGCCGTGGCTGGCGGCGGCAGATGTGGACGGCAACGGCCAGGCGGAACTGCTCTTGCCTCAGAAAAACTTTGTCCGCGCCGTGGTGCTGGAGCCGGAGGCAAAAGTGGAGGGTTCCACCAACGCGCCGAACTGGGTGTTCCGCGTGAAAGACCAGATCAACGGCTCCGCCAGCGACTCGCGCATCACCAGTCTGGTGGCCGTGGCGAACGGGAAGAACTCGGTGCCGTCGCTTTTCCTGCTGGATGCGGAGCACAAGCAGTTGACGTTGTCTGAACGCGACACCAACGGCGTGTGGCAGGTGGTGAAGAACATTGATCTGCCCGCCACGGGCTTTGCCGATCTGCGGAGCGTGAAGCTCGGCGGGGCAGGGGTGGCGTTCACGGGGCAGAATTCCGTGGCGTGGCTGCCGCTCAGCGGCGAGGTCTGGCAGTTGGCCAAACTGGATGACTACGACACGCCGATCAAGGACGGCTATTTGAACGACCTCATGGCCGGCGACCTGACCGGTGGCGGCCGCAAGCAACTCATCTTCATGGAAACGGCGCGAAACTATCTCGACCTCGTTTTCTTTGACAAAAACCGCAAGCTCGTGCCTGGGGACCGCTGGCAGGTGTTCGAGCAGCACACTTTCCGGGGCACGCAGAACGCATTGCCGGAACCGCGCGAATGCGCCGTGGCGGATGTCACCGGCGACGGCAAGAACGACCTCATCGTTCTGGTTCACGACCGCATTCTGGTTTATCCGCAGGAGTAATCTGATTGGCCGGGGGCAGGGTTTTCTCCCGTTTGCGGAAGGCGATGACCGCCGCCGTGCAGGCGGTCCACGTGGGCAGGTCTTCCAAAACCGGCACCAGTTCCACGACAAAGGTGGGCAGGAAGAGCGCGTGAAAGCCGATGACCCAGCTCAATAAAATCATGGCCACGCAATCAATCGCCTGGTCAATGAACACCCAGCCAAGCGGGCCGAAGAGCAGTTGCAGTCCGTCCGCCGCCACGGCGATGACCAGCGCCAGAATTAGCCGCTGCCGGGTGAGCGGCGGGACACGGAAGAGGGAATTGAGTTTTTCCGGCAAATTCATCCGGCGATATTAAAACCAATCGGCTTGCCGTGATAAAGCCCGTTTCTTAAATTAGCGTGTGCTCGACATCAAATTGATCCGCGAAAAAACCGATTTTGTCCGCTCACGCCTCGCCTCGCGCGGGGCCGGGGACGAAGCGAAAATTGACGAACTCCTTAAACTCGACGAACAACGGCGGAAATCCCTGGCTGAGGTGGAAACGCTCAAATCCCTGCGCAACCGCGTGAGCAAGGAAATCGGCGCGCTCATGGGCCAGAAAAAACTCGCCGAGGCGGAGGCGAAAAAGGCGGAGACGAAAGACCTTGGCGAAAAGATTTCCGCGCTGGAAAAGCAGGTGGCCGAAAGCGAAACAGCGCGCGATGCGCTGATGCTGCAATTGCCCAACCTACCGCATGAATCGGTGCCGCTGGGCAAGACGGCGGAAGATAATCCCGAAATCCGGGTTCATGGTGAGAAGGCGACTTTCGCCTTCAAGCCGAAGTCGCACGTCGAACTGTGCGAGTCGCTCAAGCTGGTGGATTTCGCCCGCGCCGCGAAACTTTCCGGCAGCGGCTTTCTGCTTTACACGAATTGGGGCGCGCGGCTGGAGCGGGCGTTGATTTCGTTCCTGCTGGACTTGCACATCACGGAGCACGATTACACGGAAGTGTCGCCGCCGTTCATGGTCGGCGAACATTGCCTCGTCGGCGTCGGGCAATTTCCGAAATTCAAAGACCAGTATTACGGCGTGGCCGAAGGCGACGATCCGAAGAACCTCGGCAAATTGTATTTAGTGCCGACGGCGGAAACGCCGGTGGCCAACATCCATCGCGAAGAGCTTTTGGCGGAGAAACAATTGCCGATAAAATACTGCGCCTACACGCCGTGCTTTCGCGGCGAGGCGGGCGCGGCGGGCGTCGGCACGCGCGGCATGATTCGCGTCCACCAGTTCGACAAGGTGGAGCTGATCAAAATCGTGAAGCCGGAGCAGGGCTACGACGAATTGGAAAAGATGGTCGCCAACGCGGAGAAAGTTTTGCAGCTGCTCGGCCTGCATTATCGCGTGATCATGCTGTGCACCGGCGACATGGGCTTTGGCAGCGCGAAGACTTACGACATCGAAGTGTGGGCGCCGGGGCAGGGGAGCTATCTCGAAGTTTCGAGCTGCTCGAACTGCGAGGATTTCCAGTCGCGCCGGATGAACCTGCGCTTCAAAACCGAGAGCGGCGAAAATAAATTCCCGCACATACTCAACGGCAGCGGCACGGCGTTGGCGCGGCTGTTCGTGGCGCTGCTTGAAACGCATCAGTCGGCGGACGGCAGCGTGCTGGTTCCGCCGGCCTTGCAGCCTTATCTCAAAACCGACCGCATCTCCATTTAACTTGAACCACCAAGACTCCAAGACACCAGGAGAACTATGCCAAGTTCTTCTCTTGGTGCTTTGGTGTCTTGGTGGTTATTTAACCGAATGAGAATTCTTCTCGCCAGTTCGGAAGTGTATCCGTTCTCCAAAACCGGCGGCCTGGCGGATATGGTGGGCGCGCTCGGCCGCGCGCTCGTCAACGCCGGCCACGAGGCGGTCATCATCACGCCGCTGTATCGCGGCATCCGCGAAAAATATCCGGCCCTGCGCCGCGTGGATTGGCATTTTGATTTGCCGCTGGGGCTGCAACGCGCCACGGCGGAGTTGTGGGAGCTGGATCGCGCCGGCGAAGCGAAAATATATTTCATTGATCATCCTGGTTATTTCAACCGCGCGGGAATTTATCTGGAGAACAACCTCAGCTACGCGGACAACGACGAGCGCTACATTTTTTTCTCCAAGTGCGTCGTGCATCTGGCGCGGTATCTGCCGTGGCGCGCGGAGGTGGTTCACCTCCACGACTGGCAGGTGGCGCTGGTGCCGGCCCTGATGTTGCAGCAGCAGAAAGAAGGGTGGGGGAATCCGCCCGCGACCTGCCTGACGATTCACAACCTAGCGTATCAAGGCGTTTTTCCGGAGGCGGCCTTTGCCCTGACCAATTTGCCCGGAGATTTTTACGCGCCGGACGGCGTGGGGGCGGAATTTCATGGCCTGCTAAATTGTCTGAAAGGCGGCATCGTCTATGCCGACAGCATCACCACCGTCAGTCCGCGCTACGCGCGCGAAATCACCACCGAGGAACTCGGCTGCGGGTTGGATGGCGTGCTGCGCCAGCAGGCCGGCAAATTAACCGGCATTCTCAACGGCGTGGATTACGCCGAATGGAACACCACTAAAAATCCGCACCTGTTCGCTCCGTATTCGGTCGCGCGCATGGCCGGAAAGAAAATCAACAAGCTGGAATTGCAACGCCAGGTCGCCCTGCCCGTGGATGAGGAAATTCCGCTCTTCGGCACCATTTCCCGGCTGGCCGAACAAAAAGGCGTGGACATCCAGCTCGGGGCGCTGGAGGAAATGCTGAATTCTAACATCCAGTTTGTGCAGCTCGGCAGCGGGTCGCCGGAATATGAACGCGGCTACCGCGAACTTGCCTCGCGGTTTCCCAGCAAAGTGGCGGTGCAGTTCGGCTACGACGAAAATCTCTCGCACCGGATCGAGGCCGGCTGCGATTTTTTCCTGATGCCGTCCCGGTTCGAGCCGTGCGGGCTGAACCAGATGTATAGCCTGCGCTACGGCACCATTCCCGTGGTGCGCGCCACCGGCGGCTTGGATGACAGCGTGATTGATTACGGCCAAAGCGCGCCGGCCGCGAACGGCGTGAAGTTTTTTGAATACACCTCGCGCGCGCTGGCCAAAGCCATCCGCAAAGCGCTGGCGATTTACGCCCAGCCCGAATTGCTCCAGCAATTCCGCAATAATGCCATGACGGCGGATTTTTCATGGGATAAAACCGTGGGCCAATACCTCGCCGTTTACCGGCGTGCGTCCAAATTGTTTTCCGCTGAAGCTGCGGAAATCTCAATCTTGCCCGCCAAGCCGTTAAACGAGCCCACGAACCCCAAATCCATTCAGCCGAAGGCGACCAAGAAACCTCACCGCAAAGAGTCGAAAGTGCCGCTTGCCAAAAAGTCAGCGAGAAGCAAGGCTGGCAAATGAGCTTGCCCCAAACTTGATCCAAACGAATTAAATATAACAAACAAGAAGTTTTTTTCTGTGAATAACCTTGTGAATAACTGTGGTGCAGGCAACTGACGTTCGACCGGCCAAAAGCGGAGCCTCTTCGCACGGCCAGCCCGCGCGCTATAGCGCAGAAGCAGCGGTCTGGCCGGCTCTATCTCCACTTTTGACCTCACACAACGCCTCTGCCGCAGTGACAGGCTGACGACGGTCCAAAACGAATTGGACATGATTGGCCGCACACCAGATGCGACAAGCGATTTCAGACGGGAGCGGAGCAACATCAGTCCAACGGCCGTTTTTCGCATCATGATAACGCACACAGGACGCCGACCAGTGAAGGGAATTTTGAGTTTTCATTTCTCTGTTTCCACATTTGATTTCATCGGTTAAAAATGTTTATCCGACGCACTCACTAACCCGATAATAGGATTGCTAATATAATCAGTTGATACAATCACTTTTGACTTAAGATGTTTTTTAAGAGCCAACGAAATGAAATCATCACCCAGGGGGGCAGGAAGAGCAGGGGCAGGGGCAGGGGTGGAAAGGCTGACGACCAGTTCCCCACGCGCCACACGGGCCAGCAGACGCCGCCAAGAGGCTTTACCCAAGTAGAGCGAACCTGTCTGGCTGGCAATCTTATTGAGACGCTCCCAGTCAGAATCCTGCAATTTGACGCTTTGCCTTTTCATGATGCAATCAGCCAAGACGACCGAACAAAACCGGAAAAAGGAAAACAAGCAAAGACGCTTTTAAGGTAAAACCGTTTTGAGAATGTCCAATTTTGCAAAAGTGGATTGATGATCATTTGAATGATTCTCATTTGCAGTGGAACTTTGACATGATTCAAAAGTGAGATGTTTTACCTTTAATTAAACTAACGGCGGGCGCTCCGCGCCCGCCCGTTTCCTCAATAAATAGCCCTCTGTCACTGCCGAAGCTGGTAGCTACCTCATTCGATTGAACAGCATCAGTCAGCCTAGACACCTGACCGGCCACTAGTTCCACATTGGAGCAAAGCTTGTCGAGTTTCTCCCGAATGGAGCCCAAATCCGTTTTGGGAATTCCAACCGCCTTGTTGGTAACGTAGAACTCATTGCAGGCGGAAATCAGTTGATCGAGCTTCCACGCCAGATGCGGCCCATCGCATTTAAGCGACCCAAGCTCATTTGCCGCAGTTGAATTTTCCTTGAGAAGACCAACGAGACCCGACCAGAAAAGCCAGTTGGCGAAGAATTTTGCCGCATCCACATCCAGCCCCTCATTGACGCGAGCTTGATACCGGTCAATTTGGTTGACCGTCTCAGAATAAATTTTGGCAAAAGTAGCCTTGCTGGACACAATAATCCTATTGTGTCGGCATTAGGCTTTAGGCCCGCAATTCGTTACCCGACCAGTCCGGTCTTATTCGTTTGCCGGAGAAGCAAGAGGACGCTACCACGTGCGCCAGCCCCTTGCAACACCATTTTTGCGGTGCAGTAAATGGTAGCTACCAAACCGACAATCCGACGCAAGACCAAATGCAACGCCGAACACGGGAAGGAAGCTATCCAATTAAATATAACAAACATTGTGCATCTATATTAATTGATGCCCTGTTTACTGATCAATTTAGGTTTTCTCACAGATGTTTAAACGGTTTTTTCCACGCCAGGCAAGCCGTTATTAATCAATTCTCGCGAAGCCATCGCAAAATACAGGATTCATCTACCTGGCCAAGGTCACGCTCATTAAGCCGATGACCACTTCGTTGGCCAGGGCGCGAAGGGTCAGCGATTTCAGTTCTTTTGAACCGTCGAGCGGCAATTCCAAAACTGTGGCGGCCCCGCCGGGTACCCGGCCGCCCCTGCCCTTAAAGGATGCCGCGTCCAGTAGTCGCACTTGGCCGCTCCGCAGATCTACGCGCGGAGGAATCGGCTCCGGCCGGCGGAAGGCGAAATCATCGATGAAATAATCCTGGTCAATCGGCCACCAATTCGTTGGATTGCGCAATGGGAGTTTTTGGGCGGAGCCGTCGGCGTAAGTCACTATGATTTCGCCATTGTCCAGTTGGCTTTGCATCGCCCCGGTGGAGCCGGCTAGGAGCAGGAACGCGTGCGATGATTTCCCGGCCAGTGGCACGGAGACGTCGCGCGGATAATTGTCCCATTGCGAGGTGAAGATGATATTTTTCGCGCCGGCTTCACCCGGGGTCGCCAGCGGAATGCCGTCCGGCAAAATGATTCTGTCGCCGTTTTCCTTGGCGAGCGCTCGCAGTCCGGAATCGTCCACGTCGAAGCTCGCGTTTGGCTCGCACCAGCCGCCGATGCCTTGCTTGGGTACCGCCAGCGAAGCGAAGGGCGAACGCGGCGAGCGATATTCATTGCGGAAAATCTGCGTGACCTGGTCATTGAAAAACGGCGCGAGGCTGATCATTTCCAATTTCTCGCTGGCAATATTATGGTTCCAATCAGATGCCTTTGCCGCTGGCGTTACGGCTGGTTCCGTGGCCGCCAACGAATCCGCCGGCAGATTTGCCTTTGGAACGTCCCCCTGCCAGACAATCACAATTTCCGTCCGCACTGCCGGGCCGGTTTCAACTTCAAGTCGCGGACAGCCTGGTTCGGCTTGAACCCAAGCTGCTTTCAGTTCCCGCCCGTTGACCGTCACGCGCGCAATGCCGTCGCGCAACGCAGCGAGCTCCATATGCACCGCGAGCGGCTTGGAAAACTTTTGTTCCAGGACGTAAGTCTCCTGCAATCCCTCGCGGTGAAAGGCCAGATTGAAGTCAGGATGCCGGATGGCGGCGTGATCCCACTTCGCCGGAAAGCCGGGGACGATTTTCACCTCGCCGGCCAGCGCATCCGGCCGAACGCCAAAAAGCCCTTCGACCAGCGCGCGGGAGTTGATGCCGATGGCATCCCCGAAATCGCGTTGCGCCTCGCCCCGCGCCATGTCGTGCGACGTCATGCAGCCAAAATTGCCGGGACACAAACCGAGGAACATCGAATCCAGCAGCTCGCCTTTGAAAAGCTGAAAGGCGGTTTCAGGACGGTTCGCCTGCCAGAAGCCGAGCGCCGTGTGCGCGCTCTCGGCCATGACGACGTTGTTAAGCGACCATTGATACGGCATCCAGCTGGTCTCCGGCAGCGTGAACAGGTTTTCCTCCGGCACATTGGCGCCGCAAATCGGAATATGCGCAATGTTCAAATCAATCCAGCGCGACATCCGCCACGCTTGCAATGGCGTCGGCACTGCGGAATCAACGGTGTGATAAAACGTCCACAGCCCGGAGTTCGGATGCGCGAGTTGCAATCCCAGCCAATCCTTGGACTCGGCAAAATTACCTTCGCCGGCGAGCCAGAGATATTTATTCATGCCGCGCAAAATCAGCGCCGCTTCGCGCTCGTAAATCGCCGGGTCTGCGCCGAGCATTTTCGCCACGCGCGCCGCCTCCTGGTTCGCAAAATAATTGTAGGCGCTGGCGTGCGCGGTCCCGCCGCCGTTATAATTCAAATCATCGCTCGCCCAGATCGCGGCGTAGGCCTCGTAAAGCGGCAGCTGGTCCGGGCCGAATTCGCGGCGGAACAACCGGCGTTCCCAGGCCAGGTGCCGCTCAATCACCGGCCACATCTGGCGGGCGTAATTGGTGTCGCCCGTCCATCGCAGATGGCGGAAGAACGCATCCACGGCGACGAGGTTCATGTCGTAGTGATTCTTCGACAGATCGCCGTTGGCATGAATGGCGGCTTCGCTGCGGGCCAGATTAAACGCCTCGTCCGGCGGGGGGATAGCCGCCGGAATGGGATTGGTGTTTTGATTACTGGCAAAGCCGGCAAAGTGCGCAGCCGTCCGCTCGTGCCAGCCGAGGTCGTCCCCGGCATACTGTCCGCGCCAGCCGAGCAGCCGCGTCCGCCACGCGACCGCGCCGTGCATGAACGCTTGCTGCGGCTCATCCCAAACTGCGTCCGCCGCGATGCACAGCGCCGGCGCCGCGGCGTTGATGAATGGATCCGGCGTCTCGACGACAACTTGTTCTGCAATTTTTCGGCGGTGGTTTTCGGCGTCCGAAAAAAGTTTCGGCAGCATCTTGCCGGTCCAAATGGGAATTTCTGTAGAGACATTGGTGCTGTCCGATTCCAACGCAAAAAAGAACGGCGCGTTTGGCTGCAAATCCGCGCGCCCCACAACCACTGGCAATTCAGCCTCTTTTCCGCCCGGTTTCAACAGTGCTTCAATGTCGTTCCACTTGCCGGCGTCGGCGATGAACATAGTCGCAGCCGAGGCGCAGCCGGCAATTTGAACGGACTTGCTCTTTAACCAAAATACATTTGCGTTGATCGAAAATTCATTGCCTTTGCATTGCTCCGGCTGGAGTTGAAACAATTGCGAAACCGGCTGGCGTTCGCAGCCGATGTCGCCGTTGCGTTGGCCCTTCATGCCGTTCGCACCGCCGAATGCAAAAATCAATTCGACGGGGTTATTGGCGCCGGCCAGTTCGGCGCGCAGGATGAAGCCTTTCGTTTCACTCAACGGCAGCGCGGTCAAATCCAGTTCGCCGTCGCCGAGCAGCGGGTCGCGAATGGCATATCGCAGCGAGCCGGGGCGATAGCGCGTGATGATTTGCTCCGCCTGGTTCAGCCATTTTACGCCGGCGGAAGTTTTGATGCCCAGCCGCAGGTTGCCGCCGCGGCCGGGCAGGTAAAGGGAAAACTCCGGCTGGTCGCCGCCGTCAATCCGGAAAGCGGAGTTCAAGCCATAGAGCGGCCGGTTGAAATATTCCGCGCCGTTGGTGATGACAAAATCCGTGCCGACCGGCCAGTAGCGCAACGGCCGCGCGACATTATTTGAAAAATTTCCCCTTGGCCGCAGAGACATCTCCGGCGGCAAAGCGGCGGTGCGCCGGCTGGCAGCCACGGCCTCCGCCCCGTTGGATTCAGCGCCGCCCCAGACGGCGAGGGACAGAGCGGCGGCAACAACGGCGGTTTTGGCGTTCATCAGGTGCAGTTTTAGTGTGGCGCAACCGGCGGCTTTCGTCAGCTGGTAAATAGGAGGGGCCAAACTGTTTCCGCGCCCGCCGCCGATCCCTCTGCCCCACCCTGCCCTCGCCATCGCCCGGGAAAATAATGAAACCGCAGTTTTGCCAGGCAATGGTATTTTTAAACCACGACCTAAGGGCTGACATTTTAGGGTCAATCGCTCGGGGAAAAATGATTTTTGCCCAAGATAAAATGAAATTTGCTCAAGCAAAAACGGTTTCTGCTCGAGGAAAAACGATTTCTGCTCACGCAAAAATGGTTTTAGCCCGGGCAAAAATGAAATTTCCTCGAGCACGAACGATTTATGCTCGGGCACAAATGGTTTTGCCGCACGCACAAATGATTTGTGCTCACGTAAAAATGCCGGATTTCCCAGAAAATCAGCCAAAAGCGTGGGGAAACAGCGGGAAAACCGGGGGCGGCGGCAGAATGCCCCGGTCAATTCACCGGCCAGCCGGGGACCATCCGGCACCGGCCCGGACCCTAATCCTAATCGTCATCGTAATCTTAATCCGCCTCCAACCACGACCCGATTACGATTAAGCATAAGATTAGGATTCGGCCAGCGCCGATAGATCGTTTCGCTTGACGAGCTTGTGATTTGTGGGTCTATTGCGCATAGGGTTGCGCGGATTCCATTGGTTTCCGACGGGAGACTCGAAGCCGGAGCTTTGGCTTCATCCGCTGCAACAATTTGTAAAACCAAGCGGGCGCGATAACCGGCGTCCAGCGCAATTAAATCAACGCAAACGACTATGGCCATTTCACCCTTGGCAGGCAAACCGGCACCGCAGGCGATGCTGGTGGATCTCGCACGGCTCGAACGGGAATACTACGAGCGCACGCCGGACCTTGGCGACGCGAACCAAATGGTCAGCTTCGGCACGAGCGGACATCGCGGCACGTCGCTGAACGGCACTTTCACCGAGGCTCACATCCTGGCCATCACCCAGGCGATCTGCGATTACCGGCGCGGTCAGAACATCAGCGGCCCGCTGCAAATGGGCAAGGATACGCACGCGCTCTCGTCGCCGGCGCAGCGGACCGCGCTGGAAGTGCTCGCGGCCAATGGCATTGAAACCGTCATTCAGCGCGCCGATGGCGTGACGCCGACGCCGGTGATTTCGCGCGCCATCATTGTTCACAATCGCGGCCGCCAAGCCGGTCTCGCCGACGGCATCGTCATCACCCCGTCGCATAATCCGCCCGAGGACGGCGGCTTTAAATATAATTCCACCAACGGCGGCCCCGCCGACACCGACGTGACCCGGTGGGTGCAGGATCGCGCGAACGAATTGCTCCGCGGAAAGAATACCGGGGTGAAGCGCCTGACCTACGTCGCCGCGCTCCGGGCGGCGACCACCCACGAGATTGATTTTATCCTGCCTTACGTTGAGGATTTGAAAAATGTCGTGGACCTGGACGCCATCCGCGCCGCCGGTTTGAAGCTCGGCGTGGATCCGCTCGGCGGCGCTTCGTTGCCGTATTGGGAACCGATCAAATCCATATACAAACTGGATCTGACCAACGTGAATCCGAAACTCGATCCGCAGTTTTCATTCATGTCCGTGGATCACGACGGAAAAATCCGCATGGACTGCTCCAGCCCCTATGCGATGGCCGGCCTCGTCGGCCTCAAGGACCAGTTCCGCCTCGCGTTCGCCAACGATCCCGACGCCGACCGCCACGGCATTGTCACGCCCTCCGCCGGCCTGATGAACCCGAATCATTATCTCGCGGTGGCGATTGGTTATCTGCTCACGCACCGCCCGCACTGGCCCGCGACCGCGGCGATTGGCAAAACGCTCGTCAGCAGCAGCATGATTGATCGGGTGGTGAATAAATTGGGGCGCCGCCTGTGCGAAGTGCCGGTGGGTTTCAAATGGTTTTCCGCCGGATTGTTTGATGGGTCGTTTGGTTTCGGCGGCGAGGAAAGCGCCGGGGCCAGTTTCCTCCGGCGCGACGGCACCGTGTGGACGACCGACAAGGACGGCCCGATCATGGATTTGCTGGCGGCGGAAATCACCGCCGTCACCGGCAAAGATCCGGGCGAACACTTCCGCGAATTGACAGCGGAGTTCGGCCAGCCCTTCTACACCCGCATTGACGCCGCGGCCACGCCGGAACAAAAAGCAAAATTGTCCAAGCTCTCGCCCGAAGCCGTGAAGGAATCCAAGCTGGCCGGCGACGCCATCACCGCCAAGCTCACGCGCGCGCCCGGCAACCACGCCGCCATCGGCGGCTTGAAAGTGGTTACGGACACCGGCTGGTTCGCGGCGCGGCCGTCCGGCACGGAAAACATTTACAAGATTTATGCCGAAAGTTTCCGGGACGAATCGCATCTGCAAACCATCGTCCGCGAGGCGCAGCAAATCGTGAATAACGCGCTGGCCGGTTAAAAACGCTGCGATTTGGCCGGCCCGCCGGATTCACCCCCTGCCCCTCGGCTACGGCCCGCCGTTGTGGCAGTCAATGCAGCTCGGATTGTCGTCCAGATCGCCGCCGGGATGGATGAATTTCTGGCCGCCGGGCGAAAGCTTGTTCAGCTCGTCCCCGGCTCCCTGCGCGAGGATGGTGTGACACGTGTTGCAATCGTTGGCCTTGATAGTGATCTTGCGATCCTCCGTCTTGTGCAACCCGTCGTGGCAGCGAAAACAGCCGGGCCAGATCATGTGGCCGACGTTGTCCGGATAGCTCGCCCAGCTCGCCTTCATTTCCGGGAAAAAATAATCGGCATAAATCTGCTGGATCGTCGCGGTGGCCGCCGGGATGCGCGGGTCGCTGGGATATTTGGCGGCCAGCACGCTGGCGATGGCCTGCTTCGCCTCGTCATCCGTCTGGTAGGGCCGCGTCAGGACATACACGGCATTGGTTTTGATCCACGGAATCGCCGGGTCAATCTTGCCCAGCGCCATCTGCTGGTTGACGGCTTTTTCCGGCGAGAGATAGCGGTGCGAGGGGCGGTTGTGGCAATCCATGCAGTCCATCGTGCGCAGTTCCTGCTGGGACACGTCATTGGTGAAATTTTTCGTTTTGAACACCGTGACCTTGCCCGCCGCGTCGGTGACGCGCACCCAGGGAATTTTCTGGCGCGCTTCGTCGGTGGCGAGGTATTCCACCTTGTTGCCGGGCAGGTTGTGCCAGTGAATGCCGCCAACCGGCCCCTGGCGCGGATCGCTGCCGCCGATTTTCAGGAGCAGGCGGATGGAGTAAGGCGAATTGGACGCGTCGCTCTGGAAATAATTGAAGGTCCGGTCCAGATTGCCCACGAACGACTGCGGCCAGTGACATTCCTCGCAGGTGTCGCGCGCCGGGCGCAAGTTGTGAATCGGCGTGCCGATGGGGCGCGGATATTTGTTGAACGCCACGGCGTAAAGCTGATAGGAGCCCGAGATTTTCGATTTAACAAACCAAGATACGCCTTTGCCGACGTGACATTCCACGCAGGCCACCCGCGCGTGCGGGCCGAGGTCGTGCGTGGTTTTCTCCGGCTTCATGACTTTGTGGCAGGTTTCCCCGCAGAAGGTCACCGATTCGGTGAAATTAAACGCGTTGTAGGAGCCCACGGCCGAGAGGAGCAGGAACACCACGCTGCCCGTGACAAAGGTCAACAACACCCGCCGGTCATGCGGGCTGTTCAAATCAATCTTCAGCGAGGTCGGCCCGCTGCCCTGCTGGCGGCGGCGGCGTTCCAGCCACCCGCCCAAAAACGACAGCGCGATGCCGCCGATCAAAAATCCCGGCACCACCATGTAGGTCAAAATACTGACGTAGGGATTGGCGAACTTGGCCAGCGCGTCCAGCACGAACAGCAGCAGGAAGGAAAACAGCGCGCCCACGGCCACCACTATGCCGACAAAGCTGATCCAGTTGCGGAACACCGAGGGCGACTTGGGGCCAGAAGATTCAGGATTCATGAAGCAGGAAAATAAAAAACGTTACCCGGATTGCCGGTCAGCAGCTCAACCACTTTAAGTTAAAACTGGCTGCCGGACGGAACCATAAACCGCCCGACAGCCAGAACCACAACCAAATTATTTCTTCAAACCGCGGACGTAGGCCACCAGCGCCTTCACCTCGTCATCCGACAATTGATCGAATGGCTTCATCAAGGTTTTATCCTCCGGGGATTTCAAGCCGTTCTTGATGGCGGACGTGGCGGCGTCATCCTTGATGTCGGCCTGCACCGCCGCATCGGTGAAATCCTTGCAGCCGAGTTTCTGGCCCATCTTGGTGTCGCCCTTGCCCTCCGGACCGTGGCATTTGGCGCACAGATTGTCGTAATTATCCTTGGCTTCGGCGGCCTTGGTCGTGAGGGCGGCCGTGAGGCCAAACAGCGTGACTAGCAGAATTATTTTTTTCATCGTCGGTTTATCAGTTGATGTTCATGTTGGCCGGTGCAAGCACCGGGTTCGAACAAAGTATCGTCCAACTGAAACCGTTCAACTAACCGTATTTTGACTAATGGTTGTCATTTTTTGATGAGTCTGCGATCGGAAAGAAATCCGCCTGGCCGCCCCGATTCCCCGCCCAAATCAATCCGCATTCAAATCCACGCTCTTGAAAATCCGGCCGGCTTTGTTGTCCAGGTAGATTGAGGTCATGCGGCTGCAATGCGGACATTTTATTGCCTGGCCAAAGATCAGCAGGTTGGTGCGGATCCTCTCCTGAAATTCCGAAGCCTCAAATTCAATGCCGCCCCGGCAACAGAGACACTCGCACCGGGAGATCAGGCTGCTTGTGGCAAACGCCTCTTGCTGGCGCTGGCTGGGAAAGCTTTTCAGCCCGCTGACCGGCGGACTCATCGTCATGGTCTGGCTCATATTTCCAGCCATGCAGGTTTCATACCACGGTGGTTGGCATCGCACCAGGTGCGGGGCGCGTGAGAATTATGAACCGATTTTATACAATCCTGTCCTGAAATCTGCAGGCACCCTAAAAAGCAGTTCCTCTACGTTTATTGTCGGCCAAACCATTTTTGAGCATTCTGGCAGTCGCGCAGCGACCCTGGAAATGAGTCAGGGACCGGTCCCTGATTGAGTTTCGAAGGAAATCCGTCCCGCGCGTAACGGTGGAAATACCAGAAATGGAGCCGTCGCCATTGCCCTTTCGGGACGCATGATTTTGTCGGACGCGTTTCCTGGTACAGTGTGCCGGGCTAAATTTCCGATGTCGCGGCGCGACCATCGTCCTTTTATCCATTACCAACGTCGAGGTAATATAAATTGCCAAGGCATATTTCATCCTCGCAGCTTCTTCCAAAGCCACAAAATACCTGTCTCAACCGTGGCAAATATCAATGCCAAAATAAAACTCAAAAACACGCGGTCTGTCGTCGTGCCGCGAACCTTAATCCAAGCTCTGCCGTCGTGAAAAATATCCCCGACATACTCATTGAAATCACCAAACCAGCCGAGAAACGCCCAAGCGACCAAAAGCGTAATCACGAAAACTGGTAAATATAAAGTACGCATGACAATGCTACTTACTGTAGTAAATTGATAACCCTGGCTGGTGAGGCAAGCACAATCGCCAGCGGTTCCCGCTGTGTTCGAAGTGCGGGCGAAGTGGAACTACCAGCGCCAACGGCGTTAAAGTGAGCCGAATTAGGCATCATAGTTTTCATGAATCACTTGTCTTGCTCTACGTGAAATCTTCATCTCTCGTCGCAAAATCAACCACCACCTATGAACTCCACTGCTCTGGCGGAGTTTTTGCTCAAACTCCTCCTGAACCTCGCGTCGGATGCGCTCACGCACGAATGCCCGCCTCGCTGCTGGACTGTTTTGTCCTGGCGCATCGTGTGGGATTCGATGCCTTGTATAAAATTCAAACATAATGCGCGAATGCCGCCTTCCGTCCAAGCCTGATCCACCGCTGGCGCGCGCCGTTGACCGCGACGGAACGGCAGGTGCCTTCGGAAGCCGGCAATTTGTTAACCAGCTAAATCATAAATACCAAGCTAATGCAATATAACCAAGCGACACTACCCAACAACTAACAGCAGCCAGCACAGCAATAAAAACCCAATGCCGATAAACTCCCGCTGAACGACAATATGATACAAGCAAAATGCCGGCAAAAATAGCGATGGCAAATGGCAATAAAAGACCAACGACAGACCAAATCCAACATTTAGTGCCTACCTCTCCAAGTGTCTCCAAAAAGGAAACCCACCAAAACGCAGCGAGAGCCAAGACAAAAATCGCCTGACTGCGAACACTTAAAGTGATGTCCCAACGAGCGTGCATATCAACTTAGCAAGCAACGTAGAAAGCCGAACCACCACCTCGCGGCGTGAACCGCGGAACTGCCAGTGCCAATGGCGGTTGGAATCGGTGAATCATTAGTTGGCGTCATGGCTTGTCTGGTGCTTTTACGGTCATCCGATTTGTTATACCTGAACTGAAACAATAAGAAACAAACTCCAGATTTCCGTTTGGCTTCGTGATAAAATCAACGCGGTCGAACGGAGAGCAACTGGTGGATTGCTTCATAAATCTCGCAAACTCGTCATAATTTGTTGGCCATCGCTGATTCGACTGCCGAAAGTTGTAGGCGTTGGTTTCGTCGCACAAAAACGGCATGCCGGTGCCCCAGTTGTAAGTATGCGGCTGAAACATGCCATAAAAGGGTAAACAACTTTTAAATACGGCGAATACGGAGACTAACGCGATGACCGCGACCATCACTCCGATAATAACCGTGAGCACCTTTCCGATAATAATCGTGCTCTTCATAACAGAGCAGTCGCCTAACTCTGGCTAAACAACCAGTTGTGCAAGAGGCCGTGCACCGGCGATTTTTTAGGCCACGGTTTCATGGTCTCGACAAAAACAAACACAAAAGCAGTGCGATTGCAAACAAAACACACCGGTAGCCCCAGCGATAAAATGGCCGACTGCTTTCCGGTAAAGCTCGACTCCCAAATGTCAGAAACTGTCGCTGCCGATAAAGTGGCAGCTTGGCGTAGAAAATCAACGACGTGCCAACTGCGGCGACAGCCAAGCCGATGCCATAACACCAAATCCACGGCGTGCCAGTCAGTCGCGTGAAAAACTCAAGAAATTGCGTCATGAGAAAAGCAATGGCGGGCATGAGCACAAACCACCAATGCTCCAAAAAAGTTTGCCAGCCGTTGCTTTGGTTTCTATGTTCCATGGTGGTGCGACGTGGCCTAAACATGGTTAAACAACCGACGATTTCCTGTCAAAAGTATTCCGCGCGCCGTCCGCCTTTTCCACCCCCTTCCCCGCCGCGCAAGCCGGCGGTTTTTTGTCGTCGGGCTAAAGCCTTTTTGCGGCAAACCGATATAAAGTTATCAGCGTTTGTTCCACGCTGCTGGTTGTGGTTCAGGTCAGCCAGTTTTTAGTTCTGGCTGACCTGTTTTATTGGCGTCGCCGGGTCGGGCCACGGCGAGCCAGAAAATCACAGGCTGATTTGGATAAAAACCAAACGGCACGGTAAAAAGCCAAGGCGCAGGGGCAAGCCAAAACCAGGCTAAAAATAAAAAGCGGATTTTGTGATTTTTCACTGCTTCACAAAATCCGCTTGAACACTGTCTAAAAATGGTGGCAGGAGCCGGAATTGAACCGGCGACACAAGGATTTTCAGTCCTCTGCTCTACCAACTGAGCTATCCTGCCGAACCACTGTAAACATTGCGTTTAACGAGGTTTTTCAAGCCTCTGTTTTCGTATTGCATCCCGCCATTGTATCCCCTATAGTGTTTCTGTCATGAATGCACTATCTGAAACCACAATGGCGGGAGCACAAAGCGTCCCGAAAACCAAACGCAACGACAACTTGTCCACAGACGGCAAATGGAGATCGTTTCCGAAAGTTCCAAACCTACTGCAATACGTCGTTGCAGGGACATACTACGCGAGATGCAAAGTGAATGGCAAGCCAGTTCGTGCTTCACTTGAAACTGACGTTTTCACCACCGCCAAAGTCCGACTGCCAGACAAACTCAAAGAACTCCGCAAGCCTAAAGCACAAGTCGGCACATTCGCGGATGGACGGCTCAAATACGAAGCGGAAACCAGCAACGGCTACACGTCGCGTAAAAACAGATTGGTGAAGCTCGCTCCCTTGAGCATTGCTTATCGGTTGCGCTGCCTCGAATGCTTGAGACGCTCACTGGTTGAATGCTTGCTTCACCCGAGCAAGACATGGAAGGAATTGAGCGAACAGACGCGCACAAAGGCGTTTGCTGAACTGGATGAGATGAGCGCCAGCGATTTCACAAAGGAACGTTGTGAAACGTGGCAGGCCCTTTACTCAAATCAGTATTCGCCATCGGTTTTCAACAACACCGTGAACACCTTTCGCCGCGTTCTCGAATTGGCAGGACTTTCGCGGGACGCTAATCCGGCCTACAAAATCGGGCGCATGGACATTCTCGAAAAACCAATTCGCCTGCCAAGTCCAGAACAGTTTGACCGGATCATTGCCCTGGTTGAAACATCTGGTGCAGGACAGGCGAAAGACTGCGCCGACCTGATTCGCTTCTTAGCCTTCACTGGGACACGAATCAGCGAAGCAAAGCAGGCGGTGTGGACAGACGTTGACTGGCAGGAAAACACGCTACAAATCCATTCGGTCAAAGTAAGGGGCGGACACGATCAGGACGTGACGCGGAAAATTCCGCTGAATCCAGCTTTGAAGCAATTGCTGGAAAAATTAAAAAACGAGCAAGACCAAAAGCCGACAGGTCGCATCTGCAAAGTTTCGGAATGCCAGCGCAGCCTCAACCGCGCTTGCACACTCGCAGAATGCAAGCGGCTCACTCATCACGACCTGCGGCACTACTTCGTCACAAAATGTCTGCAAGCCGGTGTTGACGTGTTCACGTTGGCAAAATGGGTTGGCCACCGCGATAACGGGAAATTGCTTCTGAAAGTTTATTCACATTTGCAGGCAGAACATTCGCAAGCAATGGCCACAAAGGTAACATTCGGAGCCAGCAAAGGCGGTCAGATTTCTCCATGACGAGATTTCCGCCGCGACCAGCACGCGCTGGTCGCGGCGAGCATGGTTAAGCGCAACCGAGCGGCAGGCTCGTTGCAGTCAACGAGGCGCGGAGTCCCCTCGCCTTCTTTCGGTTTCGGCTTCGGCAACCAAAGTCGCAAACGGAATGCCCAACGCCTCGGCAATCGCATTGGCGGCATCCAAACTCGGATTACTCAATCCATTTTCGATTTTTCCAATATACGTTTGATGGAGTCCCGCCTTTTGCGCGAGAGTTTGCTTGCTCAATTTTTTTGCAGCCCGGTGTCGTTGCAGCACCAGGGCAAAAGCATCTGAAAATTCCATACGGCGACGGCGCATCGCTTAACGCTGCAACGGGCGAAGCCGCCGACCGCATAAGAATATATTCTTGCATTTGTCTGTCAGTCAGATACAAGTCCCCCCAAGCGGACAACATGAATCAAGGGATGCCAGTCGGAAGGTGGTCAATTATTGACGCCAGCGAGAGTGTTTCACAGGAAACGCAGCCTTTACAATTTTTCAATCAAATCACAGCCACGGACACCGAGGGCTTTCGCTACCCGCAAAAGCGCGTGGAGGCTGACCCACTGTTCCCCACGTTCAATTTTCCCTATGTAAACCGGATGCAAGCTAGCTTTTTCCGCCAGTGCTTCCTGGCTCAAGCCAGCAAGCTTACGCTGGTCTCGGATGGTATCACCCAAGATTTTCAGTTGTCGCTGACGTGGCATAATTTACCAAGAAAGCATGAAGACGACGCACCGAGAACACCCAACATGGGTTTATTTTTATCTTGCGCGATTTTGAGAAAACTAATAAAACCGCGTGGAGACTTAGCGAGCAAATCGGAGACATGGGAAATTATGAGTGGAAAAAAAAGAATTCTGGTGATCGAGGACGAGATGCCGGTGGCGTTGATGATGGTATTTCTTCTGTCGCGTGTGGGCTACGACGTGACGACCGCGCACAACGGCAAGAAAGGGATCGAATTGGCAAGCGCGACCAGATTTGATGTCATCACGCTTGACATGGATTTACCAGACATCCATGGATTTGAAATCTGCCACGAACTTAAACAGCGGCATGTCTCCAGAAACACGCCCATAATTTTTATCACTGGCCGCCACTTGAAGAAAATCGGCAGCACGCCCTTGAACTTGGCGCGGTGGATTACATCGAGAAACCATTTGAAGCGAGTGAATTCGTTTTTCGCATCGCCACCCAAATCAGAAACGGGCAGCAAAATGTAACGGCCTCAATCCAAAACTGAAAATAATTATTTGTTTTCTAAACCTGAACTTTTACTTGCACTTGGACGTATTTGCATTTGAAACTGAATGAATCGGAAGTGAAATAAAGTCTATGAAAACAACCAAAGGGAATGCTTGTTCACAGTGGTTCGCCACCGTCTTTGCCCGCGGGCTTGTCGTTGCGGGATTTTTATTCTGCGCCATCAGCGGTTGGGCGCAATTCCTGCCGCCCGGCGGGAAATTTGGCCCGACCAACACGCCGCTGATGTCTTGGTCATTCCGCGATAACACAAATTGGACAGACAGCGGCGGTTATGCGCCGGTCTCATTCACCAATTTAGCTTATTCCTATCTTGGCAACGGTTCATCGCTGGTTGTGGACACCAACATTCCCGCCTGGCTGCAATACAATGTTTTTGAAAACGACGGCACAACCAATCTGACCGTTGACAGCGGCACAGTGATGTTTTGGTTTGCAGCAAATTGGAACAGCACCAATGACGACGCTGGAGGTCTTGGCCCACAGGAATACGGACGGCTGTTTGAAGTCGGCGGCTACACTGACGATTCGAGCTACGGATGGTGGAGCATCTTTGTGGATGACAGCGGCAACAATATCTATTTCGCGGCGCAAACCAACGACCTTTCCAGCAACATGACCGTCTATGCGTCCGCGCCGATTGATTGGACGACCAATTATTTTCATTTCGTCGCGGTGACATATTCGCCAACGAACACGGCCTTATATCTGGACGGCGACCTCGTGACCAATGGCCCGCCGATGTCGGTTTATCCGGGATCAGATGTATTGAGCAACGGATTTTACATCGGGAGCGATGCCACTGGAAATTTGCAAGCACACGGCTTGTTCAACACGGTGCAGACTTTCAATTATCCGTTAAGCGCGGACGACATCGGGACAATTTTTGATTACGAATACGGCTGGTATATGATTAGTCCGTGGAACATGGCGATGTTCAGCAGCATTGTTTCCGCGCCATCCAGTCCATCGAGTCCGCCGGGCTATTACGATGCCATCACCGGACAAGGCGGATTACAATTTGTCAGTTCGACAACCGCCATCACCAGCTCAAATGTCTGGATCACCAATGTCACCGCTCATGTAACCAGTGGCGGGATGAGCCTGACCTTCACAATTCAGGGCGGCTATGATTATGCGCCGTATGATGTGTTTGCCAATTCAGTTTTGGATTTTTCATCCAATACCAATTTGGCGTGGGCATGGATGGGACAGGGTTATCATGGTAACACCTACACACTGACAAACCTGCCGAGCACGGCCTGCTTTTTGATCCTTGGCACGGCGCAGGATTCGGACGGCGACGGCCTCACGGACGCTTTTGAGCGGCTCGTATCCAAGACTAACCCGAACAATCCTGACACGGATGGCGACGGCATTTCGGATTCGGACGAGGTGTTGAGTGGTTCAAATCCGTTGGTTTCAAGCACAAGCTGGAAGTTGGACACAGACAGCGACGGATTGCCTGACACCTACGAAACTACGGTCGGCTGGAATCCCACTTCGGCGGAGTCAGCACCGGCCCTGCCCGCTTACAGCAAAAATCCAATTCAATAATCAGACGACCAACTAGAATTTTTCATTTTATGAAATTTATGAACAAATGGGGTTCCTTTGGAATCATGGCTTTATGGGCAGCGAATGTTTTGGCGCAGCCGGTCAACAATAACGGTGGGGCAATGGGTGCTTTTGACGAACAGCAACAAGCCAAAGATTTGACCGGCAAGCGCGGTCAGCAACAAGTTGACCTGTTCACCGGCAGCTTTGGCTACTCCATTCCGATTAACTGCGCTCCGGCGCGAAATGGTTCTGAACCGGCGATTGCATTAACGTATTCCTCTGGTGCTGACAACGGTTGGTGCGGCATGGGCTGGAAACTCGACATTGGCCACATTGAACGAAATACCAAAGATGGTTTTCCCATCCAATTCTCGACCGCCAGCATCCCCGCTCCGGCAACCGCCTACGATGATACCAAAGGGTTTCTCCTGAATTTGTTTGGCAGGGAACTAAAATTGTTTGCTGTTGCGACCAATGGTTCAACTGTCGAATATCGCGCCGAAACTGACACCGATTTTCTCCGCTGTTTTCTCGACACGACCAACAACAAATGGACGATTTATGACAAAAGCGGCACCGCCTATTATTTTGGGCAGGCTTCCAGTTCGCGTGTTGCCAATCCAAAAACCGGATGGACTGGTTACAGCGGCACTTTTCATTGGGGGTTGGACGAGATTGATACAACCACTGGCGACCAAACGACTGTGGCCTATACCACCTATAACGACCCCGAAGGTCTGGCGGAAAGAACCATCTATCCGACGAACATCACCTACAACGGTCATATAAGTCTCAATGGTTATGGGGCAACTTCCACCGGCCAAAACACCATCAGTTTCGGCACAGAACTCCGTCCCGACCGGCGTGTGTCTTACCGTTGGGGATTTCGCGCCGAGCAAAACCGGCGGCTGACCAACATCGTCTGTCAAGTTGGGTCGCAGAAAATTTGTCGTTATGCCATCGGTTATACCACTTCGCTGGCAACCAAGCGTTCACTGTTGACCAGTGTCACGCTTTACGGCTCTGATGACACTACGGCGTTGCCAGCACAGACGTTCACCTACCAGCAAAACACCAATGGCGTTTCATTTGGCCAGACGATTGCTTGGACAAATATGAATCTTTCTGACCTGACTACTTCTGGAGCAACCGACCCATACGTCACACAGGTAAGTGGGTCAGGCGTTACGATTGCTGATCTTTTTGACATTGACGGCGACGGCTTGCCTGACCGTGTTACTTATGATCCTTCCGGCAGCCAAGATACCTATCAAGTGCAACGTAATACCGGCGCTGGGTTTGGCACTCGCTACGCATTTGGGCCGAGTTCAAGCGGCACTAGCACGACCGCTTCTGACTCCAATCCTATCCCCGATGGCGGCTATTATTCCGCTTTGAATGGGGGCTATGCGCGAGTCCGCGACCTCAATGGCGACGGTCTGCCCGACCGAATTACGGATTTCTGGAAACATTTCAGCAGCATCTATTATGCGACCACGCCCTATACAAATTTCGGTGTCATGTTGAATACCGGAAGCGGATTCGGCTCGGCCTTCATGTGGCCGTTGGCAACAAATGATCTGGCAAATGACCCTAGCACCTATATGAGTGTGATTGAATCGGGGACATCACAACCTTATGTAGGCTTGTTCGACATCAACGGTGACGGCCTTCCTGATCGTGTAATGGCCCTATATAACCAGTCACAAACATATTTCAAGGTGCAACTCAACACCGGCACAAACTTTTCGCCAGTGAAGTATTTTGGGCCGTATCGCAGTCAGAACTATACCAATAGCGTTTTTGGCATACCGTGGTCCGGCATCAATACTCCATACGCAATGACGTTGGACATGAACGGCGACGGTTTGCCCGACCACGTCATGCTGCCCATGGACAGTTCGGGGAATGCACTGCTATCCACCGACCCGAACTTCAATTATTTCGCCATTGAATATAATGACGGCTATTCGTTCGAGTCCACCAACACGTCCACCGCACTCGGCGGTGCGGCGGACAAATGGCCGGGCGTCGTCTTGCAATCTGGTGCCGTGCCTTACAACTACAACGCTATTCAGAATCTTCCCGTCGTCGGGATGTATGATCTCAATGGCGACGGCTTGCCTGACCGCGTCATGCTTGATGAAAGCGCGTATGCTACCAACAAGGCTCAGTGGCTCGTTTATCTGAACAATGGTCGCGGATTTGACACCACTCCAATCAAAGTGCCGATTGACAATGAAGGGGTTTCACCTGCAAGCCGTGAATGGGACGGCTTGAGTTGGTTTGACCCCAATAACGGCAACAGCACGGTGACGACTTTGATTGACATGAATGGCGACGGCCTGCTTGACCGAGTCATGAAGGTTTACGACAACGGGTTCAACAATGCCAACACTTCATCAAATTTCTTCTTGGTGCAGTTAAATAATGGGCCATTTCCTGATTTGATGACCAACGCCAACAACGGCATCGGCGGCACAATCGGTATCACTTACAAGCCTTCCACTTCCTACGATAACAGCAAAGTCCCCGGCAGTCCCAATTTGGGAAGCGAATTGCCCTTCGTAATGCAAACAGTATCCACCGTCACCGAGTCCGATGGCGTCAATCCAGCCCGCACCACTGGCTATGGTTATGCCGGTGGATTTTATGACGGCACACGTCGCGAGTTTCACGGCTTCGCCGTGGTTTCAGTCACCAACCCGCCGTCGCCGATTGCCGCTTCCTACAACCGACGCACAGTATATTATTACCATCAAGGCGGCGGACAGAGCCGCACCAACTTGGGCGAATATCTTGACCCAGGTGATTTTGCCAAAGATGGCATGGCTTTTCGGGTTGAGACTTACGGCAATGATAACGCGCTTTATCACGTTCAAGTCAATCAGGTGGATCAGGCGAGTTTAGGAAATAGCCGTTACTTCCCATTTGTGACGCTTTCGTTCGACTGTGATTACCCCGGCAACGGCACGCCCAGAGTAACGGCCACGGACTTCGCGTATGACTTCACTACCGGCAATCTAACAAACAAAATTGAATATGGAGAAGTGACAGGATTCAATCCGTCTAACACGGGCAGTTTTTCTTTTACAAATATCAATGCTGCGGGCGCACGCTATTACAATACCCACTTCACACCCATCGGCACTTACATCGTTGATCATCCCGATAAAGTGACGCTGGCAGACAGCGGCAACAACATCGTCAAGGAGGCGGATTATTCCTACAATTCAGGCGGCACTTTGGCAACCAAACTCACTCGTATTTCCGCAGGCAATTATGCCACCAACAGTTATGGCAGTTACACGACGTATGGGCTGCCTGGTCTGACCACCGACCCTGTCGGTGTTCAGACTGAAATCAACTACGAATCAACCTACAATACTTTTCCAGCCACGACGCGTATTCGTGTGACGCCCGGCTCAGACTCTGGCAACGATCTGATTACAGCAACAAGTTATGATGTGCGTTCCGGTTTGTTGACTGGCTCAACCGCTCTGACGGGTATCACGGTGACCAATACTTATGACGCTCTTTTCCGACCGACCGAGAGCGATAAAATTCCTGTGGGCGGTTCGGCGGTCTGGATAAAAAAATTCGGGTATCCATCAACATTAAAAGCCGTCGCCTCCGGTAATGCGACCAATTATGCCGACATCGTAATAAACGATGGTGTTGGCGGTTATACTAACCGCGCTTATATTGACGGCTTTGGCCGGACAATCCAAACGCGCACACAAGGTGAAAACGGCAACTACCGCGTGGCGTCAGCCGCTTATGATGAACGCGGTGAAATTTTCCTGACGACATGGCCGGTCTTTGGAACTGGCATTGGTTTCACTAAGCCCACTTCCGGCCAGACGGCGTCATGGACTGGATACGATGCACCCGGTCGCACCGCGACAAATCGGCCAGTGAATGTCACCTTCGATTCCAACGGGGCATTCAGCAGCAAGACTGACCTGACCGGCGACACAGGCTCTCCGCTAGCTGCGGAAACGTGGAGTTATGTCAATGGCACTGACCCGTGGTGGATCATCTACACCGATGAGGACGGCCAAGTCCGGCGCTATGGCTTGGATGCCTTTGGACGCACGAACCAAATCCAAGAAGTGGATGGTAGCAGCATCTACACCAACTTATTGAAATACGACCTCGCCGACAACCTTACCAACCTCGTCAATGGGAACGGCGAAAACATCTATTGGGCATTCAACGACGCAGGCGGCTTGGTGGCGATGGCCGATCCCTATCTAGGCCAGTGGATCTATCAGCGTGACTACATTGGGCGGGTGCGTGTCCAAACTGATGCGCGCGGTGATGTCGTCAAACTATATTACATCAATCCAACCACCGGCTACCAAGACCCGCTTGGCCGATTGCAATGGAAAGAAGTGTATGCCACAAACTACTTATCTAATACCTTCACATTGGTTTCAACCGTCACCAACATATACGATTCTAACGGTGGTGACAGTGCCTACACCGTTTATCCTGGGTTGCTCTACAAAACAATTGACAGTCAAGGCTGGGAGAAAAACCGTTATGACACACGCGCACGCGCCATCAAGACCACGCGCTATCTGAATGTAAACACCATCACCTACACCACAGGCTACACATTTGACGATGGCGACAATGTTACGTCCATCGCCTATCCGAATTCCGGCCCGATCATCACCAACACTTATTTCCACGGCGGCAGTATCAATCAGGTGTCCCGAAATTCTTACAATTATTACACGGTCAACGCATCGGCTTATGATGAATTTGAGCATGTGACCAGTTTTGCGTATGGAAACAGTTTGACGACCACGCGCGGCTATTTCTCCGTCTCCAAACGCCTGCAAAGCATTTCGGCTGGTTCGAGCGGCTCGGTGTTCAGCCGGAGTCTGACTTACACGGCGGGCGACGACGTAGCATCGCTTGCTGGCACGGGCATCAGTGGGACGATGAGCGTCAGCTACTACAATTTGCATCGTATTAAATCTTACAGCGGACTGTCTGGTAATTACGGTTATGATCCCGTCGGAACAGTCACTACCAACATTGAAAGCGGCAGCGCGCAAGCCTATGGCTACGGTGTCCGCCGTCCGCAAGCCGTCAAATCTTTCAATGGCAAAACGTATCTCTATGATTTATGCGGCAACATGATCGTGCGCCGCACGAGCGCGACGAATTCACAGGCGTTGACCTATGACGCGGAAAATCAGTTGGTGCGCGTGGCGCAAGTCAGCACGAATAATTTTCTGCTGATGAAGTGCGGCTATACCGGAAGTGGCGCAAGGTTATGGAAATGGTCAAACCAGACCACGAACCAGTTGCAGGTGTGGATTGGAAACATTTACGAGGAAAAGGGTGGGAAAGTTTTGTTCCATGTGTTTGCGGGCGGGCAGCAAATCTGCACCTTTGAAACGAACTCACTGCTGATGGGTGGAAGCGATTCGACTAAAGTTGGGGATTATTATCATGAGGATAATTTGAATTCGTCCAGCGCCTTGAGCAGTTCGAGCGGTTCGCAACAGGAAGTGAATATATTTTATCCATTTGGCCGGACGCAAACGGCTAGTCCGCAAGCGAGCTTTCAGGTGTCGCGCCGTTTCACTGGACAAGTGTTCGACAATGAAACTGGTCTTTATTACTACAACTTCCGTTATTACGACCCAGAGCTTGGACGTTTTATTCAGCCAGATGATATTATTTCAGACCTTGGTAATCCGCAAAGCTATAACCGTTACAGCTATGTCCTCAACGATCCCCTAAAATACACTGACCCAAGTGGCCACGAGGATGTCTATACCGGAGCATCGGGGCGAGCAATGCTGCAAGATGAAGATGCAGACGCGACACGCGTTGTTCAATCAGCGCACGAATCAGCAAGAACTATGGTTACGGTCATGAAAACGGCAGTGGCAATCACTCCAGCCGGAACTGCAATGGGAATTGGCGAAGCCGCAACTGGCAAGGAAGCTTATTCTGGCGACCAATTGAGTTGGAAACAACGGACGGCATCGGGTGTATTGGCCGCAGTTCCAGTATTTATTAAAGTCGGCGGGAAAATTCTAAAGGCCGGCGAAGCAGTTGCCGCAGATGCTGCAAATGCAGTGAAATGGTCTTCGTATGGAGGGAAACATGTTGCGCCGTCAAATATCCCGTGGAAAGCGATAATCGAGGGCACAACATCGGGAGCCGCAAAATACAAGCCTGGAATAAACATTGAGAAACTCGAACGCGACGTTTGGGCGGTTGGCGTGCCCGCAAGTAATGGCAAGCCTTGGAAGGTGGCTGAGTTTACAGGGGAAATTGGAGCAAGCGGAGGCAAGTCTTCAAGTTGGGTTCGTGTCGAGGAATCTGGAGGTGTCATTCATGGTCACCCCATAACTCAACAAGAATTTCAAAAACTTACTAAAAAGACCGAATGAAAAAAACCGAAATCAATTGGAAAAGCGGAGAAGTTACAAGTTGGGATATAGATGACTTAGACATTGCTAAAAGCATTGAGTCCCAAATTGCTTTATTGAAGGAAGACTTGTTTCAGGTTCGATTTGGGAAAACAGTCATCCTTGATTTGGGATGGCATCCAGAATTTAACTCCCAAGGTCAATTTGTTCTAAGCGTTGTGAAGCAAGAAAATTGGCAAAAACCAATTTTTCACTTACAGTTTCGTGATATGGAAAATTTTAAGCAAAATCTGAATGAAGCAATCGAAATTGCCAGAAGCGAGGAAGCGTAAAAGTAGCTTTGCGAAATGTTAACATTTTTGGCGCGGAGGCGGAAAAATTAGAAATGACGTTGACTTGATTTTGCGTGCTATCAAAGCGAGCGTGTATCATGTAAATTTGAAATAGCAAATGTGTTGCTCTGAATGAAAACTATTAAATTGTATTTGCTGGCAATGTTGCTACTGGACTTAACCACCTCGGTTCAAGCGCAATTCGCATTTGTTACCAACAATGGCGCTATAACCATTACTGGTTACACCGGATCTGATGAGGCGGTTGTCATTCCAAGCACCACCAACGGCTATCCAGTCACCAGCATCGGAATTGAGGCTTTTTACTTTGCCGGTTTTACAAGTGTTTTGATTCCCGATAGTATCACCAATATTGGGGACGAGGCGTTCTTTGGCTGCACCAGCCTGATTAGTGTGGCTCTCCCTAACAGCATCACCAGCATCGGATATGGAGTCTTTGCGTTATGTCCCAACCTAACCAGCGTGACCATTCCTGATAGTGTCACCAGCATCGGAAACACGGCTTTTTATGTTTCCGGACTCAGCGAAATAAATATTCCCAATAGCGTTACGAATATTGGAAATTGGGCGTTTGAAGAGTGCTATGGGCTGACAAATGTTGCAATTCCCAATGGCACAGTCAACATTGGTAGCAACGCATTTCGCCAATGCATATACTTGACGAGCCTCACCATTCCGGCAAGCGTCGCGCATATTGGTGACAACGCGTTTTCGGGATGTCAAAGGCTGACTGATTTGTCCCTCGCGGATGGCGTTAAAAGCTTTGGAAGTTCTATTTTTGAAAATTGCAGTTCCCTCACTAGCGTAACTATTCCTGGAAGTGTGACCAATATGGGTTCAGCCGCATTCGCAAATTGTTTTGGGTTGACCAATGCCACAATTCTAAATGGCGTTACCGACATTGCAAGAGACACTTTTGCTGACTGCACAAGCCTGTCCGCAGTTGCGATCCCCGATAGCGTCACAACCATCGAAATAGACGCCTTTGGCGGTTGCAGCGCACTTGAAAGCCTCACCATTCCCAGCAGCGTCACCAACATTTGGGATTGGGCTTTCAACTATTGCCCCAATTTGAGTGCATTATATTTTGAGGGCAATGCCCCAAGCCTTGTCGGTTATTTTCTTTTTGACGCCAGTCCAAACGTAACAGTTTATTATTTGTCAGGCACATCAGGCTGGGGTCCGACATTTTCTGACGCCCCCACCGCGCTCTGGTTGCCGCAGGCACAAACAATCAGTGTCAATCCTGCTGCTTACGCAAAGCAGTTCGGTTTCAACATCAAGTGGGCGAAAGGCCAAAAAGTGGTGGTGGAAGCTTGCTCAAATTTATCCTGTTCCGATTGGCGATGCGTGCAAACAAATACGCTAACAAGTGACTCGTTTTATTTCACTGATCCACAATGCACGAATTATCCAAGTCGTTTTTATCGTCTCCGTTGTCAATAAATGTTGGCTTTCGTTTCACCTATTTTTCAATAGGTGTAATGGTGATGGCTGAAATAAAAGCCGCGTTGCGTTCCAATTCCGCGTAGCGTTTGGGAAGAATCCCAATGGCAGAAAGTTTATTGTCGCGGAGATAATCGGCGATGAGGCCGAGCCGCCAGCCGAGGACAACGACATCGGCGGTGGAGAACGTCAGCGACAGTTTTTGCGGCGGCAGATTCTTGTCGTCTTCTCCATCGGGATTCGGGTCGAGGGCAAAGGTAATCAACTGGCTAGAATTAAAACCACGACGGCGGTGTTCATCCAGATGGAACTCGATGCAAGCGGCGTAGGTGTTGGCGGTTTGATAACAGGCGTCTTTCGGGAATGTTGACATAATTCTTTCGATTGAGGTTCAGACGCGGAAACCGCGCGACTGCCGCGGCGGTTCGGTTGGTTTGATGGCCGTGCGCGATTCGCGCCGAAGCTTTTCCGTTTCGGTTGGGGGCGAGATTTTTTCCACGGGTGTCACGGATTCTGCGGGCGCCAATTTTTCCGCCACGGCTTGCGTATGTTCGAGTCCGAGCCAGCGGCGCACGTCCTCGACAATTTGCGCGAGCCGTTGCACCGGCGAGACCCGTGTGACTCGGTGCAGGCGGTTTGCCATTGGTGAACGCATCGGGCGCACCGTGCGGAAGTCTTTGCGAACGTCCACGGAAACCGGCGGCGCGGGTGTTTCCTTGCGGGTGAAGCCGAGCTTGGCAAGTTCCTGGCGAAGTTCAGCCAGTTCGACCGCCGCCTTGCGTTCGTGCGAATCGGCGACGCGGCGGGCAAGCAATTCCGAATCATCGGTGAAAATCTGCATGCGCTCGCGACCACGCGAGATCGAAACGTAAAATTGTTCGCGGTTGACGGCGGCGAAGGATTTTGAGGACGCGACCAGCAGCACCTCATCCACGGTTTTGCCTTGCGACGAATGCGACGTGACCGCATAGCCGTGCGTGAAGGTGTTAAAAGCGACTGGCAGCGTGCGACCATCGGCGAGCGCAATGCGGCCGTCCTGAATTGTCTTCACCTGGACCCGTTCGCCGTTGATGAATTCCTTGCCGTGGTTGGCTTGCAACAGGAGCCAGTCACCGGCAGCAACTTTCAATTCGCGGGACTCGCCCACGTCAAAGGACGCGGCGGCGCTGGCAGGAATGAAATCCACTTCCGTGCCGCCAGGACGCCGGACACGGAGGCCGGTTTCCATCGTGGCAACCACTTCCACCGTTTCACCGCGCTCAAAGTTTTTTGTATGCCGGATGAAACGCAGCCGTTGGCCGGGTTCAAATTCAAGGGCGCTTTTCTTTTGGGCAACCGTCCACGAAAGCGAATCAAAGACGGCGACGGATTCATCCTGCGGACTGATTACGCCACCGGCCTTTAGGGTCTCGCGCACCTTTTCGGTGACGGCATCAATTTCCGCCCACGTCGGCGAGACAAGCAGAGCGGATTTGCCCTGCTTGGTGGCGGACACATAGGCATCGGCGGCACGTTGATAAAGCTGTCCGTCATCATTCGCCATTTCACTGACCGCACCAAGCTCGACGAGCTTGGCAAACGCCTTGTCGGTTTGCTTGGCGGCGGCCAGTTCAACCACCTGCCGGAACGCTTCCGGTTTCTGGCGGCGAATGGTCGTCAGTTCGCCAAAACGGTAGGATGAATACTGCTCGATGATGCGGAGCGCATCGCCGCGCGGAACGGAAGAATGTTGCCCGGTATCGCCGGAAAGGACGACGCGGCAATCGTTGCGGCGGGCGAGTTCAAACAGTTTAACCATGTCATCAAGGCCAACCGCACCGGCTTCATCCAAGACAATCACGACACCAGGGGAAAGCCTGCCGCCACCCGCCAAGTTGCCATGCAGTCTTTGGAGCGTCATGGCGTCCATGCCATCCTTGCGGAGCGTGTCGGCAGCGGAGGCCGTCGGCGCACAGAAGAGCGGCTTAAAACCTTCATGGCGGATTATGCCCGCCAGTTCCAACAAGGCTGTGCTTTTGCCGGAACCGGCGAGGCCGCGAAAGCCGGTGAAACGGTCAGGACTGGTGAGGACATGCGCCAACGCCTTGCGCTGGTCGGGGCCGAGGTGGGCGGCTGGCTCGTAATAGCGGACGAACGGCGCGACCGTCTCGACCCCGGCATTGACGGCACGAATCAGGTAAAGCTCTTTGGACAGGATTTCCCGCGTAGAAAACTCCGACCCGACCCGCACCAGCTTGTCATCAGTGGTCAGTCTATCCTTGAGCCGCCCCAAGTTCAGTTGACCGCAACCTTTGATGAGAGCCGCTTCCAAAATCTTGTGCTGCGGGGCGACCGAACGGCGTTCAAAGACATGGCCGAGGCCGTGCGTAAGGGCATCATGCAGCCCGACGTATTGGGCGAAGGCTTTGGGCTTGCCATCGGCTGCGGCAACCACTTGCCGCAATACCCGCTTTTCAAAAAAACCGATCTCGCCAAGTTGTTGGTCACGTACCTGTTCATCGGACACGCCTTTTAATTTTTTCGGGCGCGACTGATGGACGACATGGGCAATCTCCTTTTTGGTGAGCTTGCGACCGACCTTGTCTTCCTGCCGCTTCACGGCCATGTCTCGTTGTTGTGAGCGTTTCGAGAATTGCTCAATCAGCTTGGCGTCAACTCCCTCAATTTCAAACGCCGAACCGGTGCGCCGTGTGACATAACCAATTTGATGCAGACGTTTGGCAAGTTCGTTGCGATAGACTTCCGTGCCATAGTTGATGGCTCCGAACATATCGCCCGTCTGCAATGCCTTCCAACGCGCCTCTTTCTTGTCCCAGGTGCAGTTGAACAGGACGAAATGCGTATGCAACTGCGGATCAAGTGCGCGTGACGTGGTATGCAGGAAAGCCGCGCCGACGAGGTTACCGGTGGTGCGATCCTGTTCCTGAATGCCACCCTTGCGAACTCTGGCGGCGGCGAACTGTTCCAGTTCACGGATGGCCAGTGGAAACCGGAGAATATGCCATGACACTTACCCCGCCTAGCGCCAGTGGGCGCGCTGCCGGAAGCCGACTCGCTTGGCCGCTCGTCGCCAAGCCGGACGGAAAACCAATCGGCGAGCTAAACGCCATCGGATGAAACGCCGTCACAATGATCGAAATCAAACCGTCAGCTTGCCGGTAGGAAATCTGGCAACTGCCGCACGGTTTCAACACCACGACGCCGGATCATCGGCCATGAAATGAACAGCAAGACATTATGAGCAAACGCATTGATTACGGACAAATCGCCACGAAACTGGATTATCCGACGCTGGATAAAAAACTGGAACAACTGGCAGAATGCGAACCGCCGAAAACTCGGAAGACCGCCGTTGACCTGTTGGAACCGCTGCGCGAGCGTATAATCGCATTGCACCGTAAAGGCTGGAGCAGCCAGCAACTCGCGCAAGAACTGAAAGCTGCCGGAGTGCCGGTCAATCCGGCGCGTGTGCGCGAATGCTTGAACCGCTGGACGGCGGGCGGCAAGGGAGCCGCAAAGAAACGTGGAGCTAAACGCGACCACCCCATCGCCGCGCCCACCACACCACCAGCGGCGGCAAATCAAACTGGCCGGAGCAAGAACGCAGCCGGTGACGGCCAGCCGAAACTTGGACTGAATAATGGTTGAACGCAGTTGCGTCAGAATGGCGACGGCGCATCCGCTGCTGGACGCTCACAGGCCGGTTGCTGGCATGGTTGCATTGCTAAATCGGCAAGCACCTTGCCAGCAACCCGCCTGTTTCGCTTCATTAAAAGTTGGACGGTTCGTGATCGCCGCCCATCCCGCCGCCCGGAGCGGACACAAGGTGTTTTAGTTTGAATGTCCGCACCGCACGTCGGGCCGTTCGTCGTCACCAACCGGACAGGAAATCGTATTCGCGCCGGTCGTGTGTCGGTGGTTTGCTGGTTCGTTGCCGCGTATCGTGCCGCTGATTTGTTTGACCGCCTGCAAAGACGCTTTTAGGGTGGCGTTGCTGGTTTGGCGGAATGGCATCCGAACCCTTGGTGCCGTGCCGTGCGAATGAATGTCGCTGTCCTGCTTATTAGGCGCTCTGGCTGCCGCGCCGGGCAGCGTGGCGATGCTCCGCGCATCGCCTGCCGCTTTTCCGTCCCGCGAGTTGCATGGTTTTGGGCGCGTTGCCCTGCCGCTTCATTTTTTGATGAACGCCCATGCCGTCGTCCTGTCAAATCTTTGCCTAACATAGGCCAGGTTTTTTGCCTGCAAAGCGAAAGCGCCCCTCAATTGAGGCTTCCTTGGTGAGAGTTGGACCGCCTGTTTGCGGTCGGCTCGATGACCCCACAAAAATACTTCCCCAAGTGCGGACTCGTTTCCGCCTTGGGGAAACTTGTCGAAACGCACTTTGTTCCGGCCTTGGCCGTCGTGCGTTCCGAGACCGACGTGACTGAAACCATGAAGCATCGCCGCCAACATCAAAATGCAAGTTGTTATGAATTCATTACAACCTGCCAAACGAATTTGCGGTTAAATCGGCGGGGTGATCGGGACCAAGGCGGATTTGACCGGCTGGCAAGCTGGCGGTTCAACCCAACATCTTGTGTAACCCGTTACACAAACGTCGTCCCATAGTTTGCTATAAACGTGACGGTAAAAATCGGGGCAAAAGTTGTGGCGATTCCGCCACAACCTGCCCGACGGATTTTCGGTAAAACATAGGCTGCATTTTGTTGCGATATGGAAAAACGCCGATTAAATCGCCTGAGATTCTGATTTGGTTGCAATGAAGAAGCTGAACTTGATTCGACAGCAAGTCGTCAATCTGCGCCGCCGCAATGGCTGGACGCAGGAGAAGCTTGCCGTTCAATTGCAGCTTGCTGGCTGGCACAACGCCACCCGCAGCACCGTTTCCAAGATCGAAGGCGGCTCAATGGGTGTTGCCGAATATGACCTGCTTTTTATTGCCGCCGCCCTGCGCGTTCAAGTCGTCAATTTGTTTCCCCCGATTGATTGGAAACGCCCGATGGATGAAACCGTCCACAAATACATTCCCCAGGAATTGCACGACCTCACATCTGAATCTTGACCCAAGGAGAAACTTATGGAAACCATTCCCAAAACCGAAACACCGCCTAATCCAACGCCACCCGAACGGCTGGCGTATTCGATCCAAGAAGACGCCGAGATGTTGGGCGTGAATTATTTCAGTGTTTACCGGCTGATCCAGCGTGGCAAACTGAAACCCTGCCGCGTGTTGCGCGGCAAGCTGCTCGTCCCGCGCACCGAACTGTTGAAGCTGTTGGCAACCGAATGAAACATCTATGAGCCATCTATTTGAACACCGCCGACCGACCGAACTGGAGGACAAGGCCCACGCCGAGGCCGTCCGGCACTTTGCCGAACACCTGAAGCAGTTCCCGGCCAGCCGTGAAGCGGTTGAACGTCTGGAGCGGGACATTGCGAAAATCGCTTTGGCTGCGAACATGGCCGCAGCCAGGCCGACGCCCCAACAGAACGTCATTCAAACCGACGACGGCAAGCAATGGCACAATGATCTTGATCTTATGGAAAACATCCATCTCTGCCACCGGCCAATCACGGGCGGGGCGGAATACGCCGTGGCGGAGCATTTCCCGACCCGTGGCACGATTGAAATCTGGAATCGGGGCTGGAACGCAACGGACGTATTGAAAGTGTTCACCCAGGAGCAGCGGCAGGCGCTACAGATTTGGACGGAGGACATGACCGCCCAAGTGCAGGAATTTCTGACGGAGAAATTTCCAGGCCAGGACTTGAGCCGCGTGGCCGATGCATTCATCCATAAATGCACGACGCAAGCCGCCTCCCAAAAGCATTCGCTCACGCACGGTCACGAGCAAAATCAAAGTCGCGGCGTGAAGATTTGAAGCCTATCTTTTCTATCCATTGTATCCCTTCATTGTATACCTGAACGATTTTTTAGAGCTAAAACTAGACAATCATAGCAAAAGGTGAATGCTAAAAGAACGTCACAAAACCATTGGGAACATTGAGAAAATCAGCGATAGCAACCCATAGCTAAAGATAGCAAAAAGTGTGTGTTTGGATTTTCAGTCCTCTGCTCTACCAACTGAGCTATCCTGCCGTCGCATTAAAATACTTTGCGCAACGACTGCTGGTCCACAGACGGCCAATGGAGATCGTTTCCGAAGGTTCCAAACCTGCTGCATTACGTCGTTACGGGAACATACTACCCAGAGTGCAAAGGCAATGGCAAGCGTGTTCGCGCTGCACTCTCTACCGAGGCCTGCACCCCGGGAGCAATCCGCCTGCTGAAATCGTTGAGGGGCACGCGCTGCGGAGCGCCCAAACTTTCCCGCGCTTGCGCCCGGCAATGTTTCCGCTGAAACTCCGCCCATGAACTGGCTTGCCGTCATCCTGAAATTCTGGCCGCACGTAGCCGCCGGGTTTGACCTGCTCGCCTGCCTGCTCGCCTCCGGCCACGCGCTGCTGCACAAGCGCGACTCCCGCGCCGCGACGCTTTGGATCGGCGTCATCTGGGCCTTGCCCGCGCTCGGTCCCCTGCTCTACCTGGCACTCGGCGTCAACCGCATCCGCCGCCATGCGATCAAACTTGGCGTCCACAATACCTTAAGCCGCCCCATCCCGGAAAATCTCGGCGAACCGGAACCTGCCGGCGCGGAACATCTCCAGCATCTTGCTCGCGTCGTCAGCCGCCTCGCCAACCAAGCGCTCACCGCCGGCAACCGGATCGAGCCGCTCGTCAACGGCGACCAGGCGTTTCCCGCCATGCTCGCTGCCATTGAAACTGCGCAAAAATCCGTCGCGCTGTGCACCTATATTTTTGACAACGACGTCAGCGGGGCAAAATTCGTCGCCGCCCTCCAGCGCGCCGTCCAGCGGGGCGTCGCCGTGCGCGTGCTGGTGGACGCCGCCGGGGCGCGCTACTCCTGGCCGTCCATCACCCGGAAATTGCGGGCGGCCGGCATCCCGTATGCCCGGTTTTTGCCGGCGTCGCTGTTCACGCCGTGGCGCGTGGCCACCATCAATCTCCGCAACCACCGCAAGTCGCTCATCGTGGACGGACAACTCGCCTTCACCGGCGGCATGAATATCCGCGACGGCAACCTCCTCGCCGACCAGCCGGCGCACCCGGTGCAGGATTTGCAGTTCCGCGTCGCCGGCCCGGTGGTCACGGAATTGCAGGAAGCCTTCGCCAACGACTGGGCGTTCGCCACGGATGAAGTCCTGGCCGGTGTAATCTGGTTTCCCGATGTGCCCGCCGCCGGCGACGTCATCGCCCGCGTGATTACCGACGGGCCGGACGCCGATTTTGAAAACGCCCGCTGGACGCTGCTCGCCGCGCTGGCCGAGGCGCAGACGTCCGTGCAGATTCTCACGCCTTATTTCCTGCCGGACAACGCGCTCATCACCGCCCTCAACCTCGCCGCCCTGCGCGGCGTGCGCGTGGACATCATCCTGCCGTCGAAAAACAATCTCCCGTTCGTCCAGTGGGCCTCGCGCGCGCTCTGGTGGCAGGTGCTGGAGCGCGGCTGCCGCCTCTGGCTCACGCCGCCGCCGTTCGACCATTCCAAGCTCATGATTGTGGACGGCCACTGGGTCTTGCTCGGCTCGGCCAACTGGGATTCGCGCAGCCTGCGCTTGAATTTTGAGTTGAACGTGGAGGGTTATGGCCGCGTCTTGGCGCAGGAGCTGGCCAAGATCATGGCCCGGAAAATCGCCGCCGCGCGGGAAGTGACCCTGTCCGAAGTGGACGCCCGCCCCTTGCCGATCAAGCTGCGCGACGCCTTGGCGCGCCAGTTCTCGCCCTATCTGTAATGTCTGAAAACGCGCCGTCACGACTGCGCCTGACCGGAGCCGCTGCAACGGTATCAAAGCCGCGTTTCAGAATCGCGAAAGCGGGACATTATCAGGTTTTCTCCGTACTTGCATTTCCGGCGGTCGTGTTGCAATTTGGAGCCGGAAAATAGGCGTTTAACCAAAACAAAAACAACCATTATGGCATTTGAACTCCCCCCGCTGCCTTACGATAAGGCCGCTCTCGAACCCCACTTTGACGCGTTGACGATGGAAATCCATCACGACCGCCATCACAAGGCGTATGTGGACAACCTCAACAAGGCCATCGCCGGCAACGCCGCGCTGGAAGCCAAAACGCTCGAACAGATCATCAAGGATTTGAGCGTGGTGCCCGACGCCATCCGCGGCCCCGTCCGCAACAACGGCGGCGGCCACTGGAACCACTCCTTCTTCTGGAAGATTCTCGCCCCGCACGCCGGCGGCGCGCCCACCGGCAAGCTCGCCGACGACATTAAGTCCACCTTCGGCAGCTTTGACGAGTTCAAGGCGAAGTTCGAGGCCGCCGGCATCGGCCGCTTCGGCAGCGGCTGGGTCTGGCTCGTCAGCCACAACGGCAAGCTGGAGATCGTCTCCACGCCGAACCAGGACAATCCCCTCATGGGCAAAGCCGTGGCCGGCTGCGAAGGCACGCCGCTCATCGGCGCGGATGTGTGGGAACACGCTTACTATTTGAAATACCAGAACAAGCGCGCGGATTATCTCAAGGCGTTCTGGAACGTCGTCAACTGGAACGCCGTTCATTATTGATCGGCCCCTGATCTTCACGCCAGCGCGCCGGGAATTATTCCCGGCGCGTTTGCTTTTTTCCTCAGCGGGCCGGAAATGGAGCGGCCACTTTGATACGTGGCCATTTTCCAGCTCGCGAACGATTCCGCCGCCTCACGCCGCGCTCGGTAACGGCCAGCCGCGTAAACGGTGTCTTCAGGTGGCAGGCAAAAGAATGTGGAAAAGGGCAACGGACGACCCATCATCACCTGGGCCAGATAATATCTAGGGGTAAACGGGTAAAGTCCTTGCAAATCTGTGGCGCCGGCAGAAAATCTCCGAAAAGCCGCTCGCTATTCGAGGACCAGAACCCAAATGGGAAAGGTCAGTTGAAACGGCGAGTTTTGGGGCCAATAAAATTTTATGGGTGAATTCAAATTCTCCTGCCCGCAATGCAGCCAGAAAATCCGGTGCGACACCGGCTTTGCGGGGACGCAGATCACTTGTCCGTCCTGCCAGCAGTCCATCGTCGTGCCGCCGGTGCCGACCGTTCCAGCGCCCGCCGCCTCCTCTCCTGCGATGCGGCGAGGAACTCCTGTGCTTGCGTCTGCCCCGCCGACAGTTCCCCCCAAGTCCCGCACGTTGCAAAAGGTCTTGGTCATTGCCGCCGCAATCGTTGTCCTTGCCGGCCTCGCCGGCGGCATTTGGTTTGGCTGCTCGATAATCAAGATGCACTTCAAGCTCGGGCATTTGCCTCTGGGTTTGGTGTCGTTGTGGTCGGGCGAAGGTAATGCCATTGACAGCGTGGGCAGCAACAACGGGAAATTAATAGGCCACGTCGCTTATGGGAGCGGACACATTGGAAAGGCATTTGTGTTCGACGGCAGCAAGGATTGGGTGGACGTGGGCAATCCGCCGAGCCTCCATCTGCAGGACTTTACCATCACCGTCTGGATGAAGCGGGCCAATTCTACATCTGTGACGGATACTCAACATCACATCTGCATGTTATTTTGCTATGGCCCCGGCGGCTACGGTCTTGACCTTAATGCTGATGGCAGTCCGGTATTAAACAAAGTCGGTGGCCGGGGAACCTCGCCGAAAAAGTTCATCACCGATACCAATTGGCATCATCTGGCCGTTACCAAATCCGGCAGCACGGTGTTCTTTTATATTGATGGCATCGAGTATCCCGCCCCGGCGTATGATCAGGAATTTGAATTTACAAAAAGCGCATCCATTGGCGGGAAAAATCAGCGCGGCTGGGAAAACACTTTCGCGGGGTCCATCGATGAAGTTGCGGTTTACAATCGCGCGCTCTCGGCGGCGGAAATCCGGGCGGTTTATACCGCACAAAAATGACGGGGCAAAACTGATTGCGACGCGTTTTTGCCTGGCATTTCCCCGGGCCTAAACCGTCGGCACCGGGCCGAACGAGATGATGTTGCTGAAGGGCGTCATCTCAATACATCGGGGAATGAAAACAAGATGTCTGGAGGCGATGCCAAGATGTCTGCCAGTGACTGCTCGACATCGGGGAACGATTTCGAGACATCTGGGAACGACCGGAAGGTGTCTTCCCACGGCAGCAAGATGTCTTCCAACGACTTCCCGACATTGGGAAACCATTTCCCAAGACTGGGAAACGATTTCTGAAAACGTAAAAACTTCAGAAAAGGGAGGAAACGCGGGTTTTGACCTCAAACCGCCGTTTCCGTGCCTCGGAAACCGGTTTAACCGGTCAAAGGGTGTCGGATTCCAATTTGAAGAGTGGAGGCGATATTTTGTGGCACAACCAAACATACCGCCGCTCAAAACGAGCGCGAGGCAGAGGATGAGTTTGGGGTTCTTCACTTCTGATAAATTTTAATGTTCCGAAAGAAGACTTCCATTTTTTGGCTCGGGTTTTTCTGGGCATAAACACCGCACTTGAAATGCCATTCTTTCCCGCCGCTGTCTCTGGTTGTCAGGGCCGGCTTTCCATTGATGAAGATTTGAATTTCATGCGTGGTGACATCATGGGTCACGTTCAAATGAAACCATTGGCCGTATATGTCCGGTAAAAGCGTTTTGTCATCATAATGCTTCAAGCTGCCGTCATAAACCCGCAGTTGCAATGAAGTGGCGCGCTCATCTGCGCCGAAAATTTGCATGATGGTGACGCGGCTCGTGTTCGTCACCACCAAGACATCCGCTTCAAACAAATGCTCGCCGGTAACGTATTTATCAAAGGACATTTCCGTGCGCGGCGGACGTTTGCTCGTTTTGGTGTTCGGCTTGTCGGTGGCGAAAACCCAAAGATGGTGCGTGTCGGTTTTGGCGTCATAAGCGGAGCGGTCACCGTGCTTCAAATCGTATGGGGATTGAATTTCAAAATGTAGTTTCCCCGGTGTCCAGCCGGTCGCAAGATCGCTGGCTGGTGCGGAAATTGAAATCAAACCGCCGCTTAAGCCGAGCGCGAGGCCGAGGAGGAGTTTAGATTTCATGGCAGTCTGTGTTCAGTGCCGGGAATAATCGCGCCGAACATGTGCCGTGTCTGAATTTGTTCCCAATGACGTCCCTTGCTTTGCGGAGGAGAACCGGATTTAGCTAATTGCATGAGTTTTTGATTTCACTATCGTTTCGGCGTTCAAAATAATGTGATTTACTTGTTTTGTAAATCACCCGCCCAATGGTGTTTAACCGGTCATTACGATGATTATTGTTTGCTGGTGGTGTGCGCTATAAGCCACGCCATGTCGCGGTCGTTTGGTGATGTCGGCTTTGAGCCGCCGGTGGCGCGTTGCGTGGCGGTCACCGGCAGGCGGGTCGTGGGTTCCAGCCACTTGTGAAATTCTGTGTGACCGTCGGCAAAGGAAATGGACGCGCCGCTGTTGTGATAGACGGCAGGATAATCAATGATGGCGTAGGTTGAGACCACATCCACGGCAAAGAGGCCGTCATTGATAGAGTTGGCGTTTTCATCAATGAATACCCAGGTTTCGCTCGGGCCGGGCGCGACGATCTGCGACATTTTCATACAGTAACGGAAGCCGGGCAATTCGGGCGCACCCATGTAATTGTTCATGGAAAGGCTGCGCACGCGGTGATAATCCTGGCCACTGAAGGTCACGAAGCTCGTGTCCGCCGGACAATGATAAACTGCCGGATTATTGACATACCCGCCAATTGAACCAAAGCGAGCATATTGACCGCCGACCAGAAAATTAATGTTCGTGCTTTCGGTGAGGTCTTGTCCGTAATCGGAATTCAGCCACATGTTGCCGGCGACCCATCCCAGATTGTCCAAAGTTTAACCGGCACCAATATACCACAAGAATTATGCGGCAAGCCGTCGTTGAATTCATTGGCATACATGATCCAGCGAAGTTGCACCTGCTGCACATTGTTTTGGCAGACCGTCTGCCAAGCCTTCTGCTGGCCTTTGCTCAAAACGGGCAACAACAATGCGGCGAGAACGGCGATGACAGCAATGACCACGAGCAATTCGATCAAGGTGAAGGCTGGTCTGTTTTTCATTTGCGGGCGCGCCTCCGCCAAAGATAAATCAACCGCCAAGTCACAACGCAAACACCAATCAAAGCAGAGGCAATGACACCAGCCTTGAAAAGCAAAGAGCGCGGCACCGTCGTCACGGAAATATCACCAAACCGCGCCGTGCCCGATACCCACGGCTCGAAGATATTGGCGTCAATCCAAACATCGGCTGTCCTTGCCTGTCGCGGAACGAGAATGTTTTCCAGTGTGAGTGTTTTGTATTCGCTCATTCGGGAGTCGCCGGTGTGCGCGCCCACGGGTAGAACTATTTCAGAAATGAAATTCGTGCCGGTTGAATCGAAGAAGCGCAACTGGACATGCACATTGTTTCCTTTGGCAACTGCTTCGGGAAATTTGTAAGCGAACGAAAAAGCAATCGGTCTTGCGCCCCCGGCGGCAGGCTCCAGCGAAAAAGGCTGGCAACGCCAATCGGCGTTATTGCCGGTTCCCGCGAGGGTGTTGCTTATCGTGAAATCAAAACCGCTTTTGGGCGCATCATCAGTATCAATGGAAATGTATCCTGCGCCATTGGCTCCATTCAGCCATTCCGCGCTGTTGGTCGCCGGGCCGAGCCGTAGAACCTCTTTGGCAGAAGAATTGATAGCGATGGACAATAGAATTGCCGCTGTTTGCAAAAGGAATTTATGCTTCGGATTTACCATACAATGTTGAATTCATACCAGTCCATCCCGTTGTAATCCTTGTCGTCAATTAAGACTGATAGTGTTTGATTGTTGTCTGGATTCGGCAACTGCGCAAGGCTGACCGTCCCGCGTCCGGCGGCAACCATGAGTTTGATCTGTAGGGGATCGCGCGGATGAAATCCTCGCCTTAAAGCCGTGAATTTCGCGCTCACATTTCCATTCCATGATGGCGACCACCGTGTGCCGTCCACATAAACTGGTATTGTGGGCAGCAGATAAGCGTCGTGCTCGATCCATAATTCATTTCCACGCACCTTGACAATGTCGCTTCCGTCCACATACATCCGAACAGTTAGCGAACCATGAGCTTCGATTTCCCGAATCGTCATGGTTGTCGTGCCCGCCGCGAGCAACACAAGTATGCCAGTAATAATCGTAGTTTTTGCTTTGGTCCAAGCCATAATGTTCAATGCTTCCTTCACCAGAAGTAAGATTGAACCGCTGGCCGCCGCGCCCTTGGCCAGCGCGACGACAGTTGCGGTTTTTGCCAGCGCCACGGGTGCGGCTTGAACGGAGTTGGCGGAAATCGCCGCCGTTAGAACCGCCGCCGGGAGAACAATTCCACGCTTGGTAAAAAACACCCGCAATTTTTCCACCGCGCGATTCAACCGCGTCTTGGCCGCGTCTTCACTCGCACCCAAAGCCGTCCCAACTTCTTTCATGCTCTTGCCATCGAAGAACCGCAGCACGACGGCGTGGCGATCGGTTTCATTTAACCCGGCCATTGCCGTGTCGAGTAATGGCGCGATTTGGGGCCAGACATCCGATTCATTCTCGTTCAACAAAGTTTGCATGTGAGCCTCCTGTTCGCGGCGTGCGCGGCGGATTTCGCTTCGGATGAAAGTCACCGCCGTGAGTCGAGCAGTTTGATAAATCCAGCCGGACAACGCAGCGTGCTGGTGCAATTGATTCGCTTTCCTAGCGAGAATGATGAAGACGGCCTGGGTGATTTCCTCGGCTTGATGGGGATTGCGAGTGTGGCGCAACGCAACCGAATAGACCTTATTGACATGCCGCGTGACGAGCGCGGCAAAGGCCTCCTCGGAATTCTGTTCCGTGTATTGCCGCAACAAGGCGATGTCATCCAGTTCGTGCATCTACATCTAAATGCCGCTGATTGGAGAAAGGTAACAGTTTTTTTAGGTGTCTGCACGCGCGGCGGAACTAGGCGGAATGCGAGCGTTTCGACCGGTGGACGGTTTTTCCGGGTGGCAAGATGCCGCCTCTACGGCAGGCAAGATGCCTGCCGCCACATTTTCCGACCGGCCCTAGATGCCGCGGGTGTTCACAATCTTGTTGCCCTTGCCGAGGACGATCACGCGGGGCTTCCACTTCTTCGCCTTCTTCTGGCTCACCGTGCAAAAATTCATGATGGTCAGCACATCGCCTTTCTTGCCCAGATGCGCCACCGCGCCGTTCATGATGATTTCGCCGGCCCCCTTCTTGCCCTTGATGGCGTAGGTCTCCCAGCGGTTGCCATTGGCCATGTTGCCGCAGAGTATCTTTTCATATTCCTGCAAACCGCATAGGTCCATGAGGTCGGCGGAAATCGTCAGGCTGCCCTCGTAGTTCACATCGCCGCCTGTGACGGTCGCGCGGTGAATCTTGGATTTCAGCAAAAAAATGTTCATGCGCTATTTCAGTTTCAAGAAGTTTTTCAAAATCGTCCGGCCGCTCTCCGTCAAAATGCTTTCGGGATGGAACTGCACGCCCCAGATCGGCAGCGTCTTGTGTTTCACGCCCATGATTTCGCCTTCTTCGGTCTCAGCGGTGATTTCCAGCACGTCCGGCAGGGTGTCGCGCTTGATGACGAGCGAATGATACCGCGTGGCGAGAAACGGATTCGGCATGCCGGCGAACAAATCCTTGCCGTTGTGCTTAATCGGCGAAACCTTGCCGTGCATCATGCGGTAATTCACAACCACTTCCGCGCCGAACGTGTGCCCGATACATTGATGGCCGAGGCAGACGCCAAAAATCGGAATGCCTTCCGCCGCAAACGTGCGGATGACGTCGTTGGACAAGCCGGCTTCGCGCGGCGAGCACGGTCCGGGCGATACGAGGATGCGTTTCGGCTGGAGCGCGCGGATTTGCTCGACGGAAATTTCGTCGTTCCGCCGCACCTGCAAGTCCGCCCCCAGCTCGCCCAGGTATTGCACTAGGTTGTAGGTGAACGAATCGTAGTTGTCCAACACCAGAATCATTTTCGGGTGCCAATTTAGTTCAAACGCGCAAAAATGAAAGTTTTAACCGCCCCCAGCCAGGTTGAGGGTTGTGTCCGAATTTGGTGGGGCGAGCGTCCGCGCGAGCCGCTCAAACCCAAGACTCACGACGGCTCGCGGGGACGCTCGCCCCACCGGCTTTTTGAAATTATTGAGACTCGCATAATAAGGCGACATCCTTTCATTAGCACCGGGCTTCAGCCCGGTGGTTGTGGACGGATTGGCCAACCAACCGTTTCAACCGTTTTTCCCACGTCCAGCAAGCCGTTGAAACGGCTTGCCGCCACGCCGCTCTAAGAGCCGGTCTGAAAATTCACCGGATCGAATCATCCTCGTCGTCATCCTCATCCTCATGCTCAAAAAAACCTGCCAAAACTGACGATGAGGATGAGCATGAGTATGAGGCGGAAGAATCCGTTTCCGGTTTTTCAGACACGCTCTTAGGCGTGACCATGCCGCGCCGATTGCAAATCGGCGATGCAGCAGATTGAAAATCGGTGCTACCTAGCTTTTAACTTTTCTTCAGTGTCCGCAGGACTTTCAAGGCTTCGGGCAGTTTGTAGTGGCGTTTCAAGCCAACATCACCCAGCAAGCCGGCGGGAACGCGCGCGATGAATTCGGGAAAGCTCCGTTCCACGCGGTCGCGCAGCAGCTTCTGGCCGGTCTTGGAGGCCCAGAAGTCGTCCTCGGTTTTGTTCAGCGCTATGCCCGCCTCTTCGTTGGTCATGTTCTCGCGCTTGGCCAGCGCCCAGATCAATTCGGGATCGCCCGGCAACGCCACCGGGAAGGAAACAAACTTCAAGGTAATCTCCTCCTCATCGCTGCCTTCGGGTGCCAGCGGGCGCACCGGGATGGCGCTGTGAAATTGCGTGCCGTCCGGCAGCGAAACATCCACCGACAGCGACTTGCCGTCTTCGTTCGGCTCAATCTCCATGTCCGCATCGCCAAAGCCGGCGGCGAAATGCTGCTTCACTTCCGCCAGCGTCTTCGGCTCCAAATCCGGCAGTTCAATGCGTTCGCAGAACTTTTCAAACGAGCTGACCTGATTCTTGGCGCGCAGTTCAGCCTCGAAGGCGGAATAGATTTTCTCGGCGAGCGCCGGATCGGGCGCCACCCTGGGCAAAATGATGCGCAATAAATTCAGCATCTGCGCCTGCTCATCCTGTTTGGATTTCTTCGGTTTCTTTTCTTTCATAAAATGGAGGTGAACGGTGGTTGATTAAAAACGGGCGCATGGTTTAGCGGACCAGGAGCCGGATGTAAAATGCAAACGGAGAGATAGAATCCGCTGCGGAAAACAAATTCAGGCCAGCGCTCCTTCTATCAATTCCGACGCGACCTTCTGCCCCCAGACGACCTGGCCGATTTTCTTTGCGAGGACAAATTTGATTTCGCCGGCGCTGACCTTTTTGTCGAGCAGCATCGCGGCAAACAGTTTTTTGCGGCGCGCGGCGTCCAGCTTGAGTTTCACCGGCAGGCCGGCACGAACGAACAATGTTTCAATCCGCTCGGTATCGCCGGACGGCAGGCCGAGAACTTTCTGTGACAGCTTCGCTGCCGCGACCTGGCCGATGGCAATCGCCTCGCCATGCAGGAATTTCCCGTAGCCGGAACTGTTTTCAATCGCGTGGCCGATGGTGTGGCCGAAATTCAAGATCGCGCGCAGGCCGCTTTCCGTTTCGTCCTGGCCCACGACCTCCGCCTTGATTTCGCAGCAGCGGGCAATGACGGCGGCGAGCGTCGTCGCCTCGCGCTGAAGCAGCTTGGGCAGATTACGTTCGAGTTGCGCAAACAGAATGGCGTCGTAAATAATGCCGTATTTGATGACCTCGGCGAGGCCGGAAAGGTATTCGCGCTCCGGCAAAGTTTTCAACGTGTCCAGATCGCACAGCACCAGGCGCGGCTGATAAAAGGCGCCGACGAGATTCTTGCCGGCCTGAAGATTCACGCCCGTCTTGCCGCCGACGGAGCTGTCCACTTGCGCCAGCAGCGATGTCGGCACCTGCACGAACGGGATGCCGCGCAGATACGTTGCCGCCACAAATCCCGCCAGGTCGCCCACCACGCCGCCGCCGAGCGCGACGATGAAGGATTTCCGTTCCAGCCGGTGCGCCGCCAGTTGGTCGTAACATTTTTCCACCATTGCAAGGCGCTTGGATTTTTCCCCGGCCGGAACCGTGATGAGCACCGGTTCAAAACCAGAGGCGGAAAGTGATTTCAACGCCGCCTTGGCAAAATGCCGGCCGACGTTGGCATCCGTGATGACCGCGCAGCGCTGGCCAAGCTTGAGCGGCGCGCACTCCGCACCGAGCCGCGACAATAAACCGCCCCCCACCTTGATGGCATAACTGCGGTTGCCGAGCGGAACTTGAACGATGCGCATGGCCAAAGGATAAACAGCCGGCGGCGCGTGTCAAAAAGTGAAATTCAGCGAAATGTCGCGGCGCGCGCGTGCCTGAATTCACCGTCCGGCCTGGTTTAAAACAAAAAAAATTGGACAAAATAATTTTTGCAAATATAGTCCTCGTGTCTGGTTGGCGAACGGCATTTCTGTCGCCCGTCGACCGGATGTTGGAAAGGAGTTGCATGTATTCAAGCCGCGCCAATTACGGGCGCATGCTGTTTTTCTATATTCTGGTCAGGATTAACCAGGCGATGATTGCTTTCGCCGGCGTGAATGTTTTGACCTATCACAACGACAATGCGCGCACGGGTTTGAACGCGAATGAGTCGGTGCTGATGCCGGCCAATGTCAACACCAACAACTTCGGCAAACTTTTCACTCAGGCCGTGGACGGCTACGTTTATGCCCAGCCGCTGGTGCTGACCGGGGTCAGCATCCCGGGGAAAGGCATTCATGACGTGATGTTCGTCGTCACCGAACACGACAGCGTGTATGCGTTTGATGCCGACAGTAACACCGGCTCCAACGCCGTGCCGCTCTGGCAGGTGAGTTTTATCAAATCGCCGAACGTCGGGACGCTGTCCAGCGCCAGCATCGGTTGCAACGATATCGTGCCGGAAATCGGCATCACCAGCACGCCGGTGATTGACCCCGTCACGGGGACGATTTATGTCGAGACCAAGACGGTGGAGACTACGAGCAACCCGACTTCCGTTCACCGCCTGCACGCGCTGGATGTGGCCACGGGCGCGGAAAAATTCGGCGGGCCGGTGGTGATTCAGGGGTCGGCGAATGGCGCGACGTTCTGGCCGCCAACCCAGTTGAATCAATCCAGCCTGCTGCTCAATAACGGTATGGTTTACGTCGGGTTTTCTTCCCATTGCGACATCCTCCCCTATTATGGCTGGCTCTTTGGCTATGGCGCGCAGACCTTGACCCTGAGCAACCTGTTCAACGTCGCGCCGCATGGCTTCGGCGGCGCCCTCTGGCAATCCGGTTGCGGTCCGGCGAGCGACTCCACCGGCAATCTTTATTTCATCAGCGGAGTGGGGACCTTCGACGGCCCGGCCAGCCAGGATTACGCCAACAGTTTCCTCAAATTAACCGCCACCAACGGGCTGGCGGTGGCGACTTACTTCACCCCTTACAATCAAGCCAGCCTGGGCCCCGTGGACCTCGGCAGCGGCGGCGGCCTGCTGCTGCCGGATGAGGCCGGCAGCGGGACGCATCCGCATTTGATGGTGGGCGCCGGGGCGGGCAAAATTTATCTGGTGGATCGTGACAACATGGGCGGATACAGCGGCGGTTCCAGCGACGCGCAGATCGTCCAGTCTTTTCCGGCCGGCTTTCCCGAATGTTATGCCACGCCGGCGTATTTCAATCACACCCTTTATTATTGCGGCACCAGCATCTTGGGCGACTACGTGCGGGCGTTCGCCATCACCAATGGAATCATCGCGGCCACGCCGGCGGCCCTAAGCCCCACCGTCATCGGCTTTCCGGGAGCCTCCTGCAGCATCTCGGCCAATGGCACCAATAACGGCATTGTCTGGGCGGTTGACTCCGTCGCCTATTCGGGCACCGGTTCAGCCGTGCTGCACGCCTACAGCGCCGCCAATATCGGAACCGAACTTTATAATTCGGCCCAAGTCGCCGGGGACGCCATCGGTTCGGCCGTCGAATTCACCGTGCCCACGGTTGCCAATGCGCGGGTCTATGTCGGGGGCCGGTATGCCGTCACGGTGTTCGGCCTCACCGGGGTTCAGGTGACCAATGTGGCCGCGCCCGCCATCGTTCCCAATGGCGCGCTGTTCACCAATTCGATCTCGATCACCCTCACCGATGCGACGCCCGGGGCCGCAATTTATTACACGCTGGATGGCAGTACCCCGGCCGCGAATTCTCTGGCTTACCAAACCCCGTTTACGATCAGCAATTCACTAACCGTAATGGCGCGCGCCTTTCAGACCGGCGCCAACAGCAGCAGCGTGACCAGCGCGTCGTTCACTAATTATATGCCGACCGTGCCCGCGCCCGTCATCATTCCCAACGGCGCGCTGTTCACCAATTCGATCTCGATCACCCTCACCGACGCCACGCCCGGGGCCGCGATTTATTACACGCTGGATGGCAGCACCCCGGCCACGAATTCTCTGGCTTACCAAACCCCGTTTACGATCAGTAATTCGCTAACCATAATGGCGCGCACTTTCCTCGCCGGCGCCAACAGCAGCAGCGTGACCAGCGCGTCGTTCACCAGTTCTGCGCAGCTGACGGGCAGCCCAACCGCCGGCGTGAATGTTTTGACCTATCACAACGACAATGCGCGCACGGGCTTGAACGCGAATGAGTCGTTGTTGACGCCGGCCAATGTCAACACCAACAACTTCGGCAAACTCTTCACCCAGACCGTGGACGGCTACGTTTATGCCCAGCCGCTGGTGCTGACCGGGGTCAGCATCCCCGGGAAAGGCATTCACGACGTCGTGTTCGTCGCCACCGAACACGACAGTGTGTATGCGTTTGATGCCGACAGTAACACCGGGTCCAACGCCCTGCCGCTCTGGCAGGCTAGCTTTCTCAATGCGGCCGCAGGTGTCACGACCGTGGCCAGCAGCAGCCTGAGCTGCGGCGACCTCGTGCCGGAAATCGGCATCACCAGTACGCCGGTGATTGACCCCGTCACGGGGACGATTTATGTCGAGGCCAAGACGCAGGAAATGTCGAACAGCGTGCCCTATTATGTGCATCATCTGCACGCGTTGGATGTGGCCACGGGCGCCGAAAAATTCGGCGGCCCGGCGGTGATTCAGGCGAGCGTGATTGGCAGCGGCACCGGCAGCATCACGGGCTCGGATGGCACGAACCGCGTGCCGTTTGTCCCGGTGCTGGAGATGAACCGTCCGGGATTGTTGCTCAATAATGGTGTGGTTTACATGGCGTATGCGTCGCATTGCGACATTGGGGTGTTTCACGGCTGGATTATCGGCTACAACGCGCACTCGCTATCCTTGAGCAATGCTTTCAACGTGACGCCGAACGGTTGGGAAGGCGGCATCTGGCAGTCGGGCTGCGGCCCGGCGGCCGACCCAAACGGAAATATATTTTGCCTCACGGGCAATGGCACCTTCGACGCCAATCAGGATTATGGCGACAGTTTCATCAAGCTGTCCACGACCAACGGCCTGCAGGTGGCCAGCTCGTTTACGCCCAACAATCAGTCCTATTTGGCACAGGTGGACTATGACCTCGATTCCGGCGGCGGAATGTTGCTGCCGGACGCGGCCGGCAGTCTGGCGCATCCGCATATCATGGTGGGCGCGGGCAAGGAAGGCAAAATATACCTGGTGGACCGTGATAACATGGGCGGCTTCCAGTCCGGCAGCGACAGCCAGATTATCCAGTCCGTTGCCGGGGCCATCGGGGAATGTTTTGCCACGCCGGCTTACTTTAACAACACCCTTTATTATTGCGGTTCCCGCGACTATCTCCGGGCCTTCACCATTACCAACGGCAGCCTTGCCACCGCTCCGGCCGCCCTTAGCCCAGCCATCATCAGGTTTCCGGGCGCCACCCCCAGTGTCTCCGCCAACGGCACCAGCAACGGCATCATCTGGGCCATTGATTCCGGGGGCTACGCCGGTAGCGGGCCGGCGATTTTGCACGCCTACAACGCGACTAATATTGCGCTGGAACTTTACAACTCCAGCCAGGCGGCGGGTGGAAATCGGGATAATCCCGGGCCGGCGGTCAAATTCACCGTGCCCACCGTCGCCAATGGCCGGGTCTATGTCGGCACCGAAAATGCCCTCTCGGTCTTTGGCCTCACCCGATTTCTGGCAACGCCGGTCATCACGCCCAGCGGCGGCACCTTTTCCAATTCGGTTTCGATCACCATCACGGACGCCACGCCGGCGGCGGTGATTTATTACACGCTGGACGGCAGCGCGCCGACCACCAGTTCGACCCTTTACACCAGCCCGTTCGTCCTCACGCTTTCGGCTTCGGTGCAGGCCCGGGCCTTTGCGGCGAACGCCGTCCCCAGCGGCATTGCCGGCGCCTCCTTCGTCAACATTGCCCCCGCCAGCACCAATTCGCCGCCCAGCGTGACGCTGTTGTATCCTCCGAATAACGCCACGTTCACCGCCGCCGCCAGCGTGACGCTTTCGGCCAGCGTCACCGCCAGCAATTATCTCACGGGGGTCAATTTCTACGCCAACGGCACCTTGCTTGGCCGCCTGACTAATTCGCCCTACACCTTCACGGCCACCGGCCTCGGTGCGGGCAGTTACACCCTCACGGCAGCGGCCACCGACGTGAGCGGGTTAAGCGGAACCTCGGCGCCGGTCAACCTCGCCGTCAGTCCCGGCCGGGGTCAGGCTTACGGCCTCACTAATCGCGGAATCGCGCCCGCGTTTTTCAACCTGCCCACGACTTACAGCGGCTCGTTGCCGACGAAACTGTCGCTGACCGGCGTGTTCAGCAACACGCCGAACCTGACGCCCGCTGCCGGACTGATTCCCTATCTTCCAAACACGCCGCTCTGGTCCGATGGGGCGTTGAAAACCCGTTATTTCGCCGTGCCCGGCACCGGCGGCTCCCTCACGCCCGACCAGCAGATCACTTTTGCGGCCACCAACTCGTGGCTGTTTCCCGCCGGCACCGTTTTCATAAAAACCTTTGAGCTGAACACCGACACGACCAATCCCAACATCCGGCACCGGCTCGAAACGCGGCTGCTGGTGCGCGACATCAACGGCACGGCCTATGGGGTGACCTACAAATGGCGCGCGGACAACAGCGACGCCGATTTGCTCACCTCCAGCGCCAGCGAGGTCATCCAGATCACCAACGCCGCTGGCCTCAGCTCGCAGACCTGGTATTATCCCAGCCCGGCGGATTGCCTGACCTGCCATACGCCGGTGGCCAACTATGTCCTGGGCGTCAACACCCGCCAGTTGAACAACCCCCTGACTTATCCCGCCACGGGCGTCGCCGACAACCAATTGCGAACTTTGAACCGGCTGGGCCTCTTCAATCCCGCCTTTGATGAGGCCGGCATTACCAATTTCGAGAAGCTGTCCGCGCTGACCAATCTCACCGCGTCGCTCCAGGAACGCGTCCGCTCCTATCTCGACGCCAATTGCGCGCAGTGTCATCAGCCCGGCGGCACCGGCCCCACGTTCGATGCCCGCTATGATACGCCGCTCGCGAACCAGCACCTCACGAACTATCCCGCAACTTTCCCGCTGGGTTATGACAACGCGATGATTATCAAGGCCCATGACATCTGGCGCTCGATGATCTGGCAGCGGCTGAACTCGACGAATGACAGCGTGAAAATGCCGACGCTGGCGCGGAACCTGATTGATACGAATGGCGTCGCCGTCCTGGCCTCGTGGATCAACAGTCTGCCCGGCGTCTCGGCGCTGGCACCGCCCACCATCACGCCCAACGGCGGCACGTTCTACACCAAGGTCAGCATCGCGTTGGCCGGGCCGGATACCAATGCGGCCGTTTATTTCACGCTGGATGGCTCGCTGCCCACCACCAATTCGTTCCGGTATGCCAGCACGTTCAACCTGACCAGCAACGCGACCATTTCCGCCAGCGCGTTTGAGACCAACTACAATACCAGCGTGCCCGCGAGCGCGCCGGTAACCGTGCTGCCGGTTTTTTTCACGTCGGCCGGCCTCTTGCCAAACGGACAGTTCCAGTTGAGCTTCGCCGGCGTGGCCGGCAGCAATTATGTGCTGCTGGCAACCACTAACTTCGCCAGTTGGACGCCGCTCATGACCAATCTGGCCGTCACCAACCTGTTCAACTTGATGGATCCCAAAGCCAGCAATTTCCCGTATCGCTTCTACCGCGTCCGGCAGTTGCCATAGCGCACCCCTCCTGCGCCGGCAAAATTATAATTCGATCAAGCCATTTATGCGTCGCGCGAAGAACTCGTCGGCTGCGAAGGGAAAATGACCTGGTCTTCTTCGCCGCCTTCGCGCGGCTATTTCCCGATGCAGAACGCGCTGAAGATGGAGTCGAGCAAATCTTCCGTGGCGGTCTTGCCCACGATTTCGCCGACGGCGTTGGCGGCGATCCTCAAATCCATCGCCACCAGTTCCAGCGTGGCATCGGAGCGCAGCGCCGCCGCCGCCAGGCGCGCGCTCGCGCGGGCGCGGTTCAGCGCATCCTGATGGCGCGAGTTGATGGCCACCTGCAGCATCTCGGCCTTGATTTCACCGGCCCAGACCAGCGCTTTGATGGCGTCTTTCAAGGCCTCAATCCCCTGCCCGCTGATGCAGGAAACATCTGCCATTTGAAATTTGAAATTTGAAATTTGAAATTCCAGGGGCAATTCCAGCTTCACCGGCAAATCGGTTTTGTTGCGGACGAGTATCCGCTTCTTGCCGGCAAATTCTTCGAGATAAATTTCATCCGCGCGCGTCAGCGGTTCGCTCGCGTCGAGCACGTGCAGAATGAATTCCGCCGCCGCCAGCGATTCGCGGCTGCGGCGGATGCCTTCCAGCTCAATTTCATCGCGCGCCTCGCGCAGGCCGGCGGTGTCTATGAAGATCACCGGCAGGCCCCGAATGTTGGCGGTTTCCTCAATCGTGTCGCGCGTCGTGCCGGCAATCGGCGAAACGATGGCGCGGTCGCGTCCGAGCAGTTGGTTGAGCAGGCTGGATTTGCCGGCGTTCGGCCGGCCGATAATCGCCGCGCGTATGCCGCGCCGCAGAATTTGCCCCTCATTCGCCGTGCGCAGCAATTCGTCCATGAAGGCAATGCCGTTCTCTAGGCGTTGCAATAAATTCTCTTTTGTGTCGGGCGAAATGTCTTCGTCCGGAAAATCAATGTGCGCCTCGACGTGCGCCAGCGTCAGCATCAGGTCGTCGCGCAGTTGGTTGATCCGCTGGGATAGTTTGCCGGCCAGCTGTTCGTTCGCGGCGGCCAGCGCAAGCTCCGTGCGCGAATGAATCAAATCGGCGACGGCCTCCGCCTGTGCGAGGTCAATCCGGCCGTTGAGAAAAGCGCGCCGGGTGAATTCGCCGGGTTCGGCTAATCGCGCGCCGGCGGCGAGCACGGTGTCGAGCACCAGCTTGGCGGGCAGCAGTCCGCCGTGGCAGGAAATCTCCACGGTATCCTCGCGCGTGAAGGTGCGCGGCGCGCGCAGGACGGCCAGCAGCACTTCATCAATGACTTGTTGGCCACGGACAATTTTGCCGAATTGAATCGTGTGCGTCGGCGCGGCGGACGGCTTGAGCGAGCTTTTGCCGGCGGGCTGAAAACAGTGGTCGGCAATGCGGAACGCCTGTTTGCCGGCCAGCCGGATGACGGCCAGTCCGCCTTCGCCGAGCGGCGTGGCGATGGCGGCAATGGTGTCGTCAAGCATGCGGGAAGGTTACCGGTTGCAAGTTGCAAGTTGCAAGTTGTGCGTGATGAAGGCCAACCCGCAACTTTCAACCGGCAACGTGTAACTCACACATGCCGGCAGTTGCCGATTTGGTTTTCCGCGTCGCGCCCCTGCAAATAGTGCCGCGCTTTTTCGTAGCTTTTTTTGTGCAGATAATGCAGCAGCGCCGGGTCGGTGTCGCGGGGAAGCTGGCCGGTCAGTTCATCCAGTTGCGCAAAAATCGGCAGCAGGCTCGGCTTCGGCTTCGCCGTGGGCATGGCTTTGACGGTCTCCGCCAGCCGGATGAGCGTTGCCAGCAGCTCGTTTTCGACGGCAGTATTCATGGCGCTTAAAAATTATGGCCGAGCAGATGGGGGATTTTCCGCGATAGCCACGAATGTTGGAAATCCATGTAGCCAAGCAGATACATGCCCGTGATGAGCCGCTCCAGTCCGGAGGTGAGCAGCACCACAAAGATGGACGAAAGATAAACGCCAAAGGCGTGCGTCGGATCGGGCTGCATGACGCGCGGTATGCCCTGATACAAAATCCACATCGTCAGGGCCATGCCGATTAGCCAGCTGGTTGCCGGGTTCATGGTCGCGCCGGCGTCCAGCAGGTGAAACAGAAAGATCGGGCTGAAGCCGTACGCCACCACGGTGAAGGATGGCAAAAATTTCTGCCGGTCCTGAAACGTCTGGCTTACTTTGAAAACGAGCAGCGCGCTGATGAAGACCACCGTCAGCAGCAGAACAAACTGGATGGTCTCATACGTGATGATTTCCTGCGGCTGGAATTCCCGGAATTTTTGGAATTTCGGCTGCCATTTGCCGTGATTCTGCAGGCCCCAGCTTTCCGCCGCCGTGGCCACCAGCAGCAAGGGCAGTATATGGATGAAGGTGATAAAAAAGATCCCTCGCCGCGCCCGGGCGATTTTTTCCCAAGCCACACTGGGCTCAAAAATGAGGAAGAACACCTTGATCATTATCCTGCAAGAATTAACTCATTTTTTGCGGCCTGACAATAAAATCCGCTTTCGTTGCCCTGCCCGGCGGCGTTAAACTAGCCGGGTGAAAGTGGATCTTGGCATCTGGAGCAGGCTCACGCAGGCGATTGTCGCCCTCGTGGCGATTGCCATTTTGTTGCTCATCGGAACGACCTACCTGCCGCTGATCCAGCAGAACGAGCAGATGCGCCGCCGGATTGATCGGCTGGATGCGGAGCTGGAAAAACAACAGCAGTCGTCCAAGGCATTGCAGGCCCAGTTTGATGCCCTGCGCAACGACCCCCAAACCGTCGAGCGCCTCGCCCGCGAAAAACTCCGCTATGCCCGGACTAATGAAACGGTGATCCTTTTTGAATCCGCAACCCCCGGCGTGCCGGTGCGATGAGCTGACTTGATTTGCGGCGGCCCGCGAACCCCTCGCTGATCGGAATTCTATAAACCAGCCATTGCCTCACACCGTCATGATTTCTTTTTCCTTGCCGACAACCTGGGCGTCAATCTTGGCGGTGTAATCGTCCGTCAGCTTCTGCAAATCTTTTTCGGCCTGCTTTTTGTCGTCCTCGGTGATGCCGCTGTCATGGGCGTGCTTCTTGAAGAGATCCATCGCGTCGCGGCGGACATGGCGGACGGCCACGCGGCTGTCCTCGGCCATCTTCTTGATGAGCTTCACGAATTCCTGGCGGCGTTCCGTGCTCAATTCCGGGAATGACAGCCGGAGCAGTTTGCCCTGCACCACCGGCGACAGGCCAATGTTCGCCTTCTGAATCGCCTTCTCAATCGGCTGGAGCGCCGCCACGTCCCACGGCTGGATGACGAGGGTGCGCGGTTCCGGCGTGCTGATGTTGGCCAGCTCGCGGATGCGCATCATCGAGCCATAAACTTCCACCTGAATGTTCTCGACCAACCCGGGGGACGCCTTGCCCGTGCGCACGCCCGCAAATCCGTTGCTCAGCACCTGCTCGGTCTTGATCATCTTTTCTTCCGCTTCCAATAGAATGTCGTCGAGTGTCATGGTGGCAACTATAGCCACCGTTTCGCGCCGTGGCGAACGAAAATTCTGCCGCTGCTGCCGGCCATCCAAACCGCCGCCCCCTGCCACCGCCAAGCAGGATGCTGCCGGTGGAGCGGTCGATCAAACGCCGCCCCCGGTCTGGTCAATGTCCCAATCCCAATCCCAATCCTAATCGTAATCCTCATCAAACCACGCTTAGCGTTTTTCTGATAAAGGAGCGCGGCTGTGTCGCAGACCAGCCGCAGCACTTGGCCATCGCCAAAACGCCCGAGCATTCGCGACCGGCTGCGACTGTCCCGGCCGCTGCCACGCCGATTGCCCCGGGGAATTAACGGATGGCCATATCGGTTTTGCTCACGCTGGTAACAGCGCCCATGGACGGGCGCACTCCGAATGCATTTTAAAAACCCGCCGTGAGTTTAGGACGCTCCCAGAGTCTGGCCGCTCTTGACCCATCTGGCGGCGGGCTTTACGTTGCGGTATGGCCAACGCCAAAAAAATCAAACGCCGGGCCGCCCTGCTGGGCGTCGGTCTGGATGCCGATGGGCACAAGCGCATCACCACCGGCGAAAATTTCACGCTCGTCGGCGGCTCGGCGGCCACTCACGACCAGATGACCGAGCAGGCCATCAAGATCAACGAAAAACTCAAGGCGCGCGGCAAGCGCCTCGAAGACGTCAGCCGCGCGGAGTTCGACGACATCGCCCACGAGGTCGGCTTGAAGAAAATGAAGCTTCAGCGCCCGGCGTGAAGACGGTCATCCACTGGTTCCGCCGCGACTTGCGCGTTTCGGATAATGTCGCGTTGAGCGAAGCCGCTCGCCGGGCGGAAACCGTCTTGCCCGTTTTTATTTTTGAAGCCGCCTTCCGCACCGGGCCGGATGTGGGCGCGGCCCGGCTGGCCTTTCTGCTGCAATCCGTCGAGTCCCTTCGCAAAAACCTCGCGGAACTCGGCCATCAGCTCATCCTCCGTTGCGGCCAGTCCGAGGAACTGCTGCCCGCGCTCTGCCGTGAAACCGGCGCGCAGGCGGTCTTTGCCAACAAGCGCTACGAGCCTTACGCGCAGCGCCGCGACGAACGCATCACCGGCATTTTGAACGCGGCTGGCTTTGGCTTCGAGCTGTTCAAGGATGCGGTCGTGTGGGAAGAAACGGAAATCCTCACGCAGGCCGGCAAGCCCTACACGGTCTTCACGCCGTATGCGAAAGCCTGGAAGGCGAAGCCCATTCCCAAACCGCACGCGATATTTCCAATCCGCAATCCGCAATCCACAATCCGCAATTTGAAGTCCGAGGCACTGCCGCGGACACCGGCTGAAATCGGCTTGCCGCTGACGCAGACAATTCCGCCGGGCGGCGAGAGCGCGGCGCGGGAATTATTGCGCCGGTTTATGGCCGGGCCGGTGCATGATTACGGTGCCAACCGGGATTTCCCCGCGCGGGATGGCACCTCTGGCCTGTCGCCACACCTGCGCGCCGGCACCATCGGCATCCGCACCATCCTCGCGGAATTGAAAACCGCACGGGAAAACAAATCTGCAATCGGAAATGGTTGCGACGTTTTTCTGAATGAGCTTATCTGGCGGGAATTTTATCTGCAGGTGTTGCACAATTTCCCGCACGTCACCCAAGGTGCCTTCCGACCGGAATACAACGCGTTAAAATGGTCGGAGAACCGCGAGCATTTCGCGGCGTGGTGCGCCGGCCGGACTGGTTATCCCATCGTGGACGCGGCGCTGCGCTGCCTCAATGCCACCGGCACCATGCCCAACCGCCTGCGCATGGTCACGGCCATGTTTCTGACGAAGGACCTGCTCATCTCCTGGCAATGGGGCGAGCGCTATTTCATGCAGCAACTGGTGGACGGCGACCTGGCGGCCAACAACGGCGGCTGGCAATGGTGCGCCGGCACCGGCACCGACGCCGCGCCGTATTTCCGCATTTTCAACCCGGTGGCGCAGGGCGAAAAATTTGATCCGCAAGGCGATTTCGTCCGCCGCTGGATTCCCGAACTGAAAGCTTTTCCCGCCGATTCAATCCAGCAGCCCTGGGAAAATCCGCTGCTGCTGGCGCAGTCGAATTATCCGCCGCGCATTGTTTTGCATGCGGAACAGCGCGGCAAATGCCTGGCGATGTTCAAAGCTGTGAAGTGATCGCCGCCCGCGTCTGTTCCGGCGTCACGTGCAAAATTGCCCGCCAGCCGCGCGCCGCCCCGGCGGCGATGTTTTCGGGCCGGTCGTCAATGTATATCAAATCGGCTCCGCGCCGGCCGGTCAGCTTTTCCATCGCCACGTAAATTTCCGGCTGCGGCTTCAGGCCGCCGACTTCGTAGGATAAAATGTAGCCGTCGAAATTCGCGAAGAACGGAAAACTCCGGCGCACGTGCTCGATGGCGAGATCGTTGGTGTTCGAGAAAATGTAGGTCTTGAAACCGCGCTGCCGCAGTTCCGCGTGCAGCGCAATCGTGCCGGGCATCGCCGTGAAAATGTCCGCGAAGTAACCGCCGAACTCCGCCAGATCGCCGCAAAAACCGATGGCTCCGCTCACCGCCTCGTAAAACGACTGCCGCGTGAGCTGGCCGCTTTCGTATTGCACCAGCAGCGGTGAACTGCCGAGAAATGCGTGCAAATCCGCCGGCGATTTGGCGCTGCGCGCGGCAACTTTCCGGGCGGCGACGGTGTAATCAAAATCCACCAGCACTTTGCCGAGGTCGAAAATAAAAACCGGCGAATCGCTCATGACATTTCCCGCCGGCCTTCCAGCGCGCGGTTGAGCGTCAGTTCGTCCGCATATTCCAGGCCGGTGCCGGCCGGCAGGCCGAAGCCGATGCGCGAGATTTTCAGTCCGGGCCGCGCCAGCCGCTTCGCCAGGTAATGGCTCGTGGCGTCGCCTTCCACGTCGGTGCCCAGCGCAATGATGATTTCGCGGATGGGTTCGGCGGCCAGGCGTTTATCCAGTTCGCTGATGCGCAGGTCGTCCGGCTCCACGCCGTCGAGCGGCGAGATTTTTCCGCCGAGCACATGGAACTTGCCGCGAAAGTTGCCGGATTTTTCCACGCTCAAAATATCCACCGCCCGCTCCACCACGCAGACCAGCGCCGCGTCGCGCCGCGCATCGGTGCAGATGGCGCATGGCGAGATTTCCGTGAGCGCGCCGCACGTCTCGCAGAAGCGGATGCGTTCGCGCGCGGTCAGAATCGTTTCCGCCAGATGCTGCACCACCGCCGCCTCGGCCTGCACCAGATGCAGCGCCACCCGCTCGGCGGAACGCGGCCCGATGCCCGGCAGCTTGCTCAAGGCGGCGGTCAGCGCGGCAATGGGTTCAGGCAGCATGACAATGCAAAATTAAAAATTAAAAATTAAAAATGTCGGCCGGCTGGGCGCGCTGGCTTTCATTTTTAATTTTGAATTTTACATTTTTAATTCTCACATGATTCCCGGCAGATTAAATCCCGCCGTGGCCTTGCCCATTTCGGCATTGGAAATCTCCTTCGCCTGATTGAGCGCCTGGTTGGCGGCGGTGAGAATCATATCCTCGACCAGTTGCGCGTCGGACGGATTCAGCGCCTGCGGATCAATCTTGATGGACGCCAGCGTGCCGTCGCATTTGGCGACGACTTTCACCGCGCCGCCGCCGCTGGTGGCTTCGACCGTGCGCACGGCGAGCTGCGCCTGGATTTGTTCCATCTGCTGCTGCATTTTCGCAGCCTGTTTCATGAGTTTGCCAAGGGACATAATTTAATGGTGGCGGACGCGGTGGTAGCGCCCGGCTCGGCGGCAAGTTGCCAAACCGCCGCCGCCAAAGCCAGTCGGTAATGGCATGTTTGAAAGAATTTTGCGCATCGCGCGAAAAAAACCGCCTCCCGGGGCTGAAAGCCCCTCATGTGATAGCCTGGGCTGGAGCGAGCAACGCGAGCGCAGGCCCAGGTCAACCACCCCAAAAATTTCTCCCGGCCTGTAAGGCCGGCACCCAATCTCAATACCATTTCCGCATCGCACCATTCCATCCATACCCGCCGGGGAAATTGATTGCGGCACATTTCCCATGGCTGCGCGCTTCACCCCGGGGCTGAAAGCCCCTCATGTGATAGCCTGGGCTGGAGCGAGCAATGCGAGCGCAGGCCCAGGTCAACCACCCCAAGAATTTCTCCCGGCCTGTAAGGCCGGCACCCAATCACAAAAACATTTCCGCATCGCACCATTCCATCCTTACTCGCCGTGGAAAATTTATGGCGGCTCATTCCCCCGGGGTTGCGCGCTCCGCGCCTCACCCCGGGATTTCACAATTCGGCCTTTCCACCCTTGAAATACGGACGCGAATCGTTAATTTCGATCTTCCCATGTCTCAATCCCTTGCCAACATTGTCGTTCATCTGGTATTTGCCACCAAACAACGGCGGCCGTTGATCCGCGATGCGGAACGCAGCCAACTTCATGCCTATATCACGGGCATCCTGAAAAACCTGGATTCGCCGCTCATCGAAATCAATTCCGTCCGGGACCACATCCACATTCTATTTGCACAATCCAAAAACCATGCCCCGGCGAAAATCGTCGAGCAGATCAAATCTACCGCCTCCGGCTGGATCAAAACGCAGGACGCGTGGTATGCCGATTTCGCGTGGCAGGCGGGCTATGGAGAATTCAGCGTCAGTCCGATGCATATTGACGCCGTGCGCGAATACATCCGCGGCCAGCCGGAACACCACGCGCAGGAGGATTTCCAAGCCGAATACCGGCGGTTCTGCGAGAAGAACGGCCAACCATTGGATGATCGGTATGCGTGGGATTAGGATGGATTTCTACAACACTTTCACCCCATGGGCTGAAAGCCCTTCAATGTGATAGCCCAGACTGGAGCGAGTCCGCGAGCGCAGGTCTGGGTACCGCACCACCATAAATCTCCTGCCTGAGGCAGGTACCCAATTCCCCGGGGCTGAAAGCCCCATATATGATAGCCTGGGCTGGAGCGAGCAACGCGAGCGCAGGCCCAGGTCAACCACCCCAAAAATTTCTCCCGGCCTGTAAGGCCGGCACCCAATCTCAATACCATTTCCGCATCGCAACATTCCATCTTCACGGAATTGCCGAATCGGAATCAGGCGCGCACTTCCACAATCGTGCCTTTGAAAATTTCCAGCGCCTTCTGAATCAGCGGGTCGTTCTTGAAATCATCCTTGTTGAAGGCGACGGGCGCGGTCTTTTTCTCGGCGGCGGGCGCCGGGGCGGCTTCAACCGGCTTGGCCGTCGTCGCCGCCGTTTTGGGCGCCGCCGGAGCCGGTGCGGCGGCAACCGGTTTGCGGTCCCAATTGGCCGGCGCTTCGGCCTTGATGAATTTGATCATCGCGTTCGCATGGCCGAGTTCCGCCAGTTTGGTGGCGAGCAGCGTGTGGTTGCGCGCATTATCCACCAGGCCGAGGTGATCTTCAAATTCGGGATCGTAGCCGATGATGAACACATTTTTCTCGAACGACACCGGATGCGCGTCAATCAAGTAGCCGCGCGTGAACGGGCTGACCTTGCCCACCGCCTCCACCAGTTGGTGCCACAGTCCGGCCAGATCGCCGACGGGCACGGAAGCGGCGGCGGCGTGAACCGCCGGCGCCACTGGCACCGGCGGCTTGGGCGCGGTCGATGGCGGGGCGCTAACCTTCGGCGCGGAAAATTGTGGCGCCGCCGGCTGGCGGGGCGCCGGGGACTGGATCGGCGCGACACCTGCCCCGCTGCCGCCGCTTTGCTCGCGCAACTGGTTGAGCTGTTTCAGCACGGCATCCAGCGGCACGGCGTTGCGCGCCTCGATGGCGCGCAGCAGCGAAACTTCCAGCAGGATTTTTTTGGAGGCGGCGTCGCGCAGCCGCAGTTCGGCGTCGGCCAGCACTTCGAGGACGCGCGTGAAGGCGTCGGTGGTGGCGAGCGCAGATTGTTCCTTCAGCGCCGCCACTTCGGCTTCGGACGCTTCGAGCAGATTCAAATCGCCTTTGGAAACCTGGTAGATCAGCAGGTTGCGAAAATGGTTCAGCAGGTCGCCCAGCAGCCGGCCCAGGTCTTTGCCGCCGCGCGCCAGTTCGTCCAGTTGCGTGAGCGCCACGGAAATGTCACCGGCGAGAACGGCGTGGCTCAATTTGAGAATCTGGTTCTGCGCCGCCAGGCCGAACATCGAAAGCACGTCCGGTTCCTCGATCTTGTCGCCGCAAAAGCTGATGAGTTGGTCCAGCGTGGATTCGGCGTCGCGCATGCCGCCGTCGGCCCCGCGCGCGATGGCGTGCAGCGCGGCGGCGTCAATCGTCACCTTTTCCTTGCCGGCAATTTCCGCCAGATGCTTCGTGATCAGCGCGCTGGGAATCCGGCGCAGGTCAAACCGCTGGCAGCGCGATAAAATCGTCGGCAGCACCTTCTCCGGATCCGTCGTCGCGAACATGAACTTCACATGCGCCGGCGGCTCCTCCAGTGTTTTCAGCAGAGCATTGAACGCCGCCGTCGAGAGCATATGCACCTCGTCAATGATGTAGATTTTGAACTTCGAATTGGCCGGCGCGTATTTGCAGGTCTCGCGCAGTTCGCGCACCTGCTCCACGCCGTTGTTGCTCGCGCCGTCAATTTCCATGACGTCCAGCGCGCGGCCCTCGGTGATCTCCTGGACGCGCGTGTCCGCGTCATCAAAATCTATTTTCGGGCCGCCGGTGCAATTCAGGCATTTGGCGAAGATGCGCGCGACGGTGGTTTTGCCGGTGCCGCGCGGGCCGCAGAAAAGATAGGCGTGCGCAATGCGCTGCTGGGCGATGGCGTTGGCGAGCGTCTGCGTGACGTGATCCTGCCCGACGACGTCGGCGAACCGCTGCGGGCGGTATTTTCTGGCGATGACCTGGTAACTCACGGCTGGATTGTGAATTAAAAATTAAAAATGCAAAATTAAAAAACGGGCGGCCCGGAAGGTTGCCCGGCGGCAAGGCTGGCCGGTATTTTGAATTTTACATTTTTCATTTTGAATTAAAGAAGAATGTCAGGGTGACCACGGCAGACGCAGAGCAAACTGCCGTTGCTGCCTTCCGGCCCTGGCGGTGTTCGTAAGTCCACATTCCATGGGCCCTGACGCCGTCCATGTTGCGGCACGCCCGTCCGGCGTTCAAGAAAAATGACGGGGCGACGGGAGTCCGCTGCTGGCAGGCTTGGTTTTAGCAGGGTCCATTGTTCCGGCCGGATCTGGCTGGCGGGCGTTCGTTTCCAGCCTGGGTTGGCTGGCGGCCACCGGTTGGTTCCCCAGTTCAACGATTTGATCCACCAGCTCGACGTAATTTCGGGTGCCCGGGTTCGGATATTTCAACTGGTATTTGACCAGTATCTCCTGCCGGAAATCGGCCATGCTGAATTGATCATCCCACATGTCATCCAGCAGATAGTGAAAAGCGGCCGCCAGATCAAAAGCCTGCTCCAGTTTGCCGGCCGCCGCGAACTGCCGGATCTCCAGGAAGGCGTAGCTGGTCATCTCGCAGAGCATTTCCCGTTGCGCGTCGATGAGGTGCATATCACTTTTTCTAGTCCATAAAATCCTAGCCGAAGGCAACCGGGTTGCAAGCGGTATCGGTTCAGATTGCGGCCCGGACAAAACCGGCCAGCCCGCTACCTCTGCCCGCCGAACGCGTGGCTTGGCAATGGTGACCGTCTGCAAAGACCGGCCCGCACGGAGTGACGCGCCCTGCCTGGCAGTGTCCGAATTTGGTGGGGCGAGCGTCCTCGCGAGCCGCTCAGACCCTAGGATCACGACGGTACGCGGGGACGCTCATCCACCGTTTTTTAATAAAGGACAACACCCCCTGCCCGCATGGTTTGTGAAGGACATAATCCCACATTATTTTGTAGCCAACCGGCGGGGCTTTTCGTCATTGTTTCCAACTGCCAAAAACTTAACCCCATGAACCGCCCCATTTTCTCCGTGCTAACCGCTTTGTTGCTTCTCGCCGGTCTTGGCCTTGCGCTGGCTGACGATCCTGCCCCGGGCGTCTACAACGTCCGCAATTTCGGCGCGGCGGGCGATGGCCAACACCTCGACAGCCCGGCCATTAACCGGGCGATCGCCGCGGCCGTCGCCGCCGGCGGCGGCACCGTGCTCGTGCCCGCCGGATCTTATGTGTGCGGCTCCATTCATCTCCAGAGCAACCTCCATCTGCTGATTGACGCCGGCGCGACAATTCTCGGCGCCCCGCAAAACCTTAACGCCTACGATTTCACCGAGCCGTGGACTAACAATCCGTATCAGGACGGCGGCCACTGCTATTTTCACAACAGCCTGATCTGGGGCGAAAATCTCACCAACGTTTTCATCACCGGCCACGGCACCATCAACGGCGGCGGCCTCGTCCGCGCCGATAAATGGCTGGATGAAATGTGCGGCTTCAAAACCACGGACACCAACGCCGCCAAAAGCTACGGCGCGGAGCATACCAACGGCGCCATCCGCCTCGGCAACAAAGCCGTCGCCCTCAAGCTGTGCAAAAATGTTCTGATCCGCGACGTCACCATTTTCCACGGCGGCCATTTTGCCATCCTCGTTACCGGGTGCGACAACCTCACCGTGGACAATGTCACTATGGACACCGACCGCGACGGTATTGACATTGACTGCTGCCGCGACACGATGGTCTCCAATTGCCGCATCAATTCGCCCAATGACGATGGCCTTTGCCCCAAAAGCACCTACGCCCTCGGCGAAATCCGGCCCACGGAAAACCTGACCATCGTCAACTGCCAGGTCTCCGGCTTTCTCGAAGGCACGCTTATTGACGGCAGCTTTAAGCCCGCGAAAAACGGCTTTGGCCGCATCAAATTCGGCACCGAATCCAGCGGCGGCTTCCGCAACTGCTCCATCGCCAACTGCACCTTCCGCTCCTGCAAAGGTCTCGCGCTGGAGGAGGTGGACGGCAATATTCTGGAGAACATCACCGTCAACAACCTCGCCATGATGGACGTGCGCGACTGCGCCATCTACATCACCACCGGCAGCCGCAACCGCACGCCGGGCGTGACGACGAACAGCCGCGCCCGCAATATTTTAATTTCCAATGTCGTCGCCGACGGCGTGGACAAGTTGAGCGGCATTCAAATCATGGGCTTGCCGGATCAGCCGGTGGAAGGCGTGCGGCTTGAAAATATCCGGCTGACCAGCCGGGGCGGCGGCACCGCCAAAGAGGCAGCCGCCAAGCCGAAGGAACTCGCCAGCGGTTATCCCGACCCCGGCAAGCTCGGCGTCATGCCCGCCTATGGCATCTTTGCCCGCCACGTCAAGGATTTGGAATTGGCCAACCTTACCGTCAGCTTTGCCAAAAACGATCTGCGGCCCGCCGCCCAGTTCGTGGATGTGGACGGTCTGGATATCGACGGCTTCAAGCCCCAGCTCGCGCCCGGCGTTCCCGCTGCCATTTTTGCCGGCGACGTCAAGGGTAGCAACGTCCGCAACTCCCCCGCGCTCGGAAAATAGGGCGGTGTCGTATTTCTAATCGTCATCGTAATCATCATCATAATCGGGTGGTCGCAATCATAATCACCCTCAATCATCCGATCATCCTCAATGAAAACCGCCTTCACCCGCCGCAAATTTTTGCAAACTTCCGCGCTCGCCGCCGGCGCCGGTTTGACATCGTCCGCTTGGCTGTCCCGCGCGCTGGCCGCCGGCGCGTCTCCGGCTGCCGCCGCCTATGCGATTGCCCCGGGCCCGTTCCAGCCCACTTGGGCCTCGCTGGAACAGAATTACCAGCTGCCCGATTGGTATCGCGACGCGAAGTTCGGCGTCTGGATGCACTGGGGGCCGCAATGCCAGCCGGGCGATGGCGACTGGTACGCCAAATACCTGTATGACCAGGGCCGGCCGCAGTATGAGTTTCATCTCAAGAAATACGGGCATCCGTCTAAGTTCGGTTTCAAGGATGTCATCCACACTTGGCAGGCGGAAAAATGGGATCCCGCCGCCCTGCTCCAGCGCTTCCAGGGCGCCGGCGCGAAGTTTCTGGTTCAGCTGGCCAACCATCACGACAACTTCGACAATTTCAATTCCAAATTCCAGCCGTGGAATTCCGTCAACGTCGGCCCCAAAAAAGACATCGTCGGCACCTGGCAAAAACTCGTGACCGCGGCCGGTATGAAGTTTGGCGTGAGCGTTCATGCCTCCCGTTCCTGGAGCTGGTATGAAGACGCGCAGGGCAGCGACCAGACCGGACCGCTGGCCGGCGTTCCTTACGACGGGAAGCAGACCAAGGCCGATGGCCAAGGCTTGTGGTGGGAAGGCCTCGACCCGCAGGACTTATATGCCCAGAACCACGCCCTCGGCGCGGAACCGGATGCGGCGTATGTGGCCAAATTTTTCAACCGCATCAAAGACCTCATTGACGGCTATCATCCCGACCTGATTTTTTTCGACGACACCCAGCTGCCGCTCGGCGACGCCGGCCTGAAACTCGCCGCGCATTTTTACAATGCCAACCGCCAGTGGCATAATGGGAAACTGGATGCCGTCATCATCTCCAACGGCAATTCCGTGACCGAGCAATCGGCCATCACCAACAATCTTGAGCGCGTCATGTCGCTCGACCAGTTGCGCCTCCCGTGGAGCAAGGGCAGCACCGTCGGCCCGTGGCATTACAGCCTCGCCGATTACAACAAGGGCTACACCAAATCATCGGCTTGGATTCATCTGCTCGTGGATGTCGTCAGCAAAAACGGCACGCTCCTGCTTGCCATTCCGTTGCCCGGCCATGGCGAGCTGGACGACAAGGCCATTGCGGTGCTGGACGACCTCACCCGTTGGATGGCCGTCAACAGCGAATGCATCTATGGCACGCGCCCGTGGACGATTTACGGCGAAGGACCGTCCGTGAAAAACGATGCCACCGTCAGAGACAGCGCCGGCAATGCGCCGCGCGGCCTCGGGCCTAATCTGACCGCCAACGACCTCCGCTTCACCACCAAGGGTGATGTGTTGTATGCGGCGGTGATGGGCTGGCCCGGTGACGGCAAGGTGAACATCAAGGCGCTCGCCGCCAACTCGCCCCATTACCCGGGCAAAATCGGCAGCGTGCAAATGCTGGGTTCTTCTGGGAAGCTGGAAATCGCCCGCGACGAAAACGGTTTGACCGTGACGCTCCCCGCGCAACGAACTCGGACCGATGATTTCGGCATCGCGCTGAAAATCTTCCCTCAAACCTGATCTATTTGCCCAGGGGCGTGTTTTCGAAATGCCATTCCCTTGCAAAACTGCGGTTTCATTAGCACCGGGCTTCAGCCCGGTGGTTGTGGACGGATTGGCCAACCAACCGTTTCAACGGTTTTTTCTACATCCGCCAAGCCGTTGATACGCCTTTCCGCCGCGCCGCTTTAACCGAATTCATGCCTTTTTAACCCGCTGGGTCCGCGAAGGGAGCGAAGGGAAGCCGGCGACGCGGACCGCTTTAAGAACCGGTCTGAAAACGGAGCGCGGCTGTGTCGCAGACCAGCCGCAGCACCTGGCCATCGCCAAAACGCCTGAGCATTCAAGACCGGCTGCGGCTGGTCGCGGACGACCCAGCCGCGCTCCGGGATTTTCAGACACGCTTTAACCGGCACATCCAAGGATGAACCGGCTCCAATCATCACCAAGAACGAAAATCAGATCACTTCTTCGCCACCTTCGCGCTATTCGCGCGACCCGTTTCGTTTTTTACGGTATCGTTCCGGCTTAGCCCAGCAGGGTTTCCAGTTCCTTCCGCAGTTCGCCCAGTTCCTTGCTTTTGAAATTCTCTTTCGTCTTTTGCAGGACGCTCACGGTCTTGCGGACGGCGTTGAGCAGCTCCTGCTTTTCCACCGCCGGGTCGGTGCCCAGCCGTTGGCCCTCGTGGATCATCAGGTGTTCCAGTTCCACCAGGCTCACCACCAGGTTGCGCAGCGTCAGCCGCACAAAGCTTTGCATGGTGGCTTGCCGGTCGGCGGCGGCGGGCTGGTGGAGCAGTTGCTGGAGGTGGGCGATTTCCAGATCCCAGCTGCGCAGCTTCTGCCGGCTGGTCTCCATGAGCCGCGTGTTCCGGCGCTCATTGATCGCCTGGTCCAGCAGCAGGCACAGCTCGGCAAAATCCGGCGGCTTGGTCAGGAAAGCCATCACTCGCAACCGCACCGACCGCGTCGCCGTCTCCACCGTGGGAAAACCCGTGAGCAAAATGATCGGCAGCCCGGCGCTGACGACCGGAATGGCCTTGATCAATTCCAAGTCAACGTTGCCCGGCATGTTGATGTCCGCCAGCAGCACGTCGTATTCTTTCGCGCGTAACAGTTCCTCGGCGGCGGCGGCGGTCCCGGCGAAATCGCACTCGAAGCCGGTTCGCTTCAGCCGCTTGCCAAGGCCTTCGCGGAACTGCACATCGTCATCCACAAAAAGAATTTTCCCCGGAGTGATGGGGGCCGTTGGTTCCGTTGCTTCCATGTTGTCCATTGTTCCCATGCCGAAAAATTACCGGGAACCGGCGGTTGGGCGCAACCCCTTTTTGAGCGCCCGCGCCAGCGCCTCGTAATGGAGCGGCTTGCCGAGGAAATCCTGCACCCCCGCCGCCTGCAATTCCTCCGCCGTCAGCGCGCCGCTGAGGCCGAACGACAAAATAATCGGCAGGCCGGGGCGCAGCGTAGACACGCGTTTCGCCAGCTCCACGCCGGTCATCTCCGGCATGGTCAGGTCGCTGATCAACAGGTCGTAGGCGCTCGCATTTTCCTGGAACGCCTGCCACGCGGCGTTGGCATCGGTGAAGATGAACGGCTGGTAGCCGAGCCGCCGTAGCATCTTCCGGGCGACTTCGCCCAGCACTGCCTCGTCGTCCACAAACATAATGCGTTCGCCGCCCCCGGCGGGTATTTCCTGGCCGGCGGCGGCGGTGGCGGTGGCGGTGGCGACCTGGGCCGGCAGGTATAGGGTGAAGGTCGTTCCCTGCCCCGGCTCGCTGGCCACGGTGATCGCGCCTTCGTGTTCCTTCACAATGCCGTGCACAACTGAAAGGCCCAGGCCGGTGCCTTTGCCAACATCCTTGGTGGTGAAGAAGGGTTCAAAAATCCGTTCGGCGGTGGTCGCGTCCATGCCGTGGCCGGTGTCGCTGAAGGTCAGCCTCACATAATCGCCCGCCGCCAAAGCCGTTGTGGTCGCTCCGGGCTCCAGCTTGTACGCGTCCAACTGCACGCGCAAACGCCCCGGTTGGTCGCGCATGGCATGCGCAGAGTTCGCCCCCAAATTCATGATTACTTGGTGAATCTGTGTCGGATCGGCCAGCACCGCCGGCAGGTCGTCGCCCAGGTCAGTTTCAATGCTGATCGTCGCCGGCAGCGTGGCGCGCAGCAGTTTCAAAGCTTCCTTGACCACCGGTGCCAGGGCCACGCTTCGCCGCTCCAGCTTTTGCCGCCGGCTGAAGGAAAGGATTTGCCGCACCAAATCAGCGGCGCGATGGCTGGCCTTGAGCACCTCGTCTAGATTCTGCACCAGTTCCGCGTTGCCCGTATTGTCCATCTTCGACACCTCGGTGAAGGAGATGATTGCGCCGAGGATGTTGTTGAAATCATGCGCAATGCCGCCGGCCAGCGTGCCGACCGCCTCCATCTTTTGCGACTGCCGCAATTGGTTTTCCAACTGGTGCCGTTCGGTCACGTCCTGCTTGATCGCCACGAAATGCGCAATCTCGCCGTCCGCGCCGCGTACCGGCGTGATGGTCATCTCCTCGGTGTAAAGCCCGCCATCCTTGCGCTTGTTGATCAGTTCGCCGTGCCAGACGTTGCCGGTCACGATGGTGGCCCACAGGGTGGCGTAAAATCCGGGCGGATGCTGGCCGGACTTCAATACGCGGGGAAAGTTCCCCACGGCTTCCTCGGCGCTGTAGCCGGTGAGCCGGGTGAACGCCGGGTTGACCCATTCAATCTTGCCGTTGCGGGCGGTGATGGCGATGCCGTTGGCGGCGGCGGTCAGCGCGCTGAACTGCAAGTTCATCTGCTCCTCGGCCACCTTCCGCTCGGTGATGTCCATCCGCACGCCGATCATCCGGGTGACTTTGCCTTGCTCATCCGCAGCCAGCACCCGACCGATGACATTGATCCAGCGGTAAGAACCGTCGGCGTGTCGCATTCGCGCTTCATATTCGTAAGGCGCGTTCTCGGCCAGCACGGCCTTGATTTTCTTTTCGACGGTGGCCCGGTCGTCTGGATGAATGCGCTGAACCCAGCGGTCCCGATCCAACAAGCCTTCCTCCGGACCGTAGCCGAGCATGGTGAAATATGTGTCCGTGGCAAACCATTGGTCGGCTTTCAAATCCCAGTCCCAAATGCCGATCAAAGCCGCGTTGGTGGCCAGCTTTAGCCGTTGCGTCAGCAGCTGGGCTTCAGCTTCTGCCTGCTTGCGCTCGGTGATGTCCTGGATGACGCCCACCATCTGCACCGCTTTGCCGCTGGCATCCAGCACCACTTTGCCGAGTCCGTGCACCCACCGCTCCTTCCCGTCGCTCAGCCGGTTGACCCGGTAAACGTGGTCGAAGGGCGCATGGCCTTGTAGCACGTCTTTGAGCAGATGGCGCTGCATTTCTGCGCGGTCCTGTGGATGGACCAGTTGCAGCCAGCCGTTCACATCCCGCGTGACCCCAGCCTCCGGGAGGCCGAATAGTTCATCCAAAACCCGGGAACTGGTCCAGGTGCCGGTCGCCACCTCGAAAACATAGGAGCCGAGTTTGGCGACGCGCTGCGCCTCCAGTAACTGCGCGGCGGCGGCCTCCATCCGTTCCAAAACCTGCTGGCGGGTGGTGGTGTCCCGGATGGCGGTCAGTTCCACCCGCCGGCCCTTGTGCACAATGACGCTGGCGGTGATTTCCACGGGAAAGCGTTCACCGTTTTTCTTCCGGTGCCACCGCAGCGGCACGAAGACGCGCCCCGCCCCCACCGTCGCGCGGGTTTTTTCCGGCTCGGCGGAAACCTGCTCCGCCGTCATCGTGAGGAACTCGTTCTGGGTGTAGCCGTAGAGCCGCTCGGCGGACCGGTTGACCTCCACAAACCGGTGCGTCTCGCTGTCCACCAGCACCAGCGCGTCTGACTCCAGTTCAAACAGCCCGCGGTAAAGCACTTCGCTTTCCGCCACTTTTTGCTCGGCCCGCAGGCGGGCGGTGATGTCCCGCAGCGCAACCAGCGCCGTGGGGCGGCCCCGGTAGGTGATCTGGTTGGCGGAAATTTCCACGGCAAAGTGTTCGCCGTTTTTTTTCCGGTGCCAGCGGTGGGCCACAAAGGCCTCCGCTTGGTTGATATGGTCCCGGGTTTTTTCCGGCTCGGTGGAAACATCCTCCGGCGTCATCTGGAGAAATTCCTCGCGGCTGTAGCCGTACAGCCGCTGCGTCGCCTGGTTTACGTCCATATAGCGATGCGTCTCGCTGTCCACCAGGATGACGGCGTCGGCCGCCAGCTCAAACAATTGCTGGTAACGCTGCTCGCTCTCGCGGATCGCCTCCTCGGCGCGCTTCCGTTCGCTGATGTCCTGCGCCAGTAGGAGCAGATGCGGCTCGCCCGCGTAGCGGAATGGCACAAAGCGGACCGAAAGCCAGGCCGCCCTCCCATAGCTGCTCACGGTGTGGTCTTCGAACAATTGTTCCTGCCCGGTGGCCAGCGCGCGCTCCGCCCGCTCTAGAAAATTGGATTTTTTCCAGGATTCCAGCTCCCGGAAATTCTGTTGCTTCACCTTCTCCACCGTGGTGCCAACCAGCCGCGCGGCGGCTTCGTTTGCCGAGACCGCCTGCCCGTCCGCCCGGAAGGTGATAATGCCGATGGGCGAGGCGGCCAGCAGCGTTTGGACGTAATGGGTGGCTTCCGCAATCTGCCGTTCCGCCCGGTTGCGTTCGCTGATGTCCAGCGCCGAGCCGAGCAGGCAGCTTTCATCGCCGACCTTCATCAACGTGCCTGAAAACAATACTTGCCGCACTCGGCCCGACTTCGTGCGCAGCTCCAATTCAAAGTTTTGCACCACCTCGCCGGCTTGGAGCCGGGCAAACAAGGCGGCCCGCTGCTCCAGTTTCGCCCAGAGGTTCAATTCAAACACCGTATGGCCCAATACTTCGTCGCGGGTTCGTTCATACAATTTCAACCAAGTCTCGTTCACGTCCAGAAACCGGCCTTCCTTGACCGTGCTCAACGAGGTGGCCACCGGGCTGGACTGGAACATCTGCGCAAACTTCTCCTCGCTCTCGCGCATCTGCTCCACCGGTTCTTGCAACCGGTGCCGCAGCATCGCATACATCAGCCCGCCCGTGACGAGGACGAATGCGAGGCCTTTGAGGGCGTCAAAAAGGGTGGTTTCGTTGGGGTTGCTGGCTAGAAAGTTGAACAGTAGGTCGGAGCATAAAACCCAACCTCCGGCCACGACGATGTAAATCACCGCGACCCTGACTGACTGCCGGTTGACTTTATATTGCATTGTAATGCCCAATAAGATCTTCGGCGGATATACCGCCCACCTTAAGCCATAAATCAACCATCCGCCAACAAAAACCAAGATTTTTGCGAGATCATGCCCCGCCATCTCCTATCTGCCATCCGCTTCGCCTCCCTCTCCCCGCCAAACGGGGAGAGGGCCGGGGTGAGGGGTCATCATCTCCCCCATCTTCCAACTGCTATCTTCCATAATTCCCCAATTCGCAAAAGTTTATTCAGCCTTCCTCTCATTTGACCGATTCATAACCGATGCCGAGTGTCAACCGATGGTTGTGCCGGCAGATCGGCTTTGATGAAAAAAATCCTGGTCATTGATGATGACGAGCAGTTTTGCCTGGCAACGGTGACGGCGTTGCGGAAGCATGGCTATGAAGTCCTGCCGGCCGACGGCGGCGCGGCCGGGCTGGCGGTGGCGATGGACCAGCGACCTGACTTGGTTTTGTGCGATGTGAACATGGCCGGGCAGGACGGGTTTGCCGTGCTCAAACACTTGCGGGCACAGCCGGAAACCGCGGCCATCCCGGTGATATTGATGACCGGCCAGCCGCAGCAGACGGACGCGCGCTTCAGCATGAACCAGGGTGCGGACGATTACCTGGCTAAGCCGTTCTCGATGGAGCAGATGCTGGTGACGGTGAGGTTGCGCCTGCGGCGGCAGGAGGGCATCAGCCAGACGGTCGACCGGCAATATCAAGCCGAGCGCCTCAGCGCGGTGGAAAAAATCCGACTTCAAACTTCGGCGCTGGAGGCGGCGGCTAATGGCATTGCCATCGTCCATCGCAACGGAAACATCCTCTGGATCAATCCCGCCTTTACCAAGCTGACCGGCTACAACGCCGAAGAGGTGGTGGGCCGGACGCCCCGCCTGCTGAAATCCGGCCAGCATCCCCCGGAATTTTACAATCACATGTGGGCCACGATCACCGCCGGCAAAGTCTGGCAGGGGGAACTCGTCAACCGCCGCAAGGATGGCAGCCTTTATGATGAGGAGATGATGATCACGCCGGTCTGCGGCGCGGATGGAAAAATCCAGAATTTCATCGCCATCAAGCAGGACGTTTCCGAGCGCAAGCGGTTTGAAGTCCAGATGGAGCGGCTGCGCACGGAACACGCCGTCATCTTGAACGGCATCGGGGAGGGCGTTCACTGGATTGATAAGACTGGACGCATCAAATATGAAAACCCCGCCGCCGCCCAAATGCTCGGCTATGAGGTCGCCGAACTCATCGGCCAGCCGGCCCATGCCACCATGCATCATTCGCGGCCGGATGGCACCGCTTACCCGCAGGCGGAATGTCACATTTATGCGACCTTGCGCGACGGGGTGGTTCGCCATGTCAACGATGAGGTCTTCTGGCGGAAAGACGGTACGAGTTTTCCCGTGGAATATGTTTGCACCCCGATTTATGAAAAGGACGGCAGCTTCGGCGGTTCCGTCGTCATTTTCAAAGACACCACCCAGCGCAAGCGGCTGGAAATGCAACTGCTGCAATTCCAGAAGCTCGAGTCCATCGGCCAGCTCGCCGCCGGCATCGCGCACGAGATCAATACCCCGACGCAATATGTTGGCGACAACACGCGCTTCGTCAAAGATTCCTTCGCCGCCATCCTCGGCGTGTTGCACAGCCATAAGGCCTTGCTGGCCGCCGCCCGGGCCGGGGCGGTCACGCCGGAATTGCTCGCGCACAGCGAGGCGGTGCTGGCCGGCAGCGATCTGGCATACCTCTGCGAGCAGATTCCCGCCGCCCTCAAGGAAACCCTCGAAGGTGTGGAGCGCGTCAGTAAAATTGTCCGGGCCATGAAGGAATTCTCGCATCCCGGCGGCAAGGAAAAAACACCCGCTGATTTGAACCGCGCCGTTGAAAGCACCGTCACTGTGGCGCACAACGAATGGAAATACGTTGCGGATGTGAAGCTGGAGCTGGCCCCGGAGCTGCCGCTGGTCCCCTGCTTCATCGGTGAGTTCAACCAGTGCATCCTCAACCTCCTCGTCAACGCAGCGCACGCCATCGGCGACGTAGTTAAATCCCAGCCCGGTGTGAAAGGCCTCATCACCGTCCAAACCCGGCGCGTCGGCGATCACGCCGAGGTGCGGGTGGCGGACACCGGTACGGGCATTCCCCAAGCCTCTCAGCCAAAAATCTTCGAGCCGTTTTTTACCACCAAGGACGTTGGGCGGGGCACCGGCCAGGGATTGTCCATTGTCTATGGCAGCATTGTCCGCCGCCACGGCGGCACGGTGACCTTTGAAACCGAAATCGGCCGGGGCACGACCTTCATTATTAAATTGCCGCTGAAAACCAAAATCATGCCGGCGCCCTCGCCGCCGCCAGGATTCACCCCATGAAAACGCTTTTATTCGTGGATGACGAGCCGATGGTGTTGCAGGGGCTGCAGCGCCAGTTGCGTTCCATGCGCGCCGAATGGGATATGATTTTCGTGGACTCCGGCCTCAAGGCGCTCGCATTCATGGCCGCCCGGCCGGTGGACATCGTCATTTCCGACATGATGATGCCCGGCATGGATGGCGAGCAGCTGCTCCTTGAAGTCGTCAAGCGGCATCCGCAGACGATCCGCATCATTTTATCCGGCCATTCTGAACGCGAGGCCGCGCTGCGGCTCGTTGGCCCGGCGCACCAATATCTTGCCAAACCGTGCGCCGCCGATGAATTGCGTCCGGCCATCGCCCGCGCGCTGGCCTTGCGCGAACTGCTGGAAAATGACCGGCTCAAGCGGCTCGCCACCCGCATCAAGACGCTCCCGACCTTGCCCGCGCTCCAAAACCAGCTCACGGCGGAACTGCAACAAGAATCGCCCTCCCTCGAGCGCGTCGGCGAGATCATCTCGCGTGACATCGGCATGACCGCCAAAATTTTACAGATCGTCAACTCGGCGTTTTTCGGGCTGGGCCAGCCGGTCAGCAATGTGACGGAAGCCGCCGTTTATCTCGGCTTGAGCACGATTCATTCGCTGACGCTTTCGGTGGGGATTTTTTCACAGTTCGACCCGGCCGTCAGCCGGACCTTTTCGCTCGAAGCGCTGGCGCAGCATTCCTGGACCACCGCCGTCATGGCCCGCAGCGTGGCCCGCGTGGAACAGCAGGACCAGAAAATGACGGACCAATGTTTTCTGGCCGGGCTGCTGCACAATATCGGCCAGTTGATTCTCGCTTTTAAACTGCCGGATGAATATGCCGGGATCATCGCCCGGGCTGGCCGGGAACACCTCCCGGTCTGTCAGGTTGAACTGGACTGTTTTGGGGCCGCGCACACGGACGTCGGCGCCTTTCTGCTGGCGCTTTGGGGGTTGCCCAATCCCATCATCGAGGCGGTTGCCATGCAGCATTGTCCAGCCCGGTGTGGCGCGCGGGAATTTTCCCCCCTCATCGCGCTTCATGCCGCCGATGTCTTCGCGCACGAGCGGACCGGCCCGAGCCTCGAAGCGGTGCCTCCGCCGTTGGACTTGCCGTATTTGACCAGCGCCGGTTTCGGCGCGCGCATCGAATGCTGGCGGGAAACCTGTCTGGCCGCCGGCGCGGCTTGAAAGCTAAATATTTATGATCACTGAAAAAGTATTGTTCGTGGACGACGATCCCAATTTGCTGGCGTCGTGTGAACGCAGTTTCCACCGGAGCTTTCCGGTGGTAGCCGCCGAGGGCGGCGAGGCCGCGCTGCAAATAATTGCCGACCGCGGGCCGTTCGCCGTCGTGGTGTCTGACCGGCAGATGCCGCGCATGGATGGTATCACCTTTCTGTCGCTCGTCCGGCAGCGGGCGCCGGACACCGTTCGCATTATGCTCACCGGCAATGCCGATCTGGAAGGCGCGATTAAGGTCGTCAATGAAGGTAATATTTTTCGTTTTCTCACCAAGCCTTGCGCGCCGGAAATTCTGGGCAAGGCGGTCGAGGATGCCCTTGTGCAATACCGGCTCGTTACGGCCGAAAAGGAACTGCTCAACCAAACCCTGAGCGGCAGCATCAAGCTGCTCACCGACATTCTCTCAATGATGGAGCCGCAGTCGTTCGGCCGCGCGCAGACGATGCGCGAGGTCATCCGCAGCGTGACTAAAACATTTGGCGCCGGGGACGACTGGGAAATTCCCCTGGCCGCCATGCTGGCGCCGATTGGCAATGTCACCATTCCGCCGGAACTGCTGCTCCGCGCCCGCGCCGGGGCCGCCTTGACCGAGGTCGAAATCCAAATTGTGGCGCGCTTGCCGGAAACCGCCGCCCGTTTGCTGAACCATATTCCCCGGCTCGAAGGGGTCGCTCGAATTGTCCGTTATCAGGATAAAAATTACGATGGCACCGGCCTGCCGGCCGACTCGGTCAAAGGCGAGACGCTGCCCTTCGGTTCGCGGTTGCTCAAAATTCTTTCGGACCTTGCCGCCCTGCAAGCCGCTGGCAAGAGCCGGTTGCAGGCGCTGAATGAAATGGAGACGCGCCGGGGCTGGCATGATCCGGCCCTGTTGGGCGCCGTGCGCGAGTTTTACGGCGCGGGCGCAATCCCCCGCCCCACCGCCGGGCCAAGCCTCTCCATTGCCATCTGCGACCTATCGCCGGGCATGGTGCTGCATGCCAATGTCGCGACCAAGACCGGCACCGTGATCTTGTTTGCCGGCCACTACCTGACCGAAATGACGTTGGAAAAAATAAGAAATTTCGATCGCGTCTCCGGCATCCAGGAGCCGCTGTATGTGGAAGCCCCGGAATTTTCCGCGTCTTAATCGCAAACCTAAAACCCTTTGGCCGAGCGTGCCACCATCGCGTCGGCGCTCTGGGTGTTTTTAACCCAAATTCCGAAATCAAAATGGGAGCGCGCCCGCCTCGGGCGCGGTTTTCCGCGCCCTCGCGGAAAACCTGCGCGCACCAATAAGTTTCAAGTGTTCGTTTCAGTTTCACCCGCAATATGCCGGTCGCCTGGCGCGACCAGCTAAGCCCGGGGCGGACGTGCTCCCCAACTTCGAAGTTCGGGTTTAATTCGGGCTGGACATTCAGCGGTCGTTCGCCGATCTAAATCGGCGGCAAAACCGATGTTTAAATTCTTTTTCAAGATCGCGCGGTGGCTTTTCCTCGTCGCGCTGGCGCTCGGCCTCCTGGCATGGTTTTACCCGGAAATATTTCTGACTGTGGACAGCGGACCGGTGGCGGCGGATGTCATCGTCATCCTCGGCGGCGGCTCCCACGACCGGCCGTTGCGCGCGGCGCAATTATTCCGGTCGCACGCGGCCGCGCGCATCCTCATCAGCGGCGCGGGCGACGACGAGATCAACCGCCGGTTGCTGCTCGCCAACGGGGTTCCGGCTGGGGCGATCGAGGTGGAAAACCAGTCCACTACCACGCGCGAGAACGCGGAGTTCAGCCTCCGGCGGCTCCGCGCGGAAAAAGTCCATAGCGTCATCCTCGTTACCTCGTGGTATCACGCGCGGCGGGCGGCGAAGACCTTCGAGCATTTCGCGCCGGAGCTGAAAATCTATTCGCGCCCGGCCTATTACGCCTTTGACCGCGCCGACTGGCGGAAGCTGGGCATCTATAAGCGAATGCGGCTGGAATTCCTGAAGCTGCCCGGCTACTGGCTGCGCTACGGAATAAATCCGTTTTGAAAGAACTTGCCCTGCGGCCCGGCATGTGACTATGATGTGTTTCCTTGATCGCGGGGTGGAGCAGCCCGGTAGCTCGTCAGGCTCATAACCTGAAGGTCGTTGGTTCAAATCCAGCCCCCGCAACCAATTTAATAGCAATGAAACCCCTGTGAAAGCAGGGGTTTTTTTATGCAATGCAATAAACACTGCTCGCCGCAGGTAAAATAATTTGATAATTGCCTACTATTTTGCTACCATGTTTTGACATGATCGCAAAGGTTAAAACCCGAAAGACCCGTAAAGACGGCACTGTCCGCACCATGGATTTTGGCAACATCTCGGTGGATATTTACAGCCGTACCAAAACGGTGAACGGTTACAAATACACGATTTTTGAAGTTGCCGACTTTACACGGGGCAAACGCCGGATGCGCTCATTCACGAAACTGGAAAAAGCCGTCGCCGAGGCCGAGAAAATCGCCATGCAACTTTCGTCCGGCAACACGCTCGCCGCTCAAATGGACAGCCGTGAGGCCGCAAGCTATGGCAACGCCGTTCAAATTCTACGCGACGGCGGACTGGATACGTGTCTCGAAGTTGTCGCTGCAAAATACGTCGAGTCCGTCAAAATTCTAGGCTCCGACCGAATTGCTGAAGCGTGCCAAGACTACATCCGCCGCAACCCGGTCGAACGCTTGGCGCGCACCGTTCGCCAAGTGGCTAATGAATTAATTGAAGTGAAAACGAAGCGCAAGGCCAGCGAACGCTATTTGCAAGACCTACGCTACCAGTTGAACAAGCTGTGCGAGAAATTTCCTGAAAACGTGGACACGGTGACGACTGGCCATTTGCAACTTTGGTTTGACAACCTCGACGCCGCGCCGCGCACCGTTCGTAACATCCGCAGCGCCGCCGCCGCACTTTTTCGTTTTGCCGAGGCGCGGTGTTACATCGGCAAGGGTGACAATCCCGCGTTGGCAACCGAGAAAATCAAAGCCAAGAATGGTGACGACATCGAAATTTATTCGCCGGCCGAAATGGCGCGGTTGCTTGCCGTCGCGCCGGACAGTATCCGCCCAGTAATGGCAATGCAGGCGTTCACCGGCATCCGCACCGCCGAATTGATGCGGCTCGACTGGAAAAATGTGAAACTTTTACGCGGACATATTGAAGTCACTGCCGCGAATGCAAAGACTGCCAGCCGCCGCATCGTGCCGATTTTGCCGAATCTCGCCGCATGGCTGAAAAACGCATCTAAAAAAACCGGCAAAATCTTCCCCAGCGGCGCGGATTACTACCACGAGTTGACGCGCGAAATGGCCGGCAACACCAAAACGGACAAGCTGCCAGCTGTCGAATTGAAGCACAATGCGCTCAGGCACTCGTTTATTTCCTACCGCGTCGCGGCAATTCAGAACGTCGCTCAGGTTGCACTCGAGGCCGGTAATTCACCGGCCATGATTTTCGGCCATTACCGCGAATTGGTGACGGCGGACGATGCCAAGAAATGGTTTTCAATTCTTCCACAACCAAAGGCTGCAAGTCATTGACGAAATGAAAATTATCTCTTATTCCATCTGACATGCGAAAGACTGCACAAAAAATATTCGAAGGCGAAGAAAATGTTAACCAAGGTTAAAAATGAAGCGATCGAAACGCAAATCCGCTATAATGCCCGGCCGTAAACCGGTTGAAGTGAAGTTTGCACCACTTTCGCGAGTGTTGCAACATCCACCACCACGTTTAAATTTAGCACCTGTAATTGTGCGCAAAGAACTTCCGGCTGTTGAACATATCGCCATTATTGCCGCAACGCTGGCGCGAAACACAGATACCGGGACCCAAAACAGTTTGGTGAATTTTGCAATGAGGCTATGGCACGAGGCCCGGGAACAAATTATTACAGCGTCTGAACGGCTGGATGAAGGCTTGGAAATATTTGAAGAATTTGATCTCCCCGAACGGAAATTCTTTTATCAAAGTTTTCATGAGTTTCCAATTGCCAGCGAGCAGTTCTTGAGAACTGTTCTGCCAAAGCTAAAAAGCAGAAAGGCAAAATTGACGCAAATCGCAAAAGAATTCGTTTCAAGTCGTCTGTGCGAGGATAACGAAAAAAAACCAACAACAGAGGAAATTGATAAAGCTTACAGCAATTGGCCAAGTTGTAAAAACGAGGATGAAGCCAACAAGGAAGCTGAGCATTTTTTGACATGGTATAACAACCAAATTAGTAAAGGTCGCAGCTCAGCAGGTAAAAAGTCCGCACAAAGGAAAGCAGAAGCTGCTGGAGCGGCTGGCATGGGGCTAAAATAATTAATGAAAAAGACTTGACTTCAATTTACTTGTAAATTTAACAAAAAAACTGTCGTTTGTTTCCGCCGCCCTGCTCTTTGCAAGGCGGCTTTTGCTTTTTGTTCGCGGCACACTGCTTTTTGTTGCTCCAGGGATCCCATATGATCGATAAAAAACCAAAATTCAAAATGTTACATTAGGCGCGTTACAAATGAATGACGCTGCCATACAGCCACCAGACGCCAACAGCACTCTCTTCACTGACGAGAGCGCGGCGGCCTACATTGGCGGCATCGAACCGCGCACGGTCAGAAGCTATAGAACGCGCAAAGGCCTTCCTTTTATTCGGATCACGGCAAAAGTCATACGAATTCGGAAGACCGACCTCGACAAATGGCTCGCGCAGCATCTGGTCGCCATCACACGGGGATATCAATGAGTATCGCCTACAAACCCCCAACAACGAGACAATCTGAACAAAATAAGTAATATGAGCCCAGCCGAATATAACGCCGCCGAAATCCAAAAAACCCGCAGTGAGCAGACCAACTGGCAGGAGCGCGAGACCATCCAGTCGATCCAGTTCCGCCAGAAACGACCGTTGGCATACATGGCGGAGATGATGGCGCGCGGACGCGGCCTGACCCTTGAATCCGGAGTCGACCGTCGAACGGTAAGGGAAATCCCCACCTCTGGGCAACTTCTGATGGGTCTGTTCAAGACCTTCGAACTGGACCAGAATCTGAAGTTCAAGCGCGGCGAAAGCTCAATGCTCCCGGACTTGAGTCGCTACATCAAACGCAGTGAAATTGCCAGGATAGGTTGCGGACGGCCATGCGGCATGCCCTACACCATAGACCAGGTAAAATACGGCCTGAGGCAACTGGAGCAGTACGGATACATCATACGTCGGAAGGTGATGTGCCGGGACACGGGTCAGAAGACCTCGATGCTGTTCCTGAAACTCAACATCCACAAGATCATCCAGGTGATGGACCAGATCGACGCCGACGCGGAGTCCAAAGCGTTGAACAAAGGTGCCAGGAAACAGGCTAAAAACGACCCCACCTTCGTGGCTAAACCGACCTCGAAATCCGCTAAAAAAGCGTCAAAAAATACTGCCGAAGCATGGTGTAATGATGCACCATTAATAGATACTATTAAAAGGGAGAGGTTTTCGCCGGGTGTTTCTGAGGGTGCTTCTGAGATCATTGTTGATGAGGCAGAGGAGGTCCTTGATCGGCCGAGGAGAGAAGAAGTCGCTCCGCCTGCGGCGAAGCTCGAGTTTTTTCCCAACAAAGAAACCTGTTTCCCTCTGAACGTGGGGTCTGACTCCTTCCGCCAGATCACCCAGCTCATCGCTGACCATTTCCCGGACACATGGACCTTCGGTCACAATGGCCAGGTGGCCCGGTGGGTTTCCGCCCACAACCTCCACAGTCGGATGACCGTTGAAAATCTGACCGACTACTTCTCCCGGCGTGGGTGTTGTGCCTCCAACGATGGGTGGCAGTGGACATGTGACCTGACCGCGTTCCTGGCCTTCTGGCCGGCCATTCACAAGAATATGCTTAAAGAGGATATCACGTTACGAATAATGGACGCGGACGTGGACGCGCGTAGTACCGTGGACTACCCGTACGAGCGTTTCGCGGACGAGACGGTACGCCTTGTGCGCCAAATAGCGGATCCAGAACACGGCAGCTTCTGTCCGCACCTCGGTATCAATCTCTTAAAAATCAAGGGCTACGTGGCCTACCGCGCCCTCGGCTGGCCCATTCCAGAGGACCGGATCGAGCCTGATATTCTGCGCCAGACGATGCTGAAGCACCCGGACGCGGCTGTGCATGCCATGGACTGCTGCCCCGACATCAAGGCCTACGCCGGAATACAGCCTTACGACGAGCGTGCCATGCTGAATACCATCCTCCATAGCTGCGCAAATACGGTTCACTTACTAGCAATTGCCCGGTCAAATGGAGTTCCCATCGGAATTTAGATTCACAAATTTATGAGCAATAAAAACAACAGTCCCGAACAAAAAGCCGCGTGGAAAGCCAACCAAAAGATTGGCTCACGCTTCACCAGATAAAAAAACTTATGTTAAACCACAACACATCAAAAGCGTCCTCGACGCCGGTCTCGTCCTCCGTTAAGGACGCAATACCAACCCCAACCCGCGTGACGGCAAAACCGTCATGCCAGCCGCAGCGGGTTCAGCTCAGTCGCAAGCGGGGCTGGAGGAAACCGCCCTACACCGTGGTGGTCGCAAGACCATCAAAATGGGGTAATCCCTTCAAAATGAACTCCGAATGCCCGATTGAGGAAGCCATCGCGAATTATCAGGCGTGGCTGAAAACTGATCTGGAAGGCATCAAAACCCTGGTCGCCGCAAAGATCGAGTTGCGCGGAAAGAACCTTGCGTGCTGGTGCAAGCCCGGCCAGCCCTGCCACGCAGACGTGCTGCTGCGACTGGTCAACGAAAATAGAAATAACAAAAAATAACAAAACTCAAATAACAAATGAAACAAACAAAAATTCAGTGGTGCCACTCAACGGTCAACCCCGTCATGGGCTGCGATGGCTGCGAATTGTGGCTATCCCCGGCCCAAATAGTGACGAAATTATTGGTCACGCTGAATATGACCATGACCAGCGGGCAACTGGCTACGGCTGTCCCGCAAGCGGTGAAAGCTGTCGTCGGTGACCGGACGACCTCGGAAATCTACTCTGACCGGGAGGTGATAGCCGATGACCTGACCTCGCTGTACGCCTTGGATAAGGCCGGTCGCAAGGCCCTGGTGGACGTAGTCCGGTCGGCTTCTAAGTGCTATGCCGGCTTGCTTGGCACCTTCCGAGCCGGGCATAAGGGCTATGCCGATGAATTCACGCAGCCCAAGTTGTTTCCTGAACGCATGGCCAAAGCGTGTTGGGGAGCTCCTACAGACGCCGAATGTGCTGCCAAGCCCTGGCTACACGATACACCGCGCATGGTATTTATCAGCGACATGGGCGATGCCTTGTCGAAGAATGTGCCATTCCCCTACCTAAAGCAGGAGATCATTGATGTAGCGACCTCCGAGGCCGGCCAGCGGCAGCTGTGGCTGTGGCTGACCAAGCGCCCGGCACGCATGGCTGACTTCGGTCGCTGGCTGGCGGACCAGGGCATCCGGTGGCCGGACAACTTGGTGGCCATGACGACGGTAACGTCGCCGGCAACGGCCGGCCGGGTGGCTGACCTGCGTAAGGTACCAAGTCGGTACAAGGGGTTGTCCTGCGAACCGATGTTCGCAGCATTGAACCTGGATCTGACCGGCATCGACTGGTGCATTGCCGGGGGTGGCAGCGATGTTCTGGCTGAGTCATTCCACGTCGAATGGGCGCTGGGACTGCGTGAGCAATGCCGCAAAGCAGGGACGGCGTTCTTCCTGAAGCAGCTTGGTAAACACCCAGTTTACAAGGGCCAGCCTTTGGACTTAGTGAACCGGCACGGCGGTGATTGGACCGAGTGGCCAGAGGCCTGGCGCATTCGCGAGATCCCGGAGGGCTTCCGGCTAAAACCATGACGTAATGGCGCGGGCGGGAGGACAGAACAGTCTGTCTTCCCGCCACTGTCCAACAACACGAGAGCGACCAGCTAGGGTGCCCTGTAGGCCCCCCGGAAGAGGCTGACTGGTTCATGTCTCCTGGGTGAATGGGAAGCTGCCAAATCCTCGCACTACCCCACGTCCCGTGACAACCCAGGAGGACGCAGACCCGGGTGCCATGCTTTGAGCGCGGATTTGATCGAGAATTTGCCACCCACCATCTGTGGTCGTTCCCATACCTCTAGCGACAACTAAACTTCCCGCCGCTGAGGAAAATTAAATGTCGTTGACGGCCCATATGCCGAGCAATCCCAATCTACCATTTCCCCCCGTGCGGAGGGCACGTTTCACATCGAAGGATTTGCCGTCGTCGGTTATCGTCATGCCTCGTGAAAACCGAGGAGGACGCAGACCTGGGCAGCGTGGTTGGCGCATATCCGTCCGAGCCGGCACCCGGTTCAAATTGTCGTTGCTACAGGGTTAAACTTGGCTAAAAAGGGAATTGGTGCCAAAAAGGACATGGACCGTGATGCTCATGCCCAGTTGCAACTGTTCGTCCCGGCGGCCTTTCATGAAACTTTGAATTCGGGCGCTTAGAACGACCAGTTCAAAATTGGAAAACCGGTGGCGAGCTTGTCCGGGAAATCATTGAACCACGGGTTATTTAGAGCGACATTTACCAAACCCAGTTGCACGCCGTTCAGGTTCTCCGCATAGTTTACAAAACCTAGTTGGAGGCCCTGAAAATCCTGCGCCACATTGATCCAACCGGATTGCAGGCCAATGAACGTGCCCTGCGCGTAATTGAGCGCGCCATCTTGCCAGCCGAAGAACCTCTCCCGGCTGATATTAATCAGGCCCCACGCCACGCCGGTGTAGGAATCAGCATAGTTGACCAACCCCCAAGTCAGACCCTGACTGTCACCGGTGCTGCCGTTGACGAAACCCAAGTTCAGACTGGATTGCGGGTTTTCGCCCCAGATATTCAGAGCCAAGCCGTTGATCTGGGTGGTCCGGGGGTGGATGGCTATGTCCGGCGTCAAGGACGCTTGGAACAAAGATTCGTCAGCTTGCAAGCCGGCGGTACCGGCCAAAAGGGCGCAGAGGATAAGTGATGTTTTCATGGTTAATATTTATTTGCGTTGTGGTGCAACGGTAAGCGGTTGGTCGCAAGTCCGGTATGGGGTCTTCACCCCAGGAAATCGGGCTCACGTTTGATGACGAGCGGGGCGGCAACCTTCCAGTGGCCAGCAAACACAAAATCTCTGAGGGGCCGGCGCTGGCGAGGCGCTAGGTCGCGCTCTTTCAGGGCGGCGGCAGGGTGGGCTGGGTTGGCGTGTAGTCGATGGCCAAGCCGGCTGGGTGGTGTAGATAAAAAGCACCTTGAACCAGCAATCAACACGAGCCGCGGCTCACCGACGGGAAAAAGGCTGAAGCGATCTCTGGATGGACCTCCAGGGTAACGCCACCAACCCCTGTAGTAGTCACTCGGTTGCACGCCACCACGGCAAAACGCTACCTGCACGCCCCCTGACCACTGGGTACGGCGCCGAGGCGTCGG